>Ga0302189_10000161_pt1 | contig 54454 bp, 40 predicted proteins | sample II_Bog_E2_2_FD_194551 | JGI IMG/M metagenome (GOLD analysis project Ga0302189, IMG submission 194551) | Peat permafrost microbial communities from Stordalen Mire near Abisko, Sweden - II_Bog_E2_2 | ecosystem: Environmental > Terrestrial > Soil > Wetlands > Peat | place: Sweden: Abisko...
GTGTACTTGGTTGACGACGTCGTGGGCGTGGTCCCGTTGGTGGTGTAGTAGATGGTGGTCCCGCTCGTCGCGTCGCCGATGGTCACTGGCTGCGCGGCGGTGTAACTCCCGGCTACCGGCGAGAATGTAGGCGCGGGCAGTACCGGAGTGATGGTGTATGCCGCCGTTGCCACAGCGCTATTGGTAAAGCCTGTCTCGACCGCGATGGCCTCAAGAGTTTCTGTCGCACTCACCGTCACCGCGCCCGTGTACTTGGTCGACGACGTCGTGGGCGTGGTCCCGTTGGTGGTGTAGTAGATGGTGGTCCCGCTGGTCGCATCGCTGATGGTCACTGGCTGCGCTGCGGTATAACTCCCAGCCGCTGGAGAAAATGTGGGCGCAGGCAGCACCGAAGTAATGGTGTAAGCCGCAGTTGCCACAGCGCTATTGGTAAAGCCTGTCTCGACCGCGATGGCTTCCAGCGTCTCTGTCGCACTCACTGTGACCGCGCCTGTGTACTTGGTAGACGACGTAGTAGGCGTTGTCCCGTTGGTGGTGTAGTAGATGGTCGTCCCGCTGGTCGCATCGCTGATGGTCACTGACTGCGCGGCGGCGTAGTTCCCGGCCGCCGGCGAGAACGTGGGCGCGGCAGCGACATTTCCTGCCGGACTCGCATAGGTCCACGACAGCACATTCTGCGTCGCTGTCGAACTCCCCGTGGAGCCGGTGAATCCGACATAGGCCGTGCTGCCTCCCACAATGCTCGGGATATTCACCGGGAAGACCTCTGTCACCGCGCCATGGGTCACAGTGTCAGTGAGCGTCATGGTCAGATTGGTCCCGTCATAGACCAATTGCGCGTTCATGATATCCCCGCTGTGCAGGTTGATCGCCGTGGAACTCAGATCAACAGACGGCACCGTTGGTGCCGCGCCACCGGTGTAGAGCCCCGTGGAGTCGATGCCCTCCCCGGCGTTGTTGTAGAGGTCGAACTTGACCGCCACGCTATTGGTAATTCCTTGATAGGCCAGCCCCCCGCCAGGATCGCCCAACGCCCAGACATTTTCTCCCTGAATCGCAAACGTCATGCCGTCTGCCGAGGCATTCAACAGTTGGAAGGTGAAGTTGGTAATGAAGCTCTGCACCGGAACCTCGGTAGCAAACCACGCGGATCGCTCTTCGTTGGCTCCGCCGTCGGTCAGTTGCAACATCCCGCCGGTCACCGATGCGCCATAGACCAGTGACAGGGCGCCGGCCGTAAAACCGCTGCTGGGATAATTGATATAAGTGGTGCCGGGCGTGCTGATTGTGTAGACCGCCGTGGCCACAGCGCTGTTCGTGTAGCCCGTCTCAACCGCGATTGCTTCCACTGTCTCGGTTGCGCTCACCGTGATTGGACCGCTGTACACGGTCGACGACGCACTGGGCGTCGTCCCGTTGGTGGTGTAGTAGATGGTGGCGCCCGCCGTCGCATCGTTGATGCTCACTGAAAGAGATTGCGTGGAGGTACTGCTTCCAGGATTGAAGGTCGGTGTACTTACTACCTGCAAAGAGTCGACATAAGTTCCAGAATTTACCCCGCTTTGCAGGTAACCCGGAGCGCTCGCCATCGCTTGAATCGTAGTCGTTGCCGTGATGGCGATTGGGGTCGTGTACACCGCGGAGGCCACGGTCGGCGTGCTGCCGTCGAGAGTATAGTAAATCGTCGCTCCTGGCGTAGCGTCCGTTATGCTCACGGAGAGACTGCCACTGAAGGTCTCGGCTCCCGGACTCAACACCGGATCCGATACTGGCTGTTGTCCACTCAGCAGTCCATACACGCTCAATTCGTATTGCGCCCCGAGATACACTTTCCCATTGACCACCGTGGGCACTGTGAATTTGACCGCAAGACCGGGGTTGTCACGCGTGGCATTCGTGCTGCTTGAATAAAGCGTGCTGGATACGTTGGTTGCGTTGTGGGCCATCAAAACCGCAGGGCCGGAGCTCATATATCCATCGGACTGAATGGTCCAGACAATTGCCTGCGTATTCCCGTTGGCCGATATCACCGGGCTTGCTCCCGGATAGGCATACGTTTCAGAGGAAGTCGCGCTGGGACCGGTAAGCAATCCATTCACCAGCGGAAATGCCTTCAGAGTATCAACCTGTCCCCAATAGTAGACGGTTCCATTCCAATACGCAGGCGTACTCCAGGCGCCTGTGTTTCCAACGGCATTCGGCAACTCCTGTACTACCTGGTCGCCAGCGGTGTTGTATCCCCCAAGATTCTGGCGATTGAGTAGGTACGCTATGCCCGATTTTCCAGCCTGGACCAACAGATACGGGTTACTTCCTGAAGTCTGAGTGGGAACGATCATGAGCCCCCCGGATGCCTGGTCCATATCCCACAGATCCAGTTGTGCCTGGCCGGCTGGGGTGAACTCATCCTGGACCGTTGGCACGCCATTGGTGAGGTCCAGATTGAGGATGCTATCTCCAAAGTCCATGCCTGCCGCATACGGCACGGTCGCTGTAAAATCGCCATTCCCGGTGGCCGTGAACATCCGGCCATACGGATGATTGACAGGATCGATCACATCGGCAGCCAGGCCGGCGCCACTCATCCATACACCGGCGCCATCGCCGTTGGGCGACGCGCAAAACGCGCCTGTCTGCTTAAGAGTCTGTTCGTTGTATCCCAGGATCCAACCATGCCACGGGCCGTTGTCGCCGTGAGCAGCGAAGCTAATATATACAATACCGTTGAGCAACAGGAGCCCTGGCCGCTGATTCTCCCACTCGGGGTCGAGTGTCAGCGTGCCCCCCGAGCTGCCATTTCCGGTGCCGGAAACCGTCGCGGTAATAACAACAGGTCCCCCAAATTTTTCCGCCCCCGAAGTTACATCAAGTGCGTGCAGCCGCAAGAAGAAGTTGGTGCCTTCCTGGGTCTTGCTCACCACATACAGCGTGCCGCTCGCGGGATCGATGACCGGAGTTCCTGTAATTCCTATCTCGGGGACGATATCGGTGCCCACGGTATTCGAAGAAACCGTGGTGGCTCCCGCAGCCGCGCCGTGCGCTGAGGTAAGCAACGACGCAAACCACAGAGGGTTGGCGTTGGCCCCACCGTTGCTGTCCGCATCGAAGGCATAAACGCTGTCATGCTCGGTCGCAACGAACACCACATTGTGCGACTGTCCGCCGATCGTCACGTTCGGAAGATAGAGCGGCTGAGCGTAGACATAACCATCCACAGCCTGGGAAAAGAGTTTGCCAAACTGCGTGGGATTTACATTGGAAGGATTCAGGATGGTCTCATTGAGGTTCTGCCCGGTCCGTCCGATGTCATTGCGCCAGGTAGTTACACTAACCTGAGCATTCATCGACAAACTGCCGAGCGTCAAAAGAAGCCCCGCTCCAAACAACGCCCGCAGGCCGCTGCCCACTTCCGCCGCCGTACGGCGTGTTTCGTGCAAACTTGACATGAACGACCCCCTCTTACCGGTTCACGTTTCATTCGAGCGAGGACCAAACCCCTCTGCCCTGAAACTCTCCTTGCGTTGCGCCAACCCAGGAATCCCCCGCTCTCTTCTCCTGGTTGCCAATAAGCTGGCTATAGGGTCGGTCCACCTCTCGCTCTTATCGAACGAGTTAGATGACAGCGAGGCCGACAGAGCGTCCAAATAACACCGGAGGCCAGGGACATCGACTTCCCCTTACTTGGACTAACTCTCTACTTCCTCGCCGGCTTCAGACACGAATATCCTGCCCGATCGAAGAAAAGAGGAATTGGCTTTAGTAAACGCTGTTTTTCTGTTGTTGACTGATGTTGTCTGAGAATTTGGGGAACGCAGACATTCACATTGTAGAGTGAAAAAGCAAAATATCAAAGTGCGCATTGGTAACGCTGATTTGTTACCGGACAAAGACTGGCAACCGCAGCAACTCAAGGCCTGGAATGTAAGTTCTTGTAAAACTTTTCTTGGATGCTCCCCGAAGCACTGAGGATTCGTATTTCTGTCTTCTCAAGGCCTCCTAACAACATGCGGGGAATTGCGCTCAACCGCGATTGAATCCATCTCGGTGAAAGGCGCAACAATATTCTGCTTGCTACAATTTCTTCATAGATACAGACTCACGGAAGGAGCATCGGGATTGGCATGGTGATCGGGAAGACTTCGCGGCACTTGATTCTCACGTTAGCCTCACTCACTCTGACGGGGATGGTTGGAAGACTGGCCGCGCAGCACTCGCCGGAGGCCGGGTCTCTCACCATCGAGCGCATAGCTGAGGAGCGTGAACGGGACAAAGCTATACCCACTAATCTGGCCTGGAGTCCCTCCGGCAAGATTCTTAGCTTTATTCGGAGGACTCCCAGGCCGGGCAAAGCCGCGGATCGTTCCCCGGCCACCGAAGTCTGGAGCGCGGATACAAAGACTGGCGGGCAAAAGCTTCTTGTTTCCGATAGCGAGATAACTGCCACGTTCGGCCCCGATCGCCCCCATGGCTCGACAGGCCACGACGAGGTCGACACCTCAAAACAACTTCAGGAATATGCCTGGGCTCCTGGCGGACACGCTCTCTTGCTTGCCACCAGCGCTGAGCTCGCATGGTTTGATCTCGATGCTCGTTCATCCCGGCCTCTGGTGACAGAACGTACCGATCTCAGCAATCCTCAGATCAGCCCGGACGGGCGTTTCGTCAGCTTCATCGAGGGCCACACTCTTTGGCTGGCAGATGCCGCAACCGGGGCCGCTCATGCCTTTGCGCTTGCCGGAAGCAGCGATCTGCGAGAGGGCGAACCGGACTGGGTTTATCTTCACGAACTGGGATTGCATTCGGCTTATTGGTGGTCGCCCGACTCGTCTTCCATCGCCTGGATTGAGACGGACGATCATACAGTGAACAAATACTTGCTCCGCACTTCCGATGGTGATGAGCACTCGATAGCCTACCCCAAGCCTGGCGAGGCCATCCCGACGATTCGCCTCTTTGTAAAAGCGGTGTCTGGCCGCAAGGCGCTCCAGATCGACCTCGGCAGCGACGCGAACATATATATCCCACGAGTGCAATGGTTGCCGGATGGCAAACATCTTGCCATCGAGCGTCTCAGCCGCAACCAGAAAACTCTCGATCTTCTCCTGGCCGACGGTGCCACAGGAAAGGTGCGCACGATCCTCACAGAAAAAGACGCCTATTGGATCAACCTGAGCAACGGCCTGCATTTTCTCAAAGACTCGCGCCGCTTTCTCTGGTCCAGTGAACGCTCAGGTTATCGCCATCTCTACCTATACGACCTTTCCGGTCGCGAGCCCGTCCAGCTTACCCGCGGAGACTGGGAATTTACTTCGCTGATTGGGGTCGACGAGACTGCGGGCACTGTCTACTTTACTGCAACTGAAGCGAGCACCCTGGAACGCCAACTCTATCGCGTGAATCTTGATGGATCGGCATTTACGCGCATCACGCAGCAGAAGGGCACCCACAACCCGGTATTGTCACCTTCCGGCGATGTTCTTGTGGATACCTGGTCAAACCACACCACGCCTCCGTGCCGCGAGTTGCTCCGAACCGACGGAAGCAGGATCGCAGCCCTGAGCGGCCAGCAGACCGCCGAGCCGGCGGCGAATCAGCTCGGCACCATCGAGTTCCTCACCGTGAAAACTCACTTGGGCACGGAAATGAATGCCTCGATGATCAAGCCTCCGGACTTCAATGCCGAGCGGAAATACCCGGTCATTCTCTACGTTGGCGGCGGACCTGGCGAGCAGATCGTGCGCGACGCCTGGGGCGGGGATATCTCACTATGGTTCGCTCTAATGGCGCAGAGCGGCTATGTTGTGATCGCTGTCGATAACCGCGGCTCTGCCGGACGCGGACATCTCTTTGAGGAGCCCGTGCATTTGCGGCTTTCCGCGGCAGAGATGGCGGACCTGCGGGACGCAGTCTTGTATCTCCACTCACAGCCCTGGGTCGACAAGACTCGAATCGGCATCTGCGGATGGGCATACGGAGGATTCCTGGCGCTTCATGGCATGTTAGACCGCCCTTTGCTCTTCAAAGCAGGGTTTGCCGGTTCCCCGATTACCGATTGGCATCTCTATGACGCGGTCTTCGCCGAACGATACCTGGAAGACCCGAAGCGCAATCAGGACGGCTGGCTCAACTCTTCTCCCCTCGAGAATGCCAAGAATCTCAGCGCGCCCCTCCTGCTCGCTCAGGCAACGCTCGACGAGACAATTCATCAGGAGAATTCCCTGATGCTGCTTGACGAGCTCCTGGACAAGGGAAAATATGCCGACATCCTGCTGTTTCCCGACCGTGGGGATTTGTTCGAGGATCGCGGAGCGCGCCTGATCCTCTTTCAGCGGCTCACCGACTTTTTTGTCAAGAATCTGTGAGGGAAGACGGCGGTTCCCCGGCAGGCTTCGCACCCTGGCCAGCATGGGAACGAGCCGTCCGCGCTTCCCACAGAATCCCTAACCCTGTCATCAGGGAACATGCAACCCAGAATAGGCTCACGAGCATGACTCCGTTAACTGTCGAGTAAAAGACGGCATCGACGGCGTGCAAAGAGATGACTTCGGCACACCAGCAACTCAATGAGAGAATCGTGCCGCAAGCTGCAACAGTTGTGCCAGTTCTGCCGCGAAGACGCTGAAAGGCCAGCCCTATTCCGGCTACCACGGCCACACCCAAAAGGCCAAGCGCCGCAAGCTGCGGGCCAGCTCGCTGGGCGTACAGATTCGCCCTGATCGCTTCGCCTTGCAGCAGGTCATGCAGCTGCCAGCGGATGCTGAACACCATGTCCAGAAAAAGCCCCGCTTCCAGCACCGCAAGCACTGCGGCGAGTCGTCCAAAGCGCGGAGTTCCGCGCCCTCTGGCCCACGCAATGCCGCAGCAGATGGTTGCAAAAAGGTAGGCACTCAGTCCGATGAATCGCATCGGGGTCAGCCATTCGGCAGGAGATATCATGGCCGCCGGTCCGGCATTATCGCGGTATGTCTGCAACGGGATCGCAACCCTGGCGGCAGCGGAGCGCCGTGTCTCTTGATCATCGGGTTGTGTGGGAGCCTATGCTGGGCAGCGGCCTGCATCTGTCGCAATGGTTCCATGTTAGTTGTTCGGTTTAGTCCCGGCAGCCGGTGCGGACATGGTCATCCCAGTATAGCCAGGCATCCCGGCCAGTTGTTCCTGCCGCACCACGACCGGACGGGCGAGAACCATCTCCAAAGTGGTGCCCTGAGGAAATACGATATCGTTGCCGCGCGTGAATAGCGTGGTCAGAACGCCCGCCGCCGCACCGGCGCCTGCGCCGATCCCGGCCGCCATCCCAACACTCCCTGTTCCCAATCCAACCAGCCCGCCGACGCCTGCTCCTTCCACAGTGGTGCCGGATATCGTTTGCACATCGTGCCCCACGGATCCAGATTGCTCAACTGTGCCCTCGGCGTTCTTGACCTTTGCACCAGTTGAACCGGGAACATTGTCGAGCGGGCCGGGAATTGCGATCTCCACGCCGTTCGGAAAAATCATTGACGTAAGATGCATTTGAAGCTGCGCGCGTCCCTTTACCTTGCCGGGCCGCTGGACGCGGTCGATGGTTCCTTTCACATACATGCCGGCGGGGATGACCACCGCCCCGTCTTCGACCACCGGAAACTCGGAGACAAGATACACCGCATCGCCGGGCATTGCTACACGTGTGCTGATTTCGTGCTTCAGTGAAAGCAGAATCCTGGTTCCTGCGGGAACCGTGTAGGTCTTCCACTGGCTTTCCGCTGCCGGGGCGACCGCGCTCCCGCCTGCCGCTGAGCCTTCGGCGCCCGGTGCCTGCGCCCACAGGCCTGGAACCATGCAAACCGACAGAATCAGACAGATCGCAGAACAACGCGCCATTCGATGCCCCCTCTACAACCCCTTATGCTCGAAAATCATGCACCGGCTACAGGTCAGAATGCGATTCATATAAGTGCTTTGGCAACCGGTTACACCATTTTGATTCAGCTCTTTGCAGAAACGATGCAGCCAAATGGCTTTTTCCTCCCCGGAGTCCCCAGCGACAGGTCTTAGTCGCTGGGGTGCAAGTGCGGCGACCTCTAACAATGCTAGTAGTGTGTCGAACGAAGATGATCGTTTTACCGTTCCGGAGATTACAGGCTTCAGAGGCTGCGATATGCTCGGCTTTGTAACAGGGCACGACTTCAGTCGTGCCGCAAAGCAGCAAAATGAAGCCGGGCTTTAGCCCCTGAAGTTCTATCGGATAGCCATTTGATCGCTGCGAGACCCTGAAAACGGACGATACCATCGAGACACTTCGCTCGTGAGGCTGCACCATCCCTGGTTTTGCTCTATTCACTGCGGGCCGCAAGATGGATGTGTTGCGAAGCGGCGGAGTAATCGGGCCCCGGGTGCAAGTGTCATCCGGCGTGAAAGTCAACCGTAAACACACAGGACTCCGAGCCGTCGTCGATCCAGCGCGTCGTGTCGACAAACTCGACTCTCTTCACCACTACAGTTTCACCGGTACGATGGATGTCCACAGTTTCGGGTGCGAGATTCCAGACAAAAGCCCTTTTCTTGCCGGTCTCCAGGCCCTCTCGATACGTGAAGTCGTCTGGGTAGGGGCGAGGATCGCCGCCCGCATCAAGCACGTACAGACTGAACGTGACATTCGAGATTTGTTTGCCTGCATTGTTGCCAAACTCTACCCTGAGTTGCGGCTTCGACTGTCCATCCTGATGGTTGTAACTCAGTTCAACGCTGTGGATGACGACAGGGCATTTGCGCAGGGGACCCTCGGCCTTCGCTCGCATTGTTCCGCAAGCCAGACATAGCGCCAAAACCAGCAATGCGACGTTTGCTCTCATGAGAAGTCACTCAACAGTTCGCTTCCCCACTGCCCCGTTTGCAAGGCCTATAGTCTGCACGCGGGTGGATCCGTTGTCAACGGATAAATGAACGCGCTTGCCCGTTGCCAGCGTCTGATTCTCTTGCTCCGGAATTGAGCCGGAACAACATGCTGCCGCTGGCCAATGGATGCCTGGCGCGAATGCGGTTCGCGGCAAGGTTGCAACGGAACGCGATGTTGCCGATGAAGGCGAACAAACGGCTGATCACAAATCCGGCAAGCTAAAACCGCTGAAGACAAAGGCGAGGAAAAAGTGCTTGAGAATGTCGCGAGCGGCGCTTCTCTTCGGCGGTCAATCCCAGGACGGATGGAGTGGCTTGCCTTTCGGAAACAAATGCAGCACGGAGCTTGCAATTCTCCTTGGACACTGTACTATTCTATACAGACAGTAACCCTACGGACTCAATAGTCCGATTGGTCCTACTTGAAGAAGTGGCGAAACTGTGTGTTGCCCGTATAGTTTCCCCTCTGGCAATTGGGGAACTATGTCCCCCGGGCTTGGAGCGTAAAGATGCCGGAAGATCGGCTCCGCTTCTGCACACAGTCTGAGGTATCTTCGCTCGCCTGCGATCTTCAAGCCGGCTTTCACGGCATGTGAGACATTATAAACACGACCGTTGAAGCATTTTGTTCTTGACGAAGAATTCCCCTGTTTGGCTTTAGCCAAACCCAGATTCTCGTGTGGATTTGACCTTTTGCGATTGCCAAGGTTGACGGCAGGGCTTGCCCTAAAAAGGATTGACCGGGAGCCACCGTCGAACTGAAATCAAGGAGCCGCAAAGGGGATTCGTTCATGAAGAAGACATTCGCAGTTTTTGCGTCATATATTCTGGCTTTCTTTTCCGTTTCCGTGTGCGCCCAGACATTGTCGCTCAACGATGGATCGATCGTTCGGAGCAACACCAATCGCGTGGGAGTGAACATTGGAGCGATCGATTATTGGGATAGCGGGCAGATTCTCAAGAACCTGATTGGGGCCACCAACCCTGGGTTCGAGCCTTTGCAGAACCGGCAAGTATGGACTCTGACGAAAGCTGGAACTACGACTACGTTCGCCATTCCGGATCAATACGATGGCGTTCCTGCGAACTACTGGTCAGGCGGCATGTTTACCGTGGTCGAGTCGCAATCGGGCGGCGCCGAACTCGGCTGCACCGGCTCCATTGCATCGCACACCGGCCCGAATTATCCCCTCATAGGCCAATCGACCTATGTAGCTCCAGCGATCACTGTTTCCACGCCGTGCAACGCTCCATTCAGCGTGGGCGACATTGTTGTCCTGAGCAAGTCGACCTTTCCCACGCCTGAGTCGTGGTGGGAAAGCGGTGGACTGGGCGGGATGATGGGCTCGGTTTCGGGCCACGCTCAACTGCTTTCCGATACCACGGATCTCTGTGCCACCTGCGGCACTCAATCTCTCAACATGAACGCCGCGATAAGCGGATCCTCGGCGAAAGCGGCATTCTATTTTGACAGCTTAGACACCAATGACATCTTTGTCCTGATGAATGGCGCCTATCAACTTTCCTTCTGGGCCAAGGCGGCCGCGGGCACTCCGGTGCTGACTGCTTCGGCGAGCCGGCTATCGGCGGGGGGATTCAGTTGCGGCACCTACACCCCGAAACTGACCTCGAGCTGGGCGCAATACACCTTTAACTGCACGGCCTCTGAATCGCAGGGCGCCACAACGCCGGGCATAGCCCAGGTGATGTTCAACGCCACGGCGGGCTCGGTTTATCTCGACAATGTCAGCTTCGAGAAGACCAACACCGAGTCCAGCAACACGACGGTTCTGCGCGATGAGGTCATTCAAACGCTGCAGAACTACTATGGCCCGTCGATCGGCAGCAATCCCGGCATGTTTCGCTACTGGGTGAACCAAAACGGGGAGAGCATGAGCAATTGGACCGAGCCCGATTACGCTCATGCGCCGACCAGCGGCGGTACGGGATATTTTGTCGGGCCGGGCGGATCGGGAACGGTGAGTCTCTCGCTCGAGGACTATCTTGTCATCTGCCAACTGCTGAACGCGGAGCCCTATCTGGAGGTTCCAGTGACCTTCTCCACGGCGGACGCGGCGAATCTGATCGAGTTTCTCGCCAGCCCGTCGGGCACGACCTATGGCGCGCGGCGCGCGGCTCTGGGTCAGGAGGATCCCTGGACCAGCGTCTTCAGCAATATTCATCTTTCTTTCTGCAATGAATGCTGGAACGGAGGTTCCTTTCCCGGCCAGTCGCTCGCCGACCGCTCCAGCGCGCCTAACTCGGAGTACTACTACGACTACAGCGTGCGCGCCCGGGACATCTTTGCCGCGATGCGTGCCGACAGCTATTACTCGGCGCCTTCCTTCGATCTTGTGATGAATGCGCAGACAGCTACCAATTACTCGATGGACACAGCGATTCAAAGAGCCCACCCCGACTCGATCGAGATCGAGGGCTACACCTATATGACGGTGAACAGCTTTGCCACGGACTCGGCTCTGTGGCAGCCGGCCATGGTCGAGCCCTACGAAAAGGTGACCAATCCCTCCGATGTCTATAACTTCTATCAATCGGTCCACGACTATCAGTCGCAGAGAACTTGCGGAGCTTCAGGCACCTCAGCCTGCAATGTGAATATGTACGAGTGGGGCCAGGGCACGATCGCCGGCAGCATCGACCAGACGCACATGGACTACATCAATGCCGGAGCTGGAGAGGGCGTGGTGATGGCCCTGCAGCCTCTGCTCAATCTTCAGTACTACGGCATCCGCCCGCAATCGTTCTTTTCGCTGACCGAGTTCAGAAACGGTGCGTCGAACGGCTTGGTCAACAAACTATGGGGTAATGTGATCGACATGGGGGGCGCGACGAATAACGTGCGTCCGGAGTTCCTGGGCGTCGAACTGGTGAACCAATCGATCATCGGCTCCATGTACTCCTGCCCGATCGCCAGCAACCTGACGTATAACTTCGCGGGTTCGCCGAACGGGCTTTCTCCCTTGCCCGCGCTCAACAATGTTCCCTATCTCTACGCATTCTGCTTTGAGAACGGGACGAAACGCTCGCTGGTGTTGATCAACACCGATCTTTCCAGCAGCCATGCCATCAGCTTTTCCGGAACCAATCCTCCGCAGGGAACGGTCACGCAACGGCAGTATGCTCCCTCGGCGCTGGACGAGATGAACGAAACGGGTACCGGGATCCTCACCAACCTGGCGCCGGCTACCGTTGCGATTGAAACGTCCACTCTATCCAGCCCAGGCTCGATTACTCTGCCTCCTCATTCAGCCACCGCGCTTGATTACACCGCGACGGGCTTGACAACCGCGGCGGCGCCAATCTTCAGCCTGGCAGCCGGAACATACGGCACTTCGCAGTCGGTGACCATCAGCGACGCGACGGCTGGGACAACCATTTACTACACCACCAACGGAACTGCGCCTTCTACCTCGTCTACGAAGTACAGCGGTCCGGTCACGGTGAGCGCGACGGAGACGATTGAAGCGATTGCGGTGGATTCGCGCAATACCGAGAGTCCGTTGGCCAAGGCTATTTACATCGTCGATTCGGCGTTGCCCACACCCAGTTTCTCGCTTGCGGCGGGCGCATATGCGACATCGCAAACGATAAAGATCAGCGATGCCACCGGCGGGACCATCATCTACTACACAACCAACGGAACTGCGCCTTCTACCTCGTCTACGAAGTACAGCGGTCCGGTTACGATTAGCGCAACAGAGACCCTGGAAGCCATCGCGGTTGAAACGGGGTACACCAATAGCGCTGTTGCGTCGGCAGCCTACACCATCGCTCCAGTACTGCCTGCTCCCACGTTCTCACTTGCGGCCGGCGCTTACACGGTATCGCAAACAGTGACCCTCAGCGATGCGAAGGCAGGCGCGGTCATCTACTACACAGCCAACGGAACCGCGCCTTCTGCCTCTTCGACGAAATACAGCGGTCCGGTTACGGTAAGCGCAACAGAGACCCTGGAAGCCATCGCGGTTGAAACGGGCTTCACCAGCAGCGCTGTTGCATCGGCCACTTACACTATCCCGTTGGACTTCGCTATCTCGATCACTCCCAACTCACTATCATTTGCAGCCGGACAGTCGGCGAAGAGCACGGTCATAATTGACCCGGTCAATGGACTTAATCAGACTGTATCCTTCGGATGTAATGGACTCCCCGCAGGGTTGTCGTGCGCCTTCTCTCCTTCGTCTGTTGCGACTGGTGGGACATCGGCGACAACAACTCTCACCATTGCAGCCAATACGAGCGTAGCGGTCCATCGGGGAATGTCGCCACTGATTCCGATCTCCACTGCGGCAATCCTTTTTTGCGCGATGGGATCCCGCAGACGCCGCAGATTTCATTTCGGACTCTTCATCGCCGGACTTGCTCTGGGACTGACGGCGTCGAACGGATGCGGTTCATATCATGGCACAATGCAGCCTGCCCCAGTGGTCTCAACTGTTACGGTGACAGCAGTTGCAGGGACAATTCAACGGACAGCCGCGCTGACAGTAACTGTGAATTGAGAATTGAGATCTCGTCAATCGGGCCTCTCTGCCTCCCCAAGGTTTAGTCCGCGACAACGAAAGTCCAATTGCTATTAATGGCGGCTTGCGGAGATTGCGCTACTCACCGCGTCTTCGGCATTTCCCGGCCTGCTCAGTGGCCTCAGACCGCTCTCGTCTTTCGACAACCGGCGAAAGCAAGTTTCCATGCCTCGAATGGCCGCATTAATCCGTACCTGAAAGCAACAACAAAGGGCGCCCCGAGGGGCGCCCTTTGTGCTGGTCGTCGATTGCGTTTAGAAGTTGATCTTCAGACCGTACTCGATTACGCGGGCTGTCCCTTGACCGAAGACACCGGAGCCGTTGCCGGCACGCAGAGCGCTGCGGTTGAAGGGATCGTTGTCGCTGTAGGAGGTATCCGTTCCGTTCACCGTACCGGTCTGCTGGAAGTTCGCAAGACTGCCTCCACCGGTCTTGTTCACTGAAGTGTACGAGTAGCCGTTAAAGTTGGCGAAGTTGAACAGATTGAAGAAGCTGATGGTCGGTTCAACTGAAGCTGCCTCTCCCAACCACCTCAGTTTGGTCTTCCGCGCCAGTGTCATGTCGAAGGTGCGCAGGCTCCCATTGCCGGCATTGTTATCCGGTGGAGCGGCGATGGTGGGAGTTACAGCACCCAACGCTGTCATCTGCGCAGATGTAATCAGTCCACTTCCCACAACAGCCTGACCTGCGGGCGTAAGCAAACCGGCGGACGTAGCATTGTAGTTAGCAACCACTTTGGCCAGTTGGTTTGGCTTCACGGAGCGCATGAAAGCGCCCGCCTTGTAGCCCGGCAAGAGGTCGCCAATGGTGCCGTCACCCGTTAGATCCGAGCTGTATATCTCTCCGGGAGGGTTTCCATTTGGATCCAGAGTCAATGTGGTCGGCAGAGCTGAATAGTAGTGCCCGATCAGGCTTGTTTCTACTCCTCCGATCCAGCCAAATGTGCCTCCATACGAGATCTGGGTTGTGCGATCCTGGCTGTCCGGGCCCGCAAACGCCAAGGGACGGTTATTGTCGATAGCCCCGGGCGTAAAGTTCTGGTCGTGGCCGCCTGCACTGGTAAAGCGTGAAAGCGTGTAGGAGATCTCGAAGTTCGAGCCCTTGAGGCCGGGAAACGGAATGCGCGCGCCCTGCCGCAGGTTGGTCTGCAGTCCGTTGTATACCGACCGCCCCATGGGCAGGTTGAATGCCATCTGGCCAAACAGCGGATTAATGCCAGCGAATGCCGCTCCGGTATCCGGAGTGAGACCTTGAGACGCTGCTGGATGGCCACCTAGGCTAGCGTTGCCAGAATCCAAGCCACCATCAATAGCGTTACCAACGGAATCGAAGTGGGCGCCTGCAAAATCTGAAAGCAAGACCGTCTTACTTGGGTGGTACCCGGGTAGGGTGGGGTCCGGTTGGTAGAGGCCTGGGCAGGAGGCGAGCGCCGCATCGACATTCGCTACACCGCACTCTGTGAGCGTATCGGAAACAGCGAGAGCCGCCGCATTCTTGTTGAAATGGCTTGCGTCGCCCACATGGTTCTCGTCAATCGACATTTGAAAGTGCTCACCCACGTTGCGAATATAGTCGGCGCTAAAAACCGCGTCCTTCCAGACCTGGCGCTGCACGCCGATATTGATCTGAATCGACCGCGCAGTCCGGAAGTTCGGTACATAGAGTGAATAGCCATTCGGGACCGGACCCTCAGTCAGGCTGTTGGCCGCATAATTCGTGTTGGTTGCGGCGCCTGCCGTCTTGGTTGCTGCCTGATATTCTGCTTGCCAAGCAGCAAAGTACGGCGCGGATTGAGAGATCGGCTCATTCCACAGAGAGGCAATAGGGACGCCATTCACGGAGGTGATGGTAGCGCCAGTGGGCAGTTTGAAGTTCGGCGTGCCGGAAGGCTCGAATAACCCATTCCAGAAAAGCCCTGAGGTCAGGCGCGCCGGACGATCAAAGAGCACGTTGTTGAAGATGTTGTTTTCAAAATAAAGCCCCGCGCCTCCGCGTATGACCGTCTTTCCGTTGCCATTCCAGTCGTAGGCAAAGCCGGCTTTGGGGCCAAAATCCATGTTTGGCTGCCTCACTTGTGTACCAAGTTTGAGTCCTGGAACGATCGAATCCAGCAGGTTCCCGGTGGTGCAAGGTGAACTGGCGCCCCACTGGGCAACAGCATCGGAACAGGGGATGGGCGGCAAGTCGGAATCGCTGCGCCCGGTGTCTCGCGAGTAACGCACTCCAGCGTTCACCGTCAGCTTTCCGTTAATCTTCCAGGTATCGCCAGCGTAAATACCCATGCGCCAGTCCGCCTGGCCACCTGCGGGCAATCCAAACTGTGCATGCTCGGTGTTGTATCCTTCGCCGTTGCCCAGGAAAACGTCCGCGGCCGCATAGTCCAGGGGGTTGGGGTCGGTTATAGATCCGGTCGCAACTGAACCAGCTGAGAAAGCGCCGTCCACCTCAGGCCCAAAGCCGAAGAAGCTGGCAAATCCGCCACCCAAAATCCGGTTGAGGCTCACGCCATACTGAATCTGGTGGGTGCGGATCGTGGTGCCACCGTCATATCGGACCTGCTTGTCCGACTGATAGGTTTGCTGCGGAGCCAGCAGGTTCGGACCGGTAATGAGATTCTGTGTGAAGAAGAACATTTCTATGTCCGTAGGCAGCGGCGGCAGGCCCGCAGCCTCGGCCGGGAGGCCACCGGCCTCATTCGCAATTTGGTTGTGGAACTTCAAGTAGCTCCAGCGAAGGCTATTGGTGAATTTGCCGATCAGAAAGTCGCCGCCACCGGCAATTGCCGGGGTGTTGTCCTTGTTCCCGTAGCGCGAGAAGCCGTATCCATAGGTGGCGTCATCAAGGTTGTCTTCGTAGGCGATACGGGCAAAGAGATGGATGCCCTTGGGTGCGTTGTAGTCCGCCCTGGAGACATAGTAGTTGTCGCGGAAGGGCGCAATGTATCCGCCGTTGAATCCCGAGAAGGGAGCGGCTACGGCAACCGCGTTGAACGCGTCCTGCTTGACGCGTTCCACACTGCCGAAGAGGAACAGCTTGTCTTTGAGGACCGGTCCGCCTACGCGGCCGCCAAACTGGTTTCTCTGGAACGGATAAGTGGTACCATCCGGGCCGGCCGCGGCGCCGGAGCGCTCATCGCGGAAGAGCCCAAAGCCCTGCCCGTGATACTGATTGGTGCCTGAGTGTGTGCTGACGGTCACGGCGCCGGAGCTGGTGAGCTCGTTCGAGATGTCCAGAGACGAACGGCTGATCTGGAACTCTTCGATGGAGCCCTGACTCACGTTGAGAGTGGTGGTGCCCACGGTTTCGTCAGAGATGTCCTGGCCATCCAGCAGAATGCGAGCCGCACGGCCGTTGACGCCGTTGAACGAGATGGAGGAGTATCCGGCCTTGGTAGGATCGAAAGTCTCGCCGCTCTGCAACTGCACACCCGGCTCCAACTGCGACAGATCAAGGAAGTTGCGGCCGCTGATCGGCAGGTTGTCGATTTGTTGCTCAGTGAGAACTCCCGAGACAGTAGACTGAACCGTATTGACTTGCACGGCGTCGGAGCTGACAATCACCTGCTCGCTCGCAGCGCCCAGCTTAAGCCTGAGGTCACCGTTTGTCGTGGTGCCAATCTGAACGGTCAATGTAGTCGTGGTCGTGGCAAAGCCCGAGGCTGTTGCGGAAACCTGATACTTGCCGGGAGCCAGAGAAGAGACGCTGTAAAAGCCCGCCGAGTCTGAGACCAAGACTCTCTTGGCGTCTGTCGCCACGTTGGTAATGGTGATTGAAGCCCCCGGCAGGATTGCACCCCCTGGGTCGGTGGTCGTGCCTTGGATTGCGCCGGCGGCTGATGTTGCCTGCGCGTACCCTGCTTGCTGCACAAGCGGGGTCGCGAGCAAAAGGGCAAAAATAACCCCAACGGTTAGCGTTGCTGCTTGAAACCGGATAAACCGCATATTCTCCTCCAAATTTGGTGGGCAGAAAACTCAGATGAAGACACTTTGAATAGCTTGCCGAACCTGGGCTTTTCGCTTGGGAAGGCGTTTCGATAAAGACAAAGGGGGGACTGATCCCAAAAAAGCCAGGTACCGACCTGTTGTGTGGATGTATGCAGGTTGCTTGCCATTCCTTTCAGAGGGCAGTGGAGTACCTGTAAATTGTTGAAAAATAATAATTTGCTAATGCTGGCGACCTTGACCAATTTTGTACATAATATGAAAATCTGTAGACGAAATCCAAAAAATGGACTGCCTTTGTCGCCATCGGTCCCGGCTGGCTAACAGAGTTCTTGAGGACCATCGCGGCAGAACCGCAACGTCTTGACCAAGTGAGGTTTGGGTGAAAATCCTCCGCTCGGTCAGTGTCCTCGATGCAGTGCGGCGCCACTCTCCTCTTGCGTTCCTCGCGTGCGAAAACTGGAGAATCGAGGGTTTCAGCGAGGAGTAGTCATCATCGCTTCCGGAGATTCCGGATTTCGCCGCCACCATCCATGCTTTCTTTACTCTCTCTCGATTTTTCTATCTCTTTCACAAGAAGCTTCCCAAGAGCTATGAACGCCAGCCTCAATGAAGCCGATAAGAAAACGTGCGATTTCAGAGGTCGAGGAGGGCCAATGAATATAATTCGATTTCAAAACAGTTCATTTGGGTTAAGGCGAGTGGCAGCGAAGTTCCTTCAAGCGGCGGCGCTGGCGCTTGTCGTGACACTGGCAATGCCTGCCGGGGCAGCGGAAGACCGCGCCATTCGATCGAAGGTGGCGCCTATCTACCCTGAGATCGCCAAACGCATGAGAGCCTCCGGCACTGTCAACATCGAGGCCACAGTGGATCCCTCCGGCAACGTGACCGATGCAAAAGCAACCGATGGCAACCGGCTTCTGGCTCCTGCGGCAGAGGATGCGGTACGCAAATGGAAGTTTGACTCCGGTACCGGCACTGCGAAGGTTAAGGTGGAAGTCAACTTCGCGTTGAGTCAGTAAAAAACAGTCTCGGAAGCAGCAAGGGAAGCGGCAGGTTCCGCGCCCAGCGCTCTCTGTGTCAGTCCCCCGTTTCAGGTGCTTCCCTGGGGCCATGGCACGTTCTGGACTCGTCTTCGGCTGACGCTTAAGACGGGTTGCGGCATCCGGCTTTGAGGAGTGTGCGCCGCTGCCTGAGTCCACCGCCCAATCCCGATTTCACCAGCCGCATGGTCCAAGATGCGATTCTTTCGGAGCCTAGATCCAGGCTCGCGCGAGGACTGTCAGGCTAGAGTATCCAAGATGATATTGAGTTTGTTCTCTGCCGACTCAATACTGGATCCGCTGGCGCTGACCCCTGGAGGCATCGGAACCGAGGCCGTATAGGTTCCTTCCGACTCTTCGACGCTTCCACCGTAGTTCTTGCCTGCCACTGTTGTGGAATAGGAGGCAGCCACCGTCCCCAACTGAGCGCCGGCTAAAGCGTTCTGAATCTGGGCCGCGGAAGAAGCAGTTCTGGCGGGTGCGGATGATTGAGCGGAAGGCGCAGGCGCAGTTTGTTGAACGGCAGTGGAGAACGATGCCGGCGCGGACTTGGGCTGGGTCGAGCTCCACTGGGCTGAAGAAGAGGCAGTTTCTGAGATTGCGCTGATCTGCATAATTCCCCCCGTGTGATTCAAAGATGAATCTGCTGCATCTCGCCTATCGGCAGAAAGTGCCTGGCTGTTCAACCCTGTGTATATTATTTTGAAAAATCCGCAAACTCATGCCCGGCCGATATGCCTGGGGTGCTGGGCAACAAGGCCATGGCCGCACTTGAACGAGTGCGGAAGGTGCTCGGCCTCGACTATTGCGGGATCGGCTTTGGCCTCAAGCAGAGCGGCGAGGTTCTTCTCTTTGAAGCCAACGCGACCATGGTCGTCGAACAGCCAAATCGAGACGAACGATGGGATTACCGGCGTGCGCATCCATAAGCCCGTGCGCAATCTGCTCATGACAAAAGCCGGCGCTTTGCCGAGTTGAGAACCCGGTCTAATTCACCGGCATCGCGGCGCCCTCAGAGAGAACGGTGACCCAGAAATGGCTGTCGTCGCATTGGAAGGCGATCCTCTCCTGGACTTGCGACCCGCAAACGCGCAAGTCATAGTCGCTGCCATCAAGGACGGTGGGCATGGAAAGGCGCACCCCTGGGGTCATGCCGCACTTCATGTTTCCGCCGATCATGTTGGCCAGTTCGCCGAGCACATCCCGTACGTCGTCGTCCACGGTCTCGGGCGCTTCCATGGCCAGAATCCGGCCAGCGAAATGGCAAGCCTGCTGCCGGCTGCACTCGAGCATCACAGCTCCGTTCCACTCGCCTGTCAGTTGAACGAAGGAGGTCAATCGATCTCCGCCGGCATGCCAAGGACTCTCGCTGCTTGAAAGCTCAAGATCCATCATAGTCAGGAACACGGATTTCACGATCTCTGACAGCATTTCCATACTTACTTCAGTTAACATGAGCTTCCTTTCATCGCGCGACCAAAACTGTAACGTTTCCAAAAGTCTTCCGTTCGAACCACTCATCAAGACCAAAGGCCGCTTCGGTGGTCCCCAGCAGCAGCCAGCCGCCCCGAAACATTGTGCTGTGGAGTTCCTTCATGATGTTGAACTTCGTCTTGCTGTCGAAGTAGATCATGACATTGCGGCAAAAGACCAAATCGAATGGGCCCAGTGTACGCATGCTGTTGCGCAGATCGATCGTTTCAAATCGAGCCATCTTCCTCACCGGCTCACTCACCTGCCATTCCAGGCCGGAACGGCGGAAGTACTTCAGCAGCATGGCCGCAGGCAGTCCCCGGTTTACCTCAAGCTGCTGGTAGATGCCGGTGCGTGCGCGTTCGACAACCTTCGAGGAGAAGTCGGTGCCGAATATCTGAATGTTCCAGTCTTTCAACCCTTCATTCAGCAGCTGCATGGCCAGGCTGTAAGCTTCCTGCCCGGTGGATGAAGCAGCCGACCAGAAGCGCATCTTCTTCGTGGCCTGCCGCTCTTCCATCAGTCTCGGCAGCAGGCCCGTTCGTATGGCCTCATACTGCGCCGGATCGCGGAAGAAGTAGGTCTCGTTGGTTGTCATTGCCTCAACGACTTGCTGGCCAATCTCCGGGTTGCGCTTGGCAAGCAGGACGGCGCATAAGTTGTTGATGGAGCCGAGGCTGAACTGCTGGACAATCGGCGCGAGGCGGCTTTCGAAGAGATAGTGCTTGTTATCTTCGAGGACGATCCCCACCTGGGAATAGACATGCGCCTGAAGAAAGCGGTAGTTCTCCGGGAGGATCTCGTTCACTTGTGCTTGTGTAGCCATCCGGTCCTCTCTTATTTCCTTTCAATGATGCGAAGGATCTCAGGCACGACCCCATCGAGTGGCAGTACGCGGTCGGCCAGGCCGGCATCGACCACTGCGCCGGGCATGCCCCATACAACGCTGGACGCCTCATCCTGCGCAAGGACCGTGGCTCCCAGCGCCTTCAGTATCCCTGCGCCGCGCAGGCCATCCTGGCCCATTCCAGTTAGAATCACGGCGAGGACCGCCCCGCCATATATCTCCGCAGCGGAGGAAAACAGAGCATCGACCGCGGGGCGGCACGAATTCTGCCGCGGCCCCTGATCCAACACAACGCGTATCCCGCTCCCGTTGGAGGCTAACTTCATGTGAAAATCACCGGGCGCAATCAGGATTTTGCCCGGCACAACCGGGCTGTCTTGGGTTGCTTCCTCGGCCGGCAGTTTGCAGGTGGCGTTGATGCGCTCTGCGAGCAAACGGGTGAAAAGAGGCGGCATGTGCTGCACTATGAGGATCGGCAATGCGAAGTCAGCCGGCAGCACGGGCAGCATCGTTCCCAGAGCGGTCGGTCCCCCGGTGGAGACGCCAATCACGACCGCCTTGGGCCGCACATTCATCTTCAGGAAGCCTGGCTTGTCCCGTACCGCCGAAGGCGCCGATGAGGCGTACGCAGCTTCTGATGCCGCCGATCCGTGGCTCTGTTCGGGCAGGAGGAAGAACTGCTTGATCTTGGGGATCATCTCTTCCCGCAGACGGGCTATCGAGAGGTCGAGCGATCCCTGGTTGGAAACTTTGGCCACATAGTCGTCGGCCCCGAGAGTGAGAGCCTCGAGCGTCTTTTGGGCGCCACGCTCAGTGAGCGTGCTGAACATGATAACCCGAGTCCGGGGAAAGTCATGCCGAATCCGCCGCAACATCTCCAGGCCGTCCATCTCCGGCATCTCGATATCCAGCGTAACCACGTCGGGATTCAACTGTTCGATCCGCTGCATTCCGATCAAGCCGTTGGAGGCAGTGCCCACCAGCTCAAGCGTCGGGTCCAGCTCGAGAGAATTCGCGACAAGTCTGCGAATGACCACTGAGTCATCCACAACAAGGACGCGAATCTTCTCACCGGGCAGAAGCGAACGCTGGTTGACAGAGGACATATCTACACCCTCACCATGGGAGAGAATCCGACATATTCGAGCTTTTCCACCAGGATGTCTTTGGTAAAGGGCTTCATGACATACTCGTCGGCTCCTGCTTCCAGGGCCGAAGCCATGTGGTCCATCTCGGTCTCGGTGGTTACCATCATGATTTTCAAAGTAGAAAGTTCCGGATCCTGGCGCAGTCGCACAAGCAAATCAAAACCATTCATCTCCGGCATGTTCCAGTCCGCCAAAACCAGCTTCACCGCGGCCTTCTCGGCTTCGATTACCTTCAGGGCCTCGATGCCGTTGGCCGCCTCGCAGACCTCGAACCCGAGTTCGAGCATTATCCTGCGAATAATTGTGCGAATTGTCCGGGAGTCATCAACAATCAATACTTTGCTCATCGGTGATCCACCTTCGATGTTTGAAAAGGTGCCCGGTGGCTGGTGACCCATCCGCCGGGCGACTTCTTAGACCCTTGATTCGGTCAGAATGAATACTTCGAAACCGATGCCTGAAGCCTCGCCGCCATCTCGCTGAGCTCCAGGGAGGCCGTCCGTGTGTCGTTGGCTCCGTGTGTGGTGTTCCTGGCCGCCGTGGCCACCCCGCCGATATTCTTGGCGATATCGTTGACCCCCTGAGCTGCCTCGGACACGCTGCGCCCGATCTCGTTGGTTGTCACCGTCTGCTCTTCCACAGCCGAAGCAATGCTGTTGGAAATATCGTTGATCTGATTGATGATCGCGCCAATCTCCTCGATCGCCGTGACGGCTCCCTTGGTTACTCCCTGCATCCCCTCGATCTTCTGGCTGATCTCCTCGGTCGCCTTGGCAGTCTGCTTCGCGAGCTCCTTGACTTCATTGGCCACAACCGCGAAGCCCTTGCCCGCCTCTCCAGCGCGGGCGGCCTCGATGGTCGCATTCAATGCCAGCAGGTTGGTCTGTTGCGCGATCGAGGTAATCACCTTGATCACGTTGCCAATCTCCAGGCTCGATTCGCCAAGCTTGCGCATGGTTTCGTTGGTCGATTGCGCCACGCCGACCGCATTCTTGGCCACTCGCGCCGAGTCGTTGGCGTTCTTCGATATCTCGCGAATCGAGGCTTGCATCTCTTCGGCAGCCGTGGCCACCGAGGCGACATTTCTCGATACCTGGTCGCTCGTCGCCGAGACGACGTTGGCCTGGGCTGCAGTCTCTTCCGCGTTTCCCGCCATCTGCTGACTCACCGCCGTAAGCTCTTCCGAAGATGAGGCCAGCGAACTGGCGTTCTCGGCCGTAGCCCTGAGCGGCGCAACGATTGCGTCCAGCGTCTGATTCACGCCTTCGATGATCTTGCGATAGTCTCCGTGGTGCTTGCTGGCATCGGCCCGGATATCGAACTTTCCTTTTGCCGCGCCAACAGCCAGCATGGTCGCATCGGCCGCGAGAGCATTGATGCTGTTCGTCATCAGCGTTAGCCACTCGTGTATCTGGTCCTGCTCCGAGGCCTTGGCCATCGATGCGGTCATGTCGCCGTGAGCGATCTTGGTCACAAAGGCGATCAGCTCGGTCAGCCAGTCATGGACGCCGTTCACCGCATTCTTCAACTTCTCATGGTCGCCCTTGCAGGCAACATTGACTTTCTCTCGCAGGTTGCAGCCGCGGATCTGTCTGAGAACGTGAATCTCTTCCTCGATTGGAAGCCAGACCGCATCCAGCGTCCCGTTAAAACCCTCCACGATCTTGCGATAGTCGCCCAGGTGCTTCGAGGCGTCGGCGCGCGTTGATAGTCTCCCATCAGCGGCCGCGTTCGTGAGCATGTTGACGTCATCGACCAGCGCCTTGGTGTTTTCCATCAACCCAATGAGCGCTGGCACCAATTCGTCGCCTTCGGACCTGCGCCCGGTCTTTTTGTATCCCGGAAGTTCCCCAAGATCCCCTTGCGATACACTCTTGACGGTGCTGGCTAAGTGAGTAACTCTGGTCCGAACCTCATTGACGGCAACAGCAACGCTTGCGAAGACCCCTTCGTACTTCCCATCAACCGAAGAGCGATAATCGTTGACCGCCATCTTTTGTAGCACAGCATCCGCCTCCACCAGGCCGCCGAGGCCGTCGATGCAGGCGTTGAGGCTACTCTTGATGGCGTTGAAGTCACCGTTATAGCTTGCGGAGATCTTCGGTGGAACGACTCCCTTCCCGATCTTGTCCACATAATCGGCCGCCATGTTGAGCGGCCCGATCACCGCGTCCAGAGTATCGTTGACGCCCTGAATGATCTTGCGATAGTCGCCATGGTGCTTGCTGGCGTCGGCTCGGGTAGCCAGTTTGCCTTCGATGGCCGCCTCCGAAAGCATGAACGCATCCTGCGTCAATGCATTCACAGCTTCGACCATGCCGCGGAAGGACTCGGCCAGCACACCGACCTCGTCGCCGAAGTGATACTCAATCTTCTGATCGACCTCGCCCCGCGCGATCTTCCTAGCAATTTCAGCGATCATTGCGAGCGGCTTGGAGATGCTGCGTGCGATAAACACACCGACTGCAAGGCTTCCGATGACGCCCCACAGAACCAGCCCGAGGAGAATAAGGCGCGTGTCGTGAAAGGTCTTTTCCGTCTGCGCCTCGGACTCCTTGGCGACGTCTTCCTTGCTGGTTGCCAGCTGGGCCATCAGATCCTCAGCGGCGTCCGCCTTCGCGCGCCCGGTGCCAAATGAGAGCTCCACCGACCCGCGCTTTTGATCGAGCTTTTCCTTCATGGCGATAGCGACAACCTGACCCGTGGACTCCTGGGTCTCCTTCCAGGCCTGCTCAACCTGCGCCAGCAGTTCCTTGCCCTTGTCCGTGTGAATCAAGGGTTTGGCCTTGGCAAGGTCATCGGTGACGAGGCCGGTATATGCGTCCACCTGAGCCTTGTATTGTTCGCGCTCCTCCGAGGTACTCGACAGCATCACGTTCTTGGCAGACCGATCGACTTCGATCAGGTCGATGTTGGCTTGCTTGACGTCAGCGATTCCAAGGGTTTCCAGCTCATACGATGTCTTCGACAAATCCGCAACCTTGGACAGCCTCGTGACGCTTACATAACCCACGGAGGCGGTGATGCATCCACCGAAAATCAAAGCCCCGAGGAGCCTGTTGCCAATCTTCATGTCATAGAACCACTTCATCCACTTCATTGCCTTTGCTCCCTTCGGGTGGTCGCGCTTCTTCGCAAGCCTTCCTGCCCTGTCAACTGCCCGGTCCTGCCAGGCTTACTCAAGCACCCATCCGGCGATGCTCCCAGGAGGCGCCTGATCTCCAGCATTCGGAGCAGCACCTCGTTATCGGCCAATTACTGCATTTTGCTCAATTGGCGTCGGCTCTTCCGCTACACAGGCCCTGCTCTCGCCACACGCCCCGCGCCGTTGGTCTTTTTGGCGGCTACTTTTCTCGTACCTTTTCCATTCGAACTCTGCGACTGCGCAAGCCGCGCCTGCTCCTCCTCGACGCCGTCGGGATCAGGCGAGTAAGGATGCTTTCCATTCGTTGCCGCTTCAGAAGATTGGGAGTCAAATTTCGAATTCAGTGAAGCCAGACAGCCACCCACCTCGACAGCCTTCTCAGTGTCGAGAACCAGCAATAAGCCATCCTTCATCTTGTAAACGCCGCTGATGAGCTCTCGAGCCGCTGGATCGAGGTTGTCGGGCGGCTTCTCGTAGTTGGCTGCGTCCATGTCCAGCACGTCCCCGATCTCATCCACCAGCAGGCTCACTGCTCCGTCCGGTGTGCTCACCACGATGTTCATCGGCGACTGGTCTCCGGCAAGCTTTTCCATCTGCAGCCTTCGCCGCATATCGATGGCGGTAACAATCTGGCCGCGCAGGTTGATCAAACCCTCGATCACATCCGGCGCTTGAGGCACGGGAGTCATCGGCTGGAAGCGAAGCACTTCCTGGACATGAAGAACATCCACGCCAAAGAACAGGTTCGCCACGGTGAACGTGGAGAACTGCCCACTCGTCTGCGGCCTTGCTGATTTCGCTGTTTTTCTATCGATCGCCATGGGTTATCTCATCTCTTCCGCGTACTCAAGTTCGTCCGGGACTGCCGACGAAACAAGTCTCCCCACCGCTTCCAGAATCGCGCTCGAGTCGAACTTGGGTTGGCAACCCCGGTAGCCATGCGCTCGCCATTGCGATGTCTCAATCTCTTCTGCCGAGTCAACCACCGCAATCACTGGGATTCTCTCCCAATCTGGCCGGCGCTGCATGGCCGTGAGCAGGGGCGAACTCGCTCCAGGAGATAGATTCACGGCTGCCAGAACGACGTTCACCGCCTGATGCTCCAAACAGTGCAGCGCCTCCTCCAGACTTGCGGCTTCGAGAACGACGTAGCCCGAGATGTCGAGACCGCTGCGGATCATGCCCCTGGTGAAAGCAGAGGGTTCGGCGATGAGGATGCGGTGGTTGCCCGCGCAACCGTCCGTGCCGTTCAGCCAGCTTTCCTTCGCCGCGGCGATTACCTGGTTGAGATCGAGGAAATCCGTAACTCGCTTGCCGATCACCGCCGAACCCAGCAGGCCTTTGCGAACCACCTTCCGCCGAATGGTGACCTCTTCCTCGACGACGTCCACGATCTCATCGACGATCATCCCCACACTGTGTTCGCCATCGTTGAAGACAACCACCTGCACGGGATTGGGCAACGGACCGCTGTCCAGATCGCCGGGCTCCAGTACCGCGCGGAGAGAGACGAGGGAAAGAATGCGGCCACGATACTGAATGACCTGCCCTCCGCCGGCATGTTCGATCGCCGAGCGAGGAAACTCCTCGAGCCTGGCGACAAGAGAGAGCGGAATGGCCAGGCGCTCAAAGGAACCGGCCCGGAAGAGCAGCAACCGCTGGCGCTCCGCCTTCGATTGCGCCTTGTCCTTCTCTGCCGCGCGCGAGGGTTCATGAGATTCGCCAAAGACGGCGGCTCGCTGGCCGATGCCGAGCACATCGAGGATGAGGGCCACGCGCCCGTCCCCCATGATCGTCGCGCCGGCGTACAAAGTAAGACCTTTCAGTTGCTTTCCCAAAGGCTTGACGACAATCTCCTGGGTATCGTTGATGCCGTCAACCACCAGGCCAAACTGGCGGTCCTCGGCCTGCAAAACCACGATGCTGACCGCGTCGGATTGATTGGAAGACTTCAGTCCCAAAACCTGATTCAGGTAAGCAATGGGCAAGAGGCTCCCGCGCCGGCGATAGACCGGCGTGCCATGCACGTGCTCGATGTGCTTTCCTGTTGAATCTCCTTCGATGCGGATCAGTTCGAGCAGGCTTACCTGAGGAATGACGAAACGTTCTCCGCCACTGACGATAATCAGGCCGGGAATGATGGCCAGCGTGAGCGGAATTCTGATCTTGACTGTGGCGCCTTCGCCGGGCCGGCTGAATAGATCGACAACACCACCGATCTTCTCGATGTGGGATTTCACCACATCCATGCCAACTCCGCGTCCGGAGATATTGGTGACGGCCTGCGCAGTAGAAAACCCTGGCAGAAAAATCAGGCCAAGCGCTTCTCGCTCGCTCAGTTTTTCTACCTGTTCAGGCCGCAAAAGTCCCTTCTCTATGGCCTTTTGCTTGACACGCGCAACGTCGATTCCAGCCCCATCGTCACCGATCTCGATATTGACCTGGCCGCCTTCGTGGAAGGCGCGCAATGTCAGCCGTCCCTGTGCCGGCTTCCCCGCGGCGATACGGACCTCCGGCGTTTCGATGCCATGGTCGCAGGAGTTGCGAATCAGATGCATCAACGGATCCTTGATGGCCTCGATGATGGTCCGGTCCAATTCCGTCTCAGCTCCATCCATCTCGAGCAGGATCTGCTTGCCGAGGGCGACGGCCATATCGCGCACCACGCGCGGCAGCTTGTTCCACACCACACCGATGGGTTGCATGCGCGTCTTCATCACGCCCTCTTGCAACTCGGTGGTAATCAGATTCAGCCGTTGCGAAGTGACGTTCAGTGCGGGGTCCTCACGCTCGGTGTTGAATTGCAGGATCTGGTTGCGAGTGAGCACCAGCTCTCCGACCAGATCCATGAGCTTGTCCAGAAGTCCAACGCCAACCCGGATATTCGCGTCCACTGCGGCGGAATGGCGTTCGGTATCTTCCTCCCTGCGTCCCGTGTCCTGCCGTCTTTCTTCCTCAATTCTTCTTTCTTCCTCAACCCGTCTCTCTACGATTCTCCGGTCATTCTCGGATTGCTCGTTGACCTGAGGTTGAGGGGGAGCTTTCTCGACCTTGGGCTCCGCCTTGGGAGCAGGAGGTGCGCTCGGAACGGATTGAACTGGAACGGCCTGAACTGCAGCCGGCTGAACTGGAGCGGATTGAACCGGAGCGGGTTGAACTGGAGTGGCAGGCTTCTCGGTCGCGGCAGGCAATAGCGCCGCGATGCGCAAGCGATCGGTCAGGTCTTCAAAGCGCAGCGGGCCTTCATTGCCGCTCGCCTCGATCGAGGCCAGCACTTTGCGCGTAGCGTCCACTGTCTCCAGGATCAGCGAGACGAGCGCCGGAGTCAGTTCTCGCTTGCCATCGCGCAATTGGCTCAGCAGGCTCTCGGCCTGGTGAGTAATCTTCTCCAAAGTTGAGAATGCCAGGAAGCCGCATGCTCCCTTGATGGTATGAATGGTGCGGAAGATGCTTCCGAGCAGAGCCGCATCCCCTGGGCGCTTCTCAAGCTCGACAAGATCGATATCCAGGCGCGAGAGGTTCTCATCACTTTCGACCAGGAATTCCCGAATAGTCTCCTGATCTTCTGTACTTATGTTGTCCATGATCCTCTTCTCGTTCCCCGTTGCCGTGGAGCTCTAGACCACGGTGCTCTGAAGTGAAGTAATGGCGGCGAGATTCGCCCGATTCAGCTCTATCGGCATAACCCCCGCATACGTTCAAATGAGTGAAGAGGCTGCGCTTCTCTCTTGACTTAGCCGGTTGAAATGACGGGCGTTGACCCGGGCAAAGCCTCGCGAATCTCCCCTTCCGCGGCACATGGTGTCACTCGGTATACTGAAACTCGGGCCTGCCGAGGTGTTTTATTGAATCCTCCCCTGTCCGATTCATTGGAATGTGTCGATAGGGGGATGTTCGATCAGTAAATCTTCCACTCACCTCCCGGAATGTGGGGGAAACCAACTACAAGAGGCGGTCGCATGGATATACTTCTGGTGGACGACAGCAGGACGATGCGAATGATCGTCCAGCGAGCGATCCGGCAGGCCGGCTATCGCGGGCTCGCGGTGGGCGAAGCAGAGAATGGGGCGCAGGCATTGGAAAAGCTCCGCGGAGAAAAACCGAAACTCGTTCTCTCTGACTGGAATATGCCTGAAATGTCAGGAATCGACTTCCTCAGGGAATTAAGGGCAATGCAGAACAATGTCCCTTTCGGATTCATCACCTCCGAGACGTCAAAGGGAATCAAGGAGATCGCCATGGATTCCGGGGCGTCCTTCGTAATCTCCAAGCCGTTTACCCCGGAAGACGTGCAGAAAGCCTTGTCCCCAATTCTGGGTGGGTGTTAAAAGATGGCGGAACCGAGTCCATTTCTTCTTTCGAAGGCCTTCTCGCAACTGACAGGCCGCAAGGTGGCTTTCGTCCAGGCATCCGCCCTGCCTGAATCGAAGGTCAGGCAGATATACGGTATTTATAATGTTGTGCCCCAGGAGGTTGCGATCGTCGTCAAGGCCGATCTACTGCTGATGGGCTCGATTGCAGGAGCTCTCGTCGGTCTGCCGGACGCGGCGGTAAAGGAGCATCTCAAGGTTTACCCCATCGAAGAACTGATGCGCGACGCAATTCTTGAGGTTCTGAATATTGCCGCAGCCTCGGTTACAACGGAGGGCAGAGCGGTTTTTACAAGAATGGTGACAGATCCAGCCTACATCGATGGGCCCGCCGAGAAGGCCTTCAAGCAGCCCTTCCGCCGAAACTATTTCAACGTGACGATCGACGGTTATCAAGGCGGCAAGTTCGCCATACTATCCGATTTCATACCGACCAGAATCGAAGCCCGTTAAGGGCGATGCGCCACTCCGCACATGCGTAAGCATGAATGAGCGCCTCCAAACACCCATTCGGCGATGCCGTTGACGCTGCCCAACGAGGAGTTGACCGAAGCTCATTTCCTAAAGCCGCGATGGACCCGGATCTGCCCGCCAGGGCAGGCCCCGGAAGAGCTGCCATGACGTGTTGCCAGGCTGGGTTGTCCCGATCAGGCCCGCCTCGGGCGGTACCTGGATTCGGGGGGCGATGCGCTGCCAGGCGATCTGAATGAGCAGGAAAACATTAACATTCTCCCGCCATAATGCCGATAAACCAATTGAAAGCTTCCAGGCGGCAAATGCGACGACTCATCATCTTGATCAATGCGTCCACTGAGCAAAGCAAAGAGATGCCCGGCCCTGCGCGGCGCACCCCTTCGAAAGACTTTCTCATGGCGACAACTTCAAACACCCGGCTTTCCTGCTCATGCAGGGGGGCAAAGGCAAAGTATGATTGGCGGCAATCGGCAAGCCATTCACTAAGAAATGGCGGGTGTGCGCATAGCGATCACCCTGGAGCCGGGTCATGGGCTCCCTCTCTCCGCAGCTCTGGCAGCCGATCCAAACAACAAGACAATCTTCGTCTGGCGCAAGTAGACCTAGGCCCGGCGGCGGGCCAAACAGAAGATCTGGCTTTGAGACACGCGTTCAGGAAACATAGGTTCTCGTTGCAATAATCCTGCAGATCGCTACAGGCAACTGAATATTGTCTGGCGAAAGCATCGAAACTGGATATTGCATTTTAGAGGATGAGGGGAAGGTTTCATGGCCACAGCGACAGCAACAGCCAACCAGCTTAGGTTCATCGGCAGACAAGCGATCCTCGACGACAAGATGCAAGTCTATGGTCACGAGATCCTTTTTCGCACTGGAACCGACAATTTCTTCAGCGGCGACGGCGAGCATGCCACGAATCACGCGATCGACAGCTGCTTATCGATGATCGCCTGCTCCTCATCCCCCAATCTGTTCATTAACTGCACGCGTGAATCCTTAGTGAACGGAAGTGTGAAGGTGCTTCCCAGTCGAACCGTGATTCTCGAAATCCTGGAAACAGTTCCTTGTGACGCGGAGGTTATAAAGGCCTGCAAGCAGCTCAAGCAGTCCGGCTTCCGCCTGGCCCTGGACGATTTTTTCCCGGATCCAAACAAACAAGAGCTTGTGCAGTTGGCCGACTTCATCAAAGTCGATTTCAGGTCTTCCAATTTGGCAACAAGAAAAGAAATCTATGGCATGTGCCATAACAAGAAGACCTCATTCGTCGCGGAAAAAGTCGAAACATTGTCTGAAGTGAAGACAGCGCAAGGGGAGGGAAACACCTTCTTCCAAGGATATTTCCATTCGCGGCCAGAGATCATCTCCGAAGCGCAAATAGCTGCAAATAAGTTCTCCTACCTTCAGATGTTTGCCGTGCTGGCCAACCCTTCTCCGGATTTCAGAGAGATTGAACGGCTTCTGCTTCTGGAGCCGTCTCTCTGTTACAGGCTGCTTCGCCTGGCGAACTCCGCCCTCTATGGATTTAGATATCGCATATCGACCATTCAGGCGGCCCTGATTGCGGTCGGAGAAGACGCCTTCCGCAAGCTGGTTACCATCATTCTCGCTGGCAGGCTTGCTCACTCCGCGTCTGACTACGATGTAAGACAGGCTCTTGAGAGAGCTCACTTTTGCGAGTCTCTATCGCCTGCCTTGAAAGAGAACCCCGCGGAATTATATATGCTCGGCATGCTCTCCATGATGGATCGCATGCTGAATATTCCAATGGCAAAACTGCTTGGCCTTATCTATCTCAGCTCCCGGATTGAGCAGGCGTTGCTTGGCTCCCAGGAAGGAATCGGCAAGGCACTGGAAATCTGCAAGTATCACGAGCGCGGAGGGGACGGAAAAGGTCCGCCGCACAGCGATCCATTGGTCCGTGACAGCGCCGCCAACTACTTCGAGGCTCTGCTATCGGCAGGAAACACAATGCATGCGCTGCTTCCGTAAACGGGCGATTTATAACGGTTCTCAAGTTGCCATGCTCCGAAACCACGATCGCCAAGTGGCCTTTTCCTCACAAGGGTTCCCTGGTGTAGTCCGCCACACAGACGATCGTTCATGTTTTGGAAGGGCACGACTTCAAAGCCTGCCCTGAGCAGCGCCGAAGGGTGCCGTAAACGGCCCAAAACAAGCTGGGCTTTACAGGCTGCAAGAAAACTCTGCTGAGCTGCGACAAGAGTCAGGGCACGACTTCAGTCGTGCCGCAAATGCCGCAAAATCATTCCGGGCTTTAGCCTCTGAGGGAATGCTGATCCGCGAAATCAACTTGATCAGAGGTTTCCTAAGAATAAGACTTTTATTGCGATCGAGGGTTTCGATCGCATGCCGCGCGGCATTGAACGGCCTCGAAACAACGATTGCGTGAAGCCGTGGAGTGCTATCGATTCGAAGCAATCGCCGGCGCCGGCGCTTTTCCCCCGGATGGCTTCGATATAGCCACAATGACAATATCCACGCGCCGGTTTGCCTGACGGCCTGCCGGAGTGTCGTTACTCGCCACAGGGTGATACTGCGCGTAGCCTGCAATCGACATTCGCTTCGGATCAAAACCGGCCTCATCGATCAGCATCATTGCCACCGCCATTGCGCGCGCCGTCGATAGATCCCAGTTTGAGTTGAATGTGGCATTGTGGATGGGCACATTGTCTGAGTGGCCTTCCACCCTCATATCCAGGCCGTATTGCATCAGCACAGCCGCGATCCGCTTGATCTTGTCTGTCGCTCCGGGCAGCAGGCGCGCTTGACCGCTATCGAAGAATCCAAGTTCATGAAGGCTGATCACGAAGCCTTCCGGCGTCATTCGCAGCTCGACCTCTTGCCGCTCGATCTCCTTGCCGAGCGCCTTTGTAAGCTTTCTCTGCAACTCGGCGACGTCGATGCCGGCGTTGCCAGGAACTGTGCTGACTCTTGCCCCTCCATTGTCATTGGGATTCAATACACCGCCAAGTTTCGATATGTCGGAGGCTAAAGCATTCTGAGAACTGTCGGTTCCTACAAACGTACCCATCTCCTGAAATCCGTTTTTGACCGCGTACGAGACCCTTTGAATCGTTCTTTTGTCATGATAAGACGAGGCAAACAACACAACAAATAGAGCGAAGAGAAGCGTCACGAAATCGGCGTAAGAGACCATCCAGCGCTCAGGATGGGATTGATCCTCGCTCCTTCCTCGCCTTCTCATTTTGCCACCAGCCTGGCGTTGGCTGCCCCAGCCGGCCGGCTCAGGTAGACAGCGAGCTTCGATTCAAGAACCCTGGGGTTCACCCTGTCCACAATCGAAGTCACGCCTTCGAGCATCAGTTCCCGGAGTACCTGCTTCCTCTGCATCAGAATCTTGGTCCTTCCCGCGCATGGAAGAAAGAAGATGTTTGCCGATCCGACTCCGTAGATGGTCGCCACAAAAGCGACGGCGATTCCCTTGCCAACCTCATCGATGCTCTGCAACCGCTGCATCACCTGGATGAGGCCAATGACTGCTCCGACGATTCCAATCGTCGGCGCAAATCCGCCCGCAGCCTCAAAAACCTTTGGGATCAATTGCTCCTTGTCGGTTTCCAGATCCATCTCCAACTCCATCGTCTCGCGCAGCTCGGAGGACCGGCAGCCGTCGACGGCAAGAGTCATGGCTCTTCGCAAGAATGGATTCTCGATAAACTCCAATTCCGCGTCGAGCGAGACCAGGCCATTTCGGCGAGCTCTCAGCGCATAGCGCAGCAGGTCATCGATCAGTTGCGAGGCTGGATCCTGTACCGAGAAAAAGACCCCTTTCAAATGCCTGGCCGCCTGCATCACGACCGAAAAGGGAAACTGCACCATCACCGCGCCAAGCGTGCCCCCGAATACGATCAGGGCCGCGGTGGGTTGGATCATTTGTCCGACCCTACCCCCATCGAGATATAGGCCAAATGCTATTCCAAAAAGCGCGATGGCGATTCCGCCCAGTGTGCTCTTATTCACTGTGGGGTCCCTTCATGCACATCGGCGTTTTGATTTGTATTACAAGTGATGGCCGATCGCCCTTGCGGCGGCCTCCGTTCACTCGTCCTCCACAGCCAGTCCAGGCCAGTAGCGAAGCTAGAACAATCCTCTGGAGACAGGCGAACCTCGCGCGCAATCATTCGTACACTCTTTCTGCATTAGCCGACAACCTGCCCCACAGCAGGCCAAACAAGAGCGTGCCAGGCTAACGATGTGCAACATCCTTATCTATTCATTATCGGCAAGCAAGACCTTGTCTATCACAGCAACCGCCTCATTGCCAGGTAAGCCCAGCCCGCGTCATCTTCTCATCAATCTGCAGAGACGTAAAGGGTTTCGTCAGGTAGTCATCTGCTCCGGCGATCAGCGCCCTGTGCAGTTCGCGTATTCCTGGTTCGCGTTCCGCCAGCATGAGAACCGTGGTATCGTGCGCAGTCTCATGGCGCAGGCAGGTTATGAACTCCAGGCTGTTCATTCCTGCTAGAGTCCAGTCCACCAGGACAACGTCTGCAGCACCCATTCCGCGCAGAACCTCCAAAGCCTGTTGACCGTTATCGGCTTCTGATACTTCGAAGCCTCGCATGGACAGTATGCGGCGCAAGACGGCTCTCATTGTGCTCGAAGTCTCAACTACCAGCGCCTTCATGAAGTCCTCTCTTGTCCGCGCCGGATATTACCCCGGCAACAGCGCGCGTCTCCTCAGCTCGACACCAGGCAGACGCCAAATCGCAAGCAGTGAGTCAGGCGCCTTTCACTGCTGTATGCCAGAAGCGCATGAGTTTCGAAGATCCGGCAGGCAATTCTCCCGCCGATCCCGGATCAGGCGGATTGCGAAAAGGAAACCCTCTCGGAGATATCTCCCGCGGCCGGCGCATACAGCGAATGAATCTGTTCGTTCGGTACCCCGGGCCGTTTCTCAGGCACAGACAGAGAAGGAGTGTCGAGCTGTTGCCAGGCGCTTCGCACATGAAGGATCATCTCGATCTGCTTTTCGAGCACCGCAGCTGACTTGCTTATTGATGCCTCCAACATCTTTGCGCGCAGGTAGGCGTAGAACCGGGACAGGGCCTCCGCCGACTCTCCGCCGTTCTTGAGATCAACCCAACTCTCCAGTTGACCCAACACGAGCGCGGCGTGGTTCAACTCTTTGCAGCGAGTCTCGATGTCGTTCTTGCGAAGGGCGGCCGCGGCGCGGCGAAAGTCGCCCGCCATTGTGTCGAAGAGCGCGATCATCAGGCCGATGGGGCTCGCGCCGGCGATGGATGTTTGTCGATAGGAGAGTTCCGTAGTCATCATCATCACCCGTTGCTATTTCCGGTTGGAGTGAGACCCAACAGCGCATTCAGCTGCGCCATTTCCGCGGGTAACTGCTGCAAGGCTGTCTCAGCCTGGCTGTACTCGGCGGTAAGAATGGTCTGCTGGCTTGCAATGTAGTTTGTCTCAAAATCGTTGATCTGCGAGGTCAAATCGGAATTTGTCGTGGCGATGCTACTGAGGTCCACCTCGAATGAGCCGTTTGCAGGGTTCGTGAAAGCATTCAATGCGTTGTAAGCGGAGTTGGCAAATCCGTTCAGGGATGTGCCTTCAAAGAAATTCTGGACGTCGGTTGGGTTGTTCGTAATCGCGTTATTGAGGGTTGCTGAATCCACTGAGAGGGTACCGGTATCTTTATCGGCGGTGATGCCCAGGTCGCTCAGCATCGAAACCGTGGTGGTTCCCGTTGCAGGAGTATTCACGTAGTTGAGCACCTGCTCCAGCGCGCTCTGCAAAGAGATGACGGTAGGATCGGTGCCGAGCACTCCCTGCGAATTCGTGGTGGTTCCGGACGAGTTCGTTGTGCTGGAAACGGAGAACTGTGCGTTCACCAGACCGAGGGCGGCGTTGTAATCCGTAACTAACTGGTTGATCGCTGTTGACACCTGCGAAGCGTCGGACGCAACCGTCAAGCCGATCTGGCTGCCAGGAGCAGCACCCAAAAGACTCAAAGTCACTCCAGGGATGGCGCCGGTAACTGTGTTGCTGGCACTCGCGATCGGAACGCCATCCACCGTTAGTGAAGCATTGGCGCCCTGGTCGGCCTGAGTAAACGAAAAGGCCGTGCTGCTTGAACTCGAACTCGGCTCATTGATGGTGAAAGGAGCAGTGCCGGTGGTGTCGACAATGGTCAGGCTGGTATTCCCACTGGAATCGGTAGTGGCAGTTGCGGTTAATCCAAGAGGCTTCGTTGAGGCGGGCGAGGCGTTCATCGCGCCCAGCGCGGCGTCATTGGTTGAAACCGTGATTCCCTGATCGGTCGAGCCCTCCGAGATCACTTCCTGGCCACCCGTTATTGCCACAGTCACGTTGGAGGAGAGGGTTCCTGCAGTCACTGCGGCGGCAATAGCATTATTCAGATCGCCCACCGTATTCCCCGCGACTGCCGTGTAGACAAATTTGCTGCCGCTGTTATTGTCTTGGATGGTGGTAACGGAACCGGCAGTTAGAGGTGTTGTGCTACCGAGAGTCGTTGCCGTCGAACTGTAACTTGTTGAAACCGTCGCGTTGTTGATCGCGGCAGCCAGCGTCGAGTAGGTTTCGCCGGACGAAGTTGAAATAGTCGCAGTGCCGACCGCGGTGCTAAGGACTAGGCTGTTCGCGCCAAGCGTTTCGGCAGAGGACATCTGCGGGGCGGTCCACGACGTGAAGGGCTCCGCCACCGAGAAATCGGCCGCCGCGCCGGGAGCGTTGGAAACTATCGCCAACCTTGAGCCAGTGGAGTCACTAACAACGGTAGCTGTGACACCAAGGCCAGCGCCGGTTGTGGGGTCCTTGTAGTGATTGATAGCGCTGGCAAGGTCAGTCAGATTGTCGCCCGTGGTCCCCGTGCCAGTCTTGAATGTCACCGATTTGCCGGTCGCGGGTATCAACATAATGGAAGATGCCGGCAGATTGGCAGTCGGGCTGCTCTCGAGACTTGAATACCACGACCCCGTGCTGGCCAGACTATTGACCACGACAGTGTGGGTTCCTGTTGCCGTCCCGGTAGCCGCGGTTGCTGTGACGTCGTTGCTATTCGAAGAACTCACTATTCTCGCCGCCAGGGGACCGGTCAGGGTATTCAGGTTTTGCATGTCGGTGGCGAGAGCTTCAGTAGCCGTCTGAATCGAGGTCAACGCGGTCGTCTGGCTAGAGAGAGTTGTTTGGTCGGCCTGCCATGCCCGCTCTGGCGCGCGATCCGCATAAATGCCTGCTGCCACGGCGGAGGTGACGTCGATGCCGGGCGTGCTTGTGCCTGCAACTGACGCCAGGATATTGCTCAAATCAATTGCGGGTGTTGTGGCGGTTGTGCTTGACAGCAGCGAATTGACAGCGGATACGGAGCTCATAGCTTTACCTGATTCTGTGAGGGCGCCGGCCTCTGGATCCAGATCGCTCACCCGAGAACCTGAGAGTCGGCGACAAAGAGATCAAGAAACAACTCAAGAACAGGCTCATCGAGGGTGATGCGGAAGCGGCGCCTTGCGGCGCCACCTCCGTTCACGTCTTTTTTGTTGCGTTAAGTTACTGGACCAGCTTCAGAACAGCCTGCTGGGCCTGGTTGGACTGTTGCAGAGCGGCCATGCCGGTGGACTGCAGCACGTTGTACTGAGTCATGTTGGCGACCGTCTTGCCGATGTCGGCATTCACGATGCCGTTCGCAGCGCTTTGCAGGTTGGTGACCTGGCTGGCCATGACGCTGGTGGCAGCCGTGAGCCGGTTGACGGAAGCGCCGATCGTGCCGCGAGCCGCGGCGACCGTGTTAATGCCTCCAGTGGTTCCAACCAATGCGGCCAACGCCAACGCGGCGCCACCGGTGGTTGTCAAGTCGCCGGTCATGCCCACAGAAGTCGCATTCACTGCGGCCATCGGCGTGGTAATCGCGGTGTTGGAGGTGCTGGTGCCGTCACTGATGAACGTGTTCTCGACGTGGACAACGCTGGCTCCGGTCGCGCTGGTGACTGCGCCGAACTGATTGCCTGCGCCGGTGGCGCTTCCTGAAACCGCCAACGTCGAATCACCCGATGAGATGGTCAGATTGCCGCCTTGAAGGCTTGCCGTCGCACCGGCGACATTGCTGTTGATTTCGTCCAACAGATTCTGGACCGTCTTTGTTCCGTCTCCAGTGAAGGTGAAGACGTTCGCGCCACCATTTGTGCTGACGGTGACGGCGTCGCCCGAGGTAACGACTGTGGAGGCGGTTGTGCCAGTGGCTGCCGTGGAGACCGTCTGGCCGGTCAGGGAGAAGACGTTCGTACCGTTGAAGTTGGTGTTGGTGCCGATCTGGTTGATCTCGTTGGCGATCGAAGAATATTCCGTCTGGAGAGCGGTAGCCTGGCTTGAGGTAATGCCAGTGGTGGCGCCTTCAGTGGCCAGCGTTACAGCGCGGTTGAGGAGCGTGGTAACCTGCGACAGGGCACCGTCAGCGGTCTGCAGCATGCCGATCGCGTTGCTGGCGTTCTGTTGCGACTGGGTGAGGGCGGCGATGTTCGCCTGGATTCCGTTGGCAATCGACAATCCTGCCGCATCGTCCGAACCGGAGTTGATTTTCATACCGGTGGAAAGCTGTGTCAGGGTCTTTTGCAGGGCGGACTGGGTGTTGGACAATGCGTTCTCTGCCGTCATGGAAGAGATGTTGTTCAGGATTGAAAGTGCCATGGGTGTTTCTCCTTTTTTGCCCTTTTTCGCCTGCACTCGGCTTTTTGTGTGGGGCCTGCTTTGAGGCTCCTGGTCGTCGAGAAGGAGGTCGTCTTGGACAAACCACTTATCGGCCACCTGTGAAAATCATTTCAATCGAAATGTCAACTCATTTTTCTGTTCAACAGATTGCTGTTCTGAATTCCGGTACAAAGATCGTTACGATTGCTTCTCAGCGCCGGAGACGGAAGATCCAGGTGAATTGAAGCAAAACCCGAGATGCACGGGATGATGGAACCAATCGTCATATCCATATCTGAAGGGGTTGAATCGTAGATCGCTTCAGTCATCCACCATTAACTATGGATAGAACGAAGACAAAGCCCGGACGGCCATCCAGGCATTTTCTTTTTTTGCCTTTGCCTTCCGCCATTCCCACACGTTGTTACTTGAGATAGTCAAGCAAAGTCTGAGGCATGACTTTGGCAGCCGCAGCCAGCACAGCACCATTGTTGAGTTGCGCCTGGGAAAGATTTGTGGCTGCATCCGCAAGGCTGATTCCGACCAGCGAGTCCTGCTGAGTCGTCAGAGTGATCTTTTCCTGGCTCAGGTAACTGTCCTGAGAGTTAAGTTGACTAATCGTGCTATCCAGCGGGACGCGCTGCTGGCCGACATAAGTCAATGCCGAAGAAACGGCATTGGTGGCGGTGCCGATCTGTGTATCGGTTCCGCTTTGCAACGCATTGATCAGACTTGTGAGGGAGCCGATCACGTTTGCCCCCGCGGTAAGCAGTTGGCTGCCAGGCAGATTCGTGGCGACATGAAGGGAATCACCCACCTGCACGGTGTTGACGCTGCTGTTTCCTACGTAAGCATAGGCGTTGGCGACCGCGGTGTTAGGATCGGCGGCCATCGTTCCGAGTACGATGTCATTGGAAGTAACCACGATCCCACTCGAAGCATCGTTCGTTCCGATCGATAATTGGCCCTGCGCATTGATGGTTGCACTGGTCCCGGCAGAGAGCGTGCCGGCGACGACAGCGCTGGCGATCGCTTGCTGCAATGTAGCAACGGTGTCGCCGGACGCAGCCTTAAAGGTCATTGTCTCGCCGGTGGTGGCGTCGCCAATCGTTGTAAGTGAGCCGGCTGTCAGCGCGGTGGTGGTAGTTAGGGGCGTGGCGACCGATCCTTGCGAGGAGTTATAAGTTGTTGACGCGGCCACAAAGGGAGGCGTGGTGCTCTCAGAACCGCCAAAGACATAAACGCCGTTATACGAGGTGTTGGCCTGGGAGATCACGCTGGCAAGAACACTCTGCACCTCGGCAGAAATGGACTGCTTGTTGGCCGTAAGGATCGCGGAACTGGCGCCCGAGGTGCCTAACGTGACCGCGGAGTTCAGCGAAGTCACAATGGAGCTCATGGCCGAGTCTGCCGTCTGCATCCGGGGCAGGACTGAATTGACATTGCTCGTATATTGATCGACGTTCGCCGAGGACGCGAGAGAGACAACCATATTGGCCGAAGCCGCTGGGTCATCGGAAAGCTGGTTGACCCGCAACCCGGTTGACACCTGTTGCGTCGCGCTTGCGAGAGCCTGTTGGCTCTGCTGCATCTGGTACTGGATATCGGGAAGCATGTTCGTGACGCGCATCTCAAGCCCTTCTTTGCGCGGCCATCCGCCGCGCCTCCTATGATTTACGCCGCCGCGGCGGTTCCCATGCTCATCGTCACCGTAAACAGCTCTTGAATGGTCGAGACGACTCGAGCAGCAGCCTCATAGGCTTGTTGATAAGTGATTAGATTGGCGGATTCCTCGTCGATCGATACTCCTGAAACCGAGCTGAGCTGGTCGTTGAGTTGATTCAGGCTGGACGTGGTCGCGGTCGATTCTGCATTGGCGTTCGAGGTCAGGCTTCCCACCTGGTAGACCAGGCTCGCATAAGCGTTTCCGGGAGTCTGGCCGCCGGCAGGCGCAATGGTCTGAACGTTGCTGAAATTGACCAGATTGCCGCTGCCTCCCGAGGTGCCGTCGGTGCTGGCAGCAATCTGCGTGGGATCCGTCATGTTCATCGTAATGTTGCCTGCGGAAATAGTTGTGGCAGTGCCAGAAGCTTTGAAGAAGTCTATCCCGGCGGCTCCGTTCTGATCGGTCCCGGATGTCTGAACGTTATTGAACGCAGACGCAAACTGATTGGCCAGTGAGTTCAACTGTGTCAAAAGGCCGGGAATCGTCGTGTCCCGCGTCTGGATGGTTCCGCCAAGATCGCCGCCGCTGATCGACTTTGTAATGTCGATGCCGTTCGGATCGATGACCGTCGTCATTCCGCTACTGTCGGTCGCTGTCTGCAACGCAAAACTCTTTGAGCCGACAACCAGTGCCGTTCCATTTCCAGTCGACAGCGTCACGCCGTCGTTACTCTGCGTCACCGAGACATTGGTCAGCTTGGACAGGCTCAGCACCAGTTGATCCTGCTGATCCTTAAGTGTTCCGCCATCCTGCCCGGCCGCCTGCATCGCGGCAATCTGCGGGTTCAAAGCCGCAATCTGCTTGGTCAACTGGTTGATCTGGCTTACATCCTGCGTAACTTGGGTATTGAGCCCGGCCTGCTGCGAGGTCAAGGTGTTCGAGGCGGTGTTGAAGGCCGTGGCCAGATTCTGTCCGGCCACAAGCACTGCCTGACGTGAACTGGAGCTGCTGGGGTTGGTCGAGAGGGTCGAGATGCTGGAGAAAAGGGCCGACATCTCCGTCCCAATGTCCTGCGTCGATGTGGTGAAGGTGGGCTGGATCTGCTGCAATGACGACAATTGGGCATTCGCGCCGCTCTGGGCCTGGGTCTCCTGCTGGATCTGCGTCTGCAACAACTCGTCCCGTACGCTCTGATATCTGACCAGGTCAACCCCGTCTCCAACGCTGACGTTGTTACCAAGATCAGTGGGCGCCCCCTCTTGAAGAATGGGCACCTCGCGGGTGTAGCCCGGCGTGTTCGCGTTTGCAATGTTGTTATTTGTCGCTTGCAAAGCGCCAGATGCGGCGTTGAGAGATTGCACGGCTATCGAAAGTGAAGTGCTCAGAGACATGAATTACATCTCGCAGGACCAGGTCTGACGCTTCAACCTGGGACCGCGGGCCTCCTGAAATCGTCCTGCGTGGCTGTTACACAACAAAGAGAGAAGAGCAATTGACTTGCCAGAGTGCTTTAGAAGAGCGGCATACTGCAGATTCAGATCACGGATCGCGCTGCCTGCCGCTTGAATCTTCCGTTCAATAGAGGGGTCAATGCCGGAGGGCGAAGGCGTCTCGGGTGACCGAACCCCTTCGCTGACAGTATTTGCCATGGTTGCCAGGCCGGCGCAAAGCATCTCTTGCCTGGCTACACTTTCTTGAAGTGTTGGTAGTTGATTGGCGGCAATGGCATCCATGGCAACCGAGATCTCAAACGCCAGCTCTTGCATCTGCTGCAAATAGGTGGCGGCGATCTGATCGCGCGTTTGGAGCGCTCCCTGGTTCATTTGAAGCCCTTCCAGCAAAAACTCTCATCCTGGGCTCATGAACGCTTGCACTCGGCCGTCCAGCCCATCTAGTGTTGTTCGTGCTCGATCATCGCGCCAGCAGTGCTGGTTGCGTCAGGCTGGTACGCGCCACTGGTCACCGACTGGCGAAGCGCATCCACCTTGTCCTGACGGACCGAGGGAGTATTCAGCGCCTGGCTGGTCAGCGACTGGACCGACAAGCTGTCTGAATGGAACGAGATCCGGTCCTCCGTTGTCGCCTGAGTGCTGGTCAAACTGCCGTTGGAGACTTGTTTTGCTCCCCGGTCCACTGCGATCTGGCTGGCCGCCAAGCTGTTCAAATCAACTTTCATGGCAACTTCTCCTGTCTTCACGGTACTGCTATCGGCTCTTCCCGGCAAACGTTTCAGTGTTGAGCCAAAAGTAATGAAGAAAACAGGTGGAATTACTTTGGTAAGTCTGCTATCTGGCCGGGGGCGCGTGGGTCTTGGCTTCAAGCTCGACCCGCGCGTCCTCCGCCTTGTGAAGACTCTTTGCAATCATTTTGGCAATCCCAATTCCGCCCGAAGCGGCCAGTGAAGCCCCCATCGACTGCATGGCAATGCCTTGAAACTGTTCCTTTCCGGAGTCCATGTCGTCCTCTTCGTCTGAACCCGGCAACGAGCCGAAGCTCTGCTCCGCCTGCTGCAGCCAGCTGCTCAGCAGAATGGACTCGAAATCCTTCGCCGACTTGTCGATCTTGGCATTCTCCGTGGACGAAGAGGGCGACTGGTGGAGGAGTTTATTCGCGTTGAGGTTGATCGGCTCGTTCAAGGGCGAGGAGAGGTCGCCGATCATTGAGAGATCCGCCATTAGATCACCTCCAGATCGGCTTCGAGCCCGCCTGCGGCCTTGATGGCCTGCAAGATCGAAATGATGTCGTGCGAGGTTGCGCCAATGGCATGAAGTCCCTTGATCAGCTCATCGACGTTCGCCCCTTCTTCCAATTGAATCGATTGCGCGGGGGCATCGTTCACAGTTGTCTTGGTTTCATCCACAATGATCGGTTTGTCGTTTGAATGCGGCGCCGGTTGCACTACCACGTGCTTGGTCTCGACGTCGATCGTCAAACTGCCTTGAATCACAGAGACGGGCGAGAGCCGGACATCGCCTCCCATCACGATCGTTCCGGTACGTTCGTTGACCACCACCTTGGCCGGTGAACGAAAGCTGATGGAAAGGTTTTGCACGCGCGAGATAAGAATCGGAACCGAGGGAGCGCCGCTTGCTGCAACATCCACATCGATGCGGCGGCTGTCGAGTGCGGTGGCGATCGGCTTGCCAAAGTCCTTGTTGATCACGTCGGCAACGTCGCGCGCAGCGGTGAAGTCGGAGTTCAGCAGCAGCAGGGAGACGGTCCGAAAGCGGCTCAAGTCTACGGCTGCGTCCCGTTCAACTGTAGCGCCTTCAGCAATTCTGCCCACCGTCGGCTGATTGACGGTCTTGGAGTTGCCGGCCGCGCCTTCCGAGTAGCCTCCAATGACCAACGGACCTTGCGCCTCGGCATACACCTCTCCGTTGGCCGCGCGAAGAGCCGTCAGCAGCAGCACGCCGCCTTGAATGCTCTTGGCATCGCCCACCGATGAGACCGTAATGTCGAGCTTCATTCCCGGACGGGCAAAAGGCGGAAGCGTAGCCGTTACAAAGACGGCGGCAACGTTTTTTACTACAACCACACCGGGAGCGATCTGCACTCCCATCCGCTGCAGCGAATTCGCCAGTGTCTGCACGGTAAAGAAGGTCTGCTGCGTGTCGCCCGTGCGGTTCAGGCCAACCGCCAGGCCATAGCCGACCAGTTGATTGTCGCGCACGCCTTGAATCTGTGTTACGTCGCGGATCATCACCTTGCGGTCTGCATCGGAGGCAAACGCCAGAAGCGCGAAAACCAGGCTCATCGCAGCGAGCAAGCCGAGTCTTCGCAGCCAACGGGGGTGCTGCGGCGGCTGCGGTTCAAGCGGATTGGCGGTTAGAAGTTCAATAGCCATAAAATTGCCTTGGTGATTGGGTTCGGCGGACGCACACCGTCCGAGATGATTCCTTTGCCCTTCATTTCGATTTCAAGGTTGCTCAGCGCCGTCGATGGAACGGTGTTGCCCGGTCCGATGTCACCCGGCCTGACCATGCCGCGCACCACGATATTCTCGTGCTGGTTGTTCATGAAGATCTGGCGCGATGCTTCTACTACCAGGTTTCCGTTTGGAAGCACGGCAATCACCTGGCCGGTAAGGTTGGTCTGAAAGGTGGTATTCGACGCCGTCGATCCCTGTCCCTTGAGCGCCTGTGACGAATTCGCCGCCAACAGAGGATTGGTCGATTTAGGGGTCCTGCCCATTACACCTGTAACGGCTGAATTGGTCGTGAAAGTTCGCTCGCTGTCCACTGTGCCGGATTGCGCTGCCGTTGTCTGGACTGCGACCTGGATAGTAATGGTATCGTTCAAGCGGGTTGCCTTGTAATCGGAAGAGAAGTCGCCCAGCGCGCTTCCCGGCGACCATAGGCTCCCGACAGTATGATCGTCTGTTGCCAGGACGTAATGCTCTTGCAATCGTGCAATGTACTTCGCACGCAGTGCCTCTGAGGCTTTTTGATCCGTCTTGTGCGCGGAGAAGCAAAACGCAAATGGGTAAGAGACGCCGAGCAGCGCGAGGACAGCGATTCGTCTTGAAAGCATCGGCCGCATTTTAGAAGCTCCTCCTCAACAGATTTGCGCTCACCACTTCGGCGACATAGACCTGCTTGTGGTCCGGGCTTGCGACGTGAATCCGGTGGCCGGCAATGCCGTTTTCAAGACTGACGACCGCGACCTCGACATGCGACCGTGCATCGTCCATCACCAACGTCGCGTGCGCGCCGGCCCGGATCACGATCCCGGTATTCGGTTTCAAAGCGGTGTTCCCGGTGGCGGCAGAAAAGCCGCGCGCACCGGATGGGCTGTCAATTGGAGCCTCTGGCTTGCTGACAATGGAATAGAAAGGCAGGCATGTGCCAGGCAAACGGCAGCCCAATTTAACCAGCGAACGAGATTCACGATTCTTGCCCGGCGACCGATCGCCGATCGACTCGACTGACAAAATATCCAACACTGGAGAGGGCTCCGTGGCGACAACCTTGGCAAGCAACTGCACCTGCACGTCCAGCGTCTGAACACCGTTGGCGGTGAGTGTCTGCGCAACCTGGTGCGCCGTGAGCTGAAAGCGGCCTTGCAACTGCGATTGCGCCTGAACCCCTGCGGGCAAGCCCATCGCCACCATCAACAAAGCCGGCATCCATTGGGTCGTCATAGTTCCTCTTGCTAAATCATTGCCCCGGGTCACTACTGGGCGAGCTGGTTCAACTGCTGCAACATCTCATCCGCGGCCTTGACCACTCTGGAGTTCGACTCATAGGACCGCTGCGCCAAAATCATGGCCACGAATTGATTCACGACGCTGACGTTCGACTGCTCCAGCATTCCCTGTTGCAGGGTTCCCAATCCTTCCGAGCCGCCCGGTGTTCCATCCACCGGTTGACCGGATGCGGTAGTCGGCAGGTATATATTGTTGCCCACCGCGTTCAGCCCGCCTGGATTCACAAACAGAGCCGTCTGGATTGCGCCGACCTGAGCAGCCGCCGTCTGGCCCGGCTGGGTCACGGTGACTGTTCCGTCGCTCCCGATCGACACCGTCAGAGCGTCGGCGGGAATCGTAATCGCGGGTTGCAGCGGGTTGCCGTCGGCGGTGACCAGCATGCCTTGTGCATCGGGGTGAAAGGAACCGTCCCGCGTATAGCCGACCTGTCCGTTGGGCATCAGAATTTGAAAGTAACCCATGCCGGAAATCGCCACATCGAGAGGGTTCCCGGTGGAGGAGAAATCGCCCTGCGTCTGAATGATCTCGGTCTCCGAGGGCCGTGTACCAAGGCCAATCTGTAGTCCCGCGGCTTGCGTGGTCTGCTGCGTGGCGGCGGCGCCAGGCATGATCTGGTTCTGATAGAGAAGATCTGTGAAATTCACCTGGCGCTGCTGGAAGCCCGTGGTACTCGAGTTCGCCAGATTGTTGGCGATGTTATCCAGGTTCAACTGCTGGGCCGTCATTCCACTGGCAGCCGTATAGAGGGCACGAAACATATCGGACTTCCTTTCAATCCTCGAACAATTCGCCTTCAGGCGTCGATCAACTGACGCGTGGCAGTTCCTGGGCCGCGGTCTTGTCCATTTCTCCGTTGAACATTGAGAGCACGCGGCGCATCGTCTCCACCTGGCGCTGAGCGGTAATCAACTCAACTACGCTTGTGACCGGGTTGACGTTTGAGCTTTCGAGCGAACCCTGCCGCACCTGCGAGTTGACCGCTGCAATCGCGGTACCCGCCGGCGCTGTGTAATAGGTGCTACCCACACTCTCAAGTGCCGTAGCGGGTGGAAACTCGACCAGCTTCAACCGTCCTGAAATCGCGCCATTGGTTGAGATGGTTCCGTCGGTGCTGATCGAAACCGGCTCTCCGACAATCGTGATGGGGCCGCCGTCGCCCAGCACCGGATCGCCCGCGGACGTGATCAATTGCCCCTGCGGAGAGACACGGAAGTTTCCTCCACGCGTATAAACAGGGCCGGCAGCGGTTTTCACCTGAAAGTATCCAGTGCCTTCGATGGCAAGATCGAGATCGTTGCCGGTCGGGACCAGTGCGCCTTGCGTGGTGTCCAGTCGCGTCCCGCTCAGGACTCCGTATTCATTCGCGTCCTGGTTCAGGGCAGACAAAGGAGAGTCGTTCGCCGTGGCCAGCAGGGAGCTGAAGGCATTGTGGGTCGCCCGGAAGCCCGGTGTACTCACGTTGGCCAGGTTGTTGGCGATCGTATCCAGCGCATCGGTGCGTGCCATCAGTCCGGCGCAGGCTGCGTAGTATCCGCTGCTCATTTTGTGGCCTCGGCCAGATAATGTGCACGCTGGGGGCCATTTGAATCTATCTGCTATTTATAGGGATAATGCGTTCATTTCAAAACAAAAGTAGGCAGAATCTGCTGAAGTAGGCAGGTTTTGCCGGTCTGGCCGCACCACGCATGAGGAGCCGATGAGAAACCCATGAGCTGGAGTCTCTCGTCCTCCCTCTTCGCGACTCATCGGATTGGAAATCCAATGTGAGTCATTGCTCTCATCTAGAGCATTTTCGGATTTACTGTAGACTTCCGTGCCCCATCCATTCCGCGTTTTTCTGCGGAATGGGCGGGAAGCCTGCAAAATTCCGGTCTACACAATTCCCGAAAATGCTCTAGCCTGCGTTGACGCCCGTGAAGCTGGAACCGTGGAGCGCGAATGGAACCAGATCCATGCGGGAGCCGGCGAGTTCGTGCGCCGCGGTGAGGATGAACCTCCAGCCGGACGAAGCCGAAGAATCATTCATGCTGCGCATGGCGGCAAGAACAAAGAGGGGCAGCGTTCCTTCCATTGCCGACAGTACGCCTTCGTTTGTGCCGCCGCGGCCGCAATTTGGCCATCCCAATGCCGCGGGAATATCCCCAATCCCATGCAGCAGCCCAACAAGGTACGCATCTTCCGGGGAGACGCCATCGAGGGATTCAGCCACCAGTTGCGCGTACTGCGCGACCAGCCGGCTGTGCCTCCAAACCGCGGTGATTGCCTCATGTTTCCGGTCGCAAGGGAAGGTTCGAGCGGAGATCGCGCCGAACCAGCCGCTCACCTCCAGACTGGCGATGCAATCTCCCATCCGGCTTGGGCGCTCCGCGGCGAAGTCATATTCACTGCCGATCAGCCGCAGGATCTGGATCGTCGCTCCAACATCGCTCAGGATCAGTTCGGAGGCTATCCGCAGGTCGATATAAGTCTCCTGAAGCAGCATCTCCAAACCGAGAACCGTTGCCGACATCACCGGCACGTCATCCAGGAAATCCGCTCTCTTTTGCGCGAAAGTCTGCTGTTCCAGAAGATGAAGACCGTGCCAGGCGGAGGACGGAACCCAGCTGTGATCGTTTACGGTGTCAAACGCTTGATTGAGCACTCTCTTGCACCTGTGGTGTTCTTATCGGCACCTACAGGAGATCCTTCCAAGCAAAAAGATGCATTTAAGGGTATTTCGAATAAATGATCGGGAAGATAGCCATCCGGCCGCGCCCGATGTCCTCAGAACTCAGGGGAGAGCGAGGTTCACCCAGCCTTGAAGAGCAGATCGACGTCTTTGGAACTGCACTTCAGACGCGCCCAAAGATACTCTTTGCACCTTCCGATGACGGCTTCATCCGCCTCGAGTTGAACGCTGTAGCTGCAGAGAATCCGGGCCATTTCGGACGAACTCTGTGCACTTTCAAACTTGATCTCTGTCGGAGTTTCATCTTCTGACTGCGCATTGACCTGCTCGATGTACTGCACCTGGTTCTGAAAGTCGCTGGGCGTTACGAAGCAGGGTTGTGTCTTGCAACCTGTTATCTTTTCAATGGCATAGAGCAGCCCGTACTCGACGCCGTGAACGAAACCAACCAGCAGCATGTTGGTCGTCGCCACATAGTGGAGCGGAATCATCGAGTAGAGCCTGACGAATGTCGGCGGAATATGAATCTCGGTAGGCATCCCCCATTCGGGCACCGTGAATACAGGGTAGCCCCACTGCGTAGCGCGGACGGCAGTCAGCTGCTTTTCGCTCACCGAACCCTGCCGCACCAGGAATTCGCCAATCTCCTCCCCAGCCTCTTTCTGCTCGTCTTTCATTTCCTTGAATTGTGTACTGCTGAGCAGGCCGTACCGCACCATGAGCAACGCCAGCGGCATGCGCGAAAACTGTTTCGTCCTTTGCGGTCGGGAGGAGGTCGCCAGAGACGCAAGTTCCTCTTCTGCCGCCGCCTGAAAACAGCGCGAACTGCAATACCAGTTGTCGTGCATCTTGATCCCGGCCTTGCGCGTGGAAGAGTGCGACAGCGCCAGCGAACGATTGCACTGGTGACATTTGGCTGTAACTGCCTTGAACTTTTCAGTCCAGGCAGGCAACGCGATCGATTGCATCAGACCCATAATCTCCCTCGTTTTCATCCTTTATTTATCCGGTTTCATCCTCGACTGCCAAGCTCAATGAAATGCCGGAGCGCTGACCGCCCGCGATACCTCGGTCACGCGAAGGCCATAGTTGCCGTCGATGACCACCGCCTCGCCCCTGGCGATCACAACGCCATCGAGCAGCAGTTCCACCGGCTCCTCCACCTGGCGATCAAGCTCCACCACCGAACCGCTGGTCAGGTCCAGAACCTCGCGCAGGGTGAGTTTGCGCTGTCCGAAACGCAAGGTCACGTTCAGTTCAACATCCATGACTAGATTTAAATTTGCCGGCTGCGGGATCACCTTTGCTGTCGCTGCCTTGATCGCATCCACGACACTTGCGGCCGCGCTTTCAGGATGAGAATGAACGAAGAGAGCTTCAGACAGCGCAGGGTCAAGGACCATCAGAATGGAGACGCGGTTGGCCTCACCGTCGGCAGCAGTCATGCGGGCACAGTTGGACAGCTCGGAGGGAGCCTGTGAAGCCAGAGAGGTGTTGACCGTGAAGGCGCCATACTCTGCCTCAAGCGCGGAACGGAACTCGCTGATGGCTGTCTTGACGGTCTTCAGCAGTGCTTCAGAATGCTCTGCTCCGAACTCATCTACTGCCTGGCGCAGAAACTTCGATGCCAGCAGAGCGGCTTCGGCGCGGCGAAACTCGATCTGAAACTCGCCTCGCAGGCTGCCGTCGAGCACAAGCCTGATCCAGACCGGCTCCGATTGATCCGGGGCCAATTCGGCGTCCGGCAATGCCGCAATCAGCCAGGGAGTTCCGCTGGCCACGGTCATAGCCTTCCCCAGGGCATTGAAGAATGCGCTCGCGAAGGGCTGATGAATCACGTCGGCTGTCTGAGTCGTCATTGAACTACTCCTTTGTTGCCGCCGGTTCCTGTGACCGGGTCGAGAGCTGCGCAGCCTTGCGCGTTCCGTTGCGAACCAGCAGCGCCTCAAAGATTTCAACGTTGTCCACGGTGAGCCGCCCAGGCCTCTTGACCGGCGCTTTCATCTTCAGGATCGTTCCCGGTTTCAGGCCAACCAGGTCTTTCACCAGCACCCGCATCTGAGTGATATCCGCGGATACCTCAATGTCGCAGTCCAGAATCCGTTCGCGCAGGCTTGAGCTGCGAAGCTGGCGCAGGCTCGAGGCCTTCTTCGACTGCATCGCATTCAGATGTCGCAGCAGGAAGCCCACAAACGACGTTGGCAACACGATTCTGAAGGGCGCCGTCGTCTCCCCCACGCTCATCTCAAACATCAAAAGAACAAGCCTGTCGTTGGCCATAAAGACTTGCTGAATCATGTTTTGCTTGATGCAGCGGCCCGCGGTCAGCGAAAGATTCAGCGTCTGCCAGGCGCGTTCAATCTGGCTTACGATCAACGCGGTAACGCTCTGCATGATCTCTTCGTCGATATCGGTCATCTCGCGCGAAGTGTCCGACGCCGTCCCGGCCCCGCCCAGCAGCAGGTCGATGATAGGAAAGATCAGCGCCAGGTCGATCTCGATCAGCACATTGCTTTCCATCACGTTGAGCGCGCAGGGCAGCAGATAGCTGTTTACAGCCATGCCGCTGACGTAGTCCACGATCGCCATCTGTTCCAGCGAGAGCAGCTTCAGATGCAGACTCGCGCCCAGGTAGAGTTCCAGCGAGGTGGTAACGTTCAGCGCAAACTTCTCATGCAGCGCGGTCAAGGCGCGCGCATTCTCATTCGACAGCCTGCCCGCATAGCGGAAGTTGCAGGAATGAATGACGCGCGGCCTTGGCTCCTGTGGCGTGCCTGTTGACGCCTTGAGGGCTTGACCCGATGCTGAAGCTGCCATCACATCTGCCCTCGGAGCTGTCTCTGATTCCCGCCCTGGTAAGCCGGCCGCTGATACGTCACCGGCTCCGCCGGTCTTTCGCGAAGATGGGCCAGCGAGGCGCGCAGCTTTACCATTGCGGCGGCGTGAATCTGCGAAACCCGCGACACCACGATGCCCACGACCTGCGAGATCTCTTTCATCGTCAATTCTTCCTGGTAATAAAGTGAAAGAATCAACTGCTCGCGCTCGGACATGTGAGAGATGGCCTCGGCAAGCTGCTCTTTTCTTTCGCTTTCAAGGCAAAGGTCAAAGGGGTTGTCATCATCTGTGCCCTGCGCCGATTCAATCAGATCGAACGACTCGGTATGGTCGTGGATCGAATTCGTCTGCTGTCCAACCAGGAACAATCCATCCAATTGCGTCATCGTATTTTGCAATCCGTCGAGAGGGATATTCAGATCTGCGGCAATCTCTTCTTCCAGGGGCTGTCTTCCCAGCGACGACTCAAGTTTGGAGACTGATGTCGCGATCTCGCGCCCTTTTCTGCGCAATGCGCGAGATCCCCAGTCAAGCTTGCGAAGGCTATCGAGGATTGCGCCGCGGATGCGGAATTTTGCAAAGGTGGAGAACTGCGCGTCCTTGGAGGCATCGTAATTGCGGCAGGCGTCGAGCAGCCCCAGAACGCCGGCCTGGACCAGGTCTTCGATCTCCACGTTCTTAGGCAGGCGCTCATGGATTCTTGCCGCCACGTAATAGACCTGCGGCAACTCCCGCATTACCAGGTCGTTGCGTTCATCCAGGGAATCGCTACTCGCGCGGTAGGCCAATTCTGCTGTCGTCATTCCATCCCCCCCTTTGTGCGGAATTCACATCTAACGCTCATGAGACACTGTTTCCGTTTGCTGCGGTTGCTTCTGCCGGACATCCATTCACTTCTCAATGGAGCACCCCCACGGACTGCACCGGCGTCAATGGCGGAACCTCTCCGGGAGAAATCACCACGATTCTAGGGATGAACGGCTCAAGCAGGCGGCGAAGGTAGTAGCGGCCTGGAGAAGAACAAAGCAGAACGGGCGGCGCGGAGCCAATCTCTTTTCCGAAGTCCGCACGTAATCCATCAAGCACGCGGCGTGCCAATGTGACCTGTTGCGGAGAAGAAAGGCCGAGGTTCATCGGGAGATTTGACCCGCGCGTGCATTCATCCTCGATCGACGTGTCCAGGGTGACGACCTTCAGCTCGCCATGGTCGTTCAGCAAGGGACGGATCAGCGACCGTCCCAGCGCGTGGCGAACCGCCTCAACCAGCGCGATCGGATTCTTGTTGAAGGCCGCCGCCTCAACCAGCGTTTCAAGGATGGTTCCCAGGTCGCGGATCGATACCTGCTCGCGCAGAAGCTGCTGCAGAACCTTTTGCACCTCACCCAGACTCATCAGCTTGGGAATCAGTTCATCGGCAAGCTTGGGGTGCGAGTCGTTGAGCCGGTCAATCAATCTCCTGGTTTCATGGCGCGAGAGAAGCTCATGGGCGCTGTGCTTGATGACCTCCGCCAGGTGGGCAGCCAGCACGGAGGTCGCGTCCACAACCGCATAACCGGCTGCGATGGCTTGCCCTTGCAACTGGGGAGTGATCCACTTGGCCGCCACATCGAAGGCCGGCTCCCGCGTATCCTGGCCGGGCAGATTGGCGGCGTTGGGGTTGGAGCTGATCGCGAGCAACGAGTCCCGGCGCAACTCCCACCGGGCGATCTCGACGCCGCGCAGGTAGATCACATACTCTCTCTCGTGCAGCGAAAGGTTATCCGTAATGTGGATGGAGGGAACCAGAAAGCCAAGTTGGGTGGCCAGGTTCTTTCGCATCGACTTTACGCGGGCCAGCAGTTGGCCTCCCTGCTTCGCGTCGACCAGAGGCACCAGTCCCAAGCCCACTTCCAGCATCAGTTCATCCAGCTTGAGGGCCGCATCCATGGGATCGACTGCGGGCGCGGCCGGTCCGCCGGGCAAGGCGGCTTTGGCCTTCATTTCAAGCTCATCCACTTCGTCCATGAAGACTTTCGGCTTGATCTTCCAGGCCGCGAAGAACAGCACACCGGCCAGGGAGAAAAATGCAATCTTCGGCAAGCCGGGAATCAGTCCCAGCGCCGTCAAAGCGCCGCCCGCAATCCACAGCAGGCGCGGGCTGTTAAAGAGCTGCCGGCCAACATTCACGCCCAGGGATTCCTTCGACGCGGCGCGTGTAACAACAATGCCGCCGGCGACAGAGACCAGCAACGAAGGCAGAATGGTAACCAGGCCGTCGCCCACCGTGAGGATGGTGTAGGTCTTCAGCGCATCCGCGTAGGGAACGCCCTGCTGAAAGACGCCGATCAGAAATCCGGCAATGATGTTGATGGCCATGATCAGAATCGTGGCCAGTGAATCGCGTTGACTGAAGCGGGCCGCGCCATCCATCGCGCCGCAGAACTCTGCCTCGCGCGCGACACGTTCGCGGCGAGCCCGCGCCTGCTGCTCGTTGATGAGGCCGGCATTAAGATCCGCATCGATGGCCATCTGCTTGCCCGGCATGGCGTCCAAAGTGAAGCGCGCCGTAACCTCTGCCGTGCGCACGGCGCCGTGACTGATGACGAGGAACTGAATGGCGATCAATGCCAGGAAGAGGACGAAGCCGACAATGTAATTGCCGCCGACCACAAACTGGCCGAAGCTTTCGATCACCTTGCCCGCTGCCCCCGTGCCTTCATTGCCATGAAGCAGAATGCGGCGCGTGCCGGCCAGATCCAGCGAAAGCCGAAGCAGCGTAAGCAACAGCAAAAGACTTGGGAAGACCGAAAACTGCACCGGACGCAGAATCTGAATAGCCGTCAGCAAAACCAGAATCGACGCGGTAATGCTGAGCGTCAACAGCAGATCGAGCATGAAGCTGGGCAGCGGAACCAGCATCACAAAGACCATCGAGACCGCCGCGATCGGCGCGATCCACTCGCCGGACTTGCGAAGAAGACTGGACAGGCGTTCCATCATTGCGTCACCCCCGGCCGGGCGGCAGGTCCGGCAGATTTGTTTCCAATCTTCTCGCCCGAGGCATTCCTTGAACGCCGCTCGGCATCGCTGCGCCGCACCTCTGCCTGGGCGCGGAAGACGACAGCGAGAATCTCGGCTACCGCCTGGTACAGCTTGGATGGAATCGAATCTCCAACTTCCACGCTCTTGTAGAGAGCCTGCGCGAGCGGCTTGTTCTCAACAAGCATGATTCCGTTGTCGCGGGCGAGCTGCTTGATTCTCTCCGCCAGCAGATTGCGGCCTTTGGCGACAACGATCGGAGCGGGCATATCCATCTCATAGCGCAGGGCTATTGCATAGTGAGTTGGATTCGTCACAATCACCGTAGCGGTTGCGGCGGCCTTCAGAGACTGCTTCCTGCGCATCGCCCTTTGCAACTGGCGGATGCGCGATTTGATCAGAGGATTGCCGTCCGTTTCCTTGTATTCCTGGCGGACTTCCTGCTTGGTCATCTTCAAGTCGCCTTCCATCTTCTTCAAGGTTAGAAAATAATCGACCGCCG
>Ga0302189_10000173_pt1 | contig 53340 bp, 39 predicted proteins | sample II_Bog_E2_2_FD_194551 | JGI IMG/M metagenome (GOLD analysis project Ga0302189, IMG submission 194551) | Peat permafrost microbial communities from Stordalen Mire near Abisko, Sweden - II_Bog_E2_2 | ecosystem: Environmental > Terrestrial > Soil > Wetlands > Peat | place: Sweden: Abisko...
GCTTGAGCCGGGAATGCTCTTATACGTGTAGCTGGCGAAGAAGAACAGCCTGTTCTTGTATCCAGGAATGGGAATCGGCCCGCCTGCGCTGGGGCCCCATTCCCACAGGTGATTATGCGGCAATGTTGAGTAAGCGTCCGCACCCGTTTTGCTGATTAAATATGCGTTGTAATAGCTGGGCGCGTTAAAAGCGGAGTTCCGCAGGTCGGAATAGATGCGGCCATGATATTTATCGCCGCCGCGGCGGGTGGTGAAGCCGGCCTGCATATTCGCCTGCCCGAAGCCCTGGTTCAAGTCGAGCTGATCAGTCTGCACCACGATTTCATCTACACTCTCAAGACGAACTTCCAAAACAGGAGAGTGGTTGCCGTTATCCTTTCCACGGCTGGAGTTTGCCACCACTCCGTCCACGGTTACAGTCTGCGAAGCGCCGCGCTCGCCATTGAAGATGCCATTGGCCGCGCCGGGAACGTAGTTGACCAAGTCGGAAACATCGCGCCCGTTCAAAGGCAGATCTTCGATTGCCTTAACGTCGAAGTTTGTGCCGATCGAGCTCGCGGTGCTTTCCACCAAAGGCGCGGCATCGGCGACAACCTCGATTTCAGTCGAGGTGGCGCCAACCTTTAGATTCACATTCATGTCCGTGGTACGAGCCGCTTCCGCGATCACGGAAGTGAACTTCTGGGTTGCAAAACCCGTTTTTTCCACCGTAAGTGTGTAGGTGCCGCCCAAGAGGCCGGTAAACGTGTAGGTTCCGTTCTCCAGTGTACTGCCGGTACGCGTGTCGTTCGTCTTCACATCGACGAGCGTCAGTTTCGCCGCCGATACCAACTGGCCGCTGGGGTCAACAACGGTGATGGCGACAGTTCCACGGGTTCCGCCTTGCGCCCATGCGGTTCCGGCTCCTATGGTTATCGCTACGAGCCCAATTAGCAAGCTCAACATCCAACAAAATCTTTGCGTCTTCATCCTCTCTCCTTTGCTACTGGCCTTTCGTTATTGAAAATGTTGCAATTCCCGCAGGACCGCTTCTATACCGCCGGATAGGGATTGGCTTTCAACCCGCAACCGGCAATCAAAGGGCTTCTACGCAGAACTTCAAAGACGGAAAACGTTTCCTTGTTTACTCGTTGAGTATTATGTACCCATGATTGTATTTATTGCAAGATAATTTTTTGTATTTCTTGGCCGGCACACTCCGTAACCCTGAATTTTGCCCGGGCAACCGCTGTTTGGCTGATTGAAGCGATATCGCCAACCACCCCCGCGAAACGCCGCTTCCGCATATTTTAGCCAGAGCTTCTCAACCTAAAGAGCTGCCGCGTCCCCAAAACAGGAAACGCGGCAGTCAAGAAGGTGATGCACGCGGACTTCAGAACTCGATGTTCTTATGGTCGATGCAGTCATCGTTAATCGTGCAATGACGACCGCACCGACCTGGCTGTCTAGAATCTGAAATTTCCGCGAAGTTCGATATTCCTTGGACTGTTGGCCGTAGTAGAGGTCGTTCCGAACGTGGTGTCCTGAACTCCCGTGTCCATGCCAGCCCAGGCCGTGTGATTGAAGACATTCAGGAATTCGCCCTGGAGAGTAAAATTCATTTCTCCGCGAATCGGCACAATCTTGGTGATCGACATATCCGTGTTAATCCACTTCGGATCGTGCAGCCACATCAGAGAGCCAAACTGGCCGGCGTTAAAATTCGGGCTGATGTAGCTGGTGTTGGACGTTCCCGAACTGGCATAGTACTTGGAATCGAAGAGATTCACCCTCCCGGTGTTGGCAGTGCCCGGACGGATTTTGATCTGCTTCTGCAACTGAGACGCGGTGACGCCCGTCAAAATGACGCCGGAGTCGCTCTGGTTAACGGTGTAGGTTCCACCCGTAAAGAGGTGAGGTTCACCGCTTTGGTAAGTCAGGATCGTTCCAATGGTCCAGCCCCCGATCGCGGCATTTGCAATCCGGTTCTGATTGAAAAACGGCTGCTTATGGCCAAACGGTAGATCATAGGTCCCGCTGACGTGCAGCACCTGGCGGACATCGAAGGCGCTGGGGAAATAGTTCAAGTGCCGGTTGCGCAGGGTGTAGAAGCCGGGAGCGCTATTGGTGCGGCCTCCGTAGTAGCCCGGAGACAAACTTCCCTGCACGCTGGTTCCCAGCGAATGCGCCCATGTGTAATTGGCGTCGAACTGCATGCCGTGGTTCAGCCTCTGCCGGAAGTCCACTTGCAGCGAGTTGTAGTTGGAATATCCGGCATTGGTCATCTCCATGATGGCAGCCCCTGTGGCATATGGGTTTGCCTGGAAGAAGTTGATGGGATACGCACCGGTAGAGCCCGTGCCAACCGACGCATTACATTCACTGTCGAAGCCGGTGACCATGGAACAAAGGTAGGTGGGGCTACCCGCGAGGGTGGTGGCAAAGGAGCCGGCCTGCCCTTGTTGCAGGTCGGTAATGAAACCGCCGTCGGTGAAGCCCCCGCCGCCACTGGAAGCAAAGGCCTGCGTCATGATTGGAGTTGCCTGTGAACCCTGGAATGTAGCTCCGCCAGAAGCCGCCAGGTTGGCCTGAGCCGCCTTAAACTCGCTCAGGAAGCCATTCTCGAAGATGTTAACCTCGTTGAAATTGACGGCCATCCATTGTTTTTTTGCAACATTTCCGACATAACGCACCTCAAGCACATTGTTCGGGCTGAGCTGGCGCTGGATGCCCAACTGCCAGGATTCGACATAGGGCTGTTTGATGCGAGGATCGAAGGTGAGAAAGGACGTGCCGCTGAATGCCTCGTAGGATTCAGGAACCACCGAGTTATAGGGTGACGGGTAACTTGAATAAAGCTGCGAGGCGGTGGGTGTATTGCCCAGGCTCACAGTGCCCGCATCATAATATCCCACACCAGGAGTCGTACCGGTGGGAGCGACCGCAGAGGCATATTTCCAGGTTTGATAATTTGCTCCGCTGTTCGAGCCGAAATTCCAGAAGTTCTGGGCGCCTTCCGTATAGTTCTTGAAGGTGTAACTGGCGCGAATGACGGTGGCCGAGTTACCCAGGAACTTGCCCAGCAGGGTGCCCGGCCTTCCCTGTGGATTCCAGGCAATTCCGACGTTTGGCTCGGGATGGACGTAAGTGGGGCCATAAGCTTCAGCCCCAGGCCCCTCCGTCGGGTTCGAGATGCCGCCCAGCACTCCCGGCTTGAAGATATCGCCCACTGCGGTGGGACCCCACAAATTCGGAATGGTGGGATGGGTGTAGTATCCGGTCTCGTCCTTGGACGCGCCAGTGAAATCCCAGCGCAACCCAACGTTCACCGTGAGCGTGGACTTTGCCTTCCAGGCATCCTCGATAAACAGTGCAGTCTGGTTGAGCCGCTCGTGCAGATCGAAGGTGACTGACGGATCGTACTCCTTGGTCTTCGTATTGATGAACTGGCCCAGGCTATAGCCGGTCATGCGCCCATTTAATGTCGCATACAGACCTTCAACATCCGATGCCGCATAACTCGGCGGATTGACGAGCGAGTTATCCAGGGCGTTCTGGACCGGATCTCCGGGTACAATGGAGTTCACGTTGATATAGGGCACAAACTTGTTGTTGTAATAATGATCAATCTCGGTCGCGCTTTCCACGCCGAAGGTCATGCTATGCTTGCCGTGCTGCCAAATGAAATCATCCTTCACGCTCAGAATTGGATAGAGGGAGCCGCCTTTCAACTGATTAAAGCCATTGACTCCGCTATTCAGATCAAATCCAAAGGTCAAGTCGCCCTGCGCGACCATATTGGCAGTGGGCGTCTCCATGCCCTGCGTGTTGTACGCTGATTGTGTGTAAAGATACCCCGCCCGGAAGGCGTTCACCAGATCCGGCTTGATATCCCAGTCAAAGCCCGCTACTACCTGGTAGTTATGCCCCTTACTGCTGAGTGCCTGGTTGGAATAGCTGGGACCAGGATAAGGAGGCAATTGATAGGTATCGTTGGCGACGTTGTAATAATTGCTTGCATTCACCGATCCCGTAAGACGGAAGCTTGGGGTCAGGTTATAGTCAAGCCGTAAGGTCGGAAATTTATTGACAGTGGATCCCTTGACAGGGAAGCTGATCATATCGTGATTCAGGTCGTAGTTCGGCGAATAGCCGACATGATACGTGGAGAGGTTCGCATACGTAGCTTCAGCGGCTGCCAGATCGGACGAAACCAGTGAATTGATCGTGCCAGTGCAGGTTGGACAGCCACCACTCGCGCCGGCTGTCAGCACGTTGACGCTCGTCAGGGTCGATCCGGATTCATATATATAGTTGCCGGCGAGCGTGCTGGCCGTACCGATCACCGTGGAGGCGGTGTTAGTCTGCGGCTCGCGGAAGTTGGACAGACTGGCGAAAAAGAAGAGCTTGTCTTTGAGAATCGGCCCGCCCACGCTTCCGCCGAAATCGTTTATTAACATAGAGGCACGCGGCACGCCCACGTCTTTGTTGTACCAACTATTGGCATTCAAGCCGCCGCTGCGGTAATCCCAGTAGAGCTGTCCGTGAAAGGTGTTCGTGCCGCGCTTGGTCAGAACGCCGATGTCCATGGCGGCGGTGCCGCCCTTGCTGGCATCCAGTTCCCCGGTCTGCACTGTCATTTCCTGCACATCTTCCAGGCGATTGGTGATGGAAGAGCCGCCGGTATCGAAGCCGCCACTCTTGAAGCGATTGGTCACGGTCGAAAAGCCGTTGGCGCTGACATTGACCGCGCCGCCGGGAAGATTGTTGAAGTTGTTGTCCACGGCTCCAGCCACCAGAAAAGCCAGACCGAAGGTATCGCGGCCGCCGAGCGGCAGATCGTCAACCTGCTTCAGGTCCACCGTCATGGAAAGAGCATTCTGAGTAGTGTCGAGAAGCGGACTTGTTTCCCCGGAGACCGTGACGCTCTCCGTGGTGGCGCCGAGCTCAAGCCTGACCTTGAGATCAGTGACCTGGTTTGTTTGAATCGTCACCGATGGATAGACCTTGACGCTGAATCCTTCCTTGGTGACCGTCAGGCTGTAATGCGCGGGGTTGAGGAAGGAGAGAACCACGCTGCCGGTTTCCTTGGTGTTCGCTTTGTGAACGTCATTCGTCTCAATATCCTTCAACACGAGTTGCGCGCCGTTGACCGCGGCCCCAGTGGGATCCTGAACGGTAACGTTGAGGGCGCCGGTCGACATGTCCTGAGTCCGCGCAAGTGGAGATACGGCGACTAGCAACCCGCAGGCAAAGATTGCGACTGTAAGGCATTTGGAAAAACCATTGGGCACCATGAGTGTAGCCACCTTGGCGCCTTTCGTCTTCTGTCCGTTTTCCGGCAGAGAGTCGCGCTGACCTTCAATCAATCTCAACATCCGACAAAATCGTTGCGTCTTCATCTTCTCTCCTCCACTACTGGCCTATTTGTCGACAATGAATCAACTCTTGGAAGCCCTTTTCGCGGCACAATCCATATGCAATTTGCGCCCCATCTAAACTACGCAATCAAGCGTAATTCCGAGAGACTTCCTCACTAGAAGGGAAAACGTATTCCTCCATTCCACATGGAAAGAAATTATGTATCCAATCTTGCATATTTGGCAAGAGGATAATTCTTGCAGTCCTTTTTGCCTTCTTTCCGCCGTCTTCCCGAGCGCAATATCTTTCCCAGGAGGCGGATCAGAATAGGCATCTATAAAGCTCTCTATCTCATCCATTATTAAGCAGATTTGCCGGAACCTACTGCCATGGACCGCCTGTCGCTCCACTACGGCCTTAGCCCGTATTTTTCACAAGGGGCATCAACGAATTTGTAGCGCCTCCTGGCCGGCGGTCGCGTGGGTCTCCCGACCCACGCCCGACACCGTTTTATCCGTCACGGCGTATGCAAACGATATCAATGAACGACGCTTCGCTCTGGCGGCGAGGACGCCGCCAGTACAGCCGACCGGGAGGTCGGCACTACAGAGCATCGATCTGGCCGTGAGAAATGCAGGTTAGCTCCGTCAGCAGCTTGTGCATAATCAGGTCATTAGCGCTTGTACGCATTTACGACTCACTTGACTCAAACCAATTTCAGCCTGCGGAAAGCGCCAAAAAAAAGGCAAACCTACCGGGGGAATTGAACAAGTTCGTAGCAAAAACCTGTCCACAAACCGTGTGCTACAGAGCTTCCTTGAGATTGCAGAAAATTTCCCCGCTTGGATGCACACTGATGAATGGCAGAGCTATGGGCCGCACCAGACCAAGTGCCAGGATCGGGCCGTAACTCCTTATACTGGAGGATTTTGCAGGGAACTTCTTTGCTTTCAAGATTTTACAGCGCAACCCTCCCCTCAACCTTAAGAAAACAAGGATTTTACGCCCAAAATATGGGTGGGGGTACCCGGGATTCATGCGCCCTGGTTTGCCACCCGATCGGCACAGCGGAAGCCGCCCCCTTGCAGAATCGCAAGTTTATGGACAGACTCCAGGAAAATTGCCATCCAGTTGGAAGCAACCGCCGCAGTCAGGGATGCGCGGACCCAGGCACTTCCACCTCTGCCGCCAAGGTGGAAACACTGGCTGGAAAGACCGGCGGCCGGAGCCCCGAATACTCCCAGCCAAAGATGAACTCCGCTGCGGGGCCGCAGACACGCCCCTGACAGGCGCCCATGCCGCAGCGGGTGTGCAGCTTGGCCTCGCGCCAGGAAGCGTACCCTCCCAGCGCGGCGTGCGTCACGTCCTCGCAACGGCAAACCAACGTCTCCGCCGCAGCCAGCGTACGCAACTCCGCACGCAGCGCAAAGGCGCGGTCCAGCCGAGAGGCAAATCGTTGCAGTCTCTGAAGCCGCGGCGTCAGGACGTGGGCCTCGGCCTCGCGGCCGGCTGCGGCCCATCCCGCGATCTGCCCTTCCACCAGCGACTTTTCCACACCGCCTATGCCTGTAAGTTCGCCCACGCAGGCCACGCCCGGCGCCGAACTCTGCTGCAGAGGATCGACAGCGATGTAGCCCCCAGCAACGCGGCAGCCAAGCAGACGAGGCAGCTCCAGGTTGGGCGCCAAATGAAATCCGCAGGCCAGCCAATCGCAGGCTAGCTTCCACTTCTTGCGGCCATCGGTCACCGTGACCGACTCCACGCGGCCTTCTCCCTCGACCCGAGTCACCCAAGAGCCTGTGCGATAAGGAGCGTTAAGCGTCTTAAGCCGGTAGTGCGCGCCCTCGGCGAGTTTGCCAGGCTGACCAAGCAGCGTCATGCCAAAACCGGCCAACTGGATCAGCCGAGCCTGCTCATAAATACTCACGATTTGGGCGTCCGCATCAGCCAGCCCCGCGGCCACCGCCAGCAGCAAGGGTCCGCTGCCAGCTACTACCACGCGTTTGCCCTGGGCATTCAGGCCTGCCTTGACCAGCGCCTGCAACCCGCCCACGCCCATCACGCCCGGCAACGTCCAACCGGGAAAAGGCAGGAAGCGTTCTCTCGCGCCGGTCGCTAGGATCAGCTTGCCATACCGAATGTCGCGCCCTTCTCCGTTGCTCTCCAGACGGATAACGCCGGGCGCGGGCCGGTCAATCGCCTGCCAACCCAGCCACACTTCGCAGTCTGTCCGCTGCAGCCGGGCTGTCCAGTGCAGGAACCCGCTTCCATGAGGGTATTGCCGCGCCGTTTGCGCATTGAATCCCCTCCAAATCTGCCCTCCGGGCATTGCATTGTCGTCAACCAGGCAAACCCGCAGGCCTGCCTCCGCGGCAACGGTCGCGGCAGCGATTCCGCCGGGACCAGCTCCCACCACCACGGCATCGAAGCTCGCGCTCATCCGGTCACAACCTCCATCTCTGGAGTGCAAACCAGTTGGCAGGTCCGCTGTTGTGGCACACCATTCACGGTCGCCCGGCACTCCATGCAGATGCCCATCCCGCAGAAGGGAGCGCGCGCCTCTTGCCGCACCGAAAAACGGCACGGCTCGTTGGCCATCATCATTGCCGCAGCCACACTTGTGCCCTGGGCCACTCGCATGGGCCTACCATTCACCGTGATTGAAAAATCTTCGCTTCTCATACGCGCCGACTCCACGGGACCGTCTGATGCCACCAAATCTGTGCTGAAAGATGTGGCCTATCGCGCATCCGCTGCTTCAATTTTGTTTTTCCGCGAGCGAACGAAAAAGTACACAGGAACACCGAGAAGAACGATGCCAAAGCCAGGCCAGGTAGTCGTAGGGCGATAGAGGAATAACACTACCAGAATCGTAGTAGCACCCAGAATATAGAGTGCCGGCACAAACGGGTATCCCCAGGTTCGATAGGGCCGTTCCGCATTCGGACGCAGCTTCCGCAGACGAAACACACCGGCGATGGTGAGAATGTAAAACATCAGCGCCGCGGAGATCACATAGTCGAGCAGATTGCTGTAAAGGTTGCCGTATTGCCCGGTGGCCGGATCGCAGGTGCGCGGAAGCACGAGCAGCACAGACCAGCATCCCTGAATCAGCAGCGCCCAGCCAGGCACGCGCGCCGCATTCAGCCGCTGCGCGATGCGGAAAAACAGCCCATCCTTCGCCATTGCATACGATGCCCTTGCGCCCGCAAGCGTGAGTGCATTTACGGTTCCAAAGGTCGACACCATAATGGCAACCGCCATCATGCCGGCCCCGAAACGCGGGAAGACCACGCGCAACACGGCAGTGGCGATACGATCATCCGCGGCATGTTGCATCGCGGGCAACGGCAGGGTGAGCAGGTAAGCGACATTCGCGAGCAGGTAAAGCAAAATCACTGACGAGGTTCCGATAAAAAGCGACAGAGGCAGGTTACGGTGAGGCTGCTTTACTTCTGCCGCTACAAATGTGATGTCGTGCCACGAATCGGCAGAAAACAGCGACCCCGTTTGCGAGATGCAGATGGCTACGAATAGGCCGGCAGCGGTAGTCGCCGCCAGACCTGCTCCCAGCGAAACCGATGCGTGCGCAGTCCAGGCGTGATAAAAATTCGCATGAATCGCGGCCGAGTTGGCGCCCACCGTCGATCCCAAAATGATCAGGGCCAGCAGCGCTCCTATTTTCGCCACAGTGAACGTGTTCTGAACGACCTTGCCGTACTCCAGGCCGCGGCTGTTGGTCAGAGTCAGCAGCACGATCACTCCGATTGCCAGGGCCTGCGCAGTCGATAGCGAAACGGCATAGCGCGTGGAAATATGCACGGGCGCAATCAGGTAGTTCGACTCGGAAATCGTGGGCAGCAGCACGCCGGTGAACCGCGCAAAAGCAATCGCCACGGCCGCGATAGTGCCGGTCTGAATCACGGTCCATAAGGTCCAGCCGTAGAGAAATCCCCACAACGGGGAGAATGCTTCTCTGAGGTAAATGTACATCCCGCCAGCCTGCGGCATCATGGCTGCAAGCTCGCCGTATGTCAGCGCGCCGCTGATCGTGAGTACGCCGGTCAGCGCCCATGCGGCCAGCAACCAGCCCGCGCTGCCAATTTGGCGCGACATCTCAGCCGAGACGATAAAAATCCCCGATCCTATCATGATGCCGATCACCACCATGACCGAATCGAATAGCCCCAGCCCGCGATGAAATGCCGGCGAATTTATTTCATCTTCACGCGGTTTCTTGCTTATGGTCACTTACCGGTTCCCCTTTTGCCGTTTACTCTCCGCTAGACAGAAAACGCGTTCATCTCATGCCCCAAAGTCTGTAGGACCGATTAGTAGCCGCGTTCCATCGCCGCGCGTTCAGTCGATGAATAATTTCGTCATCAAAAGCGTATCTGGATTATCAAATCCAATATAGTATACGATTACTGCTGCCTGTTTTGTCGCTCTTCCCATGAGGAACAGCTCAGAGCGCACGGAGCGCAACGGCTTAGTGTTTTCTGGGCGGGCCTGTCACTTAAAGGAGAATAGCTTATGTGGGAGTCGAGGCGGATTAGCTACGCACTTTGCGGCTGGATGATCGCAGCCGCATCAGCATTTGGCGCCAATCAAGGCGCTGCTGCGGAGTCTCAGCCGTCTGAGCCCCGGATGCCTACGGTAATTGAACAGTTCACTGCCGACTCCATGGCCCTGGACAGTACCTACCCTGTGGCCATCTCGCCGGTGCGAATGGCGCGCTTCGAGAAGTTCTACGCCGAAGAGCAGGTGACGCTGACGGAGATGAACTTCGATGCGCTCTCCCAGGAAGACAAGATCGATTACCTTCTGCTGCGGAACCGCTTGGCCATCGACCTGCATCAGCTTGCCATACAGAAGAAGCAGGTTGAAGAGATGCAGCCGCTGTTGCCCTTCGCAAAGACGATTGAAGATCTCATGGAGGGCAAGCGTCTGATGCGGCGGCCGGATGCGGAGAAGGACGCGGCCGCGCTGACGGAGATGGTGAAGCAGATCACCGCGGCGCGCGATCAGTTTGATCCAAAGCCACACGGCACGGCATCGGGCGAGGCTAGCCAAAGGCCCAAGATCGATCCCGTTATCGCCAATCGCGCCGTCCTCGCCACGGCACAGCTCAGTTCGGGCCTGCGTGACTGGTTTAACCAGTACAAGGGCTACGATCCGGCATTCACGTGGTGGGTGGATCAGCCCTACAAGGACGCCGATAAGTCACTGAGCGACTACAGCGCCTTCCTCAAAGAGAAGCTGATCGGCATCCCACCCGACGATAAGACCACGATCATCGGTGATCCGGCAGGCCGCGAGGCGCTGATGAGCGAACTGGCCGACAACATGATTCCATATACGCCCGAGGAACTGATCGCGATTGCCCAGACCGAGTACGACTGGTGCATGCGCGAGATGCTGAAAGCCTCGCGCCAGATGGGCTACGGTGACAACTGGCACGCTGCCGTGGAGAAAGTGAAGCAGATGCACGTGGCGCCCGGCGAGCAGCCGGAGCTGATTCGCAAGTTGGTGATCGAGGGCAGCGATTTCGCCAAAGACAATCAGCTTGTGACGGTGCCGCCGCTGGCCGATGAGACGTGGCGCATGGTCATGATGACGCCCGAGCAGCAACTGGTGAACCCGTTCTTCACGGGAGGAGATGAGATCAGCGTTTCCTATCCCACGGACACCATGACCTTTGATCAGCGCGAGATGAGCATGCGCGGGAATAATATTCCCTTTGCGCACGCGACCGCATTTCACGAGATGATTCCCGGCCATTTCCTGCAGTTCTATATGTCCTCGCGATACCGGCCTTATCGCGAAGAGTTTTCCACCCCGTTCTGGAGCGAGGGCAACGCGCTCTGGTGGGAGATGCTTTTCTGGGACAAGGGCTTCGATAAAACGCCCGAGGAGCGTGTGGGCGCGCTGGTGTGGCGTATGCACCGCTCCGCCCGCATCGTCTTCACGATGAACTTTCACCTCGGGCGGTGGACACCACAGCAGTGCGTGCAGTATCTGATCGACAAGGTCGGCTTCGAGCCGGACAATGCGACGGCCGAAGTGCGGCGATCATTCGACGGCTCGGTGGAACCTCTCTATCAGAGCGCGTACCTGCTTGGGGCGCTGCAGTTTCGCGCCATGCACACTGAGCTGGTGGACTCAAAAAAGATGACCGATCGTGAGTTCCACGACGCGATTCTGCATGAGAACTCCATGCCGATTGAGCTACTCCGGGCCGACATGGAAGGAAAGAAACTGACGCGCGATTTCAAAACAAGCTGGAAATTCTACGGTGAGCACCCGACGCATCCCTGACGTTTGCCAAATATAGCGGAAGACACGGTGCATCCCGCACTGCTGAGATTACGAGAGATTTCCAGGCCTAAGCCTTTATTCCCTCCGGTCACCAGTGCAATCTTCTCTTCATTTGCCATATGACTTGAACTCCTCTTGTTGCGAATATTGAGATTCAAAGCGCCATGCCGCCGGACACTTCGATTCTTTGACCGTTGACCCAGCGATTCTCGTCCGAGAGAAGCGCAGCGATCATGGGTCCGATGTCGTCGGGCACGCCAGCTCGCCCCAACGCCGTCATTTCCGCCACGCGCTTGTTCATTTCGGGATTGTCGCGCACCATGCCACCGCTGAAGTCGGTTTGGATCGCGCCTGGTGCGACGGCATTCGCGGTGATCCCGCGTGGGCCAAGCTCTTTGGCCAGATAACGGGTCAGCACCTCGACCGCTCCCTTCGCAGCGCCGTATGCGGAGCTGCCGGGCATCGAAAATCGCGCAAGCCCCGACGAAATATTCACGATACGGCCGCCATCGTTCATCAAGGGAAGCAGTTTCTGCGTCAGGAAGTAAACACCTTTGACGTGAACATTGAAGATCTCATCGAATTGAGCTTCCGTCGTTTCCCCGAAGCCAGCATGAAGAGAATTGCCCGCATTGTTCACCAGGTAGTCGAACTTGTCCTTCCCCCAACTGTGCAGCGTGTTGCGGACTTCCGTCACGAACGCGTCAAAGGCGCGAATCTCCCCCGTATCGAGGCGAAATCCCGCTGCCTTTCGCCCCATGGTTTCGGCCTCGTGGATGAAACTCTCGGCTTCTTTCTGATTCGCGCGATAGGTGAAGAGAATATCGACGCCGCGCCGCGCCAGATTGGCAGCGGTGTTGCGGCCAAGGCCGCGGCTTCCGCCGGTGATAATAGCGATCTTATCCGTCATCCTTATGAGCTCCTTTGCTTGTTGAGACGGGTTCCCCTGGTTCAAGATTGGGAATAGCGCATGTTTCCGAGATCGGCGAGGAGCGTGGGCCCGGTTGGGTTCCAGTTCAGCTTTTTCCGCGTTTGCGCGCTGGAAGCTGGCATATCCAAGCCCGCGAAGATCGCGAGCCAGCCAAAATGAGCTTGCGCTTCTTCCGGAGAAAGCCTGACCACGGGCACCTTCAAGCCTCGGCCAATGACTTCAGCGATCTGCCGCATCGATACTCCCTCTTCACCGACGGCATGGTACCTACTGCCTGCTTCGTGCTTATCCAACGCGAGCTTATAGAGATGGGCAACATCGAGAACATGAGCCGCGGACCAGCGGTTGTTTCCATCACCCACATACGCCGAGACTCCCTTTTCACGAGCCAACTGGACCGCGTAGGTGATGAGGCCTTGCTTGAAGGTGTCGTGAACCTGGGGAAGGCGCACCACAGATACTTGAACGCCGCGCGCGACTTGTGTCAAACCTGTCTGTTCGGAGACGCGAGGCATCGCTGGGTTGAAAAGGACCTCCATGTCTTCGGTCGCGAGACGCCCTGGGGCAAGCGCCCCGATTCCGGAGCTGACAATCAAGGGGCGGTTTGAGCCCGCGAGCGCGTCGCCAAGCGTCTCGATTGCGCGCCTGTCGATCTCACAATTCTCCTTGAATTTCGTGAAGTCGTGAATGAAGGCCGTGTGAATTACGCCGTCCGATTTGGCTGCTCCGCTGCGCAGGCTTTCCAGGTCTTCCAGATCACCCCGATGCACCTCGGCGCCGGCTGCCTTGAGAGATTGAGCGCCCGCATCCGACCGCGTCAGTCCGAGCACCTGATGGCCGGCGTTGATGAGTTCCGGAACAATGGCTGAACCGATAAAGCCGGTGGCGCCAGTGAGAAATACACGCATAGTCATTCCTCCTAAGCCCTTGTGAATTCAGTTGATAAAGAAGAAGCATTCACTCGAGTTGCGAGCCGAGCCGAAGCCTTGACGGTAATCAACCGCCAGTCGCGGGTTGAGGAGGACAGGCCATCGATCTTGGCCAGCTCGTCCAGCCAGTCTTTTGCTGAGAGCTCTGCCTGTTCTCTCCCGAACAACTGCTTGACGGCGTTGAAGAATGCTGCCAACTCTTGCTCCGCTGCCTTCACTGGACCGGCGGAACGAGGATTGAGATTTTTCGATGATCCAAAACAAGCGACAAGATTCATATTTCTCGCCTCCCAGGCTGCAAGAATCAGGGACCACTATTGACAGGCCGTCGTTTTCCGACTAAAACGGAGACAGCCTCCGAATGAATAGATTACCGGAGACTCTCTCCGGTTGCAATTATTTTTGCCCATGGCCAGCAAGTGTTCACAACTCGTCCCCCGAAAGCCGCGCACGGATGCGCAGCGGAACCGCGAGCGCATTTTGGAGGCGGCGAAGGAGGCGTTTACCCGTTTTGGTGCGGACGCCAGCCTGGACGACATTGCCAAACAGGCGGAAGTGGGCCCTGGCACTCTGTATCGTCACTTTCCCACGCGAGACGCCCTGATCGAAGCGGTCTATCGGAGTGAAGTGGAAAAGCTGGCCGCGGCAGAATGCAAATTTGCCCAGACGATGCCCCCGGTTGAGGCATTGCGAGCCTGGATGCTGTTGTTCGTCGACCACATCGCGGCAAAGCAGATCATTGCGCCGGCGCTGAATAGCATGGTAGGCGGTCCTTCAAAGCTATTTGAGTGCTCTCGCGGCCTGGTCCAGGGAGCGATTGAAGGGCTGGTGAAGCGCGCCATCAAGAGTGGCGACATACGCCGGGATCTCGAACCCTTCGATCTGCTTCGGGCGCTGATCGGCGTCGCCCATGTAGCGTCCGGTCCTGGCTGGCAGCAAAGCGCCCGGAGGCTGGTGGACATCCTCATCACCGGCTCGCGCCCAGCCCAATAGACTTCCTCTCGCGGACCCGGACCGGCGAAATCTGAAGGCGACCTATTTGCCGACCAGATTGTCGATGCGGACTGCTTTCAGGTGGAATCCAGAAGAGGAGATTTGATAAACTCCAGTCTCAAGCTTGTGTTCGTCGCCGATCCTCTTCCCCTGGCCGGATTGTGGAGTGAACAGATGCCTATCAAACTGAATGTGAACAACATTGCCGCGACGGTGGACGTGCCGCCGGATACGCCCCTTTTGTGGGTGCTGCGCGACGTGCTGAACCTGAAAGGCGCCAAGTATGGGTGCGGAATTGGCCTTTGCGGAGCATGCACAGTGCTGGTGGGCGGCCATGCGGTGCGCTCCTGCATGACAAAAGTGGGCGCTGTTGGAAGTCAGCCAATCACCACTATTGAAGGGCTTTCGCCGGATGGCTTGCACCCGGTGCAGGTCGCCTGGGAGACGCTGGATGTGCCGCAGTGCGGCTACTGCCAGGCTGGGCAAATCATGTCTGCCACCGCCCTGCTGGCGCAAACGCCTCATCCCACCGACGCGGATATCGACGCAGCCATGAGCGGCAACCTATGCCGCTGCGGAACCTATACGCGTATTCGTCAAGCCATTCACGAAGCAGCAGAAGCGGGCGCCCCGGCCCGCATCAAGTGAAGGAGGGCCATCCGATGCGAATAAATCGCAGATCGTTTCTACAGTTGACGGCCCTTGCGGGCGGCGGCCTCGCCCTGGGACTTTATCGCTCGCCGCTTGCCGCGGCTCAAGGACCGGGAACACCACCAGACCTTACGCCGCAGGCCTTCATCCACATCGCGCCGAGTGGCGTGGTCACCATCATGGCGCGCGCCTCGGAGTCTGGCCAGGGCATGCGCAACATGCTGCCCATGCTGATCGCCGAAGAACTGGATGTCGATTGGAAGGATGTTCGCGTCGAGCAGGCCGAGCTGAACGAGAAGATATACGGCCGTCAGTTTTCCGGCGGTTCCCAAAATACGCCGGCGGGCTGGGAGCCGATGCGCCGCGTGGGCGCAGCGGGGCGCCAGTTGCTGATCACCGCGGCTTCGCAAACGTGGAGTCTGCCTGCGGAAGAATGTACTACGCGATCCGGGCGGGTGCTTCACTCTGCCTCAGGGCGCTCCGCCGGTTATGGGGAACTTGCCACCAAAGCCGCCGCACTGCCCGCGCCCGCGCTTAGCAGCGTCAAGCTCAAGGACCCCAAGGATTACCACATCATCGGCCATTCGCAGCCGGGCGTTGACACTCATACCATCGTCACCGGCAAGCCGCTCTTCGGCATTGATGTGGATGTGCCTGGGATGTTGTACGCGGCGATTGAAAAGGCTCCTGTCTTTGCCGGCAAGGTAAAGAGCGCAAACGTCGACAAGATCAAAACGCTGCCGGGCGTGCGTCATGTGCTCGTCATCGATGGCGGCATCACTCCCGCCGCCTTTACACCGTGGGAGCCGGGCATGGAGCCTGGCATCGCTATCGTGGCCGACACCTGGTGGCAGGCGCAGCAGGCCCGCAAACAACTCAAGGTTGACTGGGATCTTGGCCCCGCTGCCACACAAAGCACCGAGGGCTTCAGGAAGCGCGCAGAAGAACTTCTTAATGCCGCGCCCGCAAATTCGCTGCGCAAATATGGCGACGTGGACGCCACGCTCAAATCCTCGGCCAAGGTGGTCGAGGCAACTTATGAGTACCCGTTCATTGCTCATGTCACGTTGGAGCCGCAGGGCGCCACCGCGCACTGGAAAGATGGCAAATTGGAGATGTGGTCGACCAGTACGCTGCCTGGCAACGGCCTCACTCTGGTCGCCAAGACTCTCGGCATCCAGGAAAGCGACATCACCACTCACATGGTGCGCTCGGGAGGGAGCTTTGGCCGGCGCCTGCAGAACGACTACCTGGTCGAGGCCGCCTGGATTGCAAAGCAGATTGACGCGCCGGTAAAGTTGCTCTGGTCACGCGAAGACGACATTGCACATGACCCCTTCCGCCCTGGCGGAACCTTTGGGTTTAAAGGCGGACTGGATTCGCAAGGCAAGATCACGGCCTGGCGGCAGCACTTCGCCACCTATGGCGATGAAAAGAATGCGACCTCCGGCGGCGGCATCGGGCAGGACAACTATCCTGCCGGTTTTCCGCCGGCTTACGCGCTTTACACCTCGAAACAGCCGCTCATGTTGCGCACCGGAGCACTTCGCGCCCCCGGCGACAACGCATATTGTTGGGTGTCGCAGTCCTTCCTTGACGAGATGGCTCATGCAGCCGGACGCGATCCGCTCGAGTTCCAACTCGAACTGCTCAGCAACAAGCAAGCGCCATGGTCCTCGGGCGAACATGACCCCGTGGGCGACCACGAGCCATCAGGACAGGCCGTACTCATCCCGGAGCGGTTCAAAGGCGTGCTTGAGTTAGTCGCGGAAAAGTCCGGCTGGGCGAAGCGGAGCAAGGAGCCAGGCCGCGGAATGGGCATTGCCGCATGGTTCTGCCACCTGGGCTACTTCGCTGAAGTTGCCGACGTGAGTGTTGATGCACAGAACAAGGTCACGGTGCATCGGGTTTGGGCGGCAGGCGATGTGGGCAGCCAGATTATCAACCCCGCAGCGGCAGAGAGCATGGCGCAGGGCGGCATCATGGAAGGCATGGGCCACCTGGCGCAGGAGATCACGCTGGCCGACGGCAAAATCGAGCAGTCGAACTTCCATAACCACCCCTTGATGCGCATGAGGCAAGTTCCGAAGATCGAGGTCTACTGGCGCAAGACCGACTACGCTCCGACTGGCCTCGGTGAGCCGACGCTGCCGCCGATTTTGCCGGCGGTAACCAATGCCATCTTTGCTGCGACGGGAACGAGAATTCGCACGCTGCCACTCAAGCAGAGCGGCTTCAGTTGGGCTTGAGACTGGCTTAGCGGGAGATCGCCTGCGCGGCGCCGCGCACTTCGCTGAGCGGCAGTCCGGTGGCTCCGGTTTGAGATTTCTGGATCTCTGCAACGACCGAGAGCGCGATGGTCTCCGGCGATTCCGCGCCCAGATCCAGACCGGTGGGAGCGTGGAGTTCTGCCAACCTGCGCTCGACCCAGGCGCTGTTTGAGAAATTTGAATCGGCGGACAGGTGGAGTAGGCGGGCGGCTTCAGCGAGCAGTTCGCGAGTGCGGCGCTGCGGTCCAAGCACGCCAATGTATGCAGGCCCAACATCCAGCGCCAGGAGTGAAGCCAGAGCGCGTGAGTCCTGCTCAAAGCTGTGGCTCATCACTACGGCGGCATCCTGTGAGCGCAGATTGGCAAGCACCGACGGCTTCCCGGCAGATTTGATCGCAGGCATTTCTCCAACTGGCAGGACATGAGTCTCATCGGCGGAAGCGAAGCGTTTGGGGGTGGCGAGTTGAGATCGCCCATCGGCAACGGTGACATACCAGCCCAGAGCTTTGCCCAACTCGACGAGCGGCCGTGCATCGTTGCCTGCTCCGAAGATCCACAGGCCGGGTCGGGCGGGGCGGAAGTCGGTCCAAACGCGCACTTCCGCTCCATCATGTGAGAGCTTGGTTTCCGCGTGGCCCCCGCTTGCCAGCGCCGCTTCCGCAATGCTTTGAAGCGGATCGGACACCGCAAACGCAGGGTCCACCATCTGCCCAGAACCCAGGCCTGCAAGCGCGCGCCGTCCCATCTGCTCGCCCTCCAGAATGGTCGCCACGGCTATCGGCACGCGCCGCTGGAACGCTTGCTCCAGCGAGTTCAGCAGCGGAACAGCGGTTGGACGGCGCTCCAGCAGCAGCCAGACCACGCCGCCGCAGCCGGAACCATAGGGGCGGTCGCCGTCCTCTTCAACAGTGGAATAGTGTTGTATGGATGGGCCATCGGCGGTGTGCCACCAAGCGCGGCGGGCAACCTCTGCTTCAAGGCAACCGCCGCTGACAGTGCCTGCGCGGCGACCGTCTTGCGCCAGCAACATGCAGGCGCCGGGCTTGCGATAACTGGGACCCTCAACGGCGATGACTGTGGCGAGGACGTAGTCCGCCCCTTCAGCTTCCAATTCACGCCACAGCTCAAAGACACGCTGGAGATCAGTCATGGAACTATTCTCGCTCAGACCCCACATGTCGATGAGCAACGGGGATCGGTTTTTTTGCTTGTCAGGGTTGAGAATGCGCGCGAAGTGGCTGGCTTCCCGGTACACTGGTGCCGATGACTGTCGCTGCCATTGTTCTTGCCGCCGGAGCCAGCCGCCGCCTAGGCCAGCCCAAACAACTGCTCATGCACGGCGGCGAAACGATGATCGAGCGCGCGATCCGCCTGGCCAACGAGGCCGGGGCTGCTCCCGTGATCACGGTGCTCGGCGCCTTTCACGAACTGATCCGCGAGGCGGTTCAACTGAGCAATTTCACCCCCGTCATAAACAACGCCTGGAACCAGGGAATCTCGACCTCAATTCAGGCGGGCCTTGCTGCTCTTCTGGACGGCGACCCGCAAACTCCCGGCGCATTGATTCTTGCCTGCGACCAGCCACGACTTTCTGCCGAGCACCTGCGCGCGATGCTTGAAGCATTTTGCGCGGAAGCAGCGCTAGCCATTGTGGCCTCGACCTACAAAGGCGTCCTTGGTATTCCGGCTGTGTTTCCCCGCGAGGTCTTTGCCGAACTGTGTGCGCTCCGCGGCGACAAGGGCGCGCGCTCCCTGTTGATGCAGCCACCATGCCCTTTGGTTGCGCTGCCATTTTCTGGTGGCGAGATTGATATTGATCTGCCCGCCGATATGACCCACCTCGAATAGCCTGACCCGTTGCGCTACTCGAGCAAATACTCTGGCAAAAAATCGGGCAAGCCTGGGTTTTACTTCAGTCGTACCGTAAACGGCCCAATATGAGCTGAGATTTAGCCCTTGAGGGAAGCCTTTTCCACGAATTCATCCAATGCGCGGGCATCGGTAAATGACCCGATTTGCGGCGGCCTGCACAAACTTCATTTGGAGCAGCGGGGCCGCAAGAGTACACTACTGCGGATTGCCGAAATCCCCATTTCGATCACCCCAAATCGCAAGAAGAAAGGAAACCGACTTTGATGAAGAGCCTTTTTCGTGGCTTGATTTGCCTTTCGCTGGCTGTAACCGCTGCCGGAGCGCAGGATAAGAAGGCTGCCGGCGCGCCGCCCTTGATCGATCGCGAGCTGATCTTCGGCAATCCCGAAATTGCGGGAGCCGAGCTTTCTCCCAATGGTCAGTACATCGCATTCCTGAAGCCCTGGAAGGACACCCGCAATGTCTACGTGAAAGCGGTCGGCGAGCCGTTCAGCGCGGCCCGGCTGCTGACGACAGAGAGCAAGCGTCCCATTCCCGGATACTTCTGGACGCGGGACAGCAAGTACATTCTCTACGTCAAGGACAACGACGGAGACGAGAACTACAACGTCTATGCGGTTGATCCCGCGGCAAAACCCGCTGCGGGCGCGGACGCTCCGGCATCTCGCGACCTTACTGGGCTCAAAGGCGTGCGCGTAGCTCTGTACGAGGTTCCGAAGAGCGATCCGGATATTGTCTATATCGGACTCAACGACAGGGACAAGGCCTGGCACGATCTCTACAAGCTGAGAATTTCGACCGGCGAGAAGACGCTGCTGCGCAAGAACACGGACCGCATCGTCGGCTGGAGCTTCGACCTGAAGGGGCAGTTGCGGCTGGCTGAGCGCAATGCGGATAACGGCGACACGGAGATTTTGCGCGTGGATGCCGACAAGCTGACCAAGATTTATTCCTGCACTGTCTTTGAGAGTTGCGCGCCTGTGCACTTCCTTCCCGATGGGAGCCGCGTCTACATGCAGACCAACAAGGACATGGATCTGACCTCGCTGGTACTACTGGATCCGGCAACCGGCAAAACGGAGTTGGTGGAATCTGACCCGCTGGGCAAGGTGGATTTCGGTTGGGCGACATTCTCCGAGGCGACGGATGAATTGGTGGAGACTTCATACAACTACGATCGCGAAAAACATTTCTTCAAAGACAAGGTATACGGGGCAGACTACCACTGGCTTGAGAGCCGTTTCCCGGGCATGGAGATTGGCCTTGGTTCGCGCACACGGGATGAAAGATTCTGGCTGGTGACGGCACACAGCGATCAGGAGCCAGGCCAGACGCTACTCTTCGACCGCAAGACTCGTACCCTGACGCCGCAGTACACCATCTGGGAAAAGCTTCCGCGCCAGGACCTCGCGGAGATGAAGTCCGTCGCCTACAAATCCTCCGACGGTTTGGAGATTCCGGCGTATCTCACACTTCCCAAAGGTGTCCCGGCCAAGAATCTGCCGACGCTGATCATTCCTCACGGCGGCCCGTGGGGACGCGATCAATGGGGCTATAACGCGCTGGCGCAGTTCTTTGCCAATCGCGGTTACGCTGTCCTGATGCCCAACTTCCGCAGCTCGACGGGCTACGGGAGAAAATTCCTGGACGCGGGCAACCTCGAGTGGGGCCGCAAAATGCAGGACGATGTGACTTGGGGCGTGAAGTACCTGGTGGCCGAGGGCATCGCCGACCCCAAGCGAGTGGGCATTCTCGGCGGCTCCTACGGCGGCTACGCAACGCTGGCCGGAGTGGCCTTTACACCCGACCTGTATGCCGCGGCAGTAGACATCGTTGGGCCTTCGAATCTGATTACGCTGATGGAGTCGATTCCTCCTTATTGGGAAGCGGCCCGTAAGACTTTTGCCGTGCGCATGGGCGATGTGAGCACGCCGGAAGGCAAAGCGCTGCTGGCGGAGCGCTCGCCTCTGAATTCCGTGGACAAGATCAAGACGCCGTTGCTGGTGGCGCAGGGAGCCAATGACCCGCGCGTCAACCGGCGCGAGGCTGAGCAGATTGTCATTGCGCTGCGTGATCGCGGCTTCCCGGTGGAATATTTGCTGGCTCCCGATGAGGGCCACGGATTTGCCCGCCCGGTGAACAACCTGGCGTTGTTCATGGAGTCGGAGAAGTTCCTTGCCGAACATCTGGGAGGAAGATTCCAGGACGGCGGTTCGGCGGAGTCGGTGGCACGGCTGAAAGAGATTACGGTTGACCCCAAGACGGTGGTGCTGGCCAAGAAGTTGGATGCGGGAGCCGTCGGCCTGCCGAAACCGGCGACCGATTTGCTGCCGGGCGTCTGTCACTATCAGGTGAAGATTGATGCAGGCGGCCAGCAAATGAACATCAAGCTCACCACCACGATTCAGGACGGTGGAACTGCATGGACGGCTATTAATCAGTTGGAAACACCGGGAGGTACAGCAACCGACACGGCAACCATCGAAAAGGGCGATCTGGTTCTGCGTAAACGGAACATAACTCAAGGCCCTTTGGTGATTGACCTGGACTTCAGCGGCGACAAGGCGGCAGGCAAGATGAGCATGAATGGTCAGGACCGGCCGATTGCGGTCGATCTCGGCGGCCCGGTGTTTGCGGATGGCCCCGGTGGGGATCAGGCAATTGCCACTCTGCCGCTGGCAGTGGGCTACAGCACTACCTTCCGCAACTTCGACTTTCAGGCGCAGAAGGTAAAGCTCCTGCAACTGAACGTCTCCGGCGTCGAATCGGTCACCGTGCCTGCGGGAAAATTCGATGCGTATCGAGTCGAGATAACTTCGGCCGACGGAGGTTCAGACAAGAAGACGGTATGGGTGGCCAAGGACACTCATAAGGTCGTGAAGGGCTCGGCAGTTGTGGCTGCGATGGGAGGAGCGGTCGTGACCGAGGAACTGACCGAGTAGCCCCTGCTTCGTCCAGAATTCCAAAGCAACAAAACCGGCCCGCTTCTCGATGAAAGGAGCGGGCCGGTTTGATTAAGGGCCATGGTGGCTATTCCAAGTGAGAAGAGGCCGTACTGCGGTGCGGGTGGCCTTTTTGCGTGTCTGAATGAAGGGCCGAGTTACAACGCCGCCAGCGCCTCCCCCTGAGTGGGGAACAGACCGGCGTACCTGGTAATGCCCACCATGGTGAAGACCTTGGTAAAGTGCGCCGAGAGACCGAATGCGAACACCTTCTGGCCGGAGTTCGCGGCCTCAATCATCATCTGAATCACCAGCGCGATGCCGCTGGAGTTGATGTAATCCACTTTGGTAAAGTCCAGCAGCACAATTTTGGCGGTCTCCTTGGGGAGCGCCTGGTAGGTACCCAGAACAGCGTCCTTTGAGGTGCTGGCGATATCGCCCTCGAAGCGCAAGACGCTGACCGCGTGGCCGGCCGGGGAAGTTAAGTTTTCTACGTGTGCTTTGGTTTCGCTCTGCAAGATTGGTCGTCTCCGTATCCTGTTCGATTATTCCGCATCCTTGTCCAGCCGGATTACCAGCCGGACATAACTGCTCTTGCCTTCTGAGCCGGCTACCCACTCGGCCTCATCCACCAGCGCCTGCATCAGAAACATTCCCATGCCGCGAGGGTCTTCCTCGCCGTGCATCTTGCGATCGATGTCGGGCTTGATCACCTTGCCCGGCGGGTTTTTCAGTCCCTTGCCGTCGTCAATCACCTTCACTTCAAGCGAATCGGCGCTGGCCGAGAGCACCACGCCCACGCTCAGTTTTTCGTTCAGCCGGTTGCCGTGCTCGATGGCGTTGATGCAGGCCTCGGCCACAGCCGTCTTCAGGTCTTCGATGCGCTCATCGCGGAAGCCCATCAGCTTGGCCACTGAAGACGCGGTGCTCATGGCCACTTTCTCAAAGCCCATGCGCGAGGGCATCCGGACTTCAACGTTTGCGGTTTTGAACTCGCTCATTCCGCCATCTCCGTCCCGCTCGTCGCACGGCACAGCGCCAACGCGGTCATGTCGTCAGCCTGTGGGCCGCCTTCGGCAAATTCCTCGATGGCCGCCCACATTGCATCGAGAATACCATCGGCTTTGTGCGCGGGGCAGCTTAAAAACTCATCCAGAAGCCTTTCGGGACCAAATTCCTCATCCCCCTTGAAGACTTCCGTCAGTCCGTCGGTGTAAAACAAAAGCCGTGCACCTGGTGTAAACCCGCAACGCTCGCTCAAGTAGCGCATCCCGGGCAAAAGTCCCAGCGGCGTGCCTCCGGCATCAAATTGGCGCGGCGGCGCACCCGGCTCCACGAGAAAACCGGGATTGTGGCCAGCGTTCACCACCTCGATCTCGCCCGCCTCCGGGTGCAACCGGAGGAAGATGGCGGTCACATAGCGCCTTCGCGCCTCTTCACCCTCCGCCCAGTGGTACTGGTTCATGCGCGTAGCCAGATCATCCAGCGGCGGCCCGCTCGCCGCCATCGCCCGAAAGGCCGAGCGGAAACTCACCGACACAATCGCCGAAGCCATCCCTTTCCCGGCCACATCAGCCACCGCGATCAGCAGGCTTCCGTCGGGCTGTTCCACAATATCGAGATAGTCGCCGCCCACCTCGTAACAGGTAGCGGAGCGAAAGGCCAGCGAGTAGCCGGGGATCGAGGGCAAATTCTGCGGCAATAGCGATCGCTGGATGGCGCGGGCCGCGTCCAGATCCTGCTGCACGCGCGCGTATTCCAGGTTGCGTTTGTGGTTGCGCGCATTTTCCAAAGCAACCGCAGCCTGCAACACCAGCCCTTCGATGAAGTCGGTCTCATAGAGCGTCAGCTCCCGCCCGTCGGGAGGGGCAACCACCAACTCTGTCATCCGATTGCCGTCACGATCGTCCAGCGAATAGCTCGCCAGGGAGGCTAAGTTCACGCCTGCCGCGTCGTCTGGAAGCGCATCGCCGTAGGCCAGGCCGGTGCCGGGAAAAGCCGCTCCGGCCATCTCCAACTCGCGCACCACAATGCGCAGCACCTGCTCCAGCACCTCTTCTTCGCGGATGGTCGAGTGTACCTGCCGCGAGGCCTCCAGCAGCGCCTGAAGCCGCGACACCTGCTGTTGCAAATCGATCGTCTCGCCACTGCCGGGAAGCTGAATTCCAGCCGCCATCGCGCACATCCCTCCGTGGAATTCCACTCTAGCACGAAGTTGCGTGAGCAGGCACAAAGCTCATGCTATCTCCCGGATGATGGAAGGCACACGGACCAGCCTGCGCTCAAGAAGAATAAGCCGCGGATAACTCTGCCCGCCTGCACTCGGCAAGCGGGCAGAGATCGCGTTCTTACTTCCGTTTCTTTCTGCCAACTTTCGCGGCCTTTTTTGCCGGTTTAGTTTTCTTTGCAGAAGAAGCTTTCTTTTTGGCGGCTGGCTTTTTGCTTGCACTCGCCGGCGCCAGCAGCGGAATCAGTTTACTGGCGATGGGTGAACCAAGCCCCGTGCAGGCGTCCCACCCTGGCCCGGCAGAAAAGGCCCCGTTGTTGCCCTGGGTAATGTCGTTGAACGCCGAGGCAACCTTTGCCGCGTAAATTGCCGGCTGAATGAACCCCACCTGCGTGCCGAGTTGCTCGTTGGCCACGGCCACTAATCCAGCCCAAAGCGGAGCCGCCGCGCTGGTGCCGCCGATCGTGCTTGTATCGCCGTCCACGCGAATCGTGTAGCCGGTCGTTGGGTCGGCATCGCCGGCCACGTCCGGCACGCCGCGCCCGCCTGTTTTGCCACTCGGCTTCGGCACCTTCGCGTTCGCCTGCCAACTGGGCAAGGCAAACACATTGCTCACGCCGCCGCCGGTCGCGCCATCCTTGAGCGCCAGTTCGTTCCACACCACTTCGGAGACAATCGTCGCTCCGTTGGCGTCGAGCTTTGTCCCTCCGCACGCCAGCACATGCGGACTCGACGCAGGAAAGTCGACATTGTTGCCGGTCAATCCGTCCGTTGACCCGTTGTCGCCGGCGGCAACGGTGATGGTGACGCCCAGCGCGGCAGCAGACTGGCAAGCCGCGTCCAGCGCCGTCATCGACTGCCACGTCCAGGTCGATTCCGGTCCGCCCCAACTGATCGATATCACGCTCGGTTTGTTGGTTTCGTCGTGCACCGCGGTGGTGATGGCGTCGATAAACCCCTGGTCCGTGTTGGGCGTAAAGTAAACCGCGATCTTCGCCCCCGGCGCCACTGACGCAGCTACTTCAATGTCCAGCATCACCTCTCCGTCGGCGCTGTTGGCATTCGATGGAGCGTTCTTGCCTCCATCCACCAAGACGGCGGTTATGGCCGGCGCGGGGAGACCGAGCGTTTTGAAGTAGGCGGTGAGATCGGCTTGCCTGTACCCTCCGCCGAGTTCGATGATCCCGATGGTTTGCCCGGCTCCGCTGGCGTTTGCCGGGAACTTGTACGCCGTGGCGACTTGGGGCGGGGTGTAGCTGGTGGGGGCCGCAGGGCCCCGCTTGTGAGTGCGAAAGTGCGGCTGTGCCTGGGGACGGTTATCCAGCCCCAGCACAGCCTCCACTACGTCCTTCAGCGATGCCGGCAGATGAATGCCGCCTTCGCGTACCCGGCGCTCGACTCCATCCACTGTTTTCTGTTCCAACACCACGCCAAAGGCCTTCTGGATGTCAGCAGCAGTGCCGGTAAGCTGCACTGTCCGGCGCGCCGAAGCGGTGGGATCGGCCTCGACCTTCAGGTGGAACTCTTTGGCAAACGCCTTGATCTGCTTGATCGCCGAAGGATCGGCGGAGTGATGCGCCTTGAACGAGGCGCGGGTTACGCGAACCGGTCCGTTCGCCCTGCCGCCGCGCTGGTTGATCTTCAGCGGTTCTTTGCGTTTCACAATGACAGAGACAGTCACCTTCGACTTGGGTGGCGTAGCCTTCACGTGAACGGAATTGGGAGCCACGGCTTTCTCACTCCCAGCCAGGACGACGCGCTTCTGCTCTGCAAATTGCGGTGGCTTGACTGAATTTGCCTGCGGGGGCTTTACCGAGCGCGCCTGCGGAGACCGGACGAAGTTTGCCTGTGGAGGCTTGACCGATAGCGGACGCGGAGTAAGTGTCATCTGTGGAGGTTTGACCGGCATAACTTGCGGAGCCCTGACCGCGTTCGCCTGTGGAGGCTTGACGGAATGGGATTGGATGCGTGGGGAATTCTTCATGACTAACCTCGCTTTTTTCTCGCCCAAGCCTCTTTCTCCGAGTCTTGGACCGGTTGACTCCGAATGATAGCGTGTATTCTTGCGACGGGATACAGCAATTTTCGTCAAACGAAGTTTTTTTGATAACTCCGCCTGCCGGACGACCTCCTTCCTAGCCGCCGAAACGCTTCGCCCCAGGCCTCATCCAATCCCGAATGTTCATGCATCAATGGCTGCGCGACTTCCGCTGGCACTGCGAGCGAAGATACCCCAAGGTCAGGGGCGGTTGGCCTTTGCTTTCTGATCCCTGCTTTTCCCCGTTACAATCAAATGAAGATGATTCGTTTCTCAACAGCTGGGGAATCGCACGGGGAGGCGCTGATTGCGCTGGTCTCGGGTCTGCCCGCCGGCATCCCTGTCGATCTAGAATTTGTGAACCGCGAGTTGTGGCGGCGTCAGCAGGGTTACGGCCGGGGCGGCCGAATGAAGATCGAGACCGACAAGACCCACGTGCTCTCCGGCGTGCGCCACGGCAAGACCATCGGCTCGCCGATTGCCATCGAAATCGTCAATCGCGATTGGAAGAACTGGGAAGAAAGGCTGCCCGTCGAAGTCGGCGACCCCGCGCTGCATCAGGCGGTAGCCTCGCCGCGGCCCGGCCACGCTGACCTGGCTGGCGCCCTCAAATTCAATTTTCCCGACGCCCGCTATGTGCTGGAGCGCGCCTCAGCCCGCGAATCCACAGCGCGCGTGGCTGCCGGAGCCTTTACCAGGTTGATGCTGCGGACACTGGGGATTGAAATCGCCAGCCACGTCATCCGCGTGGGCCGCGTAGCGCTTGAACGCTCCGCCACATGGGAAGAGATCGCCGCCTCCGCATCCAAAGATGAGGTTATCCTCGGCTGCATCGATGAGCCGACCGAGGCGTGCATGGAAGAAGAGGTCGAGGAAGCTGCCCGCACTGGCGACACCGTAGGCGGCATCTTCGAAGTTGTGGCTCACGGCGTTCCCGCCGGACTGGGCTCTTACGCCAACTGGGACGAGCGCCTCGACGGCCAGCTCGCCGAGGCGGTGATGAGCATTCAGGCGGTCAAGGCCGTCGAAATCGGTCGCGGCATGGAAGCTGCCGAATCCTTCGGTTCCCGCGTCCACGACCCCATCCACTACGCGGCGGAAGACAACGGCAAACCTACCCGCTTTGCCCGTCCGCAAAACAATGCCGGCGGCATCGAGGGCGGCGTTTCCAACGGCGAAGACATTATTGTTCGCGGCTACCTGAAGCCCATCTCGACTCTGCGCAAGCCGCTGGCGTCGGTGCGCTTTGACACCCGCGAGCCAACCAGCGCAAGCTACGAGCGGTCGGATATTTGTGTTGTCCCGGCGGCTGGAGTAGTCGGCGAAGCCATGGTGGCGCTCACCATCGCCCGCCTGGCTCAGGAAAAATTCGGCGGGGATTCCGCCCTGGAATTGCAGCGAAATTTTCTCGGTTACATCCAACAGATACGGAGCTATTAGCAGACTGATGATTCTCAAGATTCTTAAATATCCCGATCCTGTGCTCTCTCGTCCCGGCGAACCGGTCACCGAGTTCGATGCCGAGCTGCGCAAGCTCGTCGCCGATATGTTCGAAACTACCTATGCCGAGCAAGGCATCGGCCTGGCCGCTCCGCAGGTGGGCGTATCCAAACGCTTGGCCACGGTTGACCTCAGCATGGGGAAAAACCCAAAAGACAAGCTGGTACTCATCAACCCCGAGATCATTTTTCGTGACGGCAAGCAATACGAGGAGGAAGGCTGCTTGAGCTTCCCCGAAATCCGCGAGAAGGTGTCACGCGCGGCCAAAGTACGCATCCGCGCCCAGGACGAGGGGGGCAAGTGGTTCGAGATGGACGGCGAGGAGCTTCTTGCGCGCTGCTTCCAGCACGAGATTGACCACGTGGATGGCATGTTGTTCATCTTCCGCATGAGCGCCCTCAAGCGCGACTTGTCGCTGCGCAAGATTCGCAAGATGCAGCGCGACGGCGAGTGGTAGAAAGATGAAACTCATATTCTGCGGCACTCCGCAGTTTGCTGTGCCCACTCTGAAGGCATTGCTAGCGGCGGACCACGAAATCGCATTGGTTGTTTCCCAGCCCGACCGCCCCGTAGGCCGCGACCGCCAGCTCACCGCTCCGCCCGTGAAGCTGGCCGCGCTCGCCGCTGGCCTCAAGGTTGCGCAGCCCGAGAAGATTCGCAACAATCCCGAATTTCGCGCGCAGATCGAAACCATCGCGCCCGACGCCATCGTCGTCGTTGCCTACGGGCGTCTGATTCCGCCGTGGATGCTCGCGCTGCCCCGGCTGGGCTGCATTAACCTGCACGCTTCCTTGCTTCCCCGATACCGCGGCGCCGCGCCCATCCAGTGGGCTGTGGCGATGGGGGATACCATCACCGGCAACACCACCATGCTCCTCGAAGAAGGCCTCGACACCGGCCCCATTCTGCTCCAACAGGCGATGGTCATCGCACCCCACCAGACCGCGGCAGACCTCTTCGATCTTCTGGCTGAAGGCGGCGCGCCGCTGGTGGTCAAAACTCTGGCCTGTTTGGACAATAAGACCATCGAGCCCAAGCCGCAGAATCATGCAGGAGCCACTTTTGCCCCGCTTCTCAACCGCGAAGACGGCCGCATGGAGTTTGCCGCGCACACGGCGATAGAGCTCAAGAATCGTTGGCGCGGCTTCCAGCCCTGGCCGGGCGCATTCACCGCGCTCGACGGCAAAAAGCTGATCGTTCATCGCATGGAGGTCGCGGATGCGCCCGCCTCTCAGGAATCGAGCTCGGCCGGTCCCGCTCCCGCCAAAGCTGCTTCCGCCGATTCCGCCTCCATCCTCCCCGGCCAAATTCGCATCCAGGACCATCGGCTGCTGGTTGCCTGCGCCGGAAACACCTGGCTCGAGCTCGTCGAAGTTCAACTCGAAGGCAAGAAACGCCTCGCGGCAACCGAGTTTCTGCGCGGAATCGCACTTCCCGCCAACGCATGGCTCGGCTAATGCCAATGGCCAAAATCTCCTCAGCGCGCAAGGCCGCCTTCCAGATTCTGATGTCCGTCGAGCGCGGCCAGTCCCACTCCGACGATCTGCTGCGCGGCAAAGCCGTCAGCGCGCTCTCTGCGCCCGACCGCAATCTGGCCACAGCGCTAGTCCTGGGCGTGCTGCGCTGGCAGATTCAACTCGATCAGCAGTGCCAGACGCTGCTGAAGCGGCCCGATGCGAAGCTCGATCCTGAGATTCGCATCGCTTTGCGGCTGGGCGCATTCCAGTTGCTCCACATGGACCGCATCCCCGCCCGCGCCGCAATCGACGAAAGCGTCGAACTGGCTCAGCAAATGGGCCACCATTTCGCCTCCGGCATGGTCAACGCTGTCCTGCGTAAAATGGCCAGATATAAGCAGACCTTGGACAGCCTCTCAGCGCCTATCGAGGACCTGGCTTTGAAAGGGCACGACTTTAGTCGTGCCACAAGCGCAGGAAGTGCGGGCGAGGCTTTACAGGATGCAGAAAAACCGGACCTCGGCTCGCGATTGTGTCAGGGCATGACTTCAGTCGTGCCGCAAATGCACCAAAAAGAATGTGGCGCTTTAGCCCCTGAGGGAATGCATTCTAGAGAATCCGCGACCGACTTGGCTCTCGCCCTCGCCCACCCCATCTGGATCGTCGAGCGCTGGATCAGCTTCTACGGCCTTGACTTTGCCCGCGATCTCTGCCGCCACGGCCAAAACCAGCCTGCCCTGACCCTGCGCCTTGCCGGCCCGGCCGCAGATGCCGAACTCGATGCCGCCGGCATCGGTCTCGAACCCGGCGAATTGCTCACGGCCGCGCGAACCGTCATCTCCGGCAACCTGACCGCTGCGCTGCTCGACGGCAAGCTGCTTGATCATGTCCGTCTTCAGGACGAAGGCTCGCAACTGGTGGCAGAGCTGGCCTCCTGCATCAACGAGAATCCCCACCAAAAAGTAAAAACAATCCTCGATTGTTGCGCCGCTCCCGGCGGAAAGACACTCATCCTGGCCGAGCGCAACCCGCAAGCCCGCATCGTAGCCTGCGAATCCAGCGCGGCAAGACTTGAGCAGTTGAGGAAGCGGCTGGCTTATCTCGGCGAACGGATCGAGTGCCGCCAAGCGGACGCAACCCTGCTTACGGAAGACTCCGTCTACGACATTGCCTTGGCCGATGTGCCCTGCAGCGGCACCGGAACGCTGGGCCGCAACCCGGAGATTCGCCACCGCCTGCGCCCGGAAGACCTCACGCGCCAGGCCGAACGCCAGCGCGCAATTCTTGCTGCCGCGTTGCGTGCTGTTCGTCCCGGCGGTCGCGTCGTCTATTCCACCTGTTCACTGGAGCCGGAAGAGAACGAGCAGGTTATAGCCGCTGTGCTTACGGCAACACCCAACGCCCGCCTGGTTTCGCTCCAAGAGCGCATCGGCCATCTTCTTGGCGAGGGCATTCTCACTGCTACCGGCGCTGAGCGCCTGCGCGGCTCGCTAACGACAGAAGGCTTCCTCCGCCTTCTTCCTGGCGCATTTCATACGGACGGCTTCTTCATTTGCTTGATTGAGCGAACGAACTAACTCCGCTAACTGCGCTGCTAAGCTCACTCGCTAGCCAGCCGCAACTCCGCGTAGTCGCATCCCAACTCAACGCACAGAGCTTCCACCACCAGTTCGTGATCGGCGCGCTGCGGCAAGCCGGAGACGGTCACGCTGCCCACTACGGCTGCTCCCGCCACGGCCAGCGGAAATGATCCGCCATGCGCGGCATAGTCGGCCACCGGCAGGCCAAATTTTTCAAGCAGCGTTTCGTTCTTCACCTTCAGGCTCAAGCCCATGGCATACGAGCTGCGATGGAAGCGCGCCACCAAGTTGCTCTTGCGCCGCACCCACTCCGCATTGTCCGGAGTGGTGCCGTCCAACGCCGCATAGAACAGAGGCTGTCCGAAGCGTCGCACGTCGATCACCAGCACCAAACCACGTTCGACAGCCAGAGTTCGCAGCTTCGTACCTAGCTGCCACGCAACCTGCGCGTCCAGTCGTGGCAACACAAGTTCACGCTCCTGCAGCGCCACCCGCTCCAGATCTTCGCTTAATCCCATTTCAATCTCGCCTCCATCGGCTCTATATCGCAACCGTGCCGGCCCTATTCCCTGTTCCCTATTCCCTGTTCCCTGCACTTCTCACTTCGCCACCGTCAACTTCACCAGCACGCCTTGCTCCACGCGCGTGCCGGCTGCTGGCTGTTGCGCCATCACCGCGCCCGGCTTCACCGGAAGCGCAGGCGCCGCATCTCCGCTGCCTACGGGTGCTACAGGCACATTCACAAACTGGGGCTTCGCGGATTGAATGCCCACCCGCGTCAACTCCGCTTGAGCAGTCACGACAGGAAGGCCAGTCAGGTCGGGCATGACAAAGGCGTCAGGCGCATCGTCGTCTGGCGCGGCAACGAGCAAGTCGATGCTGGGTCGCGCAATTCCCAGCGCGTGCGCCGGCGGGTCCTGCGCCAGCACCGTTCCTTCGGCAGCCTTGCCGTAGGGCAGCCGCGCCGTCACACCCGCCTCCAGGCCCACGCGCCTCAACTCAAGCGCCGCCACGCGCTCGTCCAGGCCCACTGTCTCCGGCACTTCAACCTTTTGCGGTCCCAGGCTCTCGGAAACGCGCACCCGCCACTCCCGCCGCACCACGGTTCCCGGCACGGGCGATTGCGTAAGAATGTGCCCAGGGGCCACGTCGCCCGAGTAGTAGCGATTGTCCACGTCCAGATCCAGCCCCAGCCCCGAAGTCTGGCTGCGCGCTTCCGCCACGGTCATGCCCTTCAGCGAGGGCACACGCACCTCAGCCCCGTGAATGGCGAAGTGCATGGTGGTGATGGCGGCCAGCAGCGCCACGGCCACCAGCGCCATCACCAGCGAGGCCACTTGAAAAAAGTTGATTACAGGACGATGCATCATTACTTTGACTCTTTGTCAGGATAGACGATCTCGCGCCCGACCACGGGGAACTCTCTGCTTCCGTTTGTCTAAGCAGCAATGCCTCACGCACTGCGTGAGGCATCGGTTCGAGCGCGGTCTTTCTGTTCCCTTATCTTAGTTGAACAAATCCTTCATTTTCTCGATCAGGCTGTGCGACGCGGGCTTGTTTTCCACGGCGAGCGATTCGGCAAGTTGAGCGACCAGATCGCGCTGCGCGCGAGAAAGCTTGCGGGGAATCTCAACCATCACCTTCACGATCAGGTCGCCAGTTCCCTTCTCGTTTAGGAATGGGATGCCTTTGCCGCGCACGCGCAGCTCTTTGCCGCTCGGCGTGCCCTCGGGAACCTTCAAAGTGACCGGACCGCCGATGCCGGCAATCTCGATTTCAGCGCCGAGCGCGGCCTGAGGAAAGCTGATGGGGACGACGCATCGCAGGTTGTAGCCGTCGCGCTGAAAGAATTCATGAGAACGGATGGCGAGCACCACATAGAGATCGCCCGCAGGCGCACCTGCTCGGCCGGCATCGCCTTCGCCAGCGTAGCGTATGCGGGTTCCACTCTCGACGCCGGGCGGCACTTTGACGCTGAGCTTGAGCTCTTTGGTCACGCGGGTTTCGCCGCGGCAAACCGTGCAAGGATCTGGGATGACCTGGCCGGTGCCGCCGCAGGCCGTGCAGGCGCGGGCCACGGCGAAGAAGCCCTGCTGGTAGCGGACCTGTCCGCGGCCCTGGCATTGGCTGCACGTGGCGGGTCCGCGGCCGGAGGCGCTGCCGCTGCCGTGACATGTGCCGCACGGCTCGAGGTGGCGAATCTTGACTTCGGTTTCGTAGCCGAAGATAGCGGCCTCGAAGTCCACAGTCAGGTCAAAGCGCAGGTCGTCGCCGCGCTGCTGCCGGGTGGCGCGCCGGGAGCTGCCGCCCACAGAAAACATTTCGCCAAACAAGTCGCCAAAGATGTCGCCAATGTCAACGCCGCCGGCAAACGGCCCGCCGAATCCCTGGCCGGCCCCGCTGACGCCGGCATGGCCGTAGCGGTCGTAAGCGGCGCGCTTGTCGGCGTCGCTCAACACCTGATAGGCCTCACTGGCTTGTTTGAATCGCTCCTCGGCGGCATGGTCGCCTGGGTTGCGATCAGGGTGGTGCTTCATCGCCAGCTTGCGATAGGCGCTCTTCAATTCCTGGTCGCCGGCATCGCGCGAAACGCCCAGAACCTCGTAATAGTCGGGTTTGCTCACTCTAGTATTAGCGCTCATTCGCTTTTCTGTTTCGGGTTGGAGTTTATGCGCACCAGCGCGGGACGCAGAAGACGATCACGCAACTTGTAGCCGCGCCGAATCTCCTCGGCCACGTGCTGGTCGGGCAGGTCTTGGCGCTCGACGGTGCCGAGGGCCTCATGATGGTGGGGATCGAACTCCGCGCCAACGGCAGGAATCGCCGTCACATTCAACTGGCGCAGAACATCTTCCATCTGTTTCACGATGATTTCGACGCCGGAACGCAACTGCTCGGCAGTACTGTCGGACTTGAGCGCCAATTCGAAGTGGTCCATTACCGGCAGAAATTTTTCCACCACGCTGCCCACGGCGTAATCGCGGTCAGCGGCGCGCCCGCGCTCGGACCGCTTGCGGGCATTCTCGAACTCCGCCTGCAACCGGGCGAGGCGGTCTAGCAGTTGATCGCGCTCAGCCTTGAGCTGGTCAAATTGCTCACGAGTTACGGGCTGGGCCTCACCCGCTTCTTCGCCCGTCTTCTGGCTCGCAGCCTGGTTCGCCTCTGGCGCGGGCATTTCAATCACGGAATGTCCAGCTAACGCGGCAGACGCCTCTTTGGACAAGGTCAACTCTGGTTCTTGTTCTGGCATGGTTCTACTCAATCTCCGAAACAACTCTCTCGCTTGTTTCAATGATAATTTCCACGGCAAGCACCGGCTTCTCTCTTGCTTCCCGGGAGCAATGCAGGTTCCGATACCAGCCTGCCTGCGCCCCTAGTCAGCGGGAACTTCCAGCAGGCGCTCAGAGAGCTTTGCGATGTAGCGCACTGCCTGAATCATCTCTTGATATTGGATGCGCGTGGGTGCGATAACGGCTACCGTGCCCAGATTGGCGCCATGAAGCCGCGCCGGCGCGCCAATGAGCACCAAGTCCTGCATGGCTTGCGAGGCCTCATCCAGACCGCTCTGGCCCAGACCCACCACCACGCGCACCTCCTGCTGGCGGCCGTCCACATAGGCTGTGAGCAGCTCGACCAGCCGCTGTTTGGCTTCCAGCGCCAGCAGCATCTGTCGCAGCCGCTCGCGATCCACTTCGGCGCCGATAAGGTTGGCCATACCGTCCACAAAAATGGCTGGACCGGTGTCTCCGCCAGCCAGCGCGCCCTTGCGGCAAAGCTCCTCGACCGAGGTCAGCATCTGGTGATAAGCCTCGCGGTCGAGTTCGACGCGCCGGGCCACTTCGGCGCGGATGCGCTCAATGGGCCATCCGCGAAAGTTCTCGTTGAGGTAGCGTGCGGCCGTTTCCAACTCGATTTGGTTCAGTTCGCGATCCAGAGCCAGCACGCGATCTTGCACTGCGCCGGCCTGAGTAACCAGCACGGCGAGCACGCGGCTGGTAGAAAGCCGTGAAAAGTGAATGTGCTCCAGCACCTGGCCAGCCGTGGAGCTGGCAAGCGCAACGCCCAGGCCACTGGAAAGCAGCGCCAACACGTGCGATGTGCGCTCCAGATAATCGTTGGTGCTGGCCACGCCCGAAAAGCTCTCCTCGATCTGCTCGCGGTATGCTTCGCTCAAAGACGACGGCCCAAATGAAGATGCGTTTGGCTGCACAGCGCCCATGCCCGAGGCTTGCACCCCGGTGGCCATGTGGCCGGGCTGGGTAATCTGTTCAACGTAGTAGCGGAAAGCGGCGGCGGTGGGCACGCGGCCAGCGGAGGTGTGAGGCTGTTCCAGCAGTCCGGCTTCACCCAGCGTGGCCATCACGTTGCGGATGGTCGCCGAACTCAGACCTTCCCGGTCGGAGAGAAAGCGCGCGACCGCCTGCGAAGCCACCGGTTCGCCGGTAGCGATGTACATTTCGATGATGGCCGTGAGCACCAGCCGCTCTCGCGGACTGACGCGCGCATCAGGCATCTTCCTCGCTCTCCGTTCCGGGCTTGAAAATGGCTCTTAGAGCCAACCTGCCCGGCGCTGAAAAAAGCCACTCAGCCCTTGCTTTTTCTATCATTTAGGCAAGAAAAAGAGCAAAGCTCTCCTCTCTAATTCTAGGGAGCGGCAACGGTCGCTGTCAACATGAGCGCCGGAGGCGGTGCCCCGCTACGGCTGGTTGTAATAGCCGGAGCTGGTGCGGGCTGTCAGCGCCGGGTTGTCGACGAGCACCTTCAGATCGTGATATTCGTTGACGCCATTCGCGTGCGGCGGATCGAATGAGATGGTGTAGTAGGCGCCTGCATCCTGAACACAACGGTCAATCTGGGCTGCCATATCGTTATCTGGGCCGACAACAAGCCCGCCGGTCTCCACGGCGAAGACCTTCAGGCCCAGGTTGGGAAGATTCATCTTCGCCGGCTTCTGTACCCCTTTCAGAAAGCCTTGATAGAGAAACGTGTTCAAATTGGGTTGCCCGAGCGAGACGCTGTAAACAGAGATGCGCGCCTCGCGCAGCCTGGTGGAAAGCTCAACGAGCGCATCGTAGTTCTGTTGCTGCTCCTTAAATGTGACGTCAATGCTCGGATTATCGAAGAACGGCCAGCCGGGGCCGGTCCAGATCAGCAACTTCCTGCCCGGCTTTTTCGCTTCAGTCTCGGCAATGTTGTGGAACATTTGGAGCGAGAGCTGAAATCGCTCGGATGCGCCCCAGAACCCGGCTGACCTGTGAATGGTGCGCAAATGGTTGTCGATCCGGCTGATGTCCTTGGCCAGCCCGTTTCCGTCATAAGTGGGCCGGCGCTGGGCATCCACGCCCTTGTCGGTCAGCATGAAGAGCGATACCGGCATCGCGAGATGCCCGCCGTTCTGATACAGGAAGTTCGCAATCTGCTGCCGCGTAAGGGCAACCTCTGAGAACGGCTCATTCACTGTGTCGAGGAGCAGAATGACTTCAACCGGTGGGTTGGCTCTTTGCGCACTTCCCCCGAAAGCTCGAAAGGAGAGAATCCGGCCGGGTTGGTTATTGTCCAGCAACGTGAAATCCTTGAGCTCCAAACCGGATACGGGCGCTCCCGCCTTGTTGGTGACCTCTACATCGAGGTAAATGGAGCCTTTCTTCTTTTCGGGAGTGGCTGCGGGACGTACACTGAGCGCCAGAGCCTGCGGCGCGGACGGCGAAGCGGCCTGGGGCTGCGCCGGACCGGGATTCTGCTGCGGCCATGAAATGACCGGCAAGCAAACCAGGAACGCCAGACAACCGCATCGCAACAGGCTCATACGATTCACCTCGTTGAATTTCCCCCGCCTACTTCGCACCAAGTCTAACAGCGCCGTCTTGCGCGGCGATATTCTTTACAAGACAGGGGTAAGGAGCTTCGACCAATGAAGAGCCGCTTGAAAAGCCTGACAGCATTCGCGCTGGCATGGCTGGCTGCCGGTTTGTTGGCGCCGGAATCCGCAACTGCACAGACCCAGCAGGCCGCCGTTCCGCCCCTGCCTGCAATTCCGCAGCTGATGCGCGAAGTCGTCAGCCACCAAAATCAACTTGATAAAGTACGCGAGAACTATACCTACAGCGTGGCGCAGGTGGTTCAGGATTTCGATGGCAAAGGCCAAGTTAGCAAGACCGAGACACAGGAGACTGAGATTTTTTTCGTCAACGGCCACCCAGTGGGGCGCTTGGTGAAGAAGAACGGGCAGCCGGTAAGCGGCCACGACCTGGAGAAAGAGACAGAGGCCGTAACCAAGATGGTGGAGAAAGCGGAGAAGACGCCCTCCGATCAGCCATTGGAGGGCCAGGTGATCTCTATCAGCCGCTTGCTGGAGATCATGGATGTGCGCAATGAGCGGCGCGAGAACTATCGTGGCCGGTCGGCGATCGTCTTTGATTTTGTGGGCCGGAAGAACGCCCGGACGCACGGCATGGTCGAGGATGCTTCAAAGAAATTGCAGGGCACGCTGTGGGTTGATGAAGCTGATCGCCAGGTCGCCCATCTGGATGCAGTCTTCAACGACAATTTTCACGTAGGCGGCGGAGTTGTCGCCAATGTCCAGAAGGGCTCCAATTTCCATTTCGATCAGGCGCTGGTGAATGGCGAAGTATGGCTTCCAACCGGTGCCGAAGGAACCGTACAGGCCCGCGTGCTGCTGGTAAAGAGCATTCGACAGCACGTCACCGAACGCGATTACGACTACAAGCGTTTCCATGTGGATGCCGAGCAAGGGAAGGGCGCAAAGGTGGCGGGGGTTAAATAGCCGTCGCCGGGTTGGCACGCGGGGTGGACGCCCGCCGGGCGCGCATCCATTAAATTAGAAGGATGTTCGCACGCAGGTTTTCCATTCAGCGGATCGATGTGAGCGGCGCGCGGCACGCGTGCCCAATTGGCTGGATCGACAACTTTGCCATGCGCAACTTCACCAACGATCCGGTCTTCGACGACACGCTGCCCCTGGCCGACGGAGTGCTCGAAGCCGGAACGCGCGTGCCACTCGCGCGCCTTCAGCCGGCCATGGAAGACTGGTTTCGCCGCAAGGGCTACCTGAAGGCGGGTGAGCAGTTGGAAGTGCTGGAGACGGACGGGACATAATCGCGGACCCTCTTCCGCCCGCCGGAAAAGTGTCAGGCGGCTGACTGCTGCGGAGCCGGGGCGTTGCGCCAAAGTTCGGCCTCGGCCTGGCGGCGGGCTTTCAGCGCGGAGTTTTCCTGCCCGCCGGCATGGTCCCATTGCAACAACTCCTGGGCGGCCTCGTCGAACCTGCCTGCATTGAGAGACTTGAGAAGAGTGGCAGCCGCAAGGCGTCCAGCGCCCAGGTTGAAGCAAAAGTCCACCAGGGCGTCGAACTGGCCCTGCGAGAGCGGCACCTTCACGAGACGTCCGACGGCTTGCTCGGCATCGCCGACGTCCGAAGCCAGAAGATTGGCGGCCTGCGGCTCGGTAATGCCGTTTGGAAACGACTCGGGATGGAGCAGCCGGTGCCCATAGCCTATGGTTGGAAACCCGGCCACATCCAGGTAAACGCGATTGCGAAACCCCTCAGAACGCTTCAACAATTCCATTCCCGCGGTGCTCAATTTCATTTCTTCCCCTTCTTTTTGTTGGAGATAACGTAAATTTCACGCTAGCAGGAGAGGAGAAATAATCTGCAAAAGCTGCTTGAGCTGTCCAGCGAAGCACCCCCTCCGGCGCTTCCGGAGCGGTTCGGACTCCGAGAGGGTTTCCGGGAGTTGCCGCCCGGACCTCGGTTTTAGAAGCCAGAGAACGCGGAATCGACCAGCAAAGGGCCAAAAAGGCGACAATTTCACCTCTTTCAACGCATCTGCCTAAGTCTTAGACAGGGAATGGATTAAATGAGAAAAACCCAACATTCCCCGCTATTTTGAACAAGATTTCCTCGTATCTATCTTGATAACAGTTTGAAGCGCTAGTGGCGAATTGGTAAAATGGGCAAATGGTGAAACGACGAATTTCAAGCAATGCGAACTCGAAATCATCGCTTCGGATTTGGCTGGTGGCGGGAGTTTCGTCCGCTGCGCTGGCCGCGGGGGTGTTGGCAGTCTCCACGCGGACAGTGTTGGCGGATGTGCGGTTCTCCCGTTCAGCGGCAACCGCTCCCCTTGCGGGTCCGACAGCGAGTACGACGCCCGCCCTGCTTACGCCGCGGAAACCCCTGGAAACCGAAACCATTCACGCACTCCACGGTCTCGCCTCCTGGTATGGCGGCGTGTTCAATGGCCGCCGGACGGCCAGTGGAGAACGCTTTGACATGTACGCGATGACCGCCTGCCACCCAACTCTGCCTTTCGGCTCGTTGGTGCGGGTGGTCAACCTCAACAATGGGCGCTCGGTCGTGGTGCGCATCACGGATCGAGGCTACCTTTACGAGGGCAGAGTTCTCGATCTGTCGTATGGCGCGGCCCAGAGGCTGGCCATGACCAAGCCCGGACTTGTCCCGGTTCAAATGCAGGTTCTTTCCCTGGGCAAGCCTCACCAAGAAAAATAACCAACCCAAAGCGTTCAACAGCAAAGGCCGGCCTGAGGGTCGGCCTTTGCTGTCTGGCGGTTTAGTAAGTCTCCGCAGATGAGATCCTGGGGATCATCGGTGCTCTTCGCGCCGGGTTGTATGTGCTGGCTGGCAGACGGGCAGTCGTGGATGCCGACGAACTACTGGCGTAATCCTGCCATTCATTCACGATGCTGTCGGCGACTGTTCCATCCCCCTGCAATCCAAATCCGGAACCGGCTACAGTGTAAGGGCTGGTGCTATCCGTGACGGTTCCCTTCAGAACCCCATCGACATAGATGGATAAGGTGACAGTGGAAGGTCCCGATGCGACCAGGGCGAGCGTGTGACTCACGGTTGCCGACACCGTTCCGCAACTTCCGCCGCCCAGATACTTGAAGTTCTTCATCACGTAGCACGCGGTGTAATTGCCGCTTGAAACGGCGCTGAACCCCACGCAATATCCAGGGATACCCGAGGATACCCGCACGCAAGCCAGCTTCTCGTAGCCGATGGTGGCGCTCGATGGAGCCAGAGTGATCTGCGAGGTATTCGACGTGGAGCCGGCGTTGTAATAGATTGCGCTGACCGAGCCGGAAATCTCTGCGCTGTCGGAGCCCGTCGTGTAGATGGAGTTGGTGCCCCCGGCGAGCGTCCATTGGGAGTTATATGTGGGCAGCAAAGTGCCGGAAGCGCCTGTGAAGTTGTCAACACAGCTCCCGCTTCCGTTTGGGCAGTCATTGGGAGACGGCGAACTGCCGCTGTAGTCCTGCCACTCATTCACGGTGCTGTCAGCGGGCGTGCCATCTCCCTGCAATCCAAATCCGGAACCGGACACAGTGTAAGGGCTGGAGCTATCCGTGACCGTCCCCTTGAGAACGCCGTCAACATAGACGGATAGGGTGACAGTGGAGGTTCCCGACGCGACCAGGGCGAGTGTGTGACTCACGGTTGCCGAGACCGTTCCGCAACTTCCGCCGCCCAGATACTTGAAATTCTTCATCACATAACAAGCGGCGTAGTTTCCGCTTGAAACGGCACTGAATCCCACGCAATATCCTGGAATGCCTGAGGACACCCTCACGCAAGCCAGCTTTTCATAACCAAGGGTAGTGCTGGATGCAGCCAGCGTGATCTGCGAAGTATTCGAAGAGGACCCTGCGTAGTAATAGACGGCGCTGGCCGAGCCGGAGATCTCCGCGCTGTCAGAGCCGGTGGTGTAGATAGAGTTAGTGCCTCCCGCCAACACCCATTGGGAGTTATAAGTGGGCAGCAATGTGCCGGGCGTTCCAGTGAAGTTATCGAAGCAACTGCCGCTTCCCGAGGGACACCCAAAGGTGGTCAGGCTGATGGTGTAAGCCGCCGATGCCGTCGCGCTTTGCAGATAGCCGGGAGCGGTAGCGATAGCCTCCAGCGGCTCTGAGGTCGAGACAATTACAGCTCCGGCGTAGACGGCCGAGCTGGTCGTCGGCGCCGTGCCGTTGGTGGTGTAGTAGATGGTTCCACCGGGAGTAGTGTCGCTAATGCTCACCGTCTGGGCCGAGCTATATGTGCCGGCTGCCGGCGAGAAAGTTGGCGTGGCCGCGGGTGAAGCGCCGGTGTAATCCTGCCACTCGTTCACGATGCTGTCGGCGGCCGTGCCATCTCCCTGCAATCCAAATCCCGACCCGGCCACGGTGTAAGGGCTGGAGCTATCCGTGACCGTCCCCTTGAGAACGCCATCAACATAGACGGATAGAGTGACAGTGGAGGTTCCCGACGCGACCAGGGCGAGTGTGTGACTCACGGTCGCCGAGACCGTTCCGCAACTTCCGCCGCCCAGGTACTTGAAATTCTTCATTACATAACATGCGGTGTAGTTTCCACTTGAAACGGCGCTGAATCCCACGCAATATCCAGGAATGCCCGAGGATACCCGCACGCACGCCAGCTTTTCATAACCAAGGGTAGTGCTGGATGCAGCCAGCGTGATCTGCGCCGTGTCCGAGGTAGATGCAGCATAGTAATAGACGGAGCTCGCCGAGCCGGAAATCTCCGCGCTATTGGATCCCGTGGTATAGATCGAGTTAGTGCCTCCGGCGAGCGTCCATTTGGAGTTGTAAGTGGGTAACAAAGTTCCGGAAGAGCCTGTGAAGTTATCAACGCAACTGCCGCTCCCCGTGGGGCATCCGTTGGTGGCCATGTTGATGATGTAAACGGCGGAGCCTGTTCCGCTTTGCAGAGAGCCACTGGCCGTGGCGATGGCCTTGAGCGTCTCTGTGGCAGAGACGGTAATAGGCCCAGTGTAGAGGGTCGAACTGGTTGTGGGCGCGGCTCCGTTGGTGGTGTAGTAGATCTGCGCGCCGGGAGTCAGGTCACTGATAGCCACCGTCTGCACTGAAGAATATATTCCAGGGACCGGCGAGAAGGTCGGTGTGGCCGCCGGAGTCGTGATGGTGTAAGCAGCCGAAGCGACAGAAGAAGGCGCGCTGCCGCTGACTATTGCAATGGCCTGGATGGTTTCTGTCGCCGAGACCGTGATTGCACTTGTGTACTTTGTGGAGGCAGCGTTCGGGATGGCTCCGTTGGTGGTGTAGTAAATGGTTGCGCCGGTAGTCGCGTCAGTGAGCGTGACCTGCTGCGAGGTAGCGTAGGTTCCGGCGACGGGAGAAAAGACGGGCGCAGCAACTGTCAAAACCTGGACCAGAATCTGCACCGTGTGAACGTGTCCGCCGCCGCTGGCGGTAATGGTGAGCGGATAAATTCCAGTGGCTGTGCCTGCAGCGACCTTGATCGTGATCGCGTCCGTGGCAGGCGCGTTAAGAGTCAGGGATGCTGTGGCCGGAGTCGCCGTGATGGCGGTGGGCGCGCTGGAGGTGAGCGTGACGGTTCCGCTGAAACCGTTGATGGGCGAGAGCGCCAGGGTACTCACACCTGTCCCGGAGGGGGAGATCTGCACCTCGGGGTTCTGTGTGGTGAGTGAGAAATCCGATTGTGCGACCGTGACATTCACAGCATTGGAGGCGGCAGAGTTGTAATTGGCGTCGCCCTGGTAGAGTGCCGTGAATATATTGATTCCATTGGCGGCGGAGTAGCCGGGAATGGCGATGGCGGCCGTGCCGCCGCTCAGGCTTACATACGTGTTGAAGCTCTGGCCATCGGAGAGGAATGCAATCGTGCCGGTAGGGGTTGGCTTGCCTGTGGGGCCGGAGACAGTGGCCGTGAGGGTAAAAGTCTGGCCGGGCGCGGGATTGGCGGAGCTTGCTGTGAGCAATACGATCGGAGTGAGTTTGCTGGCGAGGGAAGTGACAGTGCCCCCATTGGCGGCGCTGGCCAGCCAGTTGCTGTCGCCGGCGTAGTAAGCCATGAGAGGCAAAATCCCTGCCGGGACGTTGGTGAATGTGACCACCGCCTCGAGGCTGGCGTTGCCGGTTGCGCCGAAGGGTTGCCAGGGTGCAGTGATTGATTGACTTCCCAGGGTTACGGTGACGTTGCCTGTGGGCAAGGTTCCGTAGAGGGAAAGGTAGCCGGTGGCCAGCACCACATCCACGGCCACGCTGGCTCCAGCCGCGACGGAAGTGACTAGCGGCTTGACGGTGAGACTGGTGCTGCCCTGGATCACGGTGAAAGCAGCCGCTGCGGACGCAGTCGAGGGGTTATAGCTGGGATCGCCGGAATAGGACTCGCTTAGAGAGTGGCTGCCGGGCGCGAAGACGCCGGTGGACCACTCAGCCACGCCGGAGGCGTTAAGCGGCTGCGTCGAAGTAACCGTCGCCGAGCCCAGCTTGTCAGTGAAGGTGACGGTTCCGGTGGCCGGCGTAGCCTCGCCGGCGATGGTGGCGTTGCCGCTCTCTGGCTGTGCGTCCAAAAAAATCTGCGCTCCATAAGGCAGGGTAATGCCGGAAGAGAGCGTGTAAAGATTCAGGTCGTAGGGATTCCATGCCCAGCCCGTAGTAACCAGGGTATTGTCTTCCGGCATGACGGTGACAGTGACAGGCGAGGATTTGCTGGCGGCGAAGGTTCCGTCGCCTCCGTAGTCGGCTGTCAGCTGATAAGTTCCTCCGGGAAGATTGTCCACCAGAGCGTAGATGCTGCCCGCGGCCAGTGCGATGTCGTCGATGGCCGCGTAGTGGGTGACGCCATCGTTGCCGGTGAGGCTGACCGCGCCGGTGGGCGTGCCGGAGCCGCTGGTGGGCGCCACCGTACCGGTGATGGTGGCCGTCTTGCCGTGCGCAAGGCTGGTGGGACTTACGCTAAGGGTCGTCGTAGTAGGAGTAAATACGACCGCACTCCAGTACTTAATCAAATTGGCCACGTCCACCGATCCCAGGCCAGTGGCCTGATCGTAGCCCGTACCGGTGGAGTAGCCGCTTTCAACGTAGTAGCCGCTGGAGTTCGAGGCCGAGGAGCCGGCCACGCAGTTGGTTGTGCCGGGGTAGCAGGGCACCTGATTGCCGCCCACCGTCACGTCGTGAAAAGCCGTAGCTTGTTTTGTGGCGAGCGGATAGTAAATGAAATTGGCTTGCCCGGCCCACGCGCCTGCGCTCTGGTTGACGAGAGCCTGGATGGCGGCCATGGCCGGTGAACTCGCTGATGTGCCGCCCACGCCGGTAATAACTACCGCGCCGCTCGAGGTCAGGTTTGCGCTGGAGCAATCGCCGGGGTTCGCGCAGATGGGATAGAAGCTATAGTTGTAGCCATTGGCGGCAAACAGAGAAAGATCAGGCAGGTCGCGCACCTTGTCGGCGGGCACGCCGGTTCCAGCCTGCCAGGTTGGTTTGGGGTAGCCCGTAGCTGCGGCGGTGGTGTAGACCGCAGCGCTGCTCGCGCCGCCTCCGCCGCCCACGATCAGTTCACTGGACTGATTGGCGGGGTTGCCGCTGTCGTAAAGATTTAAGCCGAAAAAATCGTTCCAGACCTGCTCGGGAATGGTCTTGAGGAGCGAGACGGCAGGCGAGGTGGTGGAAGTGGTGGACCAATAAGTGCCCAACTGCTGAGCGATGGCCGAAGAAGACCCGGCGTACTGGCTGTAGAAGAAATCGGTGCCGCCGACAGCGACGTTGTAAGGCGTGGATGCAATGCCGTTGACTTGGAGTCCGTCGTATGCCACCTGCTGCGTGTCGAAGTTGTCGCACCCGGCCGACCCGCCATCGCCCGCGGAGACAAAAACCGTCTGGCCCTGCGCCGCGGCCTGCTCCCAGAGCGCGCTCCAGAAAGCATTACCGCTCTGGCCCAACTCCATCTCACATTCGCCGTAGCTGGCGCTGATAACCCCGGCCCGATCATCTTCCACCGCGCGCATCGCGGCCAGAGCGAGACCGCTGGTCAGAGCCGTGCCGCCCGATGTGTAGAGCATGACCGTTGCGCCCGGCGCGACCGAGCCCGCAATCTCCAGGTCGAGATAAGCCTCGGTAGCCGCACTGTTCTGGCCGGGGTCGCTGCCGTCAACCACCACCGTGGGCAGATTCGCGCTCAGCCCAAAGAGGCTCTGATAGGCCTGAACCAGGCTCAGGTCCACATTGGATTCACTGACAATGGCAATCGACTGCCCCGCGCCGGTGATGCCGGATTTGTAGGCCGAATTGATGTCATACTGCGTTGCAAAATCGCCCGGCGCTACCGCGAAGACGATCCCGCTGCTCTCTGGATAAGTCCATTGCGGCGTGGTCTTGTGGGTTTTGGCGTTGAATTGCGCCTGCCCCAACACCTTCAGGCGAGGCTGCGGCTGCAAGTCGTTCAGCGAAGCAAGGCCGGCAATAACCGGAGCAAGCGCGGCGGGAATCGATGGATCGGTCGAGTTGGCCAAATGCATCTCGCCGTTCGACCGATAGCGGTGAATCTGAGCTTGGAAGGCTTCGTTCACCTGACCCGCGGTTCCTGAAAACTCAATCGCCACTCGCCCGGCATGGACCTGATTGATGGTGAGTCCGTGCGACTCCAGCCAGGCTGTTACAGCCGCCACATCCGAGCTGGCAGGGCCGTAAAGGCGGCCAAATTCCGCCGGGCTAAGCCACTGATGAAAGGATGAGCTGCCCGGCGTGTGCGCGGCCTGAATAAAATCCGTGAGCGCCGACTCCTGCTGCGAGGAGCGCTGTAAGAGGAGCAGCATCCGGCCCGTGGGCAAGGAGTCTTCCACCGCGCCCAGGTCGGCTGCGGATTTCGACAGGGCTGTTCCAGCCCGGCCAGCCGCAGCCCGCACCAGCGGATGAATGTTGCCGTGAAGCGTTACGCGCACAGCGTCATCGGCGGCGCCTTCCACGCGCGGCGCGGCTTCGGATATCGCGGCAGACTCGCGCGGCGCAGCGATTGCGGCGGTGATTACAAGATTCAATGCAACAAACAACAGGCCCCGGACAATGGAACAAAGCAGTTTCATGATGAAATCACCGGCAGCGCACACAACGGCCGCAAGCCGAAAACCAGAACTGACTGGGAGATTGCAGGGACGCGTTCAGAATCGAGAACGCGTGTCAAAACGGGAATCGCAGGGAATGGTATTTGTGCGCGCCAGGATCGACGGAATCTATTCGCTCCCCGGAAGCTTGTACGGCTTTTGCAGGTAGAGCCGTGCTTCGTTGACTGCGCCTTGGCTGTTGTCGTTGTTCTGCGCCGCCAGCCGGTATTCGTTCACCGCGCGGTCGCGCTGGCTGGTGAGGTCGAATATTTTTCCCAGCGCAATATGGCTCCATGCCTCGGTCCAGCGCGGTTCTCCGTCGCCGCGTAGCGCATCGCGGTAGTAGTTCACGGCGCCCTGATAGTTGCGCTGCGTGAAAAGCACTTCGCCGATGCGGAAGTTGACCAGCGAACTCTGCAGATTGACTTCCAGGGCTTTCTGGTACTCGGCCAGCGCGCCGGGAAGGTCGCCATGCGCCACCAGCCGCTGCCCTTTGAGAATTCGAACGCGCACTTGCAGGTCCGGAGTGGATTTGAGCACCCAGTTCTCCGGATCGAGGCTTATGCGGCGGGGCCGGCCAAATGTGTCCACCTGATACTGAGTGTCCGTCCCGACAACTTCGATGCGTTGCGTTTCGGTCTTGCCTTCCGTTTCGATGCTCAGTTCCACCGGCATACGGAAGAGGTCGAGGTCCTGCTCAATCTCCCCGATGGTGCGGAAACCCTTGTTGTTGCCCAGGCGGTAAACGGCGTACTTGTTCGTGAACTGCGGCGCGCCTGTGCCGTCCACCCATTGCGCGAAGAAGGCGGTCAACGGCTGGCGGCTTTCGGCCTCGGCCAGTTTCTCAAACTCCGATGCGCGAATCGTCCTGCCTGCGAATTGGCTGAGCGCGTCCTTGAGTGTCGCCAGAAATACCTTGTCGCCCACTTCCCAGCGCAGCATATGGAAAATCATGGCGCCCTTTTCCATGGTCATCGATTGAAACTCAGGCGAAAAAGGACTGAGGCGGCTGGCGCTCGACAACGGGATAGTGTCATAGGCGAGCGCTCCGGCAGCCACGTCTTCGACGGCTTTCTGCAGCGCGTTTTTCCCGCTCTGGTTCTCGACGTACATCAGCTCGGCGTAGCGGGCCATGCCGTTGGTGATCCATGCGTCGTCGAGGGTGCGCGGGCTGATTCCCTCGCCCCACCACTGACGGGCCATGATGTTAGCCAGCAGGCGAATGCCGGATTTATCGCCGACGCGCGAGCCGGGAATCGCCGCCAACTCCGGCGCCCAGATTGCGGGCAAATTGTCGTCCGGCACCTCGACCACGTTAAGACGGCTCGATTCAGGCGCGCCGAAGGTATCGGTAAAAAAGCTGTACTCGCTCTCCGCCGCTTGCGCCAGATCGTTGGCTGCCTGTTGGTGGCTGGCCGTCAGGTAGACCTTCACATTGCCAGTGCCTGCCGAAACCGGCTCCGCATAACGACCGGCAATCACCGTGCCTGAAAGACCCGGCTTGGTCCAGTTAAAGTCGTACTCGGCGCCGGTCTTGTCATTGGCCAGCGTGACTGGTTTGGCCTCGCCCAAGCTGCCGCTGGCGAAAACCGTCATCCCCTCCGGCACGCGAATGTGCATCTCGGCGGTGAAGCGATTCGTCGGCTCGCTGGCCACGGGAAACCAGCGTACCGCATAAAGAAGATAGGAAGTCGGCTCCTGAATGGCAGCCAGCTTGACGCCGTGAACCGCGCCATCTTCGTTGCCGGTGATGCTGCCCTCGTACTCGAAGGTCCAGCGCGAGAGCTGGCCTTTTGTAAACGGCGTGGCTGGAGTGACGCGAATGCCGCCGTCCGTGGTGCGCTCGCCGGTGAGCACTGTGCCCGCCTCGTCGGAGATTTTGGTCAGCTTCAACGCCGGATGCAAGCCGAAGCTGACGGCTTGAGTCGAGTTATGCTCAGTGCTTTCCGGCGCGGTAAAGCTGACCGCGGCTTTAGCCGTCAAGTGGTGGTTCACCGGGTCGAGTTCGGCGTCGATAACGTAGCCCGCGATGGCAGGCTCGGGCGGCTCCGTCTTCTGCGCGCCCGCAGATGCGCCCATCATCAGGGTGCAGAGCAGGCTCGTGAACAGCAACACTCTCATCTTCCTGCATATCGAAGAACTTCTCGCAGCCATTGTCTTCGTGCCATCCCTCGGTTGCAGTGATTTCGTCTGGCTGAAAGTGGAAGCAGCTTCAGTGCGGAATTGGCGTTCAATTCGCCGACTTCCTAATATCCACCACGATCGTCTCCGCGAGTCTGTCTTGGGCGCACATTCTGTTCCGATCCCAGAAGATCTGAATAACGCCCAAACCTCCTTCCAACACGGCGGCTCCATAGCCAAGCGCCCGCTCGAAAGATTGCCAAAGGCCCAATCGTTCACTCGTCAGCGACACGATCCGGGTCCGCGCGATCCATTTGCCCGGAGTCCGGCCATTGCCGAAGTAGTTGCCCAGCCCCCAATAGAGAAGCATGACAACCAGATTGCCAATTTCATGAAAATCCCAAACAACATGAATGTCGGTCTCATGCAGCACCAGCCGCCGCCAGCCAAACTCCAGCGGCCCCCAAATCAGCACGGCGAGAAGTAGGTCGCTATAAAACCCCACAAATCTCTGCCACGGCGCTGCCAACGGCATCCCGTTCAGCGCCTCGGTTCGGGAGGTCCCATGCGCTTGAAACCTGCGCCTCATCTTCGTCTCTTCCCTGCTCTCTAGCTCGCTCATTGAAGTCATCTCATTGTCTCCAGCGTAACCTCTGCCACACGGTCGATGGCGCCACCCGCCTGCCGTTTGGCCAGCAAGCCGCGAATGCGCGCCAATTCCTCCATCATCTCCCGGCGCGGCGGGCCGTCGGGAATCAGCGGCTCGATCTCGCGAACAATATTAGCCGCGGTGAAGTCGCTCTGAATCAGTTCCGTCACCACGCGCTTGCCGGCAATCAGATTGGCCATGGCCACGAAGGGCACTTTGACCACCCGCTTGGCGATGGCGTAGGTGAGCGCAGAGACGCGGTAGACGACGACGAAAGGATTGCCGATCAGCGCCGCCTCCACCGTTGCAGTGCCGCTGGCCACGATTGAAACGCGGGCATGAAAAAGCGCGGCGCGGGCATCGCGGACGAAAGCGATAATCGGAGCGTCGTCCGGGAGGCAATAGTCCGACAGTTCATCGTGAACTGCGCGTATCTGCTGCTCGGTCAGTGTCGGAGCCAGGGGAACGATGTACTGGTACTTGTCGCCGAGCTGGGTTGCGGCTTTGACCATGGTGTGGAAGTTGCTGCGAATCTCGGCATGGCGGCTGCCGGGAAGCAGCGCAATCCACTCTTTTCCGGGATCCAAATCATAGCTGGCCCTCCCAAAAAACAATTCTATTTCGTCTGGAGGGCAGTCTTTTGGAGGGATGGCATGAAGGCCCTGATTGATCTCAATGGCCTGTTTTGCGAAGTCTTCGCGGCTGATCGAGGGCGCGGGCAGTTCCGCCAGCGGATGACCGACGAACTCGGCCTGAACGCCCTGGCCGCGATAGAACGGCTCCTCGAAGGGAAAAATCACCAGCATTTTGTCGACGTACTTCTGTACCAGCTTGATGCGGTGCTTCTTCCAGGCCCACAACTGCGGGCTGACGAAGTAAACCACAGGAATGCCCAGCCGGTGCAGTTCCCTGGCCAGCCGGAAGTGAATCTCGGGGAAGTCAATGAGCACGGCCACGCTGGGCCGCCGGTCGCGAATCGCCTGCTTCAGCCGCCGATACTCGCGCCAGATGCGGGGCAAGTGGCGAACCACCTCGGTCAGCCCCATCACCGCCATATCTTCAGAGCGGACAACGCACTCGACGCCAGCAGCGGCCATGCGCTCGCCGCCCATGCCGAAGAAGCTGGCAGTTTGGCCGGATGCGGCAAGCTGCTTTTGGAGCGCATCGGCCAGCAGCGCGCCGTAGTGTTCGCCGCTGGCCTCGCCTGCCGAGATAAAGATGCTCTGTGCCATGGATGAGTTCGCGCCGCATCGTTCTGCGCTGCTGACCATCATAACGGGTTGACGCGCACGCGCTGGAGCGATGCTTCGGGGGCGTTTTTGGGCGAAAACCGAGTTTTTCCAGTGCTTTTCAGAGGCCAAATCTCACCATGCGGGAGAATTTGACGGCAGAAAGTTTTGCACGGGCATTGATTCCAAAGGAGTTAAAAATAATCTGCAAGGTTTTGAGGGGAAATTTGTGCTCCTTGGTCTAGGGGGAGGGGGGTGCTTTTTGGGGGGGTATAAACCGGGAGGATTGTCGACAGAACAGACCGGGCACATACCTGACAGACTGGACCGATGAGGAGTTGAGTGTTCATTTCTTCTATCTGCCAGTGTGCGCTGAGGGAGAATAATCTTCTGCAAGGACTGGCGCTTCGAAGAGCGTGATGGCCCGGTCAATATGTGAGCAGTAGCCGATCAGTTACTTCGTGTTCTTCGAGACTGCGCCCGTTCATCTGGAATCGCTTAAGCATTGAGCGCCCGAGGGTGAGGAACACTTCATGCTCAAACAAGTTCTCCGGTACAGGAACGTCGCAGAGCTTGCGGCCAGAGTACTTGGTGCCGTCAATGCTAAGCGCCACATGAACACCCCGGTTCTTGCAGTTCGAGATCGCGTCGAAAAGGCGATGGACCGAAAAACCCTGCGCTCCATAAAGGATTGTTTGGCTATCAATATACGGGGGATCGCAGTAGACAAGGTCTCCTTCCGTGGCAAGCGCCATCGAGTCTGCGAAGTCGGCGCAAATAAAGCGTGTTCCTTGCGTGCGTGTATGCCAAATATCGACCCTATGGGCAAAGCTCTCCGGTGAAATTGGATAATGGATGCCAACCGGAGTGCTCATATATCCATCGATCTTGCGGAAACGAACGACACCTCCGTAGCAAGCTCGGCACAAAAACAGTAAATCAGGGCCATTCGGCCCTGCGTTGTAATTGGCAAGTACCCGGCGGTAACATTTTTCTTTCCCAATTGCTTGAAGCAGTGCATATCGATCGGTGTATTGGCTTTTAAGTCCCTCCTTGTCTTCATGGAGCATCTGCCAGATCTCCATCAACGGGGAAAAACTATCGCTCGCAACCGCCCGAACTGGCGAGAGAACTCCCAGAACCCCGCCGCTGCCCAAGAACGGCTCAAAGTAAGTTCCAAACCGACTCGGAAAATGCCGGATGATCGTATCTGCTTGCCTCTGCTTATTCCCGATCCATTTGAGAAGTTGGGCGCGAAAGGGCTTTTCCTGAAGAAAATATTCTTCGGGAGCAAAGAGCAACGCTTGAGATGCGGTCGCGGTACTAGGCATTGATCTGATCTTCCACCCCAAAGCAGCGATATTCGAACTTTGAATATTCTAAACCAGAATATATGGTTGCGTCCATGAAGAAACGTCGCTTGGCGGCCCTCCTGCGTCAGATCCGAGTTGATGCCAAGCTCACGCAGGGACAAGTTGCTGTGCGTATTGGTCAAAGGCAGTCGTACGTTTCGAAATACGAAAGCGGGGAGCAGCGCCTGGACTTGATCGAGTTGGAGGCCGTCTGCAAAGCAGTGGGCATTCCGTTGGCAGAGTTCGTGAGGCGCTATCTTGAAGGCTGATCCGCGTTTTGTTCGACAACCAAAAGCGTTCTGGGCGCACGTGCGAACCATCAGTCAGGAAGTGGGCTACACTGATCGCCGTACGAGCGCCATTCGTATCCCCACGTTGGATGAGATTCGAAATCAATTTCAGCCATTGGGGTTAAGCGCGGTCCACATCGCGGATGCTGATGGAAAGCTCACTCCTTTCGGTCAACTGCTCTTCGCGTATTTCAATCATCGCGCGAATATTCTGAACGACACCGTCCAAGGACAGTTGATGGATAAAGCGGCCGCACAAATTGAATTCAAACGACTTAAGGCTCAACTGAAGCCCAAATGTCCGCTTCCGATGAACAAGCAAAAGGGCAAGAAGAAAAATTACGCTTTCATGACCGGCATTGTGAATATGCTTTTCGAGGCAAATATCGGAGATTTACCTTGCAACTATGATCCGAGAAGCTTGACAACGATGACCCATAATTCAATGCCGCAACGAACTCTTGCCCGACGCGTTGATGGCGCCTTCCCATCTGTCGTGAACCCTGTAGGAATTTGGGAAATCAAGGAGTACTATTACACGACCACATTCGGCAGCCGTGTTGCCGATGGTGTCTATGAAACTCTGCTAGATGGGATGGAATTGGAGGAACTTGAAGCGGAGACAGGGCGAAAGGTCCACCATCTGCTCTTTCTTGACGACCATTTCACATGGTGGAAGTGCGGTCGTTCGTACCTCTGCCGCATGATCGACATCTTGCACATGGGTTTTGTTGATGAAGTGATCTTCGGACGTGAAGTCCTGACTCGGCTACCCGAAGTGGCACGAGAGTGGAAGACTCTTTACGACAAGAAATCATGAACTCGATCTGGTTGCTTTCCGCTTCTCGAAATCAAGAAGTGGGCATCCACAAGAAAGCTACGCGCTTCGTCGCGCGCGCACGGCGGCGGCTAACTCGGCCAACAGAGCGTGAGTTTCCTTCCAGTCGATGCAGCCGTCGGTGACGCTCTGGCCGTAGACGAGCGGCTGGCCCTCAGCAAGTTTGTCAATCCTCTGCGAGCCGGCCACCAGATTGCTCTCGATCATTACTCCGATGATGCGTTTATCGCCCTGGCCGTTGTTGCCTGCGATCTGGCCGGCTACATCGTGGCAGACGATACCCTGGCGGCGATAGTCCTTGTTGCTGTTGGCGTGGGAGAAATCGATCATGATGCGCGGCGGCAGGCCGGCTTGCTCCATCAGCGCCGCGGCCTGGGCCACGCTCTCTGCCGCGTAGTTCACCGTCTTGCGGCCGCCGCGCAGGATGATGTGGCAGTCAGGGTTTCCCGTTGTTACGAAGATGGCCGACTGGCCAAGTTTGGTGTGTCCCAGAAAGGTGTGGGAGCGGGCGGCGGAGAGCACCGCGTCAATGGCGATTTGCACATCGCCCGAAGTGCCGTTTTTGAAACCCACCGGGCAACTGACGCCGCTGACCAGTTGGCGATGGACCTGGCTCTCGGTGGTGCGCGCGCCGATGGCTCCCCAACTGACAAGCCCGGCGATGTACTGCGGCGAAATCATGTCGAGGAATTCGGTTCCGGCGGGGACGCCCATCTCGGCCAGGTCGAGCAGCAGATGGCGCGCCAGGCGCAGGCCGTCGTTGATCTTGTAGGACTGATCGAGGTAGGGATCGTTGATGAGCCCTTTCCATCCGACGATGGTGCGCGGCTTCTCAAAGTAGACGCGCATGAAGATGCGCAGGTCGGCGGAAAACTCGTCAATTGCGGATTTCAGCAGGCCGGCATACTCG
>Ga0302189_10000184_pt1 | contig 52073 bp, 50 predicted proteins | sample II_Bog_E2_2_FD_194551 | JGI IMG/M metagenome (GOLD analysis project Ga0302189, IMG submission 194551) | Peat permafrost microbial communities from Stordalen Mire near Abisko, Sweden - II_Bog_E2_2 | ecosystem: Environmental > Terrestrial > Soil > Wetlands > Peat | place: Sweden: Abisko...
GCAGAGATGGTGCGCCAAAACTCAAGTTACCGCAGCCCGGAGATCCAGTTCAGAAAGAAGAGCGGAAAGCTCTTCTGGGGGCAGATGTCTGCATCCATGATGGAGGTGGATGGTGTCCCCTGCGTCCTGTCTGTAACCAGGGATTTGTCCGAATCAAAGGCTGCGCAGAGCGAGATTCGGAATCTCGCCTTCTACGACCCGCTCACAGGTCTCGCCAACCGCCGCATGTTGATGGAGAGGCTGCGCCAGACTCTGGCCACCAGCGCCCGCAGAGGCCGCTTGCATGCGCTGCTATTGATCGATCTCGACAATCTGAAGACCCTGAACGATACTCTCGGCCATCAGGTAGGTGATCTCCTCCTGCAAGAGGTCGCCCGCCGCATCGCCGCCTGTGCCCACGAAGCGGACACCGTCGGCCGCCTCGGCGGCGACGAGTTTGTCGTGATGCTCGAAGACCTCAGCGAAGTTGCCGAGGAGGCCGCGGCAGAGGCCAGAGCCGCCGGCATGAGGATTCTGACTGCCGTCAGTCAGCCCTATCTGCTCGATGATCGCGAGTGCCTTTCCGCCTCCAGCATGGGGATTACGGTCTTCGGCGATCAGCAGAAATCCGCGGATGATATTTTGCAGCAGGCCGATATTGCCTTGCATATGGCCAAGACCGCGGGCCGCAACACACTGCGCTTCTTCTCCCCTGCCTTGCAGGCCGCCGTCAACGCACGCGCCACCATGGAGGAGGGGCTGCGCCAGGCGATCAAGAGAAATCAGTTCCTGCTCTACTATCAGCCCCAGATCGAACGCGGACGCATGACCGGCGCCGAGGCCCTGATCCGTTGGAATCACCCCGGCCGCGGCATCGTATCCCCTGACGAGTTCATTCCCCTCGCCGAGGAATCGAGGCTCATTCTGCCACTGGGAGATTGGGTCGTTGAAACCGCCTGCAAACAGATTGCCGCGTGGGCCGCCAAGGATGAAACTGCCCATCTCACCATTTCGGTCAACATCAGCGCCTTGCAATTCCGCCAGCCGGAGTTCGTCGAACATGTGCTGGCAGCCATCGATCGCACCGGAGCCAACCCCAAAAACCTCAAACTGGAACTTACCGAGAGCATGTTGGTGGAGAACTTCGAAGAGATCATCGCCAAGATGACCGAACTCAAATCGCATGGCTTGAGCTTCTCTCTGGACGACTTCGGAACAGGCTATTCCTCGCTGGCCTATCTCAAGCGCCTGCCCTTGGACCAACTCAAGATCGACCGCGCCTTCGTCCGCGACATTCTGGTGGACGTGACCAGCGGCGCCATCGCACAAGCGATTCTTTCGCTGGGCCGGGCCATGGACTTGTCGGTGGTCGCCGAAGGCGTTGAATCCGAACAACAGCGCGGCTTCCTTGCCGGGCTCGGCTGCCACTGCTTCCAGGGAGACCTCTTCAGCCCCCCGCTGCCCTTGGAAGACTTTCAGGCTTTCCTCTAGGATTCCCTAATCCCTGATCCCTGTTCCCTACCTTATCAATCCATCGACATGCTCAACTGGTGGCGCACGTCGGCGCCGCGAATCCAGAAGATCACGTCGGTGGCGATATTCGAGGCGTGGTCCGCGATCCGTTCCAGATGCTTTGCTACCAGGATTCCGCTGATCGCCTGCTCGGTGAAGCGCGGCTTCTCCACGATCAGCTGCAGCAGGTCGGTGTGAGCGCGCCGGTTCATGCGGTCGATCTCGTCGTCCATCTCGCGCACCGAGTCGGCCAGCCGCGCGTCGCCCTCCAGCAAGGCGTGCAGCGCCGACCGGATCATCCGCCCGGCAAACTCGCCCATGGCCGCAAAATCCACCGGCAGATCGACCTCCTCGTGCTTCATCGTCTCCTTGGTGCGGCGTGCGATGCCCATCGCCTGGTCGCCGATCCGCTCCAGGTCCCCATTGATTTTGATCACCGCCAGAATGAATCGAAGATCGATGGCCATCGGCTGTTCCTTGGCCAGCAGATCATAGGCCATCTCGTCCAGCTCACGCTGCGCGGTGTCGATGGCCCGCTCGTTCTGCTTGACGTACTTGCAAAGGCTCTTGTCGCGCTGCAGATAGGCGTCTACCGCGGACTCAACCGCCTGCTGCGACAGGGCCGCCATGGCCAGCAGCTTGTCCTTGAGCTCGGCGAGTTGCAGTTGAAAATGAATGCGCGGCATGACAGTACTCTCCATCCATGATTGTGCATCATCGAATGTTACTGGCGTGAGAATTTCCCCTGTACGCACCACAACCATCACATCCGGCAACCGGACAGTTCCAATATGGGTTAGACGCGCCACCGATCAAAATAATTGTCAAACAAGGCAAGCCAACCGTAGCTGCCCGGCTCGCCCCGGCGTGTTGCGTACCCAATGATGGCATGACAGCAAGCCGGCACATCACGCACATCCGCCAACCTGCCAACCCGCCATCACCGCGAAGCGGTGGTCAACTTGCCGCCTTTTTTCAAAAAACCATGCCTCATTCCCACCCTGTGCCCAAACATCAAGTGGCCCAAAGGGCAGTTGGCCCCACCGCAGGTGGTCGGGTGCCCCATCCATGCGTGGTTTCATCGCGCATGGGTGGGATACCACGATCCCATACTATGCCCAAACATCAAGTGGCCCAAAGGGCAGTTGGCCCCACCGCAGGTGGCCCGCACCACGGTCACAGGGCGATGTTCTAGGCTATCACTATGAACGCCGCACACCCCTCTCAATCTTCGATGCTCACCTTCAACCCCGCCGAGCGCCAGCCACAGGAGATTTACAAGCTGATGACCGGCATCATCGTGCCCCGGCCGGTGGCTCTGGTCTCAACCATCAGCCGCGACGGCCTGCCCAATCTTGCGCCCTTCAGCTTCTTCTCCGGCGTCGGCGCCGTGCCGCCGACCGTCCTCTTCTGCCCCGCCCTGCGCCCGCCTGCTTCGGGAGATACAGGTAACCCCGCCTCCGAAGATGCCGGCGAGCGCAAAGACACCCTCCGCAACGTCGAGGAGACCGGCGAATTCGTCATCAATGTGGTCAGCGAAGCCATTGCCGCGGCGGCCAACGCCTCCGCAGCTGAGGTAGCCTTTGGCGTGGACGAGTTCACCCTCTCCGGCCTGACGCCAATCCCCAGCGAGGCCGTCCGCCCGCCCCGCGTCGCCCAGTCGCCTGCCCAGATGGAGTGCAAGCTCCTCCAGGTCATCTACACTGGCCGCGCGGCCCGCAGCGGCGTCATCGTCCTGGGCGAGGTTGTCCGCTTTCACGTCCGCGAGGAATTGTTCGACAACTTCCGCATCGATCCGGCCGCCCTCGACGCCTTGGGCCGCATGGCCGGCAACACCTGGGTCCGTACCCGCGACCGCGTCGAACTCGTCCGGCCCAAGTAAGGCAGTTCGCCGGCCACAGCATTGAAAGCACGAGGAATGCCATCATGAAGCTCGACTTCAGCCAGAAGCAGATGGACATCGGAACCCCCGCATTCAATTTCGTGCGAACGCTGATGGTCGCAGGGACAGGAGGGGCCGAACTCAACGAATGCCTCCTGGCCGCCGAGAGAATCAAGCAGAACGATGAGGAAAGCTGGATTCGGGAATGGTCGAACATTGCGGAAAGCGTGCATCGGATCGCCGATCGAGCGGCGCAATCGGGAGAGGTCGTAACCGCCCGCCAGGCGTTCCTGCGAGCGAGCAACTACTATCGGGCAGCCATGTTCTCATTGCCTCATACAGACGCCCGACTCGATAGCTTGCTGACGTTGAGCCGTGAGTGCTTCCATAGGGCAGCGGCACTGTTTTCCCCGCAAATCGAGGTCGTGAGCATTCCATTCGGCGAAGCGCGCCTGCCGGGATATTTTCTCTCTGCCGGTCAACCCAACGCTCCCACTCTGCTCGTCCTCAATGGTGGCGATTCAACCAATGAGGAGATGGTTCACTGGCTGGGATTCGCGGCGGCAGCGCGCGGCTGGAATTGCATGACCTTCGAGGGTCCTGGGCAGTGGAGCGCCCTCCAATTGAACCCCGGATTGTTAATGCGGCCCGACTACGAGGCGCCGGTGAAAGCGGTCGTGGACTATCTTGTGCTGCGCGAAGACGTCGATCCTGCCAGGATTGCACTCTACGGACCCTCGCTGGGATCGCTCTTGGCCGCGCGCACCGTAGCCTTCGAGGAGCGTTTCCGTGCCTGCGTCTGCGACGGCCTTGTCGTGGACGTATATGAGGCTTGGCACGCCGTGTGGCCCCGCGTGCTCCAGAATGCCCCGACGCGCATCTTCGATATGGTATTCACTTTGCTCGAAAAGATAAGCCCGCAACTTCGAGGACTTACCAACCGCTTCAGATGGATGTTCGGCGTCTCCAGGCCTCACGAGATCATCGACGCTTGGCGACCCTACAATATCAAAGATCTCGCCCCCAGGATTCGCTGCCCGCTCCTGGTGCTGTACGGAGAGGCGGAACTTGCGCAAAGCACTCAGCGAGTCGCCTTGAGCGCCCTTCGGTTCATCAAGGATCTATCTTGCCCGGTTACGATCCGGATCTTTGGATTCGACCAGGGTTGGGCCGCGACTCACTGCCAGATCGGAGCTCTCGCCCCGATGCAGGCTCTCGTCTTCGACTGGCTGGAAAAGGCAATGCACGAAAAACAGCCTCTCCCAAAGCAGGACTTTGGCACCGCGCTTGATCTGTTCATGCGGTACGCGGGCCACGGGGAATCAAGAAGAGAAGCAGAGGATCTCGTGGAGAGCATGAGAGCCGGCGGTGCCTGAGAAGGCTTCAGTAGCAAACCGGCTTCGCAGGTGCACGAGGATCTGTTCGACAACTTCCGCATGGATCCCGCCGCCCTCGACGCCTTAGGCCGCATGGCCGGCAACACCTGGGTCCGCACCCGCGACCGGTTTGAACTTTTGGGGAACAAGTCAGGAACTATGACGGTTTTTGAACTTTGACCAACCGACCATCGATCACATTAAGCAGATTTCCACCGAGAGAAACAGTGCCTGAACCAATGAAGGTAAACCCCGCAAGATAAAAAACCAGATTGCCCAAGTCATCGCGTTGCAGCATATAGACTCCGGGCTCCTCATCAGTACGCCTTAGAGAGTCGTTTTCAAGGATCTCCAAAACAGCATCTTTGCCTTGCGCTATCGTCTGCATACCCCTTCTTTCCCGTCACGACTTGCCAAAACTCACATCATGAACCGGCGTGGCTAACTCAGCGGTATTTCAACCTCTGTATAGCTTCCTGATTTGGCTGAGTTGACTGCCTCAACCACAAGCTGAACCTTCGGCCGAAGCTGCGGCCACTGCTGTCGGCTCAGAATCACAACCGCGATCCTGCGACCCTCGATGTTCTGCTGGTACCGCATATTCCTGTCCGTCGTCAGCAGCATATCGAAGCCCGCCTCTTCGGCCGCGCTGAGCAAATCGCCATTCCTAAGCCGGTCCCAACCCTCTTCGGAGGCTGTGCGGACGGTGTGACCAAGAAGATAGGGGCGGAGCGGGACGGGAGTCGCCTGATCGAACAATATGCGCATTTAGGCCGCGAATGCGGACTCCTTGTCGAGACTTCGCGCCGCGAACTCGATGACCGCCTTGACCTGTTCGCGATCGAGGCCGTCGAACCATTCCATGATGTCGTCGATATTGGCTCCGGCGGCGATATTCTCGAAGATCGCGGAGACGGGCATACGAGTGCCCTTGAGCACCCAGGCGCCGCTCACCTTGCCCGGAACACTCTCGACGGCGGAGCATTGAGACCAATCGAGAACTGCCATCTGTTTCCTCCTCGTTCTTTCAGGGTACGCCCAAAATCGCATATTTGCGTATTCGACGGGTGCCCCAGGCAGGGTCCCCACGGACAGGGTTTCGTCCGCGGGGTGAGCTCCCGCCTTTGCGACCTGGGAAACCACAAGCTTTTCCCACCACACCCTTGCAGAAAATATCCCTCCGCCGGCGCACAATTGAAATGGAAAGGAAGAGCGGAGAATCTTCACTCCCCATGAGACCAATGACCGCAAAAAATCATCGCCATTCCCGCGCACGAGTGCTCCGTCAACCCCGCCGCAATGCTCTCAGCCGCCCTCCTGCAAAAAAACACATCGATTTTGCCTGTGGAACTGTGGAGCTATATGCAACTAACCTGGAATCAACGATTTCCAATGCCCGCCCTCACCGGAACACAAACCATGAGTTTCCGTGAAACTGTGAATACCTACCTAACACTCTTGGAATCAATTATTTACTCATGCCGTATTCACAGAAACACAAACCTAACATTTCCGTGAAACTGTGGACCTCTCAAGCGGCCGTCATCTCCTGCCCCTTGGCTTCCCGGCCCGCGAGCGCCAGTCCGGCCAGCGACAGCGCAACCGCGATCACAGTGATCGCCAGCACCGCCGGATAGTTACCCGTCCGCTCGGCGGCCAGGGCCTGCGCCTTGCCGTTCCAGGAGGTAATGAGTCCGCCCAACTGGTAAGCCAGCCCCGGAGCCGTAGCCCGCACCGGAGCCGGCGAAAGCTCCGTGAGGTACGCCGGTACAACGCCCCAGGCTCCCTGCACCATGAACTGCATCAGCACCGCGCCGACGCCCAGAGTCATAGCCGAGTGGCCATAGGCGTAGAGAGGAATCACCGGAATCGCCAGCAGCGCCGCCGTCACGATAGCCCGCTTGCGGCCCCATTTTTCCGACAAGCTTCCAAAGACGAAGCCGCCGCCAATCGAGCCGAAGCCGTAGAGCACGCCGATCAGTCCCACCGTCTGCGGCGAAAGCCGGGCCTGGGTCGCCAGAAAGGTTGGATACACGTCTTGCGTCCCGTGCGAGAAGCTCATGAAAGCGGTCATCAGCAACACCAGGAAGAGAAACGTAGGCAGAAAGGCCAGCAGATGAACCAGTTCTCCAGCTCTTGCGCTCCGTGCATCCTTGGCGGACAGTGCCAGCCGTCTCCGTCTTCCTTCCAGCCAGACCGGCGACTCATCGACCCGCGCCAGCACATAAAGCACCAGCAGGGCAGGCAGGGCGCTCAGGATGAAGAGCCCCCGCCAGCCAATCGCATGGAAGAAGAGCCCGAAGCCGCCCGCGGCCAGGATCGAGCCCAGTGCATAGCCCTCTTGTAGAATGCCGGAAAAAGCACCGCGGCCCTCCGTCGGCAATGTTTCAAAGGTCAGTGCCGCACCCACCCCCCACTCGCCACCCATCGCCAATCCAAAGAGTCCGCGCAGCACCAGCAGCGTCGTGAGCGAAGGCGCAAGGCCGCAGGCCAGCTCGATCACCGAGAAGCCCAAAATGTTCACCATCAGCACCGGCCGCCGGCCATAGCGGTCTGCCAGCATTCCAAAGACGATTGCCCCCACCGGCCTGAAAGCCTGCGTAAGGAAAACGGCTCCAAAGACCGCCGAGGGCACAGTGTGAAACTCCGCGGCAATGGCCTTGGCGCAGAAAACCAGCAGGAAGAAGTCGAGCGAATCCATCGTCCAACCCAGGAAAGCGGCCACAAAGGTGTGCCGTTGGGCGCGGGTGAGCCGCCGGAAGTCGTTCAGCACAGACATAGACGGGAGCATAGCAGGCACAAGGGGATCGGGAATAGCGGCCGGGCTGGAGAATTCAATGATATTTGTTGCAACGAATAGATTCCGCGTTGCATCTTAACTGCATCAAAGGATTCAGCGCGGCACACCGCCTGCTTTACCCCGGTTCCGCGCGCATTTGGCGAATTCTTTCGCCTTCTTCCCAACCCGAACAACGGCCCAACGGCCCAGCACTGAAAGGAAGACTTTTGTGATCAAGCGTTTGGCATTTGTGACTGGCATTCTGGCGCTCGCGGCTCCCCTGGCCGTGGCGCAGTACTCCACCTGGACCTCCGATCCGGCCCACAGCGAAGTTGAATTCAGCGTCAGGCACGGCGGCGTCTCTAACGTCCATGGACGCTTTGGCAACGTTGCGGCAACCCTGATCTACAACGAGGCCGACGTGACCAAGTCCACCGTCACGGCCACCATCGACGTCAGCACCGTCGACACCGGCCAGTCGCCCCGCGACAATCACCTCAAGACGGATGCGTTCTTTGATGTGGCCAAGTTCCCCACCGCTACCTTCACCAGCACCAACGTCGTGAAGAACGGCAACAAGCTCACCGTGAGCGGCAACTTCACCGTGCATGGCGTCACCCATCCGCTGGTGCTGGATGTGGAAGGCCCCGCGACTCCAGTCGAGAACGGCATGGATCACAAGCTGCACTCCGGTTTCACGGCCTCGACCACCCTCAGCCGGAACGCCTACGGCATCGGAACCAGCTTTTCCTCGGCGCTGGTGGGCGACGAAATAAAGCTGACCATCGAGCTGGAGATCATCAAGCAGGAAGTCAAGCCGTAACTGCGGGTGCCAGTCCACAATTGAGCTGCCATAAGGGTACGGACCGAAGCTCGTGCCCTTGAGGCAGGATTCTTCTCTAAAACGCTTCAATAGTTTATTTAGGAAAGTGCCGGTCCATGGCAGGACTGAAACTGGAAATCGTGCAGGAGCGCCCCTTCGCAAGCCAGGAGGAGGAGGCTCTGCTCAACCTGCTCCGTACCTCCGACTGCCTCAACCGCGCCTTCCACTTGAAGACGCGCGACTGGGGCGTGACTTCGACGCAATACAACGTGCTCAGGATTCTGCGCGGGGCTCATCCCAAGGGGCTGACCTGTGCAGCCATTCGCAGCCGGATGATCACCGCCGAGCCGGACATCACGCGCCTCCTGGCGCGGTTGAAAGCGCTCAAGCTCATTCGCCAGCGGCGCGATGCTCAGGATCGGCGCTCAGTCTGGACCGAGATCTCAGGGGCTGGACTCGCGCTGCTCAAAGAGATGGACCCGGTGATTCTTCGCCTGCCGGGGGAGTTGCTGGGCGGCCTGAACCAGGCGGAATTGGCGGAGCTGATTCGCCTGCTCGAACTGGCCCGCGAGCGCTACGAAGAGCCGCGGGCGAAGCTATAGATCAAGCGCAGAAGGAGGCGCCGAGCCGAAGAGTGCACTATGCAGTGTCTGGTGAATGCTAAGCCGACCTGTTTTGTATCAGGGCACGACTTTACAGGCTGCGGAAAAACTCATTCGGGCGGTAGGCCGGGGATTCATCCCCGGTGTAAAGACAATGGAATCAGCGGTGGCTTTAGCCACTGAGGTATGTTTTTGCGGCGAATCCCCAGAGATCAGGCCTTTTTCCGCAGCCTGTTTAGTCGTGCCGCAAATCAAGCATAATCAACAGGGCTTTAGCCCCTGCGGGGGATATTTCTCCGCTTGCTGAACGCCTGACAGATCCGCCAGACACAACCTAATGAAGTTGGAGTGAGGAATTCCGGCGACAGGCCTGCGCCGATGGCGTACAAGAAACGTTCCGGCTACTGGCCCATCAGCTTTTGAGCCACCAATAGCTCATCGGTATCGTTCTGGATGATCTTGTTGTGCAGGCAATAGAGGGCCAGTTCAAGACGGTCGCTGACGCCCAGCTTGTCATAGATCTTGCGCAGATAGTTCTTGATCACCTGCTCCGTGGTTCCCAACTGGAAGGCAATCTCTTTGTTGCGCTTGCCCTGGGTGATGCAGGTGATGATGGCCATCTCCTTGGGCGAGAGCTTCGGCTGGGTGCGCGGGTTCACCAGGGCGGCGGCCTGCGCGCGATAGGCCTCGATGACCCAGCTGACCGACTGATTGTCGATCCAGGTTTCACCAGCCGCAATTCTTCTGACGCACCTGACCAGCAGGTCGGGCGAGATCGAGCGGGAGACGATGCCCCGGACACCGCGCCGGTAAAGCTCGACGGTCTGGCTTTCATCGGCTGCCACCGTCTGCACAATCAGCTTCACGTCGGGGGCCATGCGCAGCAGGTCGGGGATGACGTGAGCCGTCCCGGACAGCAGGCTCCCCTCCATGAGTACAATGTCGGTGGGATAGCGTTCGATGGCCGCCCGCAGATTCTCAAGAGAATCGGCCTGGGCCACTACGCGAAGATCGTCTTCGATCGCGAAGACCTTGCGAATGCCGACGCGATAAATCGCCTGAGAATCCGCAAGGATAACGCGTATCGTCCCCGGTTTGACCGGAGCGTCGAGCATTTGACCATCAGCAGAATCGTCAACTGAATCCATAGGTGTTCAAGCCAAGCCAGAGGTCGCAAGTTCCCAAGGCTATTCCGGCTGTCACTGCTCGGCGAACTGATACTCGTCAATGGTGGCGGCAGCCTGGTAGTTACTTTTGTTCTTCGAGCAGCGTACCACACGGCCTTGACAATTGACCAGAACATCATGGGGAGTGCCCAGCACCGACCCCGGCATGCGCATGGAGAAACGGATCTCCAGCCCCGCTGGCACTGGGCTCTCCAACTCAAAAACTACGCCGCTGGCTGAGACGTTCGTTGTAAGAGCAGCGATCTCCCCTTTGCCGCTGGACAAGACCACCGGCAGCGCGATGGGAAAACGCACCGCGCAACGTACTTCCTGGCGCTCAAATGCCTGTCGAGAGCGGGCAGGAGCAAGCGGAAGCGGGGATTTCGAAGTATCCATAAAAGGCACCCCAAACCCAAAGTGGGCCACTGTTAGTCTAACGGAGATTCCCCGCAAGACCATGGCACCAAAGTTTCCAACAAGGTAACGTAACCGAGCTTACGGACTGACCAAGGAAAGAGTCTCTGAGTGCGAGCAGTCGAATTAAGAGCGCAACTCATTCACTCGATACGACTTAAAGTCAAAACTACGCTCAAGATATCCCATGGAATCAAAGGGTTGGCTTGAATTTCCACAATTACTTCACCAAAGGCGCATCGACGGGGTGCATACAAGCGCCGCAGATCTTGGCTTTCGGCGTCCGAAGCGGCTTATGGCATAGCTTGCAGGGCGGGCCGTAGAGCGAGATTCGGTGTTTCATGATCTCATCGTGGTCTGGTTCCTTCACTCCAGTGATTCGCTCATAGTGAATACACACAGGTGCGTACAGTTCATGCAACGGCGTGTTTGCCAAGGAAACAGCCCAGCGCTCTCGGTATTCCTTGGTCGCCGCTGTTGCCTCGCTGTGCAAACGTGCGATCTCGGCGAACTCCTCCTCATCCAGCATCGGGACTTCCCGTTTGCACCGCCAGCACCACATGATCTGCATATTTACTTACGCCTCGACTGCGGACTCTTCCGGCTTTTGCTTCACTGCGGCGGTCGTAGTTATCTTCCTTGCGACTGGCCTCTTCTTCGTAGCTTTTGCGGTTGCCGGCGCGCTGCCAAGGAAGCCCGACCAACGCAGTTCGGGGGCTCTCGGTGCGGTCCTGGCTTTGGCAATCGCCAGATCAGCCACCTCCTTGACGATCCATTCGAAGTTGGCCTTGCCAACCGAGTGCATGTCGGCGTCCGGCACGGGGTTCATGAAGTCGATGGCGTAGGGGATGCCGCCTTCGACTGCAAATTCGACAGTGTTGAAGTCGTAGCCCAAGGCGGAGCAGAGCTTGACGGCATCCTGCCTCATGCGCTTGAGCAACCCTCTGGCTGTGGGCGCAGCATTCTCAACATAGCGCTCGGCGTGCGGCCTGCGCGGGTCGTAGGCCATGATGCGGACCTTCCGCTGGCCCACCACGTAGCAGCGGAAATACTCAGAGAAATCGACAGCCTTCTGGTAGACCATGCACAGGTCGCGCGACAGGTCGTAGGCGCGGAAAAACTCTTCGCGGCTGTGAACCTGGTGCACGTCGCGCCAGCCTCCGCCGTTGATGGGCTTGAGGAAGCCGTGCTCGCCGACGCAGGCAAAGACCGCCTCCCAGTCCAGCGGGAACTCCAGATTCCGCATCGACCGGTCGGTCGCGCCCTCGGGCAACTGCTTGTGGGGCAGGATGACGGTTGGCGGCACAGCCACGCCGAGCTTTTCGGCCAGCGTGTAGTTGAAGAACTTGTCATCGGCCGAGGCCCAGAAGGGATTGTTGATGACCATCGTCCCGTGAAGCATGGCGTGCTTCAAAAAGGCGCGGTAAAACGGAACGGCATGGGAGATGCGGTCCACGATCACGGCGTAGCGCGGCGCCTTGTCAAGCTGAACGGCGCCTGTCAGCACAAACTCGGCCCCGATGCCGTCGAGGTTGCGCGCGTTAATCTGCTCGACCAGTGCGCTGGGGAAACTATTCTCAACGCCGAACAGGATGCCGATCTTCTTCATGGCCGTTCTCCTCAAAACCCCGCATCCAGTGTACGGCAGGCAAGTTGCGGCGCACCTGCTCCAGGCGCGCGGAACTGGAAAGTACCCGCGGAGAAGAGTAACCTTGAGTGGGGCCGGTTTTTTGTGGAGGGGGACGTGGATTACCGCGTAATCACAGTCAATAGGGAGTTTGGCAGCGGCGGGGGACGCATCGCGCAGACCATCGCCGAGTGGCTCGGTTGGAAGTTGCTGGACCGCGACATCATCGACGCCATCGCCTATGCGGCGCATGTGGATTCGAGCGTGGTGCAGCACTACGATGAGCATGTGGATTCATGGCTGCGCCGCATCAACCAGCAGGCCATGCGCTCGGCCGCACTGGCAGCCGGCCTGGAACTCGGCGAGAACTCCGTCTTCGATTGCGACGAGATGGTGAAGATCTCGCGCAAGATCATCGAAGAGGCCTACTCCGAGGGCAACTGCGTCATCGTGGGCCGCGGCGCCCAGTGCATCCTGCAGCACAAACCCGACGTCTATCACGTTTTCATCTACGCTCCGTACCTCGATCGGCTCGAGCGCCTGCGCCCGCGTCTGGACAAGGGCGTTCACGCCGAGCAGCGCATCCGCATCGTGGATGAGGAGCGCGCCAAGTACCTCCAGCAGTACTACGGCAAGAGCTGGTGCAATCCCCACCTCTACGACCTGATGATCAGCTCGCGCACCGACGAGGACTTTACCGCGCGGGCCATTCTCTATGCGATGAACGGGGACGCGCAGGGAACAGGGATCAGGGAACAGGGAACAGCCGCCAGCGTCTAAGGCGTTTTCGGGAATTGTGCAGACCGGAATTTTGTGAGTATCCCACCCATTCCGCAGAAAACGCGGAATGGATGGGGCACGGAAGTCTACAGTAAATCCGAAATTGCTCTCGATATAAACCGCCCCGATTTGCCGAGAGGGCGTTATCAACTAATTAACAGCAGAAAATCGAAAATAAATAGGGGGGGGTAGGGGTACCCTCTCAGTGGACAGTGGAAAGTAGCCGGAAGGGCCAGACCCTTCCGACTACTACTCTCATTGTCCGCCGTTCGCGGGTAATTCTCTGCAAATCGCGTGAGCACTTTTTGACGTTCTATTTCTCAGCTATCACATCCCAATCGAAGCTGATCTGGGATATTAGGTCGTTCAGCTTTACGGTTGCAACCTTCTTCTGCTGTTCAAGGTCGGCGGTCTGCTTGCGGGTGGACTGCAAGAGATCTTCGGCGCGATTCAGTTCGTCGACAAAGCGCTTCGCGGCATCGTTGCCTTTGAGTGCTGTGAGGTTTTCGCGGTCGCGCGCCTCGTCGGCCGAGGCGGTTTGTTCTGTCTGCTTTGATTCGTTGATGCGGCGATCCAGATCAGCCAGCGCGCCTTCCGCATCGATTACGGGCTTCAGCTTGTCGAGCGCATCGGGGACGCGCTTGACCAGGTCGAGCAGATAGACCGACTGATTGTTGTAGGCATTCAAGTAGACGGCAGTCTTCTCTGGTCCGCGCTCGCGCACTTCGAGCTTGGCGGTCGTGTGAGCCGCTACCGGCAACTTGAAGCGATAGAGATTTGGCGATGTCTCGGCGGGCTTCAGATCGCCGTCCAGAGTCCAGTCGTTGGTGTGGCGCGGCTGCTCGATCAGAACATCGCGGTCAAGGTCGCCCGAGTTGATTGCCGAGTAGGTCTTCGAATCTGTATCCATGTAGGTCTCGACGATGGTGCCCCTAAGAATCTGCACGTGATGCAGCGTGCGCTTGCCATCACGGGCCGTCACCTTGACGCGCAATGCCTGGTCGGCGGCGTAGGAGAGCAGCCGCCTCTCGCCGGGATGAATCGGGTCAAGCAGGCCCTCGCCCGCAAACTCGCCGGACTCGAAGATAGAGAAGCTGCCGGAGTCGAGGGTGAGCTTGGATTTGTTTTCCAGCCACACCGCGCGCAGGGGCGTAGGATCTTTTTCGCTCCAGAGTGTGACGTGCTCGGCGGGAAGGTCTTGTTGCAGGATGGGCACCATCGCCGACTCGTTCTTGTGGATGGTGACGGGGGCGGTGAGCGCGTACTCGAAGAAGTCGTCGAAGGCGTTTGTGGTGACGTCGCCTTCCTTGTAAGCACTGGAGGCACTGTAGACGCCGCCTAAAACGCCTTCGCTAGAGCCAGAGCCGGAAACGAGATCGGCAGCATTCGAATCAGCTTGGACAGAGACCGTTTCTGTTGCGTTGTTTTGCATGTTCTGCATCTGGTTTTGCTGCATTTGCAGACTTTTGGGTGTATAGAGCTTGGCTTTGAGGTCCACTCGATCGTATTGGCGGCCCGGAGCCGCGACTTGCGGCGGCGGGGCAGCCTCCGCTGCCTCGTGAGTCTGCGGCGTTGTTTCTACCCCGGTGGCAATCGGAACCTCGACTCGTCGCGCATAGAGCGGCTGCGAGAGCGGCTGGATGAAGCTCTGCGGCGCTCCGGCTACCAGCGAGAGTTGCACGTTGTCCCAGTCCGCGCCGACGGTGTTATCGACGACGGCCCAACCCTGCATCGTGGCGCTTCCATTGGGCGTGCGCGGGAAGACGATGCGGTAGGTCGACTTCCAAACCGGAACCTCGCTGATGTAGCTGACGCGCAACTGGCGCTGGCCCTGGCCGAGCGCGTCCAGAGTTAAGTGCCGCAAACCGGTGGAGCGGGTGGTCGAGAGCAGCTCCAGATAGCGGTCGAGCTGGCCCTGGAGGTTCGCATCGAGTGGGCGCACACTCAGGGCTGGGGTGAGTTCGATGACCCGCACCGCACCGGAGGATGCAATCAGCGTGAGGTAAAACCTATCAACCGTGGTCGCGTTATCGCCGCCGCCCATCTTCTCCGTGCTCGACTCGATCGACATCAGACGGCCGGTGATCGTGCCGCCCGGCCCTCCCGTAACCTCGACCCGCTGGCCGCGCAGGGCCTGAAACAACTCGGTCGAAGTTGGGTCGTCCGTCATGCCCAGCGAGAGCGACTTGAGCTGTTCGGCCAGGGGAGTGGTCGAGTTGTAGTTGACCCCGGCGATGCGCCCGCCGCCCTCGTCGAGCACGGTGAGCGACTGCAAGACGTCGTTCAACTGCGGCGAGGTGAAGTCGATGGCCACGCGCTCATTTCCGGTGACCGAGCCGGCGTGTTCGAAGTAGCCCACGCCGTTTTTGTAGAGCACAACCTTGCGGACCGGCAGCGCCTGCGGCACCTGCTGCGCGGCCAACTGCGGCACCTGCGGTGCGGCCACTCGCGACTTCGTCGCCGCCCTCGGCGCGGGAGGAGCCGGTGTTTGAGCGGTAAGCGCGACTGTGATGGAAAGGACAAACAGACAGAAAATGGCAAGAATTCGGCGCACAAAGCCTCCTCGTAGCAACCAACAAGAAACTCTACTCTCTTGGACCCCGGCAGAGGGAAAATGGTTCCCGCGAAACTGAAGAATTGCCATCGTCCATATTCTTTGAACGAAGCAAGAGCGAATTCTTGCACGATCTGTCCCGGACTATTTCAAGAGAACATGAATCTGCGAAGACCTGCGCTGAGCCGGCCAGAGCAACGGGGGACGCCCGCGTCTTTGAATGCGTCTTCTACGGCAGCAAGGACTGCACCGGGCATGAGATACGCTGGATCGCGCCCCCCGGCGCGCCGAGCTCATACTTGAAGCTGCACTGCAGGTTCGAATTCCCTGTCGTGGCTCCCTGGTAAACATAAACCGTTTTGGTCGCCGGCTGATAGACCAGCAGCGAACTGTGTTCACTCACGCTGCCTAGTTGAAATTCCACATCGCCCCAATTCGCACCAGAGCTCGACGCCTTCACCGTGCCGCCAGTTCCAAACCAATACCCCAGCGCCAGCACACCCAGCAACGCCAATCCATTCCGCACCCCTTGTTTCTTTTCCATCGATCCTCCGTCAGGCAAATGCTTTTCTCACTGGACGCAAGGGCTTCTTCATCTGCTCAAAACATGTATCTGCAGGAGCCTGAGACCGAAGGATGGTATGGATCTGCGTGGTAAGCGACGCCGTCGAAGGAGCACAATAGAGAGTTGGGAATCATTGCCAAACGGCCACAAGGCCGGTTGGCCAGCGCCAGGGCAGGGAGACTGAATCATGAACGGGACGCACACCAAGGTTGTTGCATTGAACGGAAGCGCCCGCAAGGGCGGAAATACAGCCATTTTGCTCAAATACGTTTTGAAGGAGCTTGAGCAGGAGGGGATCGAAACCGAACTGGTCGAGTTGAGCGGGGCGAAGATTCACGGCTGTTTGGCCTGCCGCGAATGTTCCAAGAACAAGGACCGGCGGTGCGCGCAAAAGAACGATGTAGGCAACGCCCTGATCGAAAAGATGGAGCAGGCTGACGGCATTCTGCTCGGCTCGCCGACTTATGTAGCCGACATCTCCCCTGAGATCAAAGCCCTGATGGATCGCGCCTGCCTGGTTTCCAAGGCCAACGGCGGCATCTTTCGCCGTAAGGTGGGCGCCGCAGTCGTAGCCGTGCGCCGGGCCGGGGCGATCCATGCTTTCGATGCTCTGAATCATTTCTTCTTGATCAGCGAGATGATCGTGCCCGGCTCGTCCTACTGGAACATCTGCATTGGTCTCGAACCGGGCGATGTCGAGCGGGACGAGGAGGGCATTCGAACCATGAAGACGCTGGGGCAAAACATGGCTTGGCTGCTGAAGAAGCTCAAGAACTGAGGATCTTCGCTACTTCTCTTCGTTCATCTGCATGGTCAGATAGCGCTCGTAACCCAGTTCCTTGATCTGGTGAGCCTGGGCTTCGAGCCAGTCCACATGCTCTTCCTCGTCCTTGAGCAGGCCGACAAACAGATCTCTTGACCCGTTGTCCTTCTCATCCGACGCGATCTTGACAGCCTCGTTGTACATTGCCACGGCTCCGATCTCGAGCTTCAGATCGGACTCGATCATGGCCCGTACGTTGCTGCCGATCGAGAGAGCCAGCGGCTCCATGCTCGGCGTGCCGTCAAGAAACAGGATGCGCTCCATCAGCGTCTCGGCATGCTTCATCTCGTCGATGGATTGTTTCTTGATGTACTTGGCAAGCTTTTCGTAGCCCCAGTTCTCGCACATCTCGGCGTGAACAAAGTACTGGTTGATGGCGGTGAGCTCCTCGCGGAGCGCACGATTCAGTTGCTCGATGACCTTCGGATTACCCTTCATGGCGCGATTCTACAAAACAACAGGCCGGTTGGGAACAAGAAAAACTCAACCCGTGAGATTGGCTCAGGCAACTGAAGGCGCGGTAGTCAGCTTGTCGAGCTGCGCCAGATGATTCAGGTCGTGGCCCGCCATGGTCTCGACAAGGGTCAAGAAGGTCATCGTGCCCCGCTCAGGATGGGTGACCGGCCTGTTGGCGGCGGTGGGCAGAGCGGCAGTGATCAGGCGGAGATTCCACGATCGAAGTGCGGTAAAAGTTGCGAAGGCCAGATCAGCGGTGAAGCCGGGATAGGCTGCGGCCCATTTGTCCTGATCGAAGGGCTGAATGGTCGGCGAATCCTCGGCCAGCGTTTGGCGCAGACGGAATCCGAAGACCAGTTCGCAGTCGGCCAGGTGGCAGACGATCTCTGAAGCGCTCCACCTGCCGGGTGCGGGCGGGATCGCAGCCCTCTGAGGGCTGATAGTCTTAAGATATTCGGCGATTGCTGTGGCCGTTGAATCCAGAATGGCCTCCAGTGGCCGGCCATCCAGAAAGCGCGAGTAGGGGTTGGATTCGCTCATCGAGTTGACATACCTTCTCTATTGGATTCCCTCTGAGGGCAATTCGTTGCAGGCGACCCTGTTCACTGATCCCGATTCCCGCGCCGGCGTCCCCAGTAACAGGTCTTCGTCGCTGGGGTGGCAATTCCCTGCTCTTTACAGGTACTCCTGCACCATGCGCTGCCAGGTGGGCCAGTCGTGGGAGTTCTCGGCGTCCCAGACGTGGAGCTGGTGGGGAATGCCCTTTTCGTTCATGATCCGGTCGAGATGCTGGTTCTGGTGGAGGCACTGGTCGTCGCGGCCAGTGGCCAGCACGTAGCTGTTTTCGCGGAAGCGGTCAAGGAACCATGGGTCGCTGAGATTGGGCAGGTAGTGCGTTGGCAGGTTGTAGTAGCAGTCCTGGTCGTAGTAGCCGTGAAGGAAGTTTGTAAGGTCGAATGCGCCGGAAAGCGATACAAAGCCGGTGAAGATCTCCGGATGGCGCAGCGCGATGTTCACGGCGTGATAGCCGCCAAAACTGCAACCGAGTGCGGTCAGGCGCGGGTTGGGGTTCCGCAGCCGGATCATCGGGACTAATTCGTGGATGAGGGACTCTTCGTAGCGGATCTGGCGGGAGATGCGCCAGCGCGGAGCAGCCTTGCGGTTGTACCAACTCTCCTCGTCCACTGAATCCACGCAGAAGAGCTGCAACTGGCCGGAGTCGATCCTGGAGGCGAGGGCGGCGACCATGCCGCGGTCCTCAAAGTCGTAAAAGCGCCCGCAGGAGGTGGGAAAGACCATGACTGGCAGCCCCGCGTGGCCAAAAATGAGCAGCTCCATCTCCCGGCCCAGGCGGCTGGAATAGCCTTTGTGATACTCACGAACCATGGTGAGTGCGCCTCCGCGGCCTTTTATGTGCCGGCCTTGATTCATGTTAAAGCCGGGGGCTGACGCGGCGGCTGGGAGTAGAATCATCGCCATGAAACGACCTGTCCTATTTGCGTTCCTTCTGGCAATACCTTTAGAGCTAGTGAACTTCTTCCTTCTAGCACCCCCCATCGACGTGGGACTTCCCGATAACGCGAGCAGGTTTGAGAAGCTTGTTGCATTTCAATGGGTGATTCTTCATTGGCTAGGGCTACAAGCACCCGACTGGTTGGGCTCACAACTCGGCGTTTTCGTACTCTTTGCCAGCGGCTACATCGAGACCGTCCTGTTGATGATCGCGTGTATCTTCGCTTTTCGATGGGTTCGCCGTTTGACCGGCAAACACTCAGGTGGGCAAACCGACCCGTCGGCGAATTGAAGGGCTGATTTGCCTCAGAACCCCACTTTCGGCGATACTTAGGTGTTGTGTCTTGCGCGGCTGGACGTATCCGTCTGGCCCCCATTTGACCGGTATCGGGAAATTCGCCGGAAAAGACCCCAAGATCTGCAACAGAGCACAGGAATCTGAAAGGAACCGTATACCCGTGGTGATGATTCGTTTGGCGCGTTTTGGCGCCCGCAAGCAGCCCTACTACCGCATCGTGGTCATCGAGAAGGACCGCGCCCGCAACGGCCGTTCGATCGAGGTCGTCGGCACCTACAACCCCCGCACCAACCCGGCCACGGTCGACCTGAAGCACGAGCGCGTCGCCTACTGGCGCGGCGTGGGCGCGCAGATGTCGCCCAGGGTCGAGAAGCTGGTCACCAAGAATCCGGCGCCCGTTGCCGAGCCGGCCGCAGCCTGATTTTCTCCACATTCCCTAGGGGCGCGCCCATCCGGGAGTCGGCGCGCAACCAATTGCTGACGGCGACAGGTGTCGCCTGATACTATGCGCGCATCGATCCAAGCGCTTCATTCTTGGTTGCCAATCCTTGGACGCATCCGGTAAGGGGTACGAGCATGACCCAAGACGCGATGGTGGAAGTGGAAGAACTGGTCCGCGAGATTGCGCGGGCCCTGGTGGATGAGCCGGCAGCCGTTGAGGTTGAGAGCGTGGGCCGCGATGAAAACACGGTTCTCAAACTCCGCGTGGCGCCGGCCGACGTGGGCAAGGTCATCGGCAAGCAGGGGCGCACCGCGCGCTCGATGCGCACAATCCTTGGTGCGGTCAGCATGAAGGTGCATCACCGCTACACGCTCGACATCCTGGAAGAAGACGAACCCTGAGAGGCTTGCCGACGCACCCGGCCCCTCACGGGAGGCTGCCATGACCACGCCCGAAGACTGGACCTGGCTGGCGCGGATTCGTCGGCCGCAGGGACGCAAAGGCGAAGTCTTCGCCGATCTTCTCACCGATTTCCCTGAAAAATTCGCCGAACGGAAGCGCCTCTGGCTTCTCTCGGACCCCGCGCTTGCAAAATCAGCCAAGACTGTATCCGGCGCAGTGAAGGGTACGGGCTTCGGCCCGCACATCAATCCAGCAAAATCGGCGCGGGCTTTAGCCCCTGAGAGACATTCTCCAGCCGACGTTGTTCCGCGCGAAGTGGAACTAATTGCCCATTGGTTGCATAAAGGCGGCGTAGTGCTGCACTTTGCCGGTGTGGACTCGATCTCGGCAGCAGAGACCCTCAAGGGCCTGATCGCGGCCATTCCGAGCACAGAACGGGCCGCTTTGGACAAGGACGAGGTCTACGTCGGCGACCTGATCGGCTGCACCCTGGTGGATGTGGCCGGTGCTGAACCCGTGATTGTCGGCGAGATCGAGGAAGTAAACAGGACGTCTGGACCGGTGGCCCTGCTGGTGGTGCGCGGGGCGGCAGGCGAGGTTCTCATCCCATTTGCCAAGAGCTACCTGCGGAAGATCGACCTCGCGGCGAAGCGGGTTGAGATGGCTCTGCCCGAGGGGCTGGTTGAGTTGAATGCGCAGGGATAGGCTTTGACTGCGGTCCACATCATAGCTGCCGCTTCAGATCATTTCTCGTTGCCGTAACCAACCCAGCGAGAACCCTTGCAATTCAGGGCTAGGAGATTCGACAGGCGCACTTCCTCAGGATGGTTGTCGTCCTTCAGGAAGATCACGTCATCCAGAAGATAGCGGCCATTTTCTTGAATAAAGACGTCTGCGACCCGCCAAAAATCTGGTTTATCAGGGGGCTCCTCCCACCGGAATCTCACATATACGAGAACAGAACCATCCTTCCTCCGTTCGGCTCTCTCAACTCGGGAAGATCGTGGGTCGGCTTCTTCGTTGCCGCCCGAGAAGATTCCATCCTCAATCAATCCCGGCGGTTTCAGGTCGGGTGCGCCAAACCGCCGGTCCTGGTCGGCCATGCAGGCGCTGTAATCGTCGATTCTTTTCATGAGTGTCTTGCCGAGATAGGGTGCGAAGACTTTCCAGTCCTCGCCCGATGGGATATCCAGCGGGTGGCGGGCTACAACCTGTTGGTTAAGGCCTTGAGCAAGAGCCGCCGGTTCATTCGGCAAACTCGACTCAATCCAGTGCGCACCGTCACATCCTGCGGACAGGTATCCCGTAAGACGCCGGTTAGCCGGTTTGTCCTCGGGATGATCCCATACCGAATCGTTGACGTAGATCACATCATCGACGAGAAAGCGTCCGTCTTCCTCAATCAGGACAACCGCGACGCGCTGACTCCACGGGGGATACTTCGGCAGCTTGAACGCTAGTTCCACATACACAAGCAATGAACCGTCTTTTCTGTGGACGGTTTTCTGAATCTGAAAGGAAACCGGCGAGTTACCAATGCCCGTGAAGAACATGTACTTTGAGTTCTTTTCCGCTGCCGACTGATCAGGTTTCTGTTGTTCCCAATCGGCCTGGCATGCCCCGGAAAGATCGATCTTGTGCCTCAATCCTTCACTGAGATATGGCGCGAGAATCTTCATATCCGCATCCGCCGGGATACCAGACGGATGATGAGCAGCTACCTCTTGATAGAGGCTCTGGACGATTTTCGCGGGCTGCTTGAGTTGATCGGATGGATCATCTTTGCGAACGGACTGGCCGAAAGCCAATGCCGCTGTGAACAGAAGAAGGAGAAAGAACCGCGAGAAATCCATAGCATCTCACTGTTATCGGATTCGGATTGCAAACCCTGAGTCTTTCGATTTCAGTACCCATTGTCAACCATGTAACGATGATTAAAAGCTAACTCTTCTCCGCCCGGATTGCATCGAGCAGCTTGCGGTCTTCCTTGCTGAGACTCGCGCCCTCCAGCAGATCGGGCCGGTTGGCCAGGGTCTTGCGCAACTGCTGTTCGCGGCGCCAGCGGCGTATCCCGGCGTGGTCGCCATTCATCAGCACCTCCGGCGCGTGCAATCCTTCAAACTCGGCTGGCCGGGTGTAGTGCGGATAGTCCAAGAGGCCCCCGGCGCCGTGCTGCGAGCGCGGGACACCATCTTCGGCGCTGGTGATGTCGGCGTCGGCCACGCCAAAGCTCTCAAATTCCCCGGATGCTTCATTGCCCAGCACGCCGGGAATCAGGCGCATCGTCGCATCGATCACCACGGCGGCGGCCAGTTCGCCCCCGCTGATCACATAGTCGCCAATCGAGAGCTCCAGGTCGCAATAGAGCTGGTTGATGCGCTCGTCTACGCCTTCATATCGACCACAGATCAGCACAACGCGACTCACAGTGGCCAACTCCCGCGCCATCGCCTGGGTGAAAGGACGGCCTTGGGCAGAGAGCAGAATCACCTGAGTCTGCGGCAGAGCTTCATCGTTTGCCTGACGCTCTGCCTTGGGCTGAATCCCCAGCGCCTCCAGTGCCTCGGCCAGCGGTTCGGGTTTCAGCACCATCCCCTCGCCGCCGCCAAACGGGCGATCGTCGACGGTGCGATGGCGGTCGTGGGTAAAGGCGCGCAGATCGTGCACCCCGATCGACACCAGTTCCTCGGCCAGCGCGCGGCGCAGGATCCCGTTCTCGAAGATGCCGGCAAAGAAGCCGGGAAAGATGGTGACGATCTCGAATCGCATACTCCCTAAATGATATAGGCAGAATTTTCCGCGCCCGAACCGCCCCAAATGTGCTTTACTGTTTGGCAACAGCTATGGCGGACTTTGAGACATTGCTACATCGCTGGCAAACGGCCGGCGTCCTGGATTCGGTAGCTGCGAGCCGCATCCGCGCCTGGGAGTTGGAACAGAAGCACCCGAGTAAACAAGATTCGATGCGCTTGGGCTGGCAAGGGCTGGTCGCGCTCATTCTTGGTGCCATTTTGCTGGCCTGCGGCGTGGCGCTCTTTGTCTCCGCTCACTGGGACCAGATCGGCCCCGGCGCGCGCTTCGCCGTGGTGCTCGGGATGGTGAGCCTCTTCCACCTCGGCGGGGCCTTCACGCGCAAGAGCTATCACGGGCTTGGGACAGCCCTGCACGCTGTGGGAACCCTCTCGACCGGAGCGGCCATTGCGCTTGTCGGCCAGATCTTCAACATTCAGGAGCACTGGCCGGCTGCGGTGCTGATGTGGGCCATCGCCGCGCTGGCCGGCTGGGCGCTGCTTCACGACGAGGCGCAGCAGACGCTCTCGCTGCTACTCGTTCCGGCGTGGATCGTGTCTGAGTTCTCGTATGCCGCCGAGGGCCACATCGGCGAATCGGTATACTCGGGCCGGTTCCTGATCGTCTGGGCGATTCTTTACCTCACTTTTTTCCTCGGCTCCAAACGCAAAATCGTCCAAGGCATTCTCTTTGCTTTCGGAGCGATATTTTCAGTGGCCGGAATTGTCTATCTGCTCGATGGGTGGAGTTCGTGGGGCAGCCAGACCTATCTGCCGCTCGGGTTGCGGACGTGGGGCTGGATCGACATTGCCGTTTTGCCGCTGTTGTTTGCGATCTTCAGAATCCGCAAGAGCGCAATTCCAGTGATGATCGCGATTGCCTTCTCGATTGCGCTGCCCTGGTGCACGAGAATCCGGCCCAGGAACAGCATCTTCTTTGGCAGTGCTGAGCCCAACCTCGCCGCTCACGCGCTGGTTGCGGCCTTCGCCGTCTTCATCATCTGGTGGGGCGTGCGGCAGGCCTCGAAGGCGCTGGTCAACCTCGGAGTCGTTGGTTTCGCGATAACGGTAGGCTGGTTCTACTTCAGCGACATCATGGATAAGTTCGGCCGCTCGCTCGGCCTGATCGGCTTGGGCATTCTCTTCCTGGCCGGCGGATGGGCTCTGGAAAGAACCCGCCGCAGACTCGTGGACGGCATGGGCAAAGCAGACGTTTCCGCCATCAATCCTCAGGAGGCGCAATGAAACTCTCCAAGACCTCCATCGTTTTGCTGGTGATCCAGTTGGCTCTGGTCTCGTCCATTGCGGCCAAGTACCTCTACCAGCGTTCAAAGTGCCCACGCGTCTGGACGCGCGCGGCGGCGTACGATCCAGACCTGGTAATGCGCGGCCGCTACCTGAGCCTGCAATTGACCGTGGACGGCTGCCAGAGCACGCTGCCCTCCGCGCTGCACGCCACGTTTCCTCGGAACTCCGACGGCACCACGAAGCCGACCGGCTTTACCGTGACCAACGACTCACCCGTTCAATTCCGCGCCAAGCTCAAAGTTGAAAACAACAAGCTGGTGGCGATCCGGATTCCAGAGGCGGATCTGACCTCGAAGGGCGTGAATGTTTGGGCGAGGCCGGGAGACTCCTGCAATGCACTGCGCCTCGAAGAGCCGGTGGATTTCTACATCCCCGAGCACGCGGCTGACCCGACGCCGCTCAAGCGCGGCCAGGAGCTGTGGATTGAAGTGACCGTTCCGCACAAAGGCCCGCCCCGGCCGATTCAACTGGCACTCAAGCAGGATGGTGTTTGGAAGCCGCTGGCCTTCCAATAACCACCTGCGGTGGGGCAGCCGGCGCTGGCGCGCCAAACAACTTCAGCAGTGAAAAGGTCGGTCAGCGTGCCTTGAAGGGCCTCGCCGCCGCGGGTTGATCCGCGCCTACCTGGCCAACCCTGATCGCCGCGTCGTAAAAGCTCTCTCCGTGGATCGGGCTGCCGGAGAGACGGCGCAGCATGGCCAACTGGCCCACATGGGTGAGCGCGTCGGCAATTGGCCCCTGGAAGAGCTGCTCGGCCGGGGCGTGAAGCGGCTGATCCGAGGCGAGAAATGCATCGAGCGTTTGCAACGACTGGAAGAAACGCTGCTGTTCCTCAGCCCAGGCGCGGGGCTGCGTCGCGTGCCAGCGCTCCTGGCCTATAGCCGCGCTCAGAGCCCAGTCGAAAAGATCGCCCATGTGAGCGAGAATCTGCACCGGCAAGCGGCCGGCGCTGGCGAAACCGGCAAAGTGTTCGGGCGCGCCTTCCAAGGCCCGGGCTGCCCTGTAGGCCACGGTAGCCAGCGTATGGCGCAGCATTTCGCGTTTCTCATCCATACGTGGAACTATAGCGCAAAATGCTCCAGGCACAAGACCTCCCTTTTGTAGTAAACTTAAAGTTCTGAGTCCATCAGCAGGAAAACACCATGTCTATTCATCCCGTAATGCAGCGCTTGGCAGACAAGCTCAAGCGTACCGACCTCCCCGAGTTTGTGCCTGGCGATCAGGTTCGCGTCCAAGTGAAGATCAAGGAAGGCGATAAAGAACGCTTGCAGGCCTTCGAGGGCCTGGTCATCGCCATCAACAAAGGGCCCCAGGGCACCTTTACCGTTCGCAAAATGAGCTTTGGCCAGGGCGTGGAGCGCATCTTCCCGTTCAACTCCAAGGTCATCGAAAAGATCGAGAAGATTCGCAGCTACAAGGTGCGCCGCGCCAAGCTCTTCTATCTGCGCGGATTGCGCGGCAAGGCCGCCCGTCTGAAGGAAGTGGGTCGCGTCGTGGCCAAAGAGGCTTAGGCCGCGCGAGTTTTCCGTTGTCCAACAGCCCCGGCTCTGGCCGGGGTTGTTTTTTTCTGAGCCGCGTCTCCGCTGTAAGCTGTTAGAGGAACCAATGAATCCGACCGCACATGCACCGCAGCCCAACTTTCAAGAAACTCTCCTGAGCGCGCGCCGCACCATGCTGCTGAGCGAGATTCTGAAGCTGGCAGTGGACAGCTTCAGCTCGAGCAAGGTGCGCTTTGCGATGACCGCGCTGGGCATGGTCATCGGCACCGCCTCGGTGATCCTGGTGGTCACGATCGGGCTGACGGGCAAGCAGTTCATTCTGGCCGAGATCCAGAAGATCGGCACCAACTCGGTGGAGCTTGAATATTACGGCGGCGGCGCCAACAGCGTAGAGGGCGCGGTCTACAACGACTCGCTGACCCGCGAGGACGAGAAGGACGTGCTGGCGCAGTTGCCCGGCGTGATGTACTCCTCGCCGGTCATGGAGATGCACTCCCGCATCAGCTTCGGCTCGGGCGTGGTCAAAGACACGCTGGTGCTGGGCGTGAGCCCGCAGTATCTGAACATCCGCAACCTGCTGGTCCCTGTGGGCCGCTTTCTTGACGACACCGACGACTCGGCCCATATCAAGTGCGCGGTGGTCTCGGAGATCTTTGCCCATGACCGCTTCGGCGGTTCGGACGCGGCAGTGGGTCAGAGCTTTGAGATCAGCGGCATTCCTTTTACGATTATCGGCGTCTTCAAAGAGAGCGTTGATACGTTTGGCGAGTCGGAGATCGCCGACCAGACGATCCTGATTCCCTACTCGGTGGCCCGCTACTTTACCGGAACCGAGAATGTGAAGCAGATCTATTTTTCGATGCGTACGATGGATGAGGTGCCCGACGCCAGCCGCGAAATCGAGCGCATCGTCAGCACGAGCGGGCGCCACCGGCCCAACTCAGTTTACAAAGCGACAAATTTGAAAGAACTGCTGACGATGGCAGCCAAGATCGCCAACGCTCTTACCCTGGTGCTGCTGGCCGTGGCCGCCGTCACCATGGCGGTGGGCGGCGTGGGCATCATGAACATCATGCTGGCCAACGTGCGCTCCCGCATTCGCGAAATCGGCATCCGCAAGGCGATGGGCGCCACCTATCGCGAAATCAAATATCAGTTTCTGGCCGAGGCGATTATTATCTCGCTGGTTGGCGGCATTGTCGGCACTATCGTGGGGCTCTCCGTGCCGCTTTCGATCCGCTTCTTCACCGACTACCAACTGCCGGTCTCAGTCTGGTCTGTGGTCATTGCCTTGACCTCGGCTACGCTGGTGGGCGTGGTCTTCGGCACCATTCCGGCAACCCGCGCCGCACAGATGGATCCTGTGGAATCGCTGAAGTATGAGTGAGCTTGAGCGCCGGCCGGCCAGTTCCGGCGTAGAAGAAGAGGACGGCCACGGCAAAGGGCCGAACTTGGTGCTGATCTATGGATTGTTGGTGCTGGCTCTGGCCGCGGCGATCGGTCTCGCGCTGATGATTGTGTTTCCGTTCTATCACCGGCGGTAAATGGAGACCATTCGGACAAGCAAGGATTCTCCGCGCTGAAGAAACCTTCCATCAGACTTGCGAGATCTCTTCCCGGCCGGCAATCAGCACGGGAATTCCATCGACTATCGGGTAGGCGCAGCCACACGCGGTGCAGAGAAGCCGGGCCTCTTCAAAGCTGAGTGCTCCCTGGCAGGCTGGGCAGGCCAACTGGTCCACTACGGAAGGGTCGAAGCCGGGACGAGTTTTGGAATCGGCAGGCATGAAGGTCTAGTGGATGGTAGCGTCCGGCTCGGAGGCTGGGCCGGCCGGATCGGCAAGCGGGCCAGAGGGGCCAGTCGCGGGAGTCACGCGCTTAGGCTGGCGGGCAAACTCTGCCTCGATGCGCTGATTGGTGCCGGCCTTGGCCGATTCGTAGGCGACACGAATGCCGTTAAAGATGGCGCGGTCGTTCGATGAGCCGTGGCCGATAATGCAGACCCCGCGCACACCGAGCAGATGCGCTCCGCCGTATTCGCGATAGTCGAGCCGGTGACGGAATTCATTGAAGGCCTGTCGCGAGAGCAACGCACCCACCTTGGCGGTCACGGTGCGGGTGAGAGAGGCGCGCAGCACATCGCGCACAAAGCGTCCGACGCCTTCGCTGGTCTTGAGCGCCACGTTCCCGACAAAGCCGTCGCAGACGATCACGTCAGCTAGTCCTGAGAAGATGTCGCGGCCTTCTACATTTCCGATAAAGCGAATGGGGAGGGCCTTGAGCAGCGGATAAGCCTCGTGGGTCAGGTCGTTGCCCTTGCTTTCTTCTTCTCCAATGGAGAGCAGGCCGACGCGCGGCGAGTCAATCTTGAGCACGCTGCGGGCGTAGATCTCGCCCATCACAGCGAACTGCGCCAGGTTGCTGGCCTTGCAATCGACGTTGGCGCCCACGTCAAGCAGAACACAGGGATTCCCGGTCGAGCTGGGCATCGGGGTCGCGAGCGCCGGACGATCAACGCCCGGCAGAGCGCCCAGCACCATTTTGGCCGTGGCCATGGCCGCGCCGGTGTTACCGGCGGTGACAAATCCGGCTGCCGCGCCCTCGCGCACCAGCTTGAGGCCAACGCGCATGGAGCTGTCTTTTTTTGTCCTGACGGCGTGCGCCGCCTTCTCTTCCATGCCGATGCGCTCCGAGGCATGGTGGATGACGATGGGCAGATCTTCGTTTCCCAGGTATTCGTCCAGAATGTCGCGCAGCTCCGCCTCAGGCCCAACCAGGTGGACCCGAACAGGCAGAGCCTTGCAAGCGAGGATGGCCCCGCGAATCTCCGACTCCGGAGCTTTGTCGGTGCCTACGGCGTCAAGCGCAATATCGATGAGCATGGGTGCTCGGGAGACTACTTGGCTGCTTCCTTGACATCGATCACGGCGCGGCCCTTGTACTCGCCGCACTTGGGGCAGGCGCGATGGGGCAGCTTCTTCTCGTGGCAGGCGGGGCACTCTGAGACCCCAACGGCAGTCAGAAAGTCGTGAGAACGGCGAAGTGCGGTGCGGCGCGTTGAGTGGCGCCTCTTCGGATTAGGCATTTCAAATTCCTTTCGTTTCCCGGCCCGCATCTGGGGTCTCAAGCCGTTGCAGGCCTGCTTCAGGCCACACAAAGTTTTGGCTGCCTTCCGGCACAGGCTTCGGCGCCCTTGATGGATCCAGACTAACTCTGGGGGCTTTTTTCCTTGGACTCGATCCGGCTGCGAAGGCCTGCCAGCGCCTCCCAGCGGGGGTCGTCCCCGGTGCAGTTACACGGCTGGCTGTTGCGGTCTGCGCCGCAGCGCGGGCAAAGTCCTTTACAGTCGGGCTTGCAAAGCGTCCTGACCGGCAGGGACAAAAGCACCTGCTCACGCAGCACATCCTCAAGCACAAGGCTGTCCCTTTGATAATAACCGATTTCCGTCTCCTGTGCAGTAATGGAGCGTTCCGTGGCCTCCGAATCCGCCTCCGCGGGGCGGAAAATGAGGTCGTAATCGGCGGCCAGCGGAATCTCGACCGGCTCGACGCAGCGCGCGCATGGAACCTGGAATTTGCCGGCCCAACGACCCCTGAGACGGATGTCGGCCACAATATCCTTCGGTCCCCGGTGCTCGTGGATCACCTCGGCCTCGCCGGAGGCAGCCAATGGCCCCTGTTGCACAGCCTCCTCGCCCAGATCGACTATGCCCGGAGCTAATTCCAGGTCAAATTCGATCGGTTCTTTTTCCAGCTCGCTAACCTTGAATTCCATAGATATGAGCCTACGGCTCGAAGTTCCCGGCAGTCAATGCGCAGGGGCAGGAGGCAAATTCACCAAAATAGCCCCGCTCCGCAAGTCTAAGACGAAAACATCGTCCCGCGGACGGTTGCGGCTGTTGATCGTGTTGACTTTTTAGATAATATCTGATAAAATACTAAAGTGCCTCTCATCGCCGGGGACCTCTTTGCGTCGGACGTATTTATCTCCCTGCCTGAAAGGCTCAAAAATCATTCAAAAGATTGGAGATCCCATGGAAGAGCACTCGAGCAGCGCAATCGAACGATTCTTTCAAGCCTTTGAACTCAACCGCCAATCCGGCGATCTTCCCGCGATAGTCAGCCAATTCGCAGACGTCTTCCTCGCTGTCGGCCCTCAGGGCGCCCAATGCATCCGGGGCAGCGATTTTGCGCTTGCCTTACCGAAGCGCAAGCAGCTATTTGATAGTCTCGGATGCCAATTTACGGCATTGGCCTCCCTCAACGAAATCCAGCTCGACGCCCGCTTCGTAATGGCCAGAACCCAATGGAAGATGACCTTCGCCCACGGTTCAGGGCGGGAACAGGATATCCTGGCCGATTCCACCTTTATCATCGACACAGGCGCTGTAGACTTCAAAATCGTCTTCTACCTCAACACCCAGGATATTTTGGAACTCCTCAAAGACCGGGGAATCCAACCCTCCTGAAGAATGCTCGGCTCGGCCTATGGACCGGGAACGCGTCCATCCGCGTCGGCGAGGAATGCTATCTGCATTCCCCGCCGACGCGGGCTATTCTAAAAAGGATCAAGGAATTCGAACGATGAATATTGAAACCAAACCCTCGCTCTCCGTGAGTTTCCGTCTGGCCACCGATGCCGACAGAGCACGTCTGATTCCGTTGATCAACTCCGCCTTTTCGATCGAGACCTTCCTCGAAGGCGATCGCACCGACGAAGAAAGCCTGGCCGCGATGATGCGGAAGGGCGCAATCCTCGCCGCGGAGGACGGCGAGGGCAGGCTAGTGGGCTGCGTCTACATGGAGGTGCGCGGCAGCGAGCGTGGCTATATGGGGATGCTGACCGTCGATCCGGCGCGCCAGCGCTCGGGCTTAGGCACCAGGATCATGGAGGCGGCAGAAGAACATCTCCGCGGTCAGGGCTGTAAGGCAGTCGATATTCTCGTTCTTAATCTGCGGCCGGAGCTGCCGCCTATCTATCGCCGCCACGGCTATGTAGAATCCGGCACCCAGAAGGACGGCCTTCACAGAACGCTCAAGCCGGGATTCGAGTACCACTTCATCATCATGTCCAAAGACCTGTGAGCTGACAGCCACGAGGATCTGGTCATCGCTTTTGAGGCCGCAGAGCTTGAGTCAATGGCTGAAAGCCGACTCTTGTGTAAACTTGGAGCCGTCGATTTTCGTCCATTCAGGTGGGGGAAAGATTGGAGACTCGTTTTCGCTGCCCATGCTGCGGATTGAGGACGCTCGATGCGCCGGGCGCGCTCGCCCTGTGCCCGGTCTGCTGGTGGGAGGACGATGGGCAGGAGGATGCGGACGCCTCCGATGTCCGCCTGACGGTGAACGGCGACCTCAGCCTTAACGAGGCGCGCGCATTCTACCTCCGATGCGGTGCGGCCCATCCCCGGTTCCTTCCGTACGTTCGCAAGCCATTGGCGTCTGACCTTTAATCTCCAAGCCCCGAAAATGGGGGCTGATCGCTGGGTCACTGAGCAGTAACGTGCCAATTACGGTGCCCTCCGGCGCGGAAACCAGCCTCTCCGGTTTGACCCTGCCAGCAAACCCCCTTACCATGAAACGAGGGATTCCTTGGCCGCACGGCGCCAGTCTGGCCCGGAGCAGGTACCGAGGGCATCTGTCTCAAGCAAGAATAGGCGTCTCTAGACCTGGAACGGCCGTTTGAAGCCGGATGCGGATAGTCGCAGCCCAGTCTTGCAGTTGATTCGGCGCTTTGCGCCTGGAAGGCAAAACCTTGAGTTCTACCGACACCGTCGAGAACACCCCCCAACCTGAATCGGCCGAGGCGGCGCACCTGAGCCCCGAAGACGGCCACGATCACGAAGGCCACGATCACAGCCATGACGGCCACGACCATGAGGGCCACGACCACCAGCAGGGCCCGGTTCTCAACCCCGAGTGCACCCGCGAACTGGTGCTGGACATCCCCGCCGAAGAGGTCTCCAAGGCCTATCGGAAGGTCACCGGCAACTACAGGAAATACGCCAAGATCCCCGGCTTTCGCGCCGGCAAGGTGCCGGAGACGGTCATTCGGCGACGCTTTGCCGACGGCATTCGCAAAGACGTGATCGAAGGCCTGCTGCCCGAGCGCTTCAACAAGGCAGTGGTCGAGCTGGGCGTCAAGCCGGTGGGCGAACCGCGTGTGACTGAGTTGAGCGTCGAGGACGGCGAGCCGCTGCACGTGAAGGCGGTCTTTGAGTTTGTTCCGGATTTTTCGATTGACGGCTATCAGACGGTCACCGTCGAGAAGCCAACGGTCGAAGTCACCGATGAGGAGTTCCAGCGCGAGCTTGATCGGTTGCGCGCCGCGCACGCCACGATGGAGCCAGTCGAGGAAGACCGGGTTCTGGTGGATGGTGACTGGGCGCAGATCACCTACAGCGGCCAGGTCGAGGGCGACGAACAAGCCGCCCCGGTTGCCGGCGAAGACACCCTGGTTGAAGTAGGCGGCAAGGATACGATGGAGGCCTTCACGACGGCTCTGCGCGGGGCCAAGCCAGGCCAGGAACTGAAGGCTGAGGTTATCTACCCGGCCGATTACGCCGAGCCCAAGCTGGCTGGCAAGACCGTGGCGTACAACGTCGAAGTGAAGGCGATCAAGAAGCGCATCCTGCCGGCGCTGGACGACGACTTTGCCAAGGAACTCGGCCAATACGAGAGCATGGCGGAGCTGGAAGCCCGCGTCCGCGAGCACATGACAAGCCGCCTGCGCCGCAGCGTGGAAGGCGAAACCAAAGACCGGCTCTTCGCCGAGCTCACCACGCGCTACCCGTTTGCGGTTCCCGAATCGCTGGTGCAGCAGCAGATTGACACGCGCCTGGAGCGCGGGTTGCGCGCCCTGGCGGCCCAGGGCATGGACACCGAACAGATGCGCAAGCTGGACTTCGGCCGCCTACGCATCGCCCAGCGTGACGGCGCCGTAGCCGAGGTGAAGACCAATATTCTGCTGGATCGCATAGCCGCTGAGGAAAGCATCAGCATCAGCGGCGAGGAAATGGACCGGGAGATGCAGCTTGCCGCACTTCAGGCCCGGGAGCCGATCGACACTCTAAAGGCACGCTTGGCGGCCGATGGCGGGCTGGGCAGAATCCGGGAGCAGTTGCGGCGCGAGAAGACGGCGAGTTTGTTGTATGAGCGGCTGCCCGGCCAGACCAGTAAGTAGGAAGGCGACGGGGCGGACAGTGAAGTGCGGTCCGACACAGACATTGTCGGGGTCGCGCGGGTACAAAGAAACGGGGAGCAAGAATCCCCAGCGAGAGAGAAGAAGATCCAATGGCATTGGTTCCCATGGTGGTTGAGCAGACGAGCCGGGGCGAGCGCGCCTACGACATTTACTCCCGTCTGCTTCGCGACAACATCATCTTTCTGGGCACGCCCATCGACGACCAGGTGGCGAACCTGATTGTGGCGCAGATGCTCTTCCTCTCAGGCGAAGATCCGGAGAAGGACGTGCACCTCTATATCAACTCCCCCGGCGGTTCCATCACCGCGGGTCTGGCCATCTACGACACCATGCAGTTCATCAAGAACAAGGTGGAGACGATCTGTATCGGCCAGGCGGCCAGCATGGGTGCATTTCTGCTGCTGGCGGGCGCCAAGGGAAAGCGCTTTGCCCTGCCGAACTCCAGGATTCTGATTCATCAGCCGTCGATGGGCGGATTGAGCGGACAGGCGACGGATATCGACATTCATGCCCGTGAGATTCTGCGCATCCGCGAGATTACCAACAACCTCATCGCCCGGCACACCGAGCAGCCGCTGGATCGTATCGAGCGGGACGTCGAGCGGGACTTTATCATGAACGCTCAACAGGCAAAGGAATACGGCATCGTCGACGAAATCATCGACCGGCCGCGGTTGTAACCGGAAGGGTACGCGCACGTAACCGGCAAGCTGGCGATTGGTCAGCACGGCGGCCTGGAAACCTGCTAAACTGACCGAGTCGCAGGGGCAGAATCGGAATAGAGCTCGTCCTAAGGGAGCAGGAACATGAAAACCCGTTTGGGGCCCGAAGAAGCACTGCGCTGCTCCTTCTGTCACAAGTCGCAGGACGCCGTTGCCAAACTGATCTCATCACCTAGCGACTACCCTCGCGCCTACATCTGCGATGAGTGCGTGGCTGTCTGCAACTCGATCCTCGAGGACGACCGCGGCGTCGACGCCGCCCATCCAGCCAACGCCGCCGGCCACTTGCCCAAGCCGCAAGAAGTGAAGGGTTTTCTCGACGACTACGTCATCGGCCAGGATCAGACCAAAAAGAAGCTCGCTGTCGCGGTTTACAACCATTACAAGCGCATCCAGATGAATAAGATGCGCAATAACGAAATCGAGCTGAGCAAGTCGAACATCCTGCTCATCGGGCCCACGGGATCGGGCAAGACGCTGCTGGCTCACACCCTGGCCAAGATGCTCGATGTGCCCTTCGCCATTGTGGACGCGACCACCCTCACCGAGGCCGGCTACGTGGGCGAGGATGTTGAGAACATTATTCTCAAGCTCTTGCAGGCCGCCGACGGCGACGTAACCCGCGCCCAGCAGGGCATCATCTACATCGACGAAATCGACAAGATCGGCCGCAAGGACGAGAACCCGTCGATTACTCGTGACGTAAGCGGCGAGGGCGTGCAGCAGGCGCTGCTCAAGATCCTCGAAGGCACCGTGGCCAACGTGCCGCCGCAGGGCGGACGCAAGCATCCGCATCAAGAATTTACCGCCGTCGACACCACCAACATCCTGTTCATCTGCGGCGGGGCGTTTGTGGGCCTGGAGCGCGTAGTGGGCCGCCGTGTGGGTAAGAAGGCGCTGGGATTCAAGTCCATCGACGCCGCCGAAGCAGATGCCGCGACCAGCCGTTCGCACCGCGACACCGAATTGCTGCGCCGGACTGAACCTCAAGACTTGATCAAGTACGGCCTGATTCCCGAGTTTGTCGGCCGCCTGCCCGTTATGGGCATCCTCGACGAGCTGGACGAAGAGGCGCTGGTCGAGATTTTGACCAAGCCCCGCAATGCCATCCTCAAGCAGTACCAGAGGCTCTTTGAGTTTGAGAATGTCCGCCTGCACTTTACGCAGGATGCCATCGGCGCCGTGGCCCGCGAAGCCCTGGCCCGCAAGGTAGGCGCGCGCGGCCTGCGTATGATTCTGGAAGAGCTGATGCTCGACCTGATGTACCATCTGCCCAACAACAAGCGTGTCCGCGATCTCGAAATCACCAAAGATATGGTCGAGCGGCGCGATCTGTCGCTATGCCTGCTGGAGAAGGCTGGTTAGTTTCGTACTTCGGCCTTTCATCCGGGAACCCCAGGTCTCGCTTCCGCGACCTGGGGTTCTCTCTTTTTAGGGTACGAAAAACGATGCGGCGTCCGCCGCAAGATTCTGGCGTCCAAGGCTTGCCACGCTGCCGGCGCCTCACTCTGCCTGCTTGTGGTATCGTTATCACAACGAAATTCCTTGTCAAGGCTTGCAGGAGACCTTATGCGCCTGATTACCCCTTCCAGTCGCCAGATACTGAGCGTTTTTGCTGTTGGACTAGGTTTGGCTGCGGTCGGATGCGGCTCACAAAGTGGTGCCGGCGACAAAATTACACCCACTCCTGAAGGCCAGACCATCGCATTCGGCATGATCGCCGCCCAGACCGTCGGAACACCGCTGACTCTCTCAGCCACGGCTACTTCCGGCCTGACGGTCAGTTTTGCCTCAACCACAACCAACATCTGCACCGTCTCCGGCACGACAGCCACCTTTGTGGCCGCCGGAACTTGCACAATCAGCGCATCGCAGGGTGGCAACAGCACCTATACGGCAGCGACTCCGGTCTCGAACAGCATTACAGTCAATGCTGCTCTTATAGCCCAGACCATCGCATTCGCCAATCCCGGAGCCCAGACAGTGGGAACGCCGCTGGCGCTTTCCGCAACGGCCAGTTCCGGCCTGATGGTTAGCTTTGCCTCAACCACCAATAGTATCTGCACGGTCTCCAACGCAACAGCCTCGTTCATTGCCGCCGGAAGCTGCACAATCACCGCATCGCAGGCTGGCAACAGCACCTATGCAGCGGCTACGCCGGTCTCGGATAGCTTTACCGTCACTGCGGCCCTTATAGCCCAGACCATCACATTCGCCAATCCCGGTGCCCAGACGGTGGGGGTGCCGCTTATGCTTTCCGCGGCAGCCAGCTCCGGCCTGGCGGTCAGCTTTGCATCGACCACGGCAAACATATGCACAGTCTCCGGCAAGTCAGCCACCTTTGTGGCCGCCGGAAGCTGCACAATTGCCGCATCGCAGGTTGGAAACAGCACGTACGCGGCGGCTACGCCGGTCTCGGATAGCTTTACCGTCAATGCGGCTCTTATAGCCCAGACCATCACATTTGCCAATCCCGGCATACAGTCGGTGGGAACGCCACTGACTCTTTCCGCGGCTGCCAGTTCCGGCCTGATGGTCAGCTTTGCCTCGACCACAACAAGCATCTGCACGGTATCCAACGCGACAGCCTCGTTTATTGCCGCCGGAAGCTGCACAATTACCGCATCGCAGGCTGGCAACAGCACGTACGCGGCAGCTACGCCGGTCTCGCAGAGTTTTGCCGTGAGCGCATCCCCCCCAAACCCAGCGCCCACAATAGCCAGCCTTTCCCCCAGCTTTGTTGAAGAGGGATCGACAACTCAGACCATCACGCTGACAGGCACACATTTCCTGACCACGACAACCGCGACCTATGGCGGAACCGCCCACGCTATCACCTACGTGAACTCCGCTACGATCCACTTGGCGCTGACCGCCGCTGATCAGGCCGCAGCGGGAATCAAAACGATCATTCTTACTAATTCTGCACCCGGAGGTGGAACCGCTTCAATCACTCTCCAGGTCTTATCACAGATCGATGCCATGCTCGCGCGCTCGCAGTTTGCCGCAGGTGACCAGGCCCGCTTGCAGCGCCTCATCGAAAAAGGGCGCAACGGTCTGCCTGTGACGATCGCCGCCATCGGCGGATCGATCACCGCGGGTACGGGAGCCACCGATACACCCTATCGATACGTCAATCTCGTCCAGACCTGGTGGAACAAGACATTCCCCACCAGTCACAGCACTCTGGTCAACGCAGGCGTTGGCGCCACCGACTCCGACTATGGCGCCCTGCGCGTGCAGCGCGATGTTCTCTCCCAGAACCCCGATCTGGTGATCGTGGAATTCGCGGTCAATGATACGGGTCCCGGAGTTGACGCTCTCGGCGATACCTACGAAGGCTTGGTGCGGCAACTGATGGATGGACCTGGCCAGCCAGCGGTGATTCTGCTGTTCATGATGACGTACGCACTCCCGATTCAGGAACAGTACCAGACCTCTCAGCCCTGGCAGTCCGCCATCGGCACCAACTACGATCTGCCCATGGTCAGCTACTTCGATGCCATCAGTCCTGAACTGACAAACGGAAACATCACATTGGCGGAAATCTCTGGCGACGGTACTCATCCGACCGATTTGGGCCATGCTTATGCGGCTCAGTTCCTTGAGCAAAATCTGCAGATCGCCATCGACAACTTCCCAGCCGGCACGGCCCTGGAATCCATTCCCGCGACGCAATCGCCCCTGCATTCCAGTGAATTTGAATTCACTTCTCTCGTAGATGGCGCCACGTTGAACCCCTCCAGTAACGTCGGCTGGGTTGCTGAACCAGCCAATGTCCCATTCAGCCTGGGCTATATCTCTGCCGGATTGCAGAGTTCCACCCCTGGAAGTACGCTGGATTTCGAGGTAACCGGCAGAGAAATCCTGCTTGGATACTGGGTCTTTGACGGTCCGATGGGACAGGCCAGCGTCACAGTGGACGGCGTTGCCTACCCGGATGTGCTGGATGGCTGGTTCAATCAAACCTGGGGCGGTGAGCGAGGAATGACGCGGGTTGCTAACAGCCTCGCTAGTGGAACCCACCAGGTCCATATCGACTTGTTGAGCACCTATGACAGCGGCAGCACGGGCAACGACTTCCGACTCGTGTGCGTTGGCACGGGCGGAACGCAATAGCGAGCACATCCTCGATGCGGTAATTCTGTAGCGGCATTCTTGAAGCAAATCGCGTCATCGATGCGCTTCAAGAACGCTCATGGGAAAGGGAGGCTGCATTTGCTCGAACGCCTCCTCCGCAACTCCATTTCGCTGTACAATCCCAAAAGGCGCGTTGTACCCATCCCCGCAACCGCAGTTCTCTTCGAGCGTTTATCTGAACAAGTGACCTTATCAACGCTGCGATTTGAGCGCCTTGGTTGCTCTGGAGGTTTTTGTGTCGATCCCCGGACCGCTCGTGACACTCTGCTTTCTGCTGATGATGGTTCTTGGGGCTTTCCTGGCGCTTTATTCCTTGCTGCGCCTGGCGCGATTTAGCCGGTTGGAGCCGTCCCAGGTTACGCTCCCGTGGCTGAAGATCGAACTGAAAGGTCCGGCATGGCTGATCCTGATCTTGATTGGAGTCATCATGCTCGCTTCTCCAATCATCGCGGCGGGCTTGCAAAAACCTTCGAATGTTACCTTGCCGCCGGCATCGGTCCAGCACGTGCAGATGATCAATCACACAGGCAATCCCGCGTTCACCGTACTCCGCGATGTAAGTCTGCTTGATTTGCGCGATTCCGTAACCACCTCATGGTATTCGCGGCTGCTGCACTGGCTCCATCTCACCACGAAGCAAAGGATTCGACCTTCGGTGCTGAAGAAATACATGATCGTGCGGAAGACAGCTCCGGCCGATACGTTCCAAATGGCATTCGCTACGACAGGTCTTCTCGATGTGCACTGCGTCACTCATAGCGCGATCTACCAAAACTCCAAGACGATCGAAGGAACAACTGAGACGGACGGTTGGAATGTGATCGCGGATGTGAGCATGGTTCCAGTCGGCAGTGAATTTGAGATTGCCGTCGAAGCAACCTATTGGAACGCCTTCAATGGCGAAGGAGGAGATGATTTCACAACACACGCCCGAAAACAGGATGAACCGGAAGATGTGTCTACCTTCCTGCTGTTTCCTCAAGATAGACCAATGAAGGAAATCTTCGTGACGGAATACCCGCCTGACGGCGGTCCGGAAAGCGCATTCCAGGGAAGCGCAAGAGAATGGCCAGGCCCAGAACACTTGTCTTATTATTGGACTACAACGAATGTGCGTCCTGGGTACTATTATAAATTCTCATGGAAATGGTGATCGCTGCCTTCTTCCAGGCTGCTTCGTCCCGTCACGGGAGATGTGCTCTCTTGCCAGTCGCAGTTCACTTCGCCAACCCATTCCGCTGTACAATCCATACATGAGCTATGCATCGAGCTCCGCAACCGGGGCCGCTTTCGCGCATCAAACTCTTAAGGTGTCTCTATGACCGCATCCCGCGAAAAGACCGAAGCGCGCAAGCTGCCCATGATGCCCATCCGGGACATGGTGATCTTTCCCTATATGATGACGCCCTTCGTCGTGGGCCGCGAGTCGAGCGTGCGCGCACTGGAAGAGGCACTCACTGGCGACCGCAAGATCTTTCTCGCCACGCAACACGATGCGGCCATCGACGAGCCCAAGGCCAAGGAGATTTATCAGGTCGGGTCGATTTGCAATATTGTCCAGAGCGTCAAGATGCCGGATGGCAATATCAAGGTTTTGGTCGAAGGCGTGGAGCGCGCCAAGTCGATCGAAGTGAACGACCGCGACGGCTTTTTTGTGGCTACGGTGCGTGTGGGCAAGAGCCAGTTTGAGATGACGCCTGCCGTCGAGCAACTCATGACGCGCGTGACCGGGCTCTTCGAGCAGTACGTCAAGCTGCAGCAGTCGCTCAACTACGAGACCATCATCGCCACGGTGCGCATGGACGAGCCGTCCAAGCTGAGCGACACCATCGCCGCCAACCTGCAACTGGGGATCGAAGAGAAGCAGGAGTTGTTGGGCATCTTCGATCCGGCCGTGCGCCTGGCGCGCATCGCGGACGTGCTGGACGTGGAGATCGAGAAGCTGGATCTGGACCGCAACATCCAGTCGCGCGTCAAGCGACAGATGGAACGCGCGCAAAAAGAGTACTACCTGAACGAAAAGATCAAGGCCATCCAGAAGGAATTGGGCCGCGGCGAAAAGAGCGAGTTCGACGAGCTGCGCAAGAAGATTGAGGCAGCCGGAATGCCCAAAGATGTGCTGGAAAAGGCCATTCAAGAGCTCAAGAAGCTGGAAGCCATGCCGCCGATGTCGGCCGAGTCCACTGTGAGCCGCAACTACATTGACTGGCTGCTGGCCGTGCCGTGGAAGAAGCGCTCAAAAGAGACGCGCTCAATCGACTTCGCCGAAAAGGTGCTGAACGCGGATCACTACGGACTGGAAAAGATCAAGGAGCGCATTCTTGAATTTCTCGCCGTGCGCCAGTTGGTGAAGAATCCCAAGGGCTCGATTCTGTGTTTTGCGGGGCCTCCGGGTGTGGGCAAGACTTCGCTGGGCATGTCCATCGCCAAGGCCACAGGCCGCAAGTTTGTGCGGCTCTCCCTGGGCGGCGTCAGGGACGAGGCCGAGATTCGTGGCCATCGACGGACTTATATTGGAGCCTTGCCCGGCCAGATCATCCAGCACATGAAGCGAGCCGGTACCAAGAACCCCGTCTTCCTGCTCGACGAAGTGGACAAGATGGCCTCGGACTTCCGCGGCGATCCGGCGTCTGCTTTATTGGAAGTGCTCGACCCGGAGCAGAATATCGCCTTCCAGGACCACTATCTGGACGTGGACTACGATCTCTCGCAGGTGCTTTTTGTGGCCACGGCTAACGTGATGCATACCGTTCCCGCGGCCTTGCAGGATCGCATGGAGGTTCTCCGCCTGCAAGGATACACCGAGCAGGAAAAGCTGGAGATCGCCAGGCAATATCTGGTGAAGAAGCAGCGCGAACAGACTGGCCTCAGCGAGAAGAACATCGTCTTCAAGGATGACGCGATTGTCGAAATCATCCGCAACTACACGCGCGAGGCCGGCGTTCGGAATCTCGAGCGCGAACTCGGCAATGTCTGCCGCAAGGTGGCCCGAAAGGTCGTCAAGGCCGGTGCAAAACACAAGGAAGAGTTGACGGCCGCGAATATCCACCAGTTCCTCGGCGTGGCCAAGTACCGCGACTCCGAGGTACATGAGAAGAGCGAGATCGGCCTGGTGACGGGGCTCGCCTGGACCGAGGTGGGCGGCAGCATTCTGACCACCGAAGTGCAGGTGCTCGACGGCAAGGGCAAGCTCACCATCACCGGCCAGTTGGGCGATGTGATGCAGGAGTCGGCGCAGGCCGCGCTCAGCTACATCCGCGGGCGCGCGCAGGCGCTGGGGCTGAGCCGCGAATTCTATCGCAACGTGGACCTTCACCTGCATGTTCCGGAAGGCGCCATTCCCAAAGACGGCCCTTCGGCCGGCATCACCATGGCCACGGCGCTCGCCAGCGCTCTGGCCAAGATCCCCGTTCGGCGCGACATCGCAATGACCGGCGAAATCACCCTGCGCGGCAAGGTGCTGGCCATCGGCGGATTGAAGGAAAAACTGCTGGCCGCCTTGCGGGCCGGCATCTTTGAAGTGATACTCCCGCGCGCCAACGAGAAGGACATCGCTGAACTGCCGGACAACATCAAGAAATCCATCAAGCTCCACTTTGTGGATCAGATGGACGAGGTGCTGGCGCTGGCGCTGGAGGGCCCGCTGCCGGCCATGCTGCCCGCGGCCACCGAGGTGCTTACCGCCGTGCCGTCCGGTGAGATTTCAGCGAATCTGCCGACGCCGCAGTAAAGCCTGCGTCCAAATCAACGGCCGCGCGGCAAAGGTTAAGAAAACTAACATTATTCTTTCGCTTGCCGATAGAGCAGTTTCCGTGCCGCTTTCAGCGAGGATGCGGTACTGTGCCAGGAACCAGAGTCCGGCCCGGTCTGAACGGAACTCAAAGCGAAACCGCAATGGCCATGCTCTCAATCGTTTTGTTGAGGGTGCAGATTTCTTGAGGAAATAAGCGCTTGAGAGCAATAGTCTGGGGCAATGGACCAATTGTGATTTCGCTGTAGTTCTGCAGCCCTTTCAAGAGCCGGAAATGAAACATGAAGGATAAATACTTTAGTAACTCGCTATATCCAAAACCGAAGAGTCTAATCAACAATGACGCAGATATCAAATCTTCTTAGATAAAAACTTTAGTAATAATTCGTTGAGCGAATTCCATGTTTTCCTCTTAACAAAATGCCGTTTGTACCTAGTAGCCGGAATCCATTTTGGCAATTAGGAGAATCATGGGAACCGCACAATTCCTGTTCAAAGCGATGAAAACTCACCTGTTTGCGAAGGCGTTCAACCTCGGCAACTCGTTCCAATTCAGGCCCTCTCTCGCAGTTGGCAAGACCGAGAGTATCCACCTCGCGATCAAGGTAGCCTTCACGCTGTTGATTCTGTGCGCAACCGGCTCCGTTTACGCTCAAAGCTGCTCCGGCATCTCCCTGGGCGCCAATGCGAGCCTGAATGGTTTTGTTCCATTTCCATCGAGCAACGTCTGGAATACGAACATTGCCTCGGCGCCCGTTGACCCGAATTCCGCGGTGATCACCAGCGAGCCCGGGTTTGCCGGGTTGCACCTGCATCCCGATTTTGGCTCCGAAAGCATCTACGGGATTCCCTATGTTGTCGTGGACTCGACGATTACTCCATCCGTGCCAATCAATGTAATCGACTACCCGGATGAGAGCGATGTGGTGGCAGCGCCGTACCCCGCCACCGCTCCCATCGAAGGTTACCCGGACGACTGCACGGGCTGGCCCGATGGATACAACGGCGACGCGCACGTATTGGTGCTCGACCGCGCGAAGTGCGTGCTCTATGAGACGTGGAACACGAATCGCTGCAACGGGCATTGGAATGCTTCGAGCGAGACGGTCTGGGATATGAATAATTATGAGACGCGGCCCTGGGGCTGGACGTCGGCTGATGCGGCCGGATTGCCTATCTTTCCTGGGCTGGTGCGCTACGACGAAATAGCCTCCGGGGCGATCCATCACGCCATACGCTTCACGATGCAACAAACGAAGAACGATAACAATGGCGGGTACTTTGTATATCCGGCTTCTCACGCCGCGGGCGTCATCTGGGGTTCGTACAACGTGATGGGAATGCGGATTCGCTTGAAGGCGAGCTTCGACATCTCCAGCTACTCCGCGGTCAATCAGATCATCCTGACGGCGATGAAACAGTATGGGATGATCCTGGCTGATAATGGCGGCTACTTCTTCTTTCAGGGGGTATCCGATCCGCGCTTCGACGATGACGATTTGAACAATTTGAGGAATGTCGCTTCGTCCAACTTCGAGGTGGTACAGATGAATCCGGGATTCCCCGGTTACGACTCCGAGACGGCGCCTGCGGGAGCTCCGCCGACGATCAACAGTTTCACGCCGTCGGCGTCGAGCGTAAGCTCGGGATCTCCCGTCACCCTCAGCTACAGCGTGAGCGATGACTCTTACGATTACATCGACGTGATCGGTCCAGTGGCGGCGGGCAGCGGAAGCGTGACGGTCAATCCTACGGCAACCCAGACCTACACGCTGAACTCGACGAACGCCTACGGCAGGACCACGAGCACACCCATTACCGTCACGGTGCCAGGTTCAGTGGTGACTCCGCCGGTCGTCACTCCTCCGGCAGGCGCTTATGCGTCGACGCAGACGGTGACCCTGAGTTCCGCAACTTCTCCGTCCGCGACGATCTACTACACCACCAACGGCAGCACCCCGACGGCCAGTTCGCCGGTCTTTTCCATCACTAATCCGATTGTTGTCTCTTCCTCTGAGACGGTGAAGGCTGTCGCGACAGCCACGGGCTACACGGCACCCAGCGCGGTGGCTTCGGCAACCTACGCAATCGGACCTCTAACGGCTGCAGCGCCAGTCTTCAGCCCTGCGGCAGGGACGTATGTCTCGGCGCAGACCGTCACAATCTCTGACGCAACTCCGGGTGCGACGATTTACTACACCGTTAATGGCACCACGCCAACCACCAGTTCTTCGACCTACACCGGGGCCATCTCTGTTCCGGCAAAGGTGATCATCCAAGCCGTTGCCGTGGCTGCGGGCTACACCAGCAGCACGCCTGCCTCGGCCGCCTACGCCATTAGCAATCCTGTTGTCGCAACGCCGGTCTTCTCGGAGCAGTCGGGAACGTATACTGGGGCGCAGACCGTCACCATCTCTGACGCGACCTCAGGGGCGGCAATATACTACACCACCAATGGCAGTGTGCCAACGACCAGCTCAACGAAGTATACCGGCGCAATTAATGTCGCCGCAAGCGAGACCATCCAGGCGATTGCTGTAGCCACGGGCTACGCGAACAGCGCAGTGGCCTCAGCCACCTACACGATTGTCAAGATCGTTGTCGCCACGCCGGTCTTCTCGGTGCAGGCGGGAACGTACACATCAGTGCAGTCGGTAGGTCTTTCCGATGCAACCTCGGGAGCGACAATCTACTACACTACCGATGGCAGTGCGCCAACGACCGGCTCGACGACATACACCGGCGCAATTAGGGTCGATGTAAGCGAGACCATCCAGGCGATTGCCGTGGCCACAGGCGACACGAACAGCGCAACGGCTTCGGCCATCTACACCATCAACATGACTGTTGCCCCCTCACCGGTCTTCTCGGTGCAAGCGGGAACGTATAGCTCGCCGCAAACCGTAACCCTCTCGGGCGCAAACCCACAAACAATCATCTTCTACACAATCGATGGCACTACGCCAACCATCAATTCCACACGATACTCCAGTGCCATTGCAGTAGCGGCAAGCGAAACCATCAAAGCAATTGCTGCAGCCAGAGGGTGTGCGAACAGCGGGGTCGCCTCGGCCGCATATTCCATCCTCCAACCCGCTGCCACCCCGATGTTCTCGGCACAGACGGGAACGTACACCTCGGCGCAGAGCGTGACCTTCTCCGACGCGACCTCCGGGGCGGCAATTTACTACACCACCAATGGCAGTGTGCCAACGACCAGCTCACCGAAATACACCGGCGCAATCATTGTCGCCGCAAGCGAGACCATCCATGCAATTGCTGTAGCCACGGGCTACACGAACAGCGCAGTGGCCTCGGCCACCTACACGATTATCAAGGTCGTTGTCGCCACGCCGGTCTTCTCGGTGCAGGCGGGAACGTACACATCAGTGCAGTCGGTAGCTATTTCCGACGCAACCTCGGGAGCGACAATCTACTACACTACCGATGGCAGTGCGCCAACGACCGGCTCGACGGCATACACCGGCGCAATTCGAGTCGACGCAAGCCAGAAGATCCAGGCGATTGCCGTAGCCACCGGCGACACGAACAGCGCAACGGCTTCGGCTATCTACACCATAAGCATGCCTGTTGCGCCCTCACCGGCCTTCTCGGTGCAGGCGGGAACGTATAGCTCGCCGCAAACCGTAACCCTATCGGGCGCAAACCCACAAACAATCATCTTCTACACAATCGATGGCACTACGCCAACCATCAATTCCACACGATACTCCAGCGCCATTCCAATAGCGGCAAGCGAAACCATCAAAGCAATTGCTGCAGCCAGAGGGTGTGCGAACAGCGCGGTCGCCTCGGCCGCTTATTCCATCCTCCAGCCCGCTGCCACCCCGATGTTCTAGAGAATTTTCACCGATAGTGTAAGGAAGCTCCGTGCCCCATCCATTCCGCGTTTTTCTGCGGAATGGATGGGATACCCACAGAATTCCGGTCTACACAATTCCCGAAAACTCTCTAATGGGGCGACAATCGGCTTTACTACCAACTGAGGCCCTCCCCGCGCCTGCCCCAGGGAACGCGGCAGGCGCAACTCCTTCCTGTATCCTCTAGAGGATGGCTGTATCGGTTTCCCAGCTCTCGAAAGCGAGACCTGGGGCGCCCTTCCCCCTGTCATTCGATGCATCGTTCTTCATTACCCACCCTATGCGCTATACGACACAATTTTTGCTATCGGCCCTGGCCGCGGAGCAGTTTCCTCCACCCGGCGTGCCTGAGATCGCCTTTCTGGGCCGCTCGAACGTGGGCAAATCGAGCCTGCTGAACACACTCACCGGCGACAAGGCGGCCAAAGTCTCCTCGACACCGGGGCGCACGCGGGCCATCAACTTTTTTGCTCTTCTGGATCAGAGCCAGCGACGGAGGATGGTTTTCGCCGACCTGCCGGGCTACGGCTACGCCAAGATTTCAAAGTCCATCTCAGCCGGTTGGCCGGCCTTCATTGAGCCTTACCTGGCGATCCGGTCTACGCTCAAGCTGTGCGTCTGCCTGGTGGACTCCAAAGTGCCGGCGCAGGAGAGCGACCGGCAGTTGATCGACTGGCTGCGTGCCGCGGGACGCGATTTTGCAGTGGTGGCCACCAAGATCGACCGGTTAAGCGGCAACGAGCGCACCCGTGGCCTGCTGGCGTTGAAGAAAGGCCTGGAACTAGACGAGGTGCTGGCTATCTCAGCCAAGACAGGCTACGGGGTCAAGGAGCTGTGGGCCCGGATCGACGCTACCTGTGGCCAACCAGATTGAAACCCTGCGGCACCAAGCAAGCCGGCGGAGGGAACAATCGATGCAGCTTGGAATCGCCCTGACCGCTGAGCCGGATCTCCACCGGAACAACAACCTCACAGTTCTCCACCCGCTCGCGCACCCGCTCGACGAACCACTGTGCCGTACATGCCTGGCAGCGCAGCAGTCGCATTCCCTGCGCCATCCGGCCGAGATAGCGCGGGGCCAGGCGGAGCCAGCGCCGGGCTGACCAAACCTCCCGGCTTTGGGAGCAGCCAAGGCACTCTTCGGCCAGGACATCCAGCCTGGGCAGCCAATGAGCCTGTCCGCTGGCCACACTCCAGGTCAGCACGATCTGGCCTTTTTTCGCAGCGACCGGCTCAATCTGCCGCGCCCCTAGGTCCAGGAACGCTTGGAATTTCGGCGCATCCAGGACCCCGGGAGGCAGCAGATCGGGCAGCACGCCGCGTTCCACCATCTCGTATTCGACCTCTTCGGGCGACTGGCTCACGCAAACCGCAACCGTCTCGCCCTTGCGAATCTCGTTCTTCAGGATGCGCAAGGCCTCATCGAGCGAGGTCACGAGGAAGTCGATGACCCCATCGCGGATGGCCTGCTTCTGTGTGGCAATGTCGGCCGTAGCCGTCAGCGTTGCGGCGCCGGCAATATTGCCCGCCACCACCAATGCGCTGCCAACTCCATCGAGATCCCCGGCATAGAAGAGCTTGCCCCCCAATCCTCGATGTTCCCGGTCCGGGGCGGATTCCGATTCCGCCGCATGAATCAGCCCTGCATGAAGCCAATCAACCGTAGCGGCAAACGAGCGAGATAGGTGTATATCGATGGTCATCGAAAGATCTCCGTCGAGCAGCGTCCGCGTTGATTGTGAACTTGACTATTACATCCGCAACGTTCCGGAGCAGAACACATGGGGGAAATCTCCGCGGCGCGATGAAGCACGAAGACGAATGCATTATCTCATGCTTTTTACGGCCTCAGATGCACAAAAACGAACATTTCGCACGATTAATTGACGCCTTTATTCACGCCGAGTGAGCAGCGCCGTGACTCGCCAATCCCAGCAGGACTGCACGGCGAGCTGGACACAGGCGGGTCGGAGCGGATTTCGTTGATCTGGAATCCATTACCGCCATTGCTCCCGCGAAGTCATCCGCCTGACCAGGAAAACGAATTCGCCAGGTTTGGCGATGGGCTTGACTTTGGCAGCGTCGCTGGGCTTCCCGCAGCCATTGGGAGCTACAACGCCCAAAGTCAGAATCTCGGAGATCGCATACCAATGGTCAACAGGGTTCTCCTTTTCGGCCGCAGAATCGCAGTTGACGTAGACCAGCATGGAATTATCGTAGGTTCCTTGAATCGCGATGAGAGAGGCGCCTTTGGGCACGATCAGCTTGCCGGTTCCGTCCTCATTCTGCACCACCCAGTTGGCATGGAACGCTTGTTCGTGATCGACGCGAACCTGGAATCCCGAGGCCTCGACCGGCCGTCCAGTCTTGCCGTCCAGCATGCGGACGATAATGGTCTTTTCCAATTGCGCGAACAAGCCGCCGCAAACCGCGGTCATGCAGAACAGGAGGGCGATCCCTCGAAGAGTCCGTCTAAGCATTTTTGCCTTTGCGATCGTCCTTTCGCCTACCAGGTGGAATAGGGCTGGCCGTCGGTGCCCAGTTCCTGCGAACCGGAATGGACGTCGTCGATGCCTGGGTCAGTCTGGTCCACCGAGTGCAGCGCATCGCCCATGTCGGGCACCCATGTGTCCTTGGCGTGCGTGATGGGATCCTCGGGAATCGCCCTCAGGTAGCCGTCTGTAAGCAGATCGTCGAGCGATTGCGGCGCCTTCTGCTTGTCCATGGTGTAGGAGTCGATGGCCGCGCGCATCACGTGCAGATCTTCCTTGAGCGCAGCCTCCTTTGCCTGACGAATGGCGCCGACGAAGCTGGGCACGGCTACCACCGTGAGCACACCGATGATCGCCATGACGATCATCAGCTCCATCAGCGTAAAGCCCGCGTCTTGATTGCGTCTGCTGCTCACTGTACCCTCTCCTGTTTCACGGTTGCGGAGTGATCGGTGCAAGCCGCGCTACGCGCGTGTTAGCGGTGTTACAAATTCATGAGCCTTGCTAACTCCGCCAAACCCGCTACCCCTGCTAACTCCCTACCAGTCAGAATACTTGGTTCCGTCCAGGGCGGTCCCCATGGACTTGGAATAAACGTCGAAGACACTTTGGCCGCCATACGATTGCGAGGTCGGATCGTCCTGCATCGAGCGCAACCCCCAATCGGAGTTCCCCGTCATGGGGTCGATCGGAATCCTCCGCAAAAACTTCACCTTCTTCGTCTGCACATCCACGCCATCGACCAGCGTCTCCAGATCGGGCGGATAGCCCTGGCTGTCCAGCTTGATTTGGAATGCGTTCCGGTCGGCCGCGTCTTTGTACTTGTCGATGGCGTCGCGCATCATCCACAAGTCGTAGTGGAGCTGGCGCTCATTCTGGCGCTTTATTTCAAAGCGCGCAACGGGAAACGCCGCCGCGGCGAGAATCGCGAGGATGAACGTGGTAACAATCAACTCGACCAGCGTCAGCCCGCGCTCGCCAGGGCGGACAATCCGGATTGGTTGAGCGTTTTTCATCGCTATGGACCTCATCGGCGCATCTGCACCGGTAGGTGCAGCCCAGTCAGTCTAAATCACCGCACTTGAACGGTAATTTGCGCTGGCGCAGCCATGACGGACTTCATTGCGCTTGTAGTGATCCCCGAGCCGGCAATGGCGATGGCGCTGTCGCCCGCGGCCTTGCCCTGGAAACTAAGGACGCAGACGACGCCCGCTCCGCTCATCCCAGCCGCTCCAGGCGGTCGAGCATTATTGATCGTGATCAAACCCGGTGGGTCATCGCTGTGAATCAGGGAAGGGGTCTTGCCATCCTGGCTCAAAAAGTCCCCCGGAAGTACGCTCACCAGGGAGAGTCTGGCTGGATCGTACTGAATCTTCAAGGGCACCGAAGCGATATCCGTTCCGCCGGCCAGCACAATCGGAACCTGGAATGTGGCACCCACGGCCACCGGGCCAGAGGGCGAATTGAGGAGGAGGTTCACACTCGAAACTCGCGGCGGAGCCGGAGCCGGGGAAGTCGCGTGAGCAGGCGCTGGAGTGGGCGGCGGGGTTGCTGCGGCGATTGGCGCGGGAGCCGGCACAGAGATCGTCGCGGGAACGGCGGGGGGTGCCGGCACCGGGGTGGTCACGGGGGCGGTCAAACGGGCTGCCGCCTGGTTTCCATTCGTCTCCGCGGCCGCGTGCAACTGGGCTAGGGCCGCCGGCGCTGCGGCCGCCGCGCTTTGGCCGGGAACCGTGCCCACGTTGGGCCGTGGGTTGGCCGGCTCATGCACCGGCGGCGCCGGGCTTGAGACCGGATTCGGGACCGGGCTCTCGCTCGGAACGTGACGAATATCGATCGACGTACCGACGCCGGTGTCCACGGAGCGCAGATTCACCGCATCGAGAGACTGGGACCGGACAACGTGCGGCACGACCAGAAAGACCAGTTCGTCGTCGTTGGTCTTCTTATCCTTGGAGCCAAAGATATACCTGAGAATGGGAATCGAACTCAACCCTGGGACGCCGTTCCAGGTTTCTGTGATGTCTTTTTCTTGAATGCCACCCAGGATGGTGGCCTCTCCCTCGCGCAGGCGGATCACCTGGTCCGAGACGCGCTGGCTGATGATCGGTTCAGTCACGCCAGAGATGGTTTGATCACCGCTGTGCGTGGTGACCTCGATCTTGATCTTGAGAGTCACGTCGCGGTCAAAGTGGACGGTTGGCGTCATTTCAATATTCACGCCCACGTCCTGGTACTGGAACTGCGTGTTAACCAGCCCGCTGACCGCCGAGATACCTGCACCGGACTGGTAGGAACCGGTGGCCACCGGAATCCTGGAGCCGATCTTCAGAGTCGCCTTCTGCGCGTCGGTGGCCCGGATGCGGGGGTTCTGCAGAATCTTGGTATTCGAGTCGGTAAGCAGCAGGTTGGCCGTAGCCCCGCTGATCGTCACGGCAAAATCCGACGCCTTGAGGTGAGCCAGATCGTAGAGCGTCGGGCTTATCGATGAGCTGGCAGTGCCCGTTGTTGTGGTGGTGGTCGTGCTGCTCGTGCTGCTGTTGGGCGCCTGAAGAGCGATTCCCACACTGGTAGGCCAGGCGATGCCCAGAGTCTTTTCCCAGCTTTTGCTTACCTCCAGGATGGCGATATCCACCACCACCTCGGGACGCGCCTTGTCCAGGTCGTTGATCAGTTTTTGCGCCAGCAGCAGTTCATCCGGCGTGGCCCTCATCACGATGGCGTTCTGGCTGGGCACTGCGTAGATTTTTACGTTGGTCAGCACGTTGCGAATGGCGGTCTGCACGTCGGTCAGGTCGGTCTGCTGCCAGGCGTTCGATAGATAGAATGTCTGCACCGCCTGTTCATCCAGCTCAGTACGCTTGCCTTTGGTATTCGCGGCGACAAACAGCGTGTTGTCGGTGACGGGCCGCCAAAACGTGTTGGAGATGGTGCCAACGATACGCAGCGCGTCCATCAGAGACACATTGTTCAGATCCACCTGAATGCGTTTGGACGTGTAGTCCGGGTCGAAGAGAATATTGACCCCGGCGGCTTTGCCGACCGCCTGGTAGATTACCTTGGCGTCTTCCTGCATATGCAGGGTGACGGGTTCGTTTGAGACCGGCTTGAGAACGGCCGGAGCGCCCATCGAGTCGAGATCCTCTTGCGTCCCCTCCGGTTGGGCGATGCTGGTCTCGCCCGCGGGCAACGCCTCGCCGTGCTTCTTCCGCACGCTGGCAATGGCCTGCTGCGCCGCCTCATTGCCGGGGTCGATCTCGGCGGCGTGCAGAAACTCCGCCAGCGCCTCCTGCTCGTTCCCTGCATTCATCAGCTTGTAGCCCTTGGTCAGATGCACCGCAGAAGCAGTAACGCGCACCCGGTAGAGCGTCGAACGGAACTCCAGGTCCTTGGGATCCTTGGCGCAGGCCTTCTGGTAGTTGTCGATGGCGGCGTCGTAGTCTTCGCGGGCCTCGGCGTCCTGGCCGCGTTTGAAGAAGCTGTTGGCCGATTCGGCGTGGAGCAGAACGCTCGACAGGCCAAAGAGAGCCACGACGGCAAAGAGCGCGATCCAAAAAGCGGCGCCCCTGAAAATGGATCTTGTGAATCTTGATCTGGAGGCAGCCTGACCATCAACGCGGCGGTTCATCGAACTCCCAGGCGTCTTTGCCGGTCCGCAGTGCTGATCGGACCCTTGCGGGCTGCCTTGGCCGCCCCAGACGCAATTCATTCTGCTATTCCTGTGGGTGAAACTTCCCATTCTTGCGATGCCTCATTCTAACAAAGCCACGTTCAGACGCGGTTCAAATCCCTATGAATGCTAGGATTGAGATTCGAGGATACTTTCGAATGGCCCGCCAAACCAGCCACGTGATCGTTCAGCCGACGACAACCGGCCCGCAAAAGCCTGCTCGGCCTCGCGACCCGGTGGCCAGCGGCGAGCGGGATGCCGCGCACAATCGCATGGCCAGCCACAATTATTTTCTGCTGGAGAAGTTCGAGGCCGGCGTGGCCCTGCGCGGGACGGAAGTGAAATCGATCCGCGAGGGCAAGGCCAACCTTAGAGACTCCTACGGCCTGATCCAGAACGGCGAGGCGTTTTTGCTCAACGTGCATATCGGCGCTTACTCCCACGGCAACATCTCGAACCATGACGAGACCCGCACACGCAAACTGCTGCTGCACAAGGTCGAGGTTCGCAAGCTACTCACCAAGACGCAGATCAAGGGCCACACGCTCATCCCCACCCGGCTCTATTTCCGCAATGGGCGAGTGAAGTGCGAACTGGCCGTGGCCAAGGGCAAGCAGGACTGGGAT
>Ga0302189_10000190_pt1 | contig 51603 bp, 41 predicted proteins | sample II_Bog_E2_2_FD_194551 | JGI IMG/M metagenome (GOLD analysis project Ga0302189, IMG submission 194551) | Peat permafrost microbial communities from Stordalen Mire near Abisko, Sweden - II_Bog_E2_2 | ecosystem: Environmental > Terrestrial > Soil > Wetlands > Peat | place: Sweden: Abisko...
GCACGGCCCGGTAGAAGCGATGCGATTGAAGATCAGGAGCGGCGGCTGCTTGAACTGGATGGAGATTTCAGTGGCGCGCTTCTTCATGCGCTTGCCGGCGCGGAGAAAGAACGGAACCCCCGCCCAGCGCCAATTCTCGATGGTGAGGCGGAGCGCGGCGTAGGTCTCGGTGCCGGACTCGGGATTGACGCGATCCTCGTCGCGGTAGCCGATCACGTGCTCACCGTTCACGATGCCGGGGCCGTATTGCCCGCGCACCGCGTTGAGAATCGGAATAGACGGAATCGCCTGCCACACCTTGAGCTTTTCCCGGCGCACTGCCTCCGCTTCGAAGCTTGACGGCGGCTCGAGAGCGACGAGGGCGAGCAGCTCCATCATGTGATTCTGGACCACGTCACGAAGGGCGCCGGCCTTCTCGTAAAACGGGCCACGTCCCTCGACGCCGAGGGTTTCCGCCACGGTGATCTGCACGTGGTCGATGTAGTTGCGTTTCCAGATGGGCTCGAAGATGCCGTTGGCGAAGCGAAAAACCAGCAGATTCTGCACCGTCTCCTTGCCCAGGTAGTGGTCGATGCGGAAGACCTGGGTTTCCTGGAACACTGCGTTGACCTGGTGGTTGAGCTCACGCGCGGAATTGAGATCGTGGCCGAAGGGCTTTTCGATGACGACGGCCACGCGGCCTTTTTCCGGCTGCGCCATGCCCTGCGCGCCCAGGTTCTCCACGATGCCGGCAAAGAACTCTGGCGCGGTGGCGAGATAGAAGAGGCGGTCTGGACCGATTCCCTTCTCCGCGGCAATGCGATCGAGCTCCGCCTTCAGCTTCGCGTAGTGGGTCGGGTCATCGAAGTTGAGCGGGAAATAGCTGATGCGGCTGACAAAGCCGTCGAGTTCGGCATCGGACACGTCCACGCCGCCAAACTCCACGATGCCTGCCCGCATGTCGGCCGCGAACTCGTCGCCCAGCGGGCGGCGCGCCACGCCAACAATGGCAAACTGATCGGGCAAAAGCTTTGCCAGGTAAAGATGAAACAGCGCCGGAAGCAGCTTGCGCTTGGTGAGGTCGCCTGAGGCGCCAAAGATGACAAGGACTCCCGGCTCGGGAATGCGCTCGGCCCCCCTCGGCAGATGCGAAAGATCCTCGGGGCGGACGCTCATTTGCATGGTGGCCATGATGTGTTCAACCTCCAGCGGCGGGCAAGCGAGCCTTCAGCTTTTAGCTATCAGCTTTCAGCTCATCGCGCGAGAGCGAACCTGCACGACTCGGCAGTGACAAGCTGAGAGCTGACGGCTGAAAGCTGATGGCTGGCCTTAGCCTTTCGCTTTGGCAAAGCGCTTGTTGACTTCGGCCCAGTTCACTACGTTCCACCACGCGGCCAGGTAGTCGGGGCGCTTGTTCTGGTACTTGAGGTAGTAGGCGTGCTCCCACACATCGTTGCCGAGAATGGGATAGAGACCCTGCGAAAGCGGCGAATCCTGATTGGCCGTGGTGATGATCTTGAGCTTGCCGCCCGTGAACACCAGCCAGCCCCAGCCGGAGCCGAATTGCTTGGCCGTGGTTTCGTTGAAGGTCTTTTTGAAGGCGTCAAAGTCGCCGAAGTCGGCCGTGATCTGCTTGGCGATGTCGCCTGTGGGGTGGCCGCCGGACGAATTCGCGGGGCCCATGATGGTCCAGAACATCGAGTGGTTGGAGTGGCCGCCGCCGTTGTTGCGCACCACGCCGCGAATGTCTTCGGGAACCGCGTTTAGATCGCTGATGAGGTCGTCCACGGTCTTGGCGGCGAGCGCCGGATGGTTGGCCAGAGCTGCACTCACGTTGGTGATGTAGGCCTGGTGATGCTTGTCGTGATGCAGGTGCATGGTTTCGGTGTCGATGAAGGGTTCAAGCGCGTTGTAGTCGTAGGGAAGCGCTGGTAATTCGTATGCCATTGGGGAAAATCTCCTTGGTTCGGATTGTACTGGGTGGGGCCTGACCGCAGGCCCAGGGTCGGTTCAGCGTATATAGGGATGGATGCGGAAACGGGTGGTGAGGGTGCGGGAAAGTTCGCAGATTGAAGTGAATAGGGGGTGAAAGGCGGTGCATTGCTGCGCCTGCGTAGTTCCCCGGTCCCCAAATGCGAGGGACCGGGGGCACCCGTGTTGGGGTGGGCTAGAACCAAGATGGCGAAGCTAACGATAGGCGGGTTGGCGGGCCGAGCGGGGGCCGGGCCTCGAAGATCTCGAGTTCCCCTGCGGCAGCGGCTTCAACGGCCAGCGCAATACGGTGCCCGGCATGGTCGAACCGGCAAAATCGCCAACGGCCGGGATCGTCATCGACGCCCTGGGCAACTTGAAATCGGATCGTGTCAGGCCCGTCCGCGTTGGGACCGTCGAAGAGGAACGAAATCTGCTGCAAGGGGAGCGAGAGGCCCATGCCGCGCGCCTTGATGTAGGCCTCCTTGAGCGTCCAGAGCGACAGGGCGCGATCGGGGCGGGCGGCGGCGGGCAGGGCGTCGAGTTGTGTGCGCTCGGCCGCGGAGAAGACCCGGGCAGCGAGGGGAACAATTTCTTCGGCGCGCGCGAAGGACTCGACGTCGACACCGACATCGACACCGGCGTCTGGGGCAGCAGCGCCGGGTTGCGCGGCGGGGCGGGAGATGAGGCACACCGCCAATTCCACACTGTTCGATTGGTTGAAGCGCAGGCCGCATTCCGGAACTCCACCCCACGAAATTGGAGACGGCTTGCCGTTCTGGTTGACCGAGAAACTCCAGGCATGCGGAGGCAACGGGTGTGCGTGCGAGAGCGCCACACGGGTTAATGCATGGGTCGCGAGGTATTCGCGGCGGTGCCGGTCAAAACGGAAGCGTGCCGCGCGGGCGCGTTCGGCGTCATCGAGCAGTGCGGCGCACGCCTCATCGACCGCGGGCTCGGCAAGGTCGCCGGGGAAGGCAAGCCATAGCTGAAGCGCGGGGCTTCCCGTCGGGTTTTGGCCGGCCTCTGGTTTCATGCAGTCGCTTGCCCTCAAGGATAATGCTCTTCGACAACAGGGCGGAAGATGAACTACAATCCGCGCGGAACTGCTCGCGTGCGCGGGCGATCGCATATCGGTATCGCGGCTCGCGCACTGCCGGAGCGGTGGGAGAACGAAATGCCCATGGTATCGCCGCACGTGCGACACAACTATCTGGCCATCGCCGTAGCTGCGCTGGCAAGTTTGCTGTTACTGGCAACGTGGTACACGATGTTTCTCGATGCGTGGCTCGAGGGCATCGGGCGCGATCGCGTGTGGATGGCGGGCGCCGGCGTCAGCCAGGTTCTGCAATGCTGTACGATGCTGCTGGCCGCGGGGCTGCTCGCCACCTGCATCTCGAGTTTTGTCCAACTCACGGGACCGCAGACGGCAGTACGCGGCATCAAGGTCGCCGCGGGGCTTTGGCTGGGATGTGTGCTGCCCATCCGGGCCATCGAGTCCGTTTTCGAGATACGCAGTTATACCTGGTTCGCCATTAATATGGGCTTCTGGCTGCTGACGATGGCGGTGATGGGAGCGATCGTCGGCGGGTGGAAAAAGGCAGGGAGTAGGGAGTAGTCGGCAGCCAGTAGTGTTCTACTCCCTATTGGCTACTCCCTATTCAGGCGGCGGATAGAACGGCAGCTTCTCGTTCTTCGCGTTGGCGCGCCGCACGGTTGCGTCGTCGAAAAGCAGTGCGGGAGCCATCACCGTCGTGGGCACGTCTCCGTAGTAATTGGCGATGAAGAGGTCTTTGCCGGCGGCCTCGACGCTGGAGCGCAGGGCGCGCTCGTCAACGTCGTCGAGGACGGCGCCACGCACCAACTGGCGATTGCCGTCGGGGCTGATGCGATAGAGCAGGCGCGGCGTGCGCGGGCCGCCCATGGTCTGCACGAAGTACACACTCTTCAGGCCGCGGTCCTTGGCCAATTCGAGTAACTTCTGGTTGAGTTCGCCGTCGGTCAGGCCGCTGTCCGCGCCGATTTTGAGCACGCCGATCGAGGGACGCGCGGGGCCGGCTACGCCGGCGCGGGCGTGGCCGTTCGACTGCGGAAAGTCGCGCACCGGCTGGCGGCCGATGAGATAGTTGTCGAGCCGCCCGGCGTCGACTAGCTTCACAGCCTGCGCCGTCACGCCTTCGTCGTCGACGTCGTAGGCTCCGATGAGGCCTTTGCCTTCGAACGTCTTCACTCCGGGATCGTCGATCACGCTCATGAAATCGGGCAGGACGCGGGCGTGATAGCTCGACGCAAAAGATCCATTGGTGCGTGCCTCCGTTCCCAGAGCGGGCCGCGTGGCCGTTACCGCCCCGGCCAGCAGGGAGCGCAGGGTGTCGGTTGCCGCGTCGGCGCTCATCAGCAGCGGGCCGTGATACTCTTCCTCGACCAGCGGCGCCTTGCGCAGCTCGGCCAGCGATTGAATCTCATCCACAGCGTGCTTGTTGAAGACGGCTTCCGCGTCGAGATCGGCGACCGAGGTTCCCGTCGACGAGTAGGAGCGGTCGATACTCATGCCGTCGGCGGCCTGCGTACCTGCGGCAAAGGTCTCCTCGTATTGCGCCCCCGACTTGCGGACGATGGCGCCTTCGCTGGTCGCGATCCACGTGGTGGTGGCGCGGGCGCGAAAGCTCGCCTCAGCGTACTCTACATCGCGCTGAGTTGCGCTCACCGTGGGGTCGGTGCGATAGAGGCCGCTCAGCCCCGCCACGCGCGTGGTCCATGCGCCCTCGTCAAGCTGCAACGCAACAGGCGCCGCGAGAGATACGATGGGTTTTTCCTGGCTGAAGTCGTCGGCTTGCGGCGGCGTCTGCACCTGTTTTAGCTCGGCCTGCTTTTGCGCGTACGCGGAGAGCGCATTCTTGTAAGCCAGGTCCGTGGCCTGCCACAGCGCAGAGCGGAGCGCGATGGGATCGTCGTCCTGAGGCGCGAGTTCGATGGAACCGTCGCCGCGGCCGCCGGAGCTGTCGGTCTTGTAGTCGCCTACGTGCACGGTTACGCGCGCCACGCGCTGGCGCACGCGTCCGGCGCCTTCGCTGGCGCCGAACTCCGCTTTGGTTTGGAAATCGTCTACTTGCTCGATGCGGTACTGGATGAAGAACGGCTTGGCAAAGCCCGGCAACTGGAGCTGGCTCATGCTGCGGTCGAGCTCGGTGAGCATGGCTTTCAGCACGGGATCCTTTTCGGCGTCGGCGCGGGTGGGCTGGGCCTGGGCAGCAAGCAGCGCACAAGAGCACACGGCCAGGAATCCGAAAACGGCAGGCAAGATGCAGCGAAGTCGGTTCATTTCGCCTCCTTCGATGCATCTGCTCCGGGGATGGGCAGGATCGGCGGGCGCGCTGTGCCCTGCGCCTGGCGCTGGGTTTCGATTTCGCTCAGCAGCATGGCGGGAGCCACGGCGCTCACGGGAATCGATCCCGATTCTGCGCCGCACACGCCGTCAAACACTTCCCTCTTGTCGCCGGTGACGAGAATTTTTTTCATCGACGCCAGCGGAGTGCCGACAATGCTGACGCCGCGCACCAGCTCGTCGGGCCGGCCGTCGACATACACGCGCCACACCACGAGCGGGATGACTTGAAACGCCTGCGGCGAGCTGCGCTGCGTGACCGCGAAGCCGGAAGAGATGTCTTCAAAGTAGAGACCGTAGGGCTTGCCCTGCTTCTTCGCCTCCTCGATGAGTTGCTTCCGCAGCTCGGCGTCGGGGAGGGTCTTTGTCGAAGTCACAATCAGGTTGCCCTGGCGGCCGGTGGGCACAAATCCCGATTGCGCGCGGCCGTGGCCGTTGGACGCGCCAAAGCTCGCGATGGGCAGCCGCGACATGAGGAAGGTTTTGAGCACGCCGTCCTGAATCAGCTCCACTCGCTGCGCCTTCTCGCCCTCGCTGTCATATTCATAGTGGCCGCCGAGAGAAATGCCGTCGAAGTTCGTCAGCGTGGGATCGTCGGCCACGGAAAGAAACGGCGGCAGCACTTCTTTGCCGAGTTCTTTGGTAAAAGTCTGGCCCTCCTCGTCGCCGCGCTGGCGCTGGCCCTCGAGCCGGTGGCCGAGCACCTCGTGGAAGAACACGGCGGCGGCGCGGCCGGAGAGAATCGCCGGCCCATCGAAAGGCTCAGTCACCGGCGCTTTGCGCAGAGCTTCAAGCTGCGCGCCTACTTCGCGCACCGCTTTTTCCAGGTCGGCTTGCGCGGGCAGCCCTTCGGGCGTATCGGCCTGGAAGGTTCGGGCAAGAAACAGATCCATTCCGTCGTCGGCGCGCGTTACGGCTACGATCACGAATCCCGACGACACGTAAGGTGTCACGATCTCCGCGCCCTCCGACGAAACAAAGTAGCGTGTCGAACTTTGCGCCGCGAAGCCCACCTCGTTCTGGTAGACATCGGGAAATTCGCGAAAGATTCGCGAGAGCGCCCGTACGCGCTGCTCCCATTCCGCCTTGTGGATAGCCAGCGGCGGCGCGGGCTTCTCGACATGCACTTGCGGAGATTCCAGGCTGAAATCCGGAGAAGTGTCTTCTTCCTTGGCGCGCACCTGGGCTTCGGTCTTCACGCGCAGGTAGTTGTCGAGCGCGCTTCCGTAGCCCGTGTTGGTAGCCAGCCACAGGGTGCGGGCGATGGCTTCGCGATCATCGCCGAGCGGCAGAGCCATGCTGTTCACCGCCGAGCCGCGGTGCTGGCCGTGCGTGTTATCGAGCCCGGGGCCGCCCACGCGCACCTGCACGTCGGCCGTGCGCTCCTCGGAACCGCCGCTGGTGGTGAGCGCGCCAAACTGTGCGCTGATGGTGAGCATGCTCGTGTCGTGTACCGAGTAGCTGATGAAATACGGCGGCGGCTGTTTGTCGTCGGGCGCAGTTGCGGAATTCGCACTCCCACCCTTGGGATCTGCCGGCGCAGACCCCAAGGATGGGGCAACGGATTTTCCGAGCAACGTGAAGGCGCGACGCAACTCGGCGTTCATGGCGTCGAGGAGCAGCGGCGTTTGCGATGGCGCATGAGCCGAAGCCGCCTGCTGGGCGCGGGCCGTGGACGGCAACGCCAACAGGGTAAACACTGCGACTACGGGTGCGAAGAGGAAGAGACGGGCCGGCCGGCGCTCGACAGAGGCTGAAGATTTGTGTGGCGTTGGGGTGAGGATTTCGGGTAAGAGCATCTCTATATATGATTGTCGCAGAGCGGGCTCGATCGTCGCAGAGTCACCGGAACGAAGAAGACCTCTTATGACACTTTGCCGTCCTTTGCCTTGGATGTTTTGCCTGCCGGTATTGCTTGCCGGGATGGCTTCTGTTCCCGTTGCCGCTCAGAATTCCGCATTCCCGGCGGCTCCCGCGGCAACCGCGTCCGCCGCTCCCGTGCAGGCCGCCCCGCAGCAGGCTTATACGCTGCCGCCCGATAAGCTGGCCAGGGCGATCGCGCTCAGCCGCATCCGCAACATCCTTAATCTTGGCAGCTCCATCTGGGGCGTCGGGTTTTTGTGGCTGCTGCTCGCCTGCCGCGCGTGGCACGGCATCGAGAAATGGGCACAGCTTGTCTCGAGCCGGCGCTGGGTGCAGGGGCTGGTGTTTTTTGTTGCTTATTTTGTGATTACCGCCCTGGCTGGCGGGGTGATCGACGCGATCAGCAATCACTATGAGCGCGCCTACGGGATCAGCGTGCAGGGCTGGGGCAGTTGGATGGGCGACGAGGCGAAGGCGCTGGGATTGACGGTCCTGTTCGGCGTACCGGTTCTGCTGCTCTTTAACTGGATGGTGCGCCGCTGGCGGCGCTACTGGCTGGGCATCTGGGTGGTCACTCTGCCGATTCTGGTCTTTTCGCTGTTGATTCTTCCGCTGCTGGTTCCTCTCTTCTACACGCAGGAGCCGCTCCAAAAGAATCATGCCGCTCTGGTAGCGAAGATCGAGACCGTGGTGGCACGCAGCGGAATCGATATTCCGCCCAGTCGCATGTACCTGATCAAGGCCAGCGAGAAATCGACGGGGATCAATGCGTTTGTGGCCGGGATTGGACCGACCAAGCGGTACGTGATGTGGGATACGGCGACGGATCAGATGCCGGATGACCAGGTTTTGTTCGTCTTCGGCCACGAAAGCGGGCATTATGTGTTGCACCACATTCCCAAAGAACTTGCGGGCGATGCCGCCGGGCTGTTCTTTGTGCTTTGGGCGTGCGCGGGTTTTGCGGCATGGATGGTGAGGCGCTATGGAGCCAGATGGGGCGCCGTGGATCTGGCGTCGCGCACCGGTTTCGTGATGCTGCTCTTCGCCCTTTCCGTTGCGGGCTTTATCACCCAGCCCGTGAGCAGCGCCTTCAGCCGCTATTTTGAGCACCAGGCCGATGTCTATGGGCAGGAGGCGATTCATGGGATCGTGGCCGATCCCGAAAAAACCGCGGTCGCCGCATTCAGTAAGCTGGGCGAGTCCTGGCTCGAAGATCCCAATCCCAGTCCGCTGATCGAGTTCTGGCTCTACGACCACCCCAGCGTGGAACATCGCGCTGAATTCGCCGCGCACTACGATCCGTGGGCGAATGGAGGGCACGGGGAGTTCTTCAAAAAATAGGGAGCGAGGGAGCAAGGGAGCAAAAAAACTCTTAGGGATCGCGGTGCGCGCGCATCAGTCAATCCCGCTCGAAGATGCCCGCAGCGCCCATGCCGCCGCCTACGCACATCGTCACCATGCCGTAACGCGCGCTCCGCACTTTCATTTCTTGGAGGAGTGTCGCGGTGAGTTTGGCGCCGGTGCAACCCAGCGGATGGCCGAGCGCGATGGCTCCGCCATTGACGTTGACGCGCGCCGGGTCCAGATCGAGCACGCGGATGATGGCCAGAACCTGCGCCGCGAAGGCCTCGTTCAATTCGATGAGTTCGATGTCGTTGAGGGTGAGGCCGGCCAGCTTGAGTGCTTTGGGAATCGCGGTGATGGGGCCGATGCCCATCTCCTCCGGCAGGCAGCCTGTGACGGCGTACGACACAAACCGCGCCAAAGGTTGAATACCGAGTTCGCGCGCGCGGTGCGCTTCCATCAGCACTGTAGCGGCTGCGCCGTCGGAGGTTTGCGAGGAGTTGCCCGCGGTGACTGTGCCCTGCGCGTGAAACACCGGTTTGAGCTGTGCCAATGCGGCGGCGGAAGTGTCGGCGCGGGGGCCTTCGTCGGCGGAAAATTCCTTTTCTGCGCTCTCAGGCTTTCCCGGCTTGGCTCCGGGAGCACTCGTCGTCACGCGCACAGGAACTATCTCATCGTTGAAGCGCCCCGCGGCCTGCGCGGCCACTGCCTTCTGGTGGCTCGCGAGGGCAAAAGCGTCCTGATCGTCGCGCGAAATTCCGTAATGGCGGGCGACGCGCTCGGCCGTGAGGCCCATGGTGAGCAGCGACGCGGGGTAGTTGGCCGCGAGCCATGGATTGGGGCTGGGCTTGTTGCCGCCCATGGGAATCAGGCTCATGGATTCGGCTCCGCCGGCGACTATTACCTGTGCTGCGCCGGAGCGGATGCGCTGACTTGCGAGCGCAATGGCTTCGAGCCCGGAAGCGCAAAGCCGGTTCACGGTGACGCCGGGAATTTCCACCGGCAACCCGGCGCGCAAGGCGGCCATGCGGGCGATGTTCCAGCCCTGCTCGCCTTCGGGTTGCGCGCAGCCCAGAATCACGTCGTCGATTTCAGCCTTGTCGAGGTTCGGAACCCTGTCCAAAGCTCCGCTCAAGGCAGTTGCGGCGAGGTCGTCCGGGCGGGTGGTCGAGAGTGCACCTTTGGGCGCGCGCCCCACGGGCGTGCGCACCGCGGCGACGAGGACGGCTTTCGGCATGGAGGACTCCAAAAGACAGTGGTCAGTGATCAGTGGTTAGTGGTCAGAAAAAAAGCGCTTCCCAATTGAAAACGCGGAGTCTTTCACTGATCACTGAACACTGATCACTGCCTCTGAAGCCGATGCTAATCCCGCGTATCGATGACCGTCCAGGCGCCTTTTGCGAATACGCGATAAATCGTTCGCCGGTCGATGACGGAATCGGCCAGGGCGTCGTGGTCGAGGCGCGGCGGAGGATGGCTCATGCCGAACTGCGCTTCATGGACGGTTTCTGGGTGTGCGGGATCGATGCCCCAGTTGAAGCCGAGCACATTGGTCGCTCCGTGCGCCTGGAGGCGATCGGTCTCAGGCTCCGAGGCAACTACCATCGGATCGCCGCCGCTGGCAAAGAAGACCAGCAGCGAGACCGTGCCGTCGACCGAGCAAAGGACTGCCCAGTCAGACGAGCCATGGCGCTCAAGGCTGGCGTTGACTACGTTTTCCGGTTGGCGCGCCTCGTAGGTTTGCGGAATCTTGCAGTTGCGGCGGACCAGCGCATCCTCGACGGCTGCGGGTAATTGGGGAAAGGCGTTGATGGGAAGATGGCGGATGAGGTAAGGGGTGGGGCGGCCGTCAACGGTCACCTGGCCGGAGGAGTTGAGATCGCTGGCTGGAGATTTCACTTCCTGGCTAGCCGAGTTAAGGAGTGCGAGTCCGGCCCCGGCCATCCAAATGCACGCGCTCTTCCACCCGACTTGCATGCTACCTACTTCAGATTCGCGTCGCGCCGAACCTCAGGTTCTGCGTCGTCCGCCGAAAAGCAATCAGAAATTAATGCCTCGCACCAGTCGAAGGCCTCTCGTTCGGTCTGCGCATTTTCAGCCATTTCACGGTAGCCCGCGACCATTGTCTCATGCGATTGTTTGTCGGCGAGGGACACTCTACACCTCCGGATCGCTCCATTCACTTGTCGAATCCATGCTACCGCAATTGGAGCCACGCGACTTAGGACCTCTCGTGAAAATCATGGCCACGCTACAAATTGACGTGCCCATTCCACATCGAAAAGGCAACCGCAGATTCTTCGACTCCCTCGCACCTTCCCTCACCTCGTTGAGGGAAAGCGCTCGGTCGCTCAGGATGATGGCGCGTTGATGTGAAGGGACGGATAGACGTCAATTGCGCAGCGGCTTGCCGGTTTTGAGGGTGTGCGCAATGCGCTCCTGCGTTTTGCGTTCGCCGCAGAGGGAGAGGAAAGCTTCGCGCTCGAGGTCCAGCAAATACTGTTCGCTGACCAGCGTGCCGGCCGTGACGCGGCCCCCGGCGAGAATGTACGCCGTCCACCGGGCGACTTTCTGGTCGTGCTCCGATGCGTAGCCGGCCTCGCCCATCAGATAGATGCCGGCTTCGAGCGTCGCCAGCGCAGCCGTGCCGGGAGCGGGGATTTGCGTGCGCGGTTGCGGCGCCGTGTAGCCCGTTTCGGCCAGCACTGCGGCTTGCGCCTTGGCGTCAAGCAGCAGGCGTTCGCGGTTCATGGTGATGCGATCGGCAGGCGCAAGCAGGCCGATCAAGCGGGCCTCCGCGGCCGAAGTGGAGACCTTGGCCATGGCGACGGTTTCAAGCGCGCGCTTGAGTGCCGTTGCGAATTCGGCGGATTGCGCGAAGCGCGAAGGCGGGTCTTTTGGATCCGGCGGCGCCAGGGCCGCGGCCGCGTCGTATGCGCGCAGCAACATCTCTTTCGTCCCGCCACCGGCCGGGATCAATCCCACGCCGGCTTCAACCAAACCCATGTAAGTCTCGGCGTGCGGCTGGCGGCGTGTGGCGTGCAGACAAATCTCCGCGCCGCCGCCGAGCGTGAGGCCGAAGGGCGCGGCTACCACTGGCCGCGGGCAGAATCTGATGGCCGCGGTCATCTGCTGGAAGCTGGCTATCACCTGGGCCAGTTCGTCCCACTCGCCTTCCTGCGCCGCAAGCAGAAGTTGCAAGAGATTCGCGCCGACGGAAAAGTTCTCGCGGTCGCCGGTGATCACAAAGCCGGCAAAATCGCGCACCGTATCTGAAGCGGGGTTGAGCACCGCGGCAATCAACGAGAGCACGTCGCCGCCAATGGCGTTCTTGAGCGAATGCAGCTCGATGCAGCCGATGCCGTCGCCAAGATCGACGAGCGACGCGCCGGAATTCGAGCGCACCACCGCGTGGGTGCGGCGAAAATCGGCAACGCGCGCGTGACCGGGGATCGCCGGAATTGCAACAGTCTGCCCCGTCGACGGCTGGAAGCAGGCATCTTTGCCGGGTGCGTACCAACTGGTGCGCGAAGCCGCCAGCAGCGCCTGCGCGGCGGCGCTCACGGGAAGACCCAGCGCCCTCATGCGGCTTACGGTCTCGGCCACGCCCGCGGCATCCCACATCTCAAAGGGGCCCATCTCCCAGTTGAAGCCGTCGCGCATCGCGGCATCGATCGCGTGTGCGTCGTCGGCTACCTCGCCGATGCGCTCGGCGGCGAAGTTCCACAGCGATGAAAGAAACGGCCACAGAAACGCCGCAGCTTTATCTTTGGCTGGATCGTTCTTGAGCAGCAGTTGCAGGCGCTCGGGCAACGTCGCGGCGTTCTTCGCCATTTCCAGAGCGGGCAGTGCCGCTTTCACCAGCGGGCGATACTCGAAGGTCGCAAGATCCAGAACCAGGCGCTCGTCTTTGCCGTCTGCGCCGCGCACCTTCTTGTAGAATCCCTGGCCGGACTTGTCGCCGAGCCAACCGCGTTTCAGCAGTTCTTCGAGTACAGCCGCGAACTTTCCTCCGCTCACACCCGCGGGGAAGTTGGCGGCAACGTGCGCCAGGATATCGATGCCGACGAGGTCGGCAAGGCGAAAGGTTCCGGTGCGCGGCCAGCCGACGGCGGGACCGGTGAGCGCATCAACCTCTTCAATGGTGAGCCCCTGTTCCAGCATCAGATTCGCAGCGTTGAACAGCACCGCGATGCCGATGCGGTTGGCGATGAAGTTTGGCGTGTCATGCGCAAAGACGACTTCCTTGCCGAGCATGCGGTCGGCAAAAGCGGAAAAAGCAGCGACCAACTCGGGATCGCTTTCCTGCGTGGGGATTACTTCAAGGAGGCGCATGTAGCGCGGCGGATTGAAAAAGTGGGTCCCGAAGAACTTTTTCTGGACTTGGACTGGCAATGTCGCGGCGATTTGCGATATGGGCAGGCCGGAAGTGTTGGTCGTAAGGATGGCCCGAGCGCCGAGATGAGGCAGAACGCGTGTGAGCAGCGCGGTTTTGATCTCGAGATTTTCGGCCACGGCTTCGACCACCCAGTCACACTCTGCAATCCTGGGCAGGTCGTCGTCGAAGGTGCCGGGCGTGATGAAGCGGCCAAGCGATGCCTCGAAGAATGCGGCGGGTTTGGATTTCGCCAGTGCGTCAAGTGCCCGCTCCGCGGTTTTTTCTTTTGGAGGTAGATCCAATAGAAGCGTGGGAATTCCGGCGTTGGCCAGGTGCGCGGCGATGCGCGAGCCCATGGTTCCTGCGCCAAGCACCGCGGCGCGGCGCACCAGTAGTGGCTTCGCGCTCATCTTCGGTGCGACGGTTGCGGCCGTGGCGGCGGTGCTCATGCGGGCTCTCCCTCAAAGGCGGGAACATTCAACGGCGGTAAACGCTGGCAGCATACGCAAGACGGCGGCGCACGGTCAAGAATGGGTCGCCCTCCATATATAGGAGGGGCAGTCAGTATTCAATCTTGTTCGGCGACGCGATCCATGCGGCAAAGCTGGTCCATGCTTCGTCGCCCAGCAACTGCGTGGCTCGGAGCTTGCGGTCGACAGAGTCTTTGCGCAGTTCCGTGTAGAGAAACGCGTCGTCAAATCCGACGCGGGCTGCATCGGCGGCGCTGGCGCCGTAGTAGACGGCATCAACCCGCGCCCAGTACGCGGCCGCCAGGCACATGGGGCACGGCTCGCAACTGGTGTAAAGCTCGCAACCGGCAAGCGCGAAAGAACCCAGCGCTTTGGCGGCGGCGCGAATGGCATTCACTTCGGCATGCGCCGTGGGGTCGTTGGTCGCCGTAACGGAGTTCGCGCCCTCGCCGACGATCTTGCCGTCGCGCACGATGACTGCCGCGAACGGGCCTCCCGTGCCTGCGGCCACATTCTCGGTGGCCAGCGCAATGGCGCGGCGCAAAAACTCCGGGTTGGGTTGGGCGGCCACTTTCGTTGTTCCCCATTTCGCGCGAGAAATGCAAAGACAGATTCAGTATGGCACACGGTCGTGTGCGTTTTGCGTTCGACTTTGCGCGTTGTTGCCGGCTGCGCGAAGCCGTGTTCACTGAGCCCGCGCATACCGCGCCGAAGTAAAATGCCCTCATGACCGGGCCCGCAACTCTTCAAGCGTTGAATGCGCGCATTGTGGCGTGCAATTTGTGTCCGCGGCTGCGCGCCCATTGCACTGAAGTGGCGCGGACGCGCCGTCGCGCCTATGCCGATTGGGAATACTGGGGCCATCCCGTGCCCTCATTCGGCGACCCCAAAGCGCGCGTGCTGGCGCTGGGCCTGGCGCCGGGAGCGCACGGCTCCAATCGCACCGGAAGGCCTTTCACCGGCGATGGCTCGGGCGACTTTTTGTTTCCGGTTCTGCACGCAGCCGGGTTTGCGTCGCAACTCACGGCAACCTCGCGTGACGACGACATGAAGCTCAGCGGACTTTGGATCACTTCCGTAGCGCGCTGCGCCCCGCCGGGCAACAAACCCACGCCGGAAGAGTTGCGCAACTGCGCGCCGTGGCTCGACCTCGAGATGAAGCTGCTCACGGAATTGCGCGTGGTGGTGTGCCTTGGCCGCATCGCGTTCGATGGCCTGCTGGCGCATGAGTCGCGCCTTGGCCGGTTGCCAAAGCGTTCGGGCCTGGTCTTCGCGCACGGAGCCGAATACGAACTGCCAGGCGGACTCATCGCCATCTCCAGCTATCATCCTTCGCTGCAAAATACGAACACCGGAAAACTGACGCGGCCCATGCTGCTCAACGTCTTCAAGCGGGCGCGCAAACTGGCGAATCTCTAATTGAGGAGCGGGCCGTACCGAAAGAAAGGAAGCACGATGGAGCGAATCGCAAAGGAAATTTTGAAGGACATGAATCTGGACGAGGTGGCTCCCAAGCCGCACGGGCCAAAGAACCCAGTAGACCACTGGACGCCGGCTCTACTGCTGGAGCGGGCCGCGTATCTGCGCAAACTGGCGAAGCACGGCGACGGCTCGGCTTCGGAGACGCTCAAGGAGTATCCGCAGCACTTTGCCATGCTCTCCTTCCGCAGCCGCAGCGGCGAGGTGGAAGTGCACGAGCGCTTTGCGGATCTGTTCGTTGTGCTTTCCGGAGCGGCCACACTGGTCACGGGCGGCACGGTCACGAGCGCACGCATCGTCGCCCCCGGAGAAATGCGCGGCAATTCCATCGCAGGCGGCACGCATCAAAATCTGCGACCGGGTGACGTGGCGCATGTGCCCGCGGGCACGCCGCATCAGATGCTGCTGAAGGGCGATGAAACCATCACCAGCCTGGTGATGAAGGTGCAGGAAGTTACTTAGGAGCGCGGCCGGCCGGAGCGCCGCGGTGAGAATTGGAGCGGGAGACCGGGATCGAACCGGCGACATTCAGCTTGGGAAGCTGACGTTCTGCCACTGAACTACTCCCGCCCTTTATTGTCAATAACCCAATATCAATAACCTAAAGACGACGCGTCGATTTACTATCCAAACTGACTATCCATTTGCCAGAATTTCTGCAACAAAAACCTACCTGAATTTCCAGCTTTAAAACCCTCACCGAAAGCATGGTGGATAGGAAGCATGGATAGTAAAGTCGCCCCGAGAGCCAACCTGAAGAAGTATATCAAGGTTGATGGAAAATGGCGCTTCGTCCCGGTGCTCAAACCGAACGGAGGAACCACTCCGGCGGCCGAACCTCAGTGGCAAACCGGCGCCAAAGCGCTCGCTGTCCTCACTTGGCGCGAGCCTATTGGCAAGGACTTGTCCCAACTAGGCGGGAGTTGAGCCTACTGAACAATCACGAGCCAGGCGCAGATGCGGCACCGGCCTTCAGCGCTTGTACCCGGCTTCGCGCCACGCCAACGAACTCTTGGCTCCCGGCCGATTCGGACTTGATCGAGTCGAGATTAATTTCCACGTTGGCGATTGCCCCAGCTACAGCAGCTCTCGCCAGGGCGATCGCGGTCGTCAGGTCCGACGCCATGTTGGGATTGGTGATCGGCTTCAATTCTGTCGCGATGCGCTCCACTTCAGCGGATCTTTCGGCCACGCTCAGTGGCACTGCTGCTGCCTGCTGCAACGCGGAGTTAATAAGCCGCTGACCATCGGCCGCCTCCTTTGCCGATTTGTATGCCTTCGTGACCGCGCTGTATGCCTCGGCGTCCTCGTCGATCGCGGATTTCAACTCCTCGCGCAGATGGGAAAGCCGCCCCAGCGCCTCGCCAAGCTGAGATTCATACTGCGCATAAGCTTTCTTGCCGCGGGACATGGATGCAACCATCGAAGCCAGACCGGCTGCCATGGCGCCGCTCGCAGCGGCAGCACTGCCTCCTCCCGGAATTGCGGTGGGCGCGGCCAGTTGCTCAATGAACGGCTCGATTCCTGAACGCAAACCGCCAACAGCCACCTTGCCGCTTACGATCGCAGCCAGACGGTTCTCAAAGATAAGCGAGGAGTCGAAGTTCTCCAACTGAAGAAACCACTCGGCGGCCTGCTCGATGGCTCGCTTCGGGATCAGGCCCACAATTTCGCTGGAAATGGGCGCGACACCATAGCGCTCAGCTTCGCGCTTCACAAACTCAAACACGCGATGCAGCGGCGTCTGCTCAAAATCGGTCAGGTTCATGGAAACCTGCGCCAGGCCGCGTACAAGAAAACCCGATGCCTTTACGAAGCGCATCCCGCCCGAGGAAAAACGCACTGCCTTGGCGATGCTCTTGGCAATGTCGACATTCGGCGAGTTCAGAAAAATGTTGTATGCGATCAAAAACTTCCGCGCGCCCACGACCGTCGCCCCAGCCGTTGGATGCAGGCGCGACTCGCCGAAGTCGGGTTTGCGTGCAGGGTTGGTAGCGATCTCTTCACGGATACCTTCAAACTGGCCGCGGCGGATGTTTTCGAGGTTCTGGCGCTCGGGCGTTGAGGCAGCTGCTTCGTAGAGATAGACCGGAATCTGGTAGCGCTTCCAGATTTCGGCTCCAACATGACGCGCCGCGGCCACGCAGTCCTCGATTGTGACGCCTTCGATGGGAATGAAAGGAATCACATCGGCGGCGCCGAGTCGCGGATGTGCGCCCTGGTGCCGCGTGAGGTCGATCAATTCGGCCGCCTTGCCTGCGCCGCGAATGGCGGCTTCCTGAATTGCCTCGCGGTCACCGGCGAGCGTGATCACGCAGCGATTGTGATCGGCATCCATCTCCCGGTCGAGCAGATAGACGCCGGGCAGTTTCATGGCTTCGACGATGGCATCGACCCGCGCAGGATCGCGGCCCTCAGAGAAGTTCGGCACACATTCAATCAAAGTATTGGGCACGGGAAGAAGGATACGATTTGCGTGTCAAATTCGGCAACCTGTCCGGCGGCGCCGGAGACTTTTTCTTGCCTTCCTTTCGCGCCAAGCTCGAATACGCTCCTTGAGCGGAATCCCGTCACAACACGTTTCTATCCGTGGGAGTATCCTGTGGATCAGCCTCCGGGACTGCGGCGAAATACGCCCTTTCGCTGCTCTCGCGGTATCTCATCGGGAGGAGTTTATGGCAACGACGGCAGCTCCCATCATTCGCGCGCCGCGCGGCACAAATTTGCACTGCAAGGGATGGCAGCAGGAAGCGGCGCTGCGTTGCCTGATGAACAACCTGGATCCTGAAAACGCCGAGCGCCCCGCGGATCTCGTAGTCTACGGCGGGATTGGCAAGGCCGCGCGCAACTGGGAGTGCTACCACGCCATTGTGCGCGAGCTGGAGCGGCTGAACGGGGACGAAACACTGCTGGTGCAGTCAGGCAAGCCGGTTGCGGTGTTTCCTACGCACGAAATGGCGCCGCGTGTTCTCATCGCCAACTCCAACCTGGTGGGCAAATGGGCCACCTGGGAGCACTTCAACGAGCTCGATCGCAAAGGCCTGATGATGTATGGCCAGATGACGGCGGGTAGTTGGATCTACATCGGCACGCAGGGCATCCTGCAGGGCACCTTCCAGACGTTCGCAGCACTCGCGGATCGGCATTTCGCCCAGGCGGGCGATTCCGGCTCGCTCAAAGGAAAACTTGTCGTCACTGGCGGGATGGGCGGCATGGGTGGTGCGCAGCCGCTTTCCATCACCCTCAACAGCGGCGTGGCGCTGGTTGTCGAAGTCGATCGCAGCCGCATCGAGCGCCGGGTCGCGACGCGATATTGCGACCTGCTCGCCGCGGACCTCGACGAAGCTCTGCACCTTTGCGAAGAGGCCCGCCGCGAAGGCCGCGCGCTTTCTGTGGGCCTGGTGGGTAACTGCGGCGATGTGTTGCCCGAGATTGTGCGCCGCGGCGTGCAGGTTGACGTCGCGACCGATCAGACCAGCGCCCACGATCCCCTCAACGGCTACATCCCGCAGGGATTCACGTTGGATGAAGCCGCGGAGTTGCGGCGCGGCGATCCTGCGGAGTATGTGCGCCGTGCGACGGCGACGATGGTTGTGCATGTGAATGCGATGCTCGCCTTGCAGCGCGCCGGTGCTGTGACCTTTGACTACGGCAACAACATCCGGCGCTTCGCATTCGACGCCGGCTGCACGGATGCGTTTCTGATTCCCGGATTTGTGCCGGAGTATATCCGTCCGCTCTTCTGCACGGGCCAGGGGCCGTTTCGATGGGTCGCTCTCTCCGGCGACCCTAAAGACATCGACCGAACCGACGAGCTGGCGCTGGAGTTGTTCCCGGAGAACGAGATTCTCACGCGCTGGTTGCGGCTGGCGCGCGGCCGTTTCGCTTTCCAGGGATTGCCAGCGAGAATCTGCTGGCTTGGGTTTGGTGAGCGCGCCCGCATGGGAGCAGCGATCAACGACCTCGTGCGCAAGGGAGAAATCTCGGCTCCCATCGCCATGGGCCGCGACCATCTCGACGCCGGCTCGGTGGCCAGCCCCTATCGCGAGACCGAAAAAATGCTCGACGGCTCAGATGCGGTTGCAGACTGGCCGATCCTGAATGCGCTGCTCAACACCGCATCCGGGGCAACGTGGGTTAGTTTTCACCATGGCGGCGGCGTGGGGATGGGCTATTCGCTGCATGCCGGACAAGTGACCGTGGCTGACGGTACGGAGATGGCGGCGAGGAAGATCGAGCGCGTTTTGAATAACGATCCTGGCCTCGGGGTGGTTCGCCACGCCGACGCGGGCTACGAGTTGGCACAACGAACCGTGCGGGAAAAAGGCATTCACATCCCCATGGCGGAAAAATGACAACATCCAGAACGCTTGCCGTCGTCAACATCGGACAGCTCGTAACGCTTGCGGGACCCGCTCGTCCGCGCGTGGGTGCGGAGCTCAACGAGTTGGGCGTAATTCGAGATGCGGCGCTTCTGATTGAGAACGACCGCATCGCGGCAGCCGGGCACTATCGCGAAATCCAATCCAAGATCCCGCCCCACGAAGTGGTGGTCGATGCGCAGGGCGGCTGCGTTACGCCGGGTTTTGTTGACGCGCATACGCACATGATTTTCGCGGGCAACCGTGCTGCCGAATTCGAGCAACGCATTGCCGGGGCCAGCTATCAGCAGATTGCGGCTGCCGGGGGCGGTATTCTCAGCACTGTGAAAGCCACGCGCGCCGCCTCGGAAGACGATCTGCTGACGGAGTCGCGCCGACACCGCGATTGGATGCTCCGCGCCGGCACGACGACCGCCGAAGCCAAGTCGGGTTATGGATTGGAGCGCGAAACTGAGCTGCGCATGCTTCGTGTGATGGCACGCCTCAACGCCGAGGGTCCGATGCGGATTGTACCCACGCTGCTGGCAGCGCACACGTTGCCCCCGGAGTTTGCCGGTCGCCGCGACGATTACGTTCGCTGGATCGCAGAAGAACTCATCCCCGAGGTTCGAGACCTCAATCTGGCGCGCTTTTGCGACGCCTTCTGCGATGACCACGCCTTCACGGTTGAAGAAACACGCACGGTACTCACCGCCGCACGTGCCCATGGACTGGAGCTGCGCGTGCACGCGGAGCAGTTTCGCCCCGGCACAGGAGCCGCTTTGGCCGCGGAGATGCACGCGCGCACCGCGGACCATCTCGAAACTGCAACTGCGGAGACTCTCAATGCATTGCGTGCCGCCGCGGTGCAACCGGTCTTGCTTCCCGGCTCGGTCTTTGCGTTGGCGCGCACCGCCTATCCGCCCGCCCGCGCCATGATCGATCACGGTCTGGCCATCGTGGTCGCCAGCGATTTCAACCCCGGCTCATCTCCGATCCCCTCCATGCCGTTCATCGTCTCGCTCGCTTGCCTCTACATGGGGCTCACCCCGGCCGAAGCGCTCACTGCAGCCACCATCAACGCCGCATGGAGCCTTGGCCTTGGCGACAGCATTGGCTCCTTAGAAGCCGGTAAGCAGGCTGACTTTCTTATTCACGAGTTCACCGATTTCCGCGAGATCGCCTACTTCATCGCCGCTGCGGAGCTTCCTCGCGTATTCATCGCAGGCCGGGACGTAACTCCCGGCTGATCATTCCTGACGATGACGCGTCGTCCTTCGCGGGAATTCTATGCGCGACCTACTGCGTGCGTGGATTTCTGCTTGTCGGCAAATGCGTCGAACAGACCTGCGTGAATCGCCAGCACAAGTTGGTTGATATCGGTTGCGGGAGGCCGGTCCGCTTCGAGAGGGGGAACGATCTTGCGAATTGCGGCGAGTACCTGCTGAATCTGTTTGCCCGGCTTCAAAGGTTTCCGGTAGTCCAGGCCCTGCGCGGCGCACAGGAGTTCGATGGCGAGAACCTGCTCTACGTCCTCGACAATCTGCCGCATCTTGAGCGCGGCGTTCATCCCCATTGAGACGTGGTCTTCCTTCCCGCCCGATGTCGGCACGCTGTCCACGCTGGCCGGATGCGCCAGTACTTTGCATTCATTCAAAAGCGCGGCCGCGGCGACGTGCGCCATCATGTAACCCGACGACAAACCGGCCTCGCTCGACAGAAACGGAGGCAAGCCTTCGTTGATGTCAGGGTTGATCAGGCGATCGATCCGGCGTTCGCATATGCTGGCGAGATCGGTCAGCGCGATGGCCGCGTAGTCGAATGCATAAGAGAGCGGCGCGCCGTGGAAGTTGCCGCCGGAGAGTACGTCACCGCGTGCTGCGAAGACGAGTGGATTGTCGGTGGCGGCGCCCGATTCAATCTCCACAATCGACGTGACGTGGTCGAGCGCGTCGCGAACCGCACCGTGCACCTGTGGCATACAGCGCAGGCAGTAAGCGTCTTGAATTCGCGCATCGTTCGTGCGATGCGACTCCCGAATCTCGCTGCGGTCGAGCAATGCCGTCAGATGCCGGGCCGCGACTGCTTGTCCGCGATGGGGCCTTGCCTTCTGGATGCGAGGATCGAAAGCGGAAGGTGTGCCACGCAGCGCCTCCAGCGACATCGCGCCGGCAACGTCGGCGATCCGGACGAGACGCTGTGCATCGTGAAGCGCCAGCGAAGCCACGGCAGTCATGGCTTGCGTGCCATTCAGCAGCGCGAGACCTTCTTTCGCTTCGAGCCGCAGCGGGGCCAGTTTGGCCCTCCGCAATGCCTCACTGCCGCTCATGCGCGCTCCCTTGTAGAAGGCTTCTCCTTCACCAATGAGGACCAACGCGAGATGGGCCAGTGGGGCAAGATCGCCACTCGCACCCACGGAACCCTTTTCCGGCACGACTGGATGAACTCCTCGATTGAGAAGATTCGTCAGCATCTCGATAACTTCTCTGCGAACTCCACTGAAACCCTTGGCGAGGACGTTTGCGCGCAGCAAGAGCATGGCCCGGACTTCTGCATCCGACAAAGGTCTGCCCAGTCCGCAAGCGTGGCTGCGCAGTAGATTCACCTGCAATTCAGAAAGATGGTTGCCCGGAATGCGAACGTCAGAGAGCTTGCCGAAGCCGGTGTTGACACCGTAGACGGCCACTTCTTTCGCGAGAATTTCCTCGATGAGCTGACGGGATGCGTCCACGCGCGCCAGAGCGGACGGCGCGAGGCCCACTTGCCGCCCTCCGCGAGCTACATGGTGAATTTCATCAAGGCTGAGATTCTGCCCTGAAAGCAAAAGCGGTGCTGAGTGATTCATCCTGACCTTTCAATCGCGGCTAGCCTGACCGCTTCTTCCTTGCGGAGCTGATAGGATGCGAGAAAATATCCAGCCGCGGAAGACACCGAAGACTCCCGAGCGGAAAAGTAAGCGATCGAGCGCCTCACTTGCAACCCGTCAATGTCCGACGTCCAAATAAAGAGCCACGTGCGAGCAGCGACCCCGCGATTCCGAAGTCCACGCGCTCGCGACGCTTCAGGCTGCTGAGAAAGGCGGGACTGATGCGTGGCGTGCGGCGGCGATGCGATCCTGAATTCATCTGAGGTATATACTGCGAAAGTAGGTTCCCAACTGCCTTTCCTGCAGATTTGACTGCGGTGGAACGGGGTCGAAGGCAGCACCTTGCATCAACTTTACAGCTAAGCAACTGCATGGGGCGGATCAGGTATGAACCACCCGAAAGAACAGAAGTACGAGCCGGAAGCTCCGACGCTTGTAGTCGGGAAAAGTGCATCCGCCACTGCTGCTTCAGTTCAGAGCGACCCGAGCGCTCAGGTATCCGGAGCGCCGGCAGAGCCGTTCCCCGGACACCCCGCAAATCAAACCAGTTTGAACAGTGAGGCGCCAACGCTGGCGATAACGCCGGGTACGGGACCGTCCGATGGCGGCCTTACTTTGCCTCCCGGAACGCCGGTGCACCTGGCAGTAAATGCCGCGGCTGTCGTGAGCAGCGGCTCAGCCCTGGGGCTGGGGGTGGTTTTTGCGAACCGTTACGAAATCATCAAGACCCTGGGCGAAGGCGGCATGGGAGCGGTTTACAAAGCTCGGGACCGGGAATTGGAGCGAGAGGTCGCGCTCAAAGTCATTAAGCCCGAGCTTGCCAACGATCCGCAAATTCTACAGCGCTTCAAGCAGGAACTGATCCTTGCGCGCCAGGTCACTGACCGCAACATCATCCGTATTTTCGATCTTGGGGAAGCCGGCGGAATCAAGTTCATCACGATGGAGTACATCGAGGGCCAGAACCTTCATCAGATTCTGAAACAGCGGGGCAAACTGGAAGCCGCGGAAGCCGTCGACATTATGGAGCAGGTGGCCGCGGGACTGGCTGCTGCCCACCGCGAAGGCATCATCCACCGCGATCTGAAGCCGGGCAATATCATGCGCGATGCCAACGGCCGGGTCGTGGTGATGGATTTCGGACTGGCCCGCACCTTACGCGGCGACGGAATGACGCAGACCGGCGCGATGCTGGGCACGATTGAATACATGTCTCCGGAGCAAGCGCAGGGGAAAGAGCTCAAAGCCAGTTCCGACATTTTCACGCTGGGTTTGATCCTCTATGAATTGCTGGCCGGCGTCACGCCATTTCATCACGAGAGCGCGATCGCGAGCCTGCTGATGCGCACGCAACAGCGCGCTATACCCCTGGCGGATGTCGACAAAAACATCCCGGGCTCGCTGAGCAATATCGTCGCTAAGTGTCTTGAGAAAGATCCGGCGAATCGCTACCAGAGCGCGGAAGAACTGGATGCGGATCTGCGCGCGTGGCAGGGCAGGAGCGGAGGCAAGAAGGTTTCCGCTTCAGCGATGCAGCTGCGCTTGATGCGCATGCGCGAGATTCCCTGGACGCGCTATGCAATCGCGGGCGTGCTGATTTTGGCGATCGCAGCGGGTATTGGTTGGTTCGTCGCCAGGAGACAACAGGCCGCGAAGTTAGCTCCGCATGATCCGGTCTCGGTGCTGGTTGGCGACTTCAGGAACCAAACAGGCGACCCGGTACTGGATAACACCCTGGAGCCAATGCTGGGCGTGGCTCTGGAAGGCGCCAGCTTTATCAACGTCTACAGCCGCGAAGATGCGCGCAAGCTGGCCGAGAAACTTCCCAATCCCTCGGACAAACTCGAAGAGACAGCCGCGCGGCAGGTTGCCATGAGCCAAGGCATCAACGTGGTAATTACTGGCGAGATCGACCTGCGCGGAGATGAGTACGAAGTATCGGTGACGGCGCTGGACGGAGGAGTCAGCGGGAAGGTGCTGGCTCATGAGGAGATCAGCGTCACCAACAAGCAGGACATTCTGAGCAGCCTGCCCAGGCTGGCTGCCCCGATCCGCAAAGCCCTGGGCGATACCACGCCGCCCTCGAAACAGTTCGATGAGGTCAGCGGAGGTTTCAGGGCAGCATCGCTGGAGGCGGTTCACCTGGATGCGATCGGGGTCGATGAGCAATTCGCAGGCAAATTCCAGGAGGCATTCGATTCGTTTCAGAAAGCCGCGCAACTGGATCCGAACTTCCCGCGCCCGTACACCGGCATGGCGGCAATGGCCCAGAACCTGGGCAGACCTCAAGATGCCGTGAAGTACATGAATCAGGCCATGCAACTCGTCGACAACATGACGGATCGGGAGCGCCTTCGTAACCGCGGCCTTGATGCTCTGACCAAGGGCGAATGGCAGAATTGCGTCAACCAATATAACAATCTCGTTTCGGCCTTTTCTGCCGATCGGGTCGGCTGGAACAATCTGGCCAGTTGCTATGTGCAATTGCGCGACGCGCCGAAAGCGCTGAATGCCGCACAACACGCGGTGCAGATTGTCCCCAAAGGGGTGGGGCCGCGCGTCAACCTGGCATTTATCAGCGCCTTTGCCGGAGACTTTGCCCGCAGTGAAAAAGAAGCGCGCTCCGCGCTCGAGATCAACCCTAAGGCCGCGCAGGGATTCCTGGTGCTGGCCGAAGCGCAACTCGGCGAAGGCGAGATCGACAAGGCGGCTGCGACATTTCATACGCTTGAAGGCTTTGGTCCTGTAGCTGCATCCACCGCGACCGCCGGGCTCGCCGATCTTTCCGCCTATCAGGGAAAGTATGCTGATGCCGCGCGCATCCTCTCACAAGGAGCGACGAGCGATGTTGCGGCCAAGATGGACGACAACGCAGCGAGAAAATACGCGGCTCTGGGAAGCATCGAGACCATCCAGGGAAACCATTCGGCAGCGCTCTCCGATCTTGAGAAAGCGCTGGCCAAAAGCCAGTCGATTCAGATTGAGTTCCTGGCGGCCAGAAGCTATGTAGAACTGGGAGAGTTTGCGAAGGCGCAAAAGCTGGCGACGAGCCTGTCTGCGGCGCTGTCGGGCGAGGCGCAGGCTTACGGCAAGATCGTTCAGGGGCTGATCGCCCTGAAGCGCAAAGACAATAACGAAGCCATCCGGCAGTTCACTGCGGCGAATAACCTGCTGGACACATGGATCGGGCGCTACGATCTTGGACGGGCATATCTCGAAGCTGGAGCTTTCACCGAGGCCGACTCGGAATTCGATACGTGCCTGAAGCGGAAGGGCGAAGCCATCGAACTGTTTATGGATAACGTGCCGACTTATGCCTATTTTCCGCCGGCGTATTACTACGAGGGGCGCGCGCGGGAGGGTTTGAAGAGCCCGGGGTTCGCGGGCTTTTATAAGACCTATCTCGGCACTCGCGGACAGTCGACGGAAGACCCGCTGGCCGCCGACATCCGACGCCGCCTTGGCCAATAGCTCAGCGCGTCATTGAAGGCTCCGCTTCGATACGGACGATGGCAATACGTGAATCGAAAGCGCCCTAGCCCGCATTTCTCACAGTCCGGTTGACGAGGTCGGTGAGTTGGGTTTGAAAAAGGTTGGGAAAGGCCGTCTTTTCATGGCATAACTACGTTGTCGAAGCGTAGTTGTAGCCGTGCGGAGGCGGCCTTTCTGATGACAGAGTGTAATCAAGAAGTCTTCTCTTTTACAGCACATTTTTCGCGCCGGGTGGAGGCCCGGTTCACGGCTGGACAAGTGACCAGCGATGGCGGGGCGCTGCTGTTGCGGCAAGCGGATCGCAAGATCAACCTTCTTGCGCGTCTGGCCGCCTGCTTCTCTGACGGCCGCTCGCCGTCGTTGATCACCCACCAGTTACCGGAGATGCTGGCGCAGCGCATCTACGGGCTGGCGCTGGGCTACGAGGACTTGAACGACCACGAGCAATTGCGATCCGATCCGCTCATGGCCGTGCTCAGCGGCAAGCGGGAGCTGGACGAGCCGCTGGCCGGAAAAAGCACGCTGAACCGGCTGGAGCTGATAGGGCGCACAGGGCGCTATCACAAGATCGGCTACGCGGCGGAATCGATCGACCGGCTGCTCGGCGATCTCTACATCGAAGCGCACCGAGCCATGCCCACCGAGATCGTGCTGGACCTGGACGCGACCGATATCCCGCTCCACGGCCATCAGCCGGAGCGCTTCTTCCATGGCTACTACGACAACTACTGCTACTTGCCCTTGTACATCTTCGCCGGCGATCAACTGTTGTGTGCGCGGCTCAGGCCGGCCAACCAGGACGCAGCTGCCGGCGCGGTCGAAGAAGTGAAGCGCGTCGTGGCGCAGTTGCGTCAGCGCTGGCCCAAAGTGAAGATCGTGCTGCGCGCCGACTCCGGCTTCTGCCGCGAGGAACTGATGGCCTGGTGCGAAGCCAACCGCGTTGACTACGCCTTCGGCCTGGCGCGCAATCAGCGCCTCGCGAGGATCGTCGGCGCCCAGATGCAACAGGCGCGCATACTGCACCAAAGCAGCGGCAAGGCGGCGCGCGTCTTCACTGAGTTCGCGTACAGAACTCACAAGAGCTGGTCGCAAGCGCGGCGTGTCGTGGCCAAGGCGGAGTTCCTCGACAAGGGCCAGAACCCGCGCTTCGTGGTCACTTCGCTCCCTGCCGATGAGTGGGCCGCGCAGCAGTTGTACGAGAAGTTCTACTGCGCCCGCGGCGAGATGGAGAATCGCATCAAGGAGCAGATGTGCCTGTTCGCCGACCGGCTCTCCATCGACGAGATGGCAGGCAACCAGCTGCGCCTGTACTTCTCCGCGCTCGCCTACTCACTGGTCGAAGCACTGCGGCGTCTGGCTCTGAAAGGCACCGCGTGGGCCGAGGCACAGGTCTCAACCATCCGCCTCAAGCTGTTCAAAATCGGCGCCCTGGTGCATATCAGCGTACGCCGCGTCGTGCTCCAGATGAACTCGGCCTATCCGTGGAGAGACATCTACGCGCATGCCTTCCATGCCCTGCGCTGCTGAACTCTACCCGCTGCTGCTAAAAACACCAACTTCACCCGCACTCAACGGATCGGCTCGCGGAGCCTTGCCCAAAATCGCGATCTGTAGCCGGACTACGCCGCGCCATCACCGATAAAATCTCGCTCCACGACTCCTGGAGACAACTCACCCCATCCAAACAGTCCTTCGCCCCCTGGAACTGCAGGCTCTCTGACTAAGTGTGAGAAATGCGGACTAACTGAAAGCAACGACACGCACTGGTCGCTGTGTATTGCGAGCTGATACCTGAAACCTGCTCTACAGCGTGCGCTTGAACAGCGGCGTGGCCACCAGCAGCGTGGCGATTCCAAAGATGACGAGGAACAGGAGGTCACCCTTGATAGCGACCCAGCCGCCATCTTTGAGCAGTACCGATTTGAAGCCGTGGATCACGTATGTAAAGGGATCGATCACGGTCAAGACCTGCATCCACTTGGGGAACGACGCTGTGGGATACATGGCGCCCGAGGGATATAACAGCAGGACATTGAGCACGCCGAACATGGCGCGGGGAACCAGCGGATCGTCGACCCGCACCATGAGCAGAAACATCATGCCGTTGAAGGCAATGGAGCCGGCGATGATCAGGCACAACGTCTGCATCATGATTATGGGATGAAAGATAATTCCCAGCCCGGCGATGAGCGACCCGATGACCACGATAGATATTCCGCTCAGCGTCGCTTTAATGGCGCCGGCGATATTCAGCCCGAAGACCAGCTCCAGTTTCGTTATCGGCGTAACCAAGTAGCCCTCGTGCACACCGCGCGCCTTGTCGTCGATGTAGAGCATCCCGCCGCCGATCATCACCGAGATATACATCGCCAGCGCCACCGTCATCGGCAGAAGATACTTCAGATAATTCACGTACGGGTAAAGCTCGACGACTTCGAGCGCGATGGTCTTTGCCAGACGGTCCTGAACCTGCGGTGCGTTCATAGCCTCGACCAGCAACTGCATCTCGGCTTCAAGCGACGAGGACGTGAACAGATCGGAGTTGTCGACAACAAAGCCAAGCCTGGGCGCGTCCTGTGCATAGACACGACGGGAGTATTGCGCCGGAATAATCACGGCCGCATCGATCTTGCCGGTGCGCACATCTTCGCGCGCCTGCACTTCACTTGTGTATTCGATGGTGGAGAAGGTCTTGATGTTGGCGGCGACAGCGTCGAAGGCCTCGCGCACCTTCACGGCCTGCGGCCCGTGGTCGTAATCCACCACGGCCACGTGGGTGCCCACGATCTTGCCCCCGAACGCGTTCCCGATGATGACCAATTGAAGAATCGGCATCATGAGCGACATGATCATGAGCGTGGGCGAGCGGAAGAACTTGCGCATTTCGCGCTCGATGATGGCAAACATCCGGTTCATGGGCGCGCTCCCGGCCGCGGCGGCATCGTAAATACCGGCTTCACCTGCTCATCGCGCAGTTGCCGCCCGGTGTAGTGGATAAACACGTCGTCGAGCGTGGTATTTTGCACGCTCAGCGAGGTGAGCGTTTCACCCAGGCTTGCCGCCAGTTCCACAATCTCCATGGTGGTCTTCGATCCCGACTTGGTGATGACGCGGTAGAAGCCTGAGCCCTCGGGTTGCACGCTGGTCACGCCCTCCATCGCCTGCAAGCGCCCCGGCCACGCATCGTCGTCGCGGTCAAAGTGCACTTCCACTACATTCGCGCCGGCTACGCTGTTCTTAAGCTCCACGGGAGTGCCCAGCGCCACCAGCTTGCCGTGATCCACAATGGCGATGCGGTCGCAGAGCTTGTCGGCCTCATCCATGTAGTGCGTGGTGAGGAGCATCGTGAGATTGCGCGTTGTCTTGAGCTTGTTGAGCATCTCCCATACCGCGATGCGCGAAACGGGATCGAGACCGGTGGTGGGCTCGTCCAGAAAAAAGATGCGCGGATTGTGCACCAGACCGCGCGCGATCTCGAGCCTTCGCCGCATGCCGCCAGAAAGCGTTTTGGTCTGCGCATCGCGCCACTCGGTCAGATCGACGGCTTCGAGCACCGCGTCGATGTTCTTCTTGCGCTGCTCGCGCGGCACGCCATAGAGCTTGGCGTAAATCGACAGGTTTTCCTGCAAGGTCAGATCCTGGTCGCTGGTGAGCGCTTGAGGAATCACACCAATCGCCTGCCGTACGTCGTCCGGGTCTTTGCTCACGTCATACCCGGCCACAACAGCTTTGCCCGCGGTGACGGGGATGAGTGTGGTCATCATGCGGATGAGCGTGCTCTTGCCCGCGCCGTTCGGTCCCAGCAAACCGAAGATCTCGCCCTCGGTCACGCTGAAGTTCACGTCCTTCACAGCCTCGAAGTCGCCGTAGCGTTTCCAGATGTGCTCCACCGCAATGGCCACAGGACGCGGCGCGCCGTTGCCATTTGCGGGCAAGCCGTTGCTGGGCGCGCTCACTGCTTCACCAACTTTGCCTTGGGAATGTAGACCTCGGCCGTCATGCCGGGCACAAATTTCTCGCCGGGATTGGGGATGAGCAGCTTCAACTGAATCGTCTTGATGTCGCGCTTCATGCTGTTCACGTCGCGCTGCGTGGCAAAATCGCTCTCGGCCGACTTGGCGATCACGTAGCCCCAAATCGTGGCGCCGCTGGGCATTACCACGCGCAAGCTGTCATGCAGCTGTACGGCATCGGCCTGCGTTTCGGGCAGCGGCGCGTAGACCCAGGTCTGCGTCAGGTCCATGATGGTGACAATGGGTGCGCCCGCGGACACCACTTCACCCTGCCGCGTTGCCCACACATCCACTTTGCCGTTGATGGGCGACACGATCTGGGAGTATCCTTCTTCCACTTGCGCCTGTTCCGCCAGCGCACGGGCATTGGCAGCATCGGCGCGGGTCTGGTCTACCGTGCGCGCCGAGACCTCGGTTAACATTTCATGGGCGCGCGCTTGGCGAAGATTGGCCTGCGCCGCAGCAAGATTGTCGCGCGCAGCATCAACCGCGGCCTTGGCTGCCCGCAGGGCCGTTTCCATTTCGTCGCGCGTCTGTGTGCTATCAATTCCCTGCTCGGCCAGAGCCACGGCTCGGCTGGTATCGGCCTGCTGATGCTCATACTGCGCCTGGGCCTGCGCCAGAGCGGCCTGCGCCGCCTGCACCTGCGCCTCCGCGCTCACTACTGCGCTCGAGGTCTCGCCCCGGTTTTGCTGTTCCGTATCCTCAGTGCTGTTCACCTTATAGCGCTGACTCGCCTCAGTGGCCTCGGCAGCCTTCAGCTCAGCCTGCAAGTCCTGGCTTTCGATAACCGCGATCAGCTCGCCTTGCGTCACGTCCTGTCCTTCTTCCACGGTCAGCGTCTGAATGCGCCCCGGAATTTTGGAGCTGACGATAACTTCGTTCGCATCTACGGTCCCGATCAGTTGCAAATCGGTGGAACGCCGCGTGGTGGTGAGATACCAGATCAGCGATCCCACCAACAGCAGTCCAAGAATCAAAAAAACTCGATTTCGCGCGCTCACTCCCTCGTCACCTCAAATGATCGATTTCTGCTTGAATTCGGAGGTCTCCGGCATCGGCATATCCGACAGTACCTTTGCCGCCAGCTCCGCGCCGTGCTTACGATCCTGGAAGAGAGCCTGGCCAAGAAACTCCACCGTGGTCGCCCTCCGTGCCCGCAGCACTTCGGTGTCGAATGGCTCAAAAGGCATGATCAGCCGCCACACCGGCGCGCTGAGGAAATAGAAGACGTTGCCGCCAAGGGCTGAAAGCACAATCTGTAGCCATTCAACCTCGATCAACTCGCCTGACGCGATACCTTCGCGCACCATCGACTGAAACATGGCATGCAGCGGCGCGAAGATCCGCTTCGCCAGAATGGGCAACTCGCCATCTTCGCCCTTATGCAGCCGGATCATCTCCTGCTGCATCAGGCTTTGGAATTCGCGCTGCGTCAGGATCCGGTCAAAATGCTCCAGCGCCGCGCGCAGCAGCCGTTCTCCGGGGCTGGCATCGCGAAGAAACACCGCCATCGAGCGGTCGCGCACCCGGGCCGAGACCATTTCGAGTGCGGCGGCGTAGAGCTTTTCCTTGCTCTCGAAGTAGTAATAGAGCAGCGCCTTGTTGACGCCAGCCGCGGCGGCAATCGACTCGGTGCGCGCCCCGGCCAATCCGCTCGCGGCAAACTCGGTCAGTGCGGCATCGAGAATGCGGCTGCGCGTTTCGGCGGAACGGTCGGCTTGGGTTTCAGTTTGGTTTGGCGGCGTCATTTTGAATTAACTAACTGGTTAGTAAATTAACCCAAAAACAACACTCTTGGCAAGCACTTTCCCTTGCTTCCTCCCACAAGCTTCTATAAGCATCTGATATACCGAGACTTACATTTCCCGTAGGCGCTCAAGTTCTCCGCCCTAATCGAAGACCACCGTCTTGTTGCCGTAGCAGAGGATGCGTCGGTCGAGGTGCCAACGCACGGCCCGGGACAGCACCATGCGCTCCAAGTCCCTGCCCCGCGCGACCAGATCTTCCACCTGGTCGCGGTGCGAGATGCGCGCCACATCCTGCTCGATAATCGGGCCGTCATCGAGAACCTCGGTGACATAGTGGCTGGTGGCTCCGATGAGCTTGACGCCGCGCGCATGCGCCGCGTGGTACGGCCGCGCGCCGGTAAACGCGGGCAAAAACGAGTGGTGCACGTTGATCACCCCGGCAGGATAACGCGCCACAAATGCCGGCGAGAGGATTTGCATATACCGCGCCAGGATGACGAGCTCAATTTCGTTCTGCTCAAGAAGAGCGACCTGCCGTGCTTCGGCTGCGGCGCGGGTTTCTGCCGTCACCGGCACGTGCTCAAATGGCACTCTGTAATAGGCGGCCAAGTTCTCGACCGCGCGGTGATTGGAAACGATGAGGGGAATCTCGCAGACCAGTTCGCCGGTGCGCCAGCGATGAAGTAGATCGGCCATGCAGTGCAGATACTGCGAGCAGAAGAGCGCAACCCGCGGCTTGCGCGCGCTCGAAGTGAGCTTCCATGTCATGTCGAGGTCGGATGCGAGCGCAGCAAAAGCGGCGCGAAAGCCTTCGAGGTCGAATCCTTCCAGCTCAAACTCGACGCGCATGAAAAACAGGCCCAAGCCATGGTCGATGTGCTGATCGGCGTGCAAGATGTTGGCGCCACGCTCGAAGAGCAGGCCCGACACACGCGCCACCAGGCCCTTGCGATCGGGGCAATCGATCAACAGAACGGCCGAATCTTTCATGGTTCTTTCAGATTACGCCATCCGGTGTAGCGCCGGTCTCCAGACCGGCTGTACTGGCGGCGTCCACGCCGCCAGCAGCGATGTGCGGGTCAAGAGACCTTTATCGCAGTCGACCCGGAGGTCGGCAATACCCTTTTACGGGCCAGTCTCAGTCGTAATAATCAAGCCCCAGGTGCGTCACCAGGTCCGCGCCCATGATGTGACGCAGCGTGTTCTTGAGCTTCATCGACTGGATGAACAGATCGTGCTCGGGGTAAAGCCCAGGCGCGCTCTGCGGCGACTTGAGGTAGAAGCTGAGCCACTCCTGAATGCCGATGGAGCGCAATTCCGGCGTGCGCTTGGCGAGATCGAGGAACAGCACCAGGTCCAGCGCGATGGGCGCGGCCAGGATCGAGTCGCGGCACAGGAAATTCACCTTCAACTGCATGGGATAGCCCAGCCAACCGAAGATGTCGATGTTATCCCACGCCTCTTTTTCGTCGCCGCGCGGCGGATAATAGTTGATGCGAATCTTGTGGTAGATCTCCTTGTAGAGATCGGGATAAATCTCCGGCTGAAAAATATACTCAAGTGATCCGAGCTTCGACTCTTCCTTGGTCTTGAACGATTGCGGCTCGTCCAGCACCTCGCCGTCGCGATTGCCGAGGATGTTCGTGGAGAACCATCCGTTGACGCCCAGCATGCGCGCCTTGAACGCCGGCGCCAGCACCGTCTTCATGAAGGTCTGCCCGGTTTTGAAGTCCTTGCCGCAGATGGGCGCGGCGTTCTGCTTCGACAGCTCGATCATGACGGGAAGGTCGACGGTGAGATTCGGCGCGCCATTGGCAAAGGGCACACCTTCCTTCAGCGCCGCGTACGCGTAAATCTGCGAGGGCGCAATGGCGCGATCGTTCTTCTCCAACCCTGCTTCGAACGCCTCGATGGAACGATGCACAGGCTTCGGCTCGAGGAAAATCTCCGTCGAAGCGGCCCAGATCATGACCACGCGGTCGACCTTCTTCTTGAAAGCGCGAATGTCTGCGCGCAGTTGCTCCGCGAGATCGCGCTTGTTTTTGCCCTTCTTCACGTGCGTGCCGTCGAGCCGCTTGACGTAATACTGATCGAATACCGCGGGCATGGGCTCGATCTTTTGCAGGTACGGCTTGAGCTGCTTGAGCATCTCGGGCTTGAGCACGGCTGCGTGCACGGCCGCCTCGTAGGCGCTGTCCTTGAAGATGTCCCAGCCGGTAAAGACGATATCGTTCAAATCGGCGAGCGGAACAAAGTCCTTAATCAGCGGCGACTTATTGTCCGTGCGCTTGCCCAGCCGGATGGTGCCCATCTGCGTCAGCGAACCGATCGGCTTCGCGAGTCCGCGGCGAATGGCTTCCACGCCGGCGATCATCGTGGTGGCAACGGCGCCCAGGCCCACCACCATCACACCTAATTTGCCCTTGGCGGGCTCAACTTTTGTTGCGGCGGTCTTCTTGCTCGCGGACGCATTGCCCGCGCGAACTACGGCTTTCTTGCCGCCTTTCCCCTTCGCTGCCATTGCTTCTCCTGTTCCTCGGTTTTGAAAATGATTTCTAATTCTCGTACTGCGGGAAACTTCGCTTGCCTACTCCCTACTGGCTACTCTCTACTCCCTGCTTCTTCCACCGCTTGATGTGCACCCACAAGAACCACGCAACGAACGCGACCAGTGCGAGCTCCACCACCAGATGAAAACGATGAAACGCCTCTTGCAGCCTCGGATCGGTATTCCAGCTTTGGCCGAGCTTCATGCCCACCCAGGCCAGGCAGAGGTACCAGATAAACGAACCAATCGTCGTGTAAATGTGAAAGCGCACACGCGGCATCTTGCCGATTCCCGCGGGAAATGCAACATACGTCTGCACCAGCGGCAGCATGCGTCCGATCAAAATGGCAATCGCCCCGTACTTCTCGAAAAATCCCGTCATCCGATCGAGATCGTGCGCGCTCATCAATACCCATTTGCCATAACGCGCCACCAGCGGCCGCCCGCCTTTGGCGCCGATCCAATAGGCGATGGCCGACCCGATGTTGCAGCCGATTGTGCCCATGACGGCCACAAGCAGGAGATTGAAGCGTCCCTGAAAAACCAGGTAGCCGGAGAACGGAAGAATGACTTCCGATGGAATGGGAATGCCGGAGGAATTCAGAGCCAGAAGCGCCGCGATGCCTATGTAACCGCCGGCATCGATAGTGCGGGTGATCAGAACTCCCAGGAGGGCGATTAGTTTTTCGATCATGCCTTAGCGAGTATAGCCCGCGGGTTTCAGGACGACTGGGCTGACCCCGCATTTTGCGTGCCCTGCAGACAAAGGCCCGGCAACTCACAAGAATTTCAGCGGATTTGGTCTCTTTATTTGTACTGTGTTTAATATAGTGACTATAGTATTTATCATGATTCGAGGCTAGGCATGACCAGAAAATACTCGATGCGGTGTTCGATCGCCTCCACACTCGATGTGATTGGCGACCGCTGGACCATTCTGATTCTGCGGGATCTCTTTTTGCACCAGACGCGGCGTTTCCAGGACTTTGTGGCCGGCCTCCCCGGCCTCACGCCTGCTGTGCTCTCGGCTCGCATTAAAGATCTCACCGCGCACGGCATCCTCACCAGCCGTCTTTATGCCGATCATCCGCCGCGGCCCGAATACACGCTCACGCGCAAGGGGCGCGCGCTGAATCCTATTCTGATGGCCATGAAGGCCTGGGGCGAGCAGTACGCCACCTCCGCCATGGGCGCCGCCAGCCTGGAGAGCGACCTGCGCAACTGAACAGCGCGGCTTTGTTAGGATAGTTGCTGATTGCAATAAGACATCGAGGTCGCCTTGTCCGAATTTCCTCCCGTTCCCCTCACCCTTGAAGGCTCAAGCGTTCTGCATCAGTTCTTCCGCTTCGATTGGAAGGCGCTTCGTGCTCTTGGCTCAACAGAGAAGCGCGCAGCCATGGCCACGGAGTTTGTGACGGTGCTCGATAAGATGGAGCGCGCAGCCGACGGCAAAGTGCAGACGGCTCTTTTCTCCGAACTCGGCCACAAGGGCGACCTGATCCTCGTGCACTTTCGCGAATCGTTTGAAGCGCTGAACCAAGTGGAACTGGATCTGGCGCAGACAGCGCTCTACGACTTCCTCACGCCGACGCATTCCTACGTATCGGTGGTTGAGCTAGGCCTCTACGAGTCGAGCCGCAAAACCTACGAGGCCGCCTCGGCGAAGGGATTTGAAGCCCACACTCCAGAGTGGAATGCAGAGATCGCGAGTTCGCTCGCGCGCGGAGCCGACGCCATGAAACCGCGGCTGTTCCCTTCCGTGCCCGACGCGAAGTACCTATGCTTTTATCCCATGGATCGCAAGCGCGGCGAGCAGGTGAACTGGTACACCGTGCCGTTTGCCGAGCGCCAGCGCATGATGCACGAGCACGGCATGATCGGCCGCAGATATGCCGAGCAAGTGAAGCAAATAATTTCCGGTTCGATCGGGATGGACGATTGGGAATGGGGCGTAGATCTTTTCGCCGATGACCCTGTCGTCTTCAAGAAGCTTATTTACGAAATGCGCTTCGACGAAGTTAGCGCGGTGTATGCGCTGTTCGGGCAGTTCTATCTTGGGGTGCGGCTGCCGGTGGAGAAGCTGGGCGCGTGGCTCGACGGGAAACTCTAAGAAAGAGAACAATAAAGAGGCGTTGCACTCCTACTCATGCCGGTCCGTATCTCCACACCCGCTAAACACAAGAAGCCACCCGCACGGGTCACTCGCGGTGCGCTCGCCCCGGACCGCGTTGAAGCCATTCTCAAGGGTCTCGACGAAGCGTACCCCGAAGCGGAGTGTGCGCTCAACCATCGCTCGCCGTGGGAGCTACTTGTCGCGACAATTCTTTCCGCGCAATGCACCGATGTGCGCGTGAACATGGTGACGCCCGAGTTGTTCCGGCGCTTCCCTACTCCCGAAGCGATGGCGAAAGCGGGTTTGCCTGAACTCGAGGAGTTGATTAAGACGACGGGGTTCTTCCGTAACAAGGCCAAGTCGATTCAGGGCGCGGCGCGCAAGATCATCGCCGACTTTGGCAGACAGGTTCCACAGACGCTCGCCGAACTCATCACCATTCCAGGTGCAGCGCGCAAGACGGCCAACGTGGTGTTAGGCGTTTGCTTCGGAAAGGCCGAAGGCGTCGTGGTCGACACGCACGTCTTTCGCATTTCTCGACGCCTGGAACTCGCCAAAGGCGACACCGCGGAAAAGGTTGAGCAGGAGTTGATGCAGGTGATTCCGCGCGAGCGCTGGATCAGCTTCTCGCACCAGATCATTCATCACGGCCGCCGTGTGTGCATCGCTCGCAATCCAAAGTGCAACCTGTGCAACCTCGAACAGCTCTGCCGGTCGAAGGACAAGACGTGGGAGAGCTGAGGTAGCGAAGTTAGAGTCCTCAAATCAAAGCGGGCGATACTTGCGAATTATCCAGCGATGGACACCAAAAAGGCAGAGGACAATACCTGTCAATAACAATGCGAGCATCAGCCATTGGAGACAGGTGTCATACCACGGAGTGGGCTCAAACGAGATCCTGAAGATGTACCTAAAGTAGATAACAAACCCAACCGAAGACAACACGAGAAAGCTCAATCCAAGGCGGATCACCGGCGCGCTCCTTGGCGTAATTCTAGCTTATGATTTCGAGACTTTTTGCAGCAATTCAATCGCTGCTGCAATCAAGGCTGGAATATCCGATCGGCTGGCTTCGGCGACGGGGGGCCAGCCAAATTCGCGCAGGGTTGCGCTGGTGATCGGCCCGATGGATACGGCGGCGACGCCTGCAAATGGAAAAACAAGGTTTGCAGCGCGGGCTGCATCGGCAAGATGCGTCACGCTGGAGGAGCTGGTGAAGGTTGCCGCATCTATTCCTTCGGCAAGCGCTGTGCGCAGCAGCCCCGGCGCGGCGACCGGCAGGCCGTTTCTGTAGGCATCGACGACGTCGACCGTCGCTCCCGCGGCGCGCAGCGCGTCGGGGATCACGTCACGTGCGACTTCAGCGCGGGCCAGCACGATTCTCATTCCGGCCACTTGATCGGCCAAGCCCTCAACCAATGCTTCCGCGACGTAGGTCTCCGGTACTATAGCCACCGGCAGACCGGATTGGCGCGCCGCGGTTGCCGTGGCTTCGCCGACTGCAGCCACTTGCAGGTGCGGACCTTTAACGAGCGGCACACCGAGCGCTGCTGCGCGATCCGCAAGCGAACGCACCGTGTTGGCGCTGGTGAGAATAAGCCAGTCATACAAATCGAGTGCGCGGAGCGCGCGATCAAGCGGCGCGAGATCGGCTGGAGGCTGAATCTCCAACACAGGAACTTCGACAGGCTCGGCACCCAGCGCGCGCAGTCCCTCGCTCAGTTTGCTTGCCTGATGCGCGGCGCGCGTCACCAGAACACGGCGGCCCGCCAGCGGCAGCGCCGTCATCAGGCGGCTCCGCCTGGGACATCACCGGCCGCCGCTAGCAGTGGACCCGCGCCGCCTTCCATCAACATTGCGGCAATCTGAAGGCCGAGCGCTGCTGGATCAATGTTGTCGCGCACGCTTCGATGATAGACGCGCACAGTCGCGCCAGTGTCTGGACTGGCAACGACGCCAAAGACCTCATCGTGCAGTCTGATTTCGCCTTTACTTTCCAACGCCTCAAATGGCACCTGGCGGCAGTGAATCCCTATAGGCACCTGGCAACCACCGCCCAGCGCAGCCAATGCCGCGCGCTCCACCGCGACGGCGAACCGCGTGACCGCGTGATCGAGAAAACTCACCGCATCGATGGTCGCCGCATCGTCCTTGCGCGTCTCGATTCCCAGCGCGCCCTGACTGGCAGCGGGACAAAACTCCTCCGGCGAGAGGCGCTCGCGCACCCAGTCGGTCCTGCCCAGGCGGTCGAGGCCCGCAGCGGCCAGCAGAATCGCCTCCACCTGACCCTCGGCAAGCTTACGCAGCCGCGTGTCGACGTTGCCTCTGAACTCGACCAAATCGAGGTCAGGCCGCAGCGCCTTCAACTGCGCGCGGCGTCGCTGGCTGCTAGTGCCCACGCGCGCGCCCAGCGGCAACGCGGCGAGATTGGCATGGTTGATGGAAACGAACACGTCGCGCGGATCGACGCGCACCGGCGTGGCCGCGAGCGTAAATGGCTCCGGCAGCTCGGTGGGCAGGTCCTTGAGCGAATGCACGGCGAGATCTACGCGACCGTCGGCCAGCGCTTCTTCAATTTCCTTGGTGAACATGCCCTTGGAACCCACCTGCGCGAATGTCACTTCCTGCAGACGGTCTCCGGTGGTCTTGATGATCTCGATTTCCACGTCGTGACCTTCGACGCGTAGCAATCCGGCAATGTGATTAGCCTGCCAGAGTGCGAGCTGCGATCCGCGGCTCCCGATGCGCAGCTTCATTTGCGTGCTCCCATTCCGCGTTCAAAGACTCTTATGTTCACGACACGCTTGCTCTCGGGTTCCTCTGCATTCGGGGTTTCCCTTTCGGTCTTCGCCGCCTTCTCTCCCGCCGCTTGAGCCTCAACCGGGGTAGCCGCCGACACCGACCACTCGTCGCAGAGCGCCTCGAGACGCGACTCGTCACCGTCGCGCGCCGCTTGCTTGATCGCCTGCATGGGCGGATGCAAAAACTTGTTCACTAGCCCCCGCGTCAATGCTTCGACGGCGGCCAACTGCTCGGGCGAAAGCGTGCCCAGCCGGCTGTGAATCCGCTCCATCTCCGCCACGCGAATTTCTTCGGCTTTTCTTTGCAATGCAACAATCGCCGGCGCGACGTTGACGGTCCGTTGGCGAAGGTGGAAGCGCTCCACTTCCGCCGCAATCAGCGCCTCGGCGTCAACCGCCTCGCGGCTGCGCTCTTCCTTATGTGAGTCGGCAACTTGTCCTAGGTCGTCAATGTCGTAAACGAAGATGCCGTCGAGCTCGTTCATCTCCGGATCGACGTCGCGCGGCATGGCAATATCGATGAAGAACATGGGCCGGTTGCGCCGCTTCTGCAGGAAGGCCTGCCCGTGCTCGCGTCGGAAGATGGGATGCGGCGCTCCCGTGGAGCTGATGACGATGTCGGCGCGGCTGGCCGCTTCGTAAAGCTGTGCGAACTCGATGACCTGGGGCACCACGGAGCCGGAAAACTCCTCGGCCATGCGGCGCGCGCGCTCGGCGGTGCGATTGCTCACCAGGATGGCGCCGGCGCCCTGCTGTACGAGGTGCCGCGCGGCAATTTCGCTCATTTTTCCCGCGCCCACCAGAAAAACTGTGCGCCCCTCGAGCGAACCAAAGATTTTACGCGCCAGATCGACGGCCACGGATGCAATGGAAACCGAGTTCGAACCGATTCCGGTCTCGCTGCGCGCTCTTTTTGCCGCCGCAAACGCGCTTTGCAGCAGATGTTCCAGCTGACCCGAGACGGTTCCCGCGGCGCGCGCCACGGCGAAGGCTTCTTTCACCTGGCCCAGAATCTGCGGCTCGCCCACCACCATCGAGTCAAGGCTTGCGGCCATGCGAAACAGGTGGCTCACCGCTTCCTTGTCGTGGTACTCGTACAGATGCGGCGCAAGCACTTGGGCTTCTATGCCGAAGTAGCTGGACAGGAAGTCGGCGACCGGGGCGTCCGGGCCCTCCACGGCAGCCAGCAGCTCCACGCGGTTACAGGTGGAGACGATCATGCACTCGGCGACTCCCGGCGTCGAAGCCAGCGCGCGGGTGGTCTCGGCCAGGTCGTCGCGGCCGATCGCGATCTTCTCCCTGAGAGCGATGGGCGCCGTCTTGTGGTTAACGCCAATGAGTGCGAGTGTCATTGGGGACCGAACCTGTGCACCTGGCTAAAGAAGTTGACTGCCCAGACCGCCATCATCACGACCAACGCCACGCCGGAGACATAGGCGGCCCTGCGACCGCGCATTCCCATGCCGCGCCGAAGCAGGAGGAGCGTCGCGTAAACGAACCACATGACGAACGAAGCAAGAATATTGGGATCGAGAAAATAGGCCGCGCCCAGCGAGGTTTCCTGCACCAGGACGGAGCCAATGAGCAGGCCCACGGTCATGCAGGGAAATCCAAATTCGAGGGTGGCGAGTGCCAGACGTTCGAGTGTGTCGAGCGGAGGCAGCCAGTCGAGCGGTGCCCAACGGGACTTTTCTCCCAGTTTGTGCTTCGATTTGATGCGCCGCTCCTGGACCAGGTACATGATGGAAGACAGCAGGCTGAAGCTAAGCGCCGCATAGGCCAGCAACAGGGCGATGATGTGCGCCACCAGCCAGCTGACCCAGACCCGCTGCGAGGGAAAGCGGTAGCGATCCGCCCCCAGCGAGGGAATGAATACGAGGAAGAAAGTCGCCGGCAAGGCAAAGATTCCAAGGGAGATGGCGTCGTAGAGCCACCAGGCCAGAAAGAACAGCCCGGCCACGGCAAAGCCCAGCAGCGACTCGATCTCGCGCACGCCTACCGGCATCAGGCGATGCGCCTGCACCAGCATCTCGACCACGGAGACAAAATGAAAGAAAAAGGCCATTCCGCCCACGTGGACGCAGGTCTTGCGCCAGGGCAAGGATCTTGAGAGCACGGCGGGGAAGATGGAGATACATCCGCCGGCGTACAAAATGGCCGCAACTCGTAGCCAAAGCAGGTACATGGCAGCTCTTACCTTAAAGGCGTTACCAATAAGTATACTGTGATGCAAATCACCTTACGGCTGCCGCGAAGCTTGCCCCTGTCTTGCAAAGCGAGACCGAGATCTGGCCCCGGATGGGCACCTATCGGCCGAATGGAGCGAACCTCCATCCCCGGCGTCCATGCAGCGCGGCAGACGCCGGGGCTGGAGTGTTTCATCCCAATGCCGTAAGCGTTACTGCTTTTTGGCAACGAAGGTAGAAGTCCGGCCCGTGACCTTGTCGTTATCGACCACGGTCATCATCTTGCCGTTCGCCGAGACGGTCATAGTCGAAATATCGACGACTTTACCGTCCCGCTTGTCAGTTTCCTCAATCGTATTTGCGTTGATCTTCTTCAGCGAGACTGCGTTATAGTAATGCGTACCCGTCGCAGGATAGTCGGCCCCGTCGAACTTCGCGGTATAGGTCTCGCCGGTCGGCGAGGTCATCGTGAACTGATCGCCATTCGTCTTGTACGTGGTCAGCAAGGCATTGTCGCTTCCGGTCTGCTTCTGGATGATCCACTGGCCAGAGGTCGCGTGCACGCCTGCTGGCGCCACGCCGCTCCGCTTGGCAGACGCTTCAAAACTTATCGACGCGCTACCATTCACGGGGTGACCGGTCGATTTGACAGTGAGAGTTTTGCCGTCGGCAGAGACCGTACGGGTCTGTTCGTAATCGGCTTGACCGCCTTTCTTGGTCGCGATCGAGATGCTATGTGGATCCACAATCGTAACGCTGATCGTGTCGTACGATTGCCCGGTAACTGCGTGATCCTGCCCGTCGGCGGCAACGTCGAATGTGGGGTTGCATGTGACGCAGTGGTACCAGCCCTGGCTGATATAGAAAGCCAGGGGTTTCGGGCTGAACTTGGTCTGCGACAGGTCAGTCTTCCAGGTGCCGTCGAATGGGGATTGAGCCTTGGCGACCTTTGCAACGCAGAGCGTCACCAAGGCTATCAACGCGCAATAAACATACTGCTTCATTCTGTTCATCTGATCTTCCTCCATGGGGATATTGGGATTCGGTGCTGGGGGCCGGGATTCGACGCAGCAGAATCGGGGCGACCCTGCAAGCCGCAGCGATTGTACATGGACGCAGCGACGCCCGCCTAACTTATTTCTTCATGGTAATGACGGCCGCTGCCAACAGGGTCGTGGAACCAGTGGAGGTCTTCAGGAGTTGTTTTTATCAGGACCGATCAACAGGTCGTACGTCTGCCTAAGAACCTTGGAGGTTGAATCCTGGCGGTCTGACCTACGCGATTTCGCGCAAGCATGGGACGCGTCGGGACGCGTCGCTGTCCGGCTGACTCATGGCCGCGAGCGCTTCGCACTGCATATCGAGGAGATAGCTCTCCGCGTCGTAAACCAGGCCGCGAACTGTGTTGTTGTGCGCCACTCCAACCGCACGTTCAATCGCAATCAGCTTTTGTAGCAGAACATCGAGACTCATCAACGGGTCTCCTTTGGATTTTCGTGCGAGAACACTAGTTTGCCGATCTCTGCCGTTTCCGAAAGTGATCTAGATCACATCACTTGCAGGTACCGGGTCTGGCACTGCGTTTTCCTTACCGCCGTTCCACAACCTCCTCAGACCTCTGCCATCGCCCCGCTTGGATTCAAACGGCGCCCGGCAATCCTTCCGTTTCAGTTCGATGCAACAAGCTCTCGCGGAGTTCTAAGCCGCGAATTCCACCGTCGCATTCGCTACCCCTGTGGCTCACCGCCGCGATAGTCTTAGAACCAGCGTGATCCGCGACGACTCTCAACACCGCGCCGTGCACGTCCCTCTACCGGGCACGGCCCCGCTCCTGGACGCAGCTCTGCCCCCGCACGCAGGCGAGGCTCGCGCCTCCGCGGATCCGGGCGATGTCACTGAACAAGAAGAGTTTGCGCTCACTTCCCCGTTCACCGAAAAAGGACAGCCGGAGAAGAACGCCCCGGAGCTCACGCCTTTTATGCGCCAATGGACCGCGGCGAAAAAGCAGAATCCCGATGCGCTGTTGTTCTTTCGCATGGGCGACTTTTACGAGCTTTTTTATGACGACGCCGCGGTAGCCAGCCGCGAGTTGCAGTTGACGCTGACGGCGCGCGACCGCGAGCGCAGCATTCCCATGTGCGGCGTGCCTTTTCACGCTGTCGAGCAGTACCTGACGCGCCTCCTTCGCAAGGGCTATCGCATCGCTCTCTGCGATCAGATGGAAGACCCCAAGCTCACGAAGAAAATCGTGCGGCGCGAAGTGACGCGGGTTCTCACGCCGGGAACGGCTCTGGATGCGGGGCTCGGGCAGGAGCAGAACAACTTTCTCGCGGCGCTTTACGAGGCAACGCCCAAGGGCGCACGCGCCAGTGAGTCGGTTTGCGCGCTGGCGCTGCTGGACGTATCAACGGGCGAGTTTCGCACCTCGGAGTTTCGCGGAGTGGATGCCCGGGCGCAAGCCATCGATGCGCTGCTGCTGGCCGCTCCCAGCGAGGTGTTGCTGGCGGCGAGCGCGGAGCTTCCCGCGCAACTGGAGAGGATTCCGGCGCGTACGCGGGTTGAGGATTGGGTGTTGACGCGTGACTTTGCTGTGCCGCTTGTCGAGCGGCAACTGAATGTCCATTCGCTTGAGGGCTTCGGGCTGAACGGCCACGAGCCGGCGGCGATTGCGGCCGGGGCCGTGCTGCACTACGTGCGCACCACGCAAAAAAACGAAGCGCTGCATATCGACTCGTTGAAGTTCGAGGAGCACTCAACGGCCCTGGAACTGGACCAGGTGACGGTGCGCAACCTTGAATTAGTAGAGCCTCTCTTTTCCGGCCAGGACGATCGCGTCACATTGTTTCGCACCCTCGATGCCTGCCTGACCCCGATGGGCAAACGGCTACTGCGGGCAACCATTCTGCGGCCGCTCAACGCTGCGCCGGAGATCGACGCACGTTACGAAGCGGTTGCCGAGGCGCACAGTGATCTGCTGAAACGCGAGGAAATGAGGCGCGCATTCGGCGGCATTTTGGATCTGGAACGCCTGCTGGCGCGGATTTCGCTCGACTCCGCTGGTCCGCGTGATGTGCGCGCGCTCGCCAGCAGCCTGGCGCGGCTGCCGGGATTGAAAGTCGCGCTCGACGCCATGAAGGCGCCGCGATGGCGCGCAATCTCCGCGCATCTTGACACGCTCGACGCCTTGACGGCGCGCATCGTGCGCACGCTGGTTGCCGAACCGCCGTTAACGCTTGTCGATGGCGGCGCTATCTCTCCGAACATCGATGCGGAACTCGATGAGTTGCGCTCGGTTTCCTCCTCGGGCCGTCAGGCCATCGCGGCCATCGAGGACCGTGAACGGCAACGCACTGGCATCGGATCGCTGAAGGTGCGCTATAACTCGGTCTTCGGCTATTACATCGAGATCACCAAGGCGAACCTGGCGCTCGCGCCCGCCGACTACGAGCGCAAGCAGACGCTGGTGAATGCGGAACGCTTCACCACGCCGGAATTGAAAGACTACGAACGCAAAATCCTCACCGCGCACGACCGCTGCATCGAAATCGAGAAGCGCATCTTTGCCGAGCTGAGACAATTCGTTCTCGAAAGCGCCGGCCGCATCCGCCGCAGCTCCGCGGCCGTGGCCGAGGCGGACTTGCTGGCATGTTTCGCGCACCTGGCAGCAGCGCGGCGTTATGTGCGCCCCCAACTGGTCAAGGAGCCCGTGCTGGAGGCTGTGGCGGCGCGGCATCCCGTCATCGAGCAGTGGATGGAAGAGACGCGCGAGGGACGCTTCATCGCCAACGATCTTTACCTGTGCGCTTCCGACGAATCTTCTCCAAAGGGTGAAACCGCGCAAGCGGCGAGCCTGCTGCTGGTGACCGGGCCGAATATGGGCGGCAAAAGCACCTATCTGCGGCAGGCCGCGATGCTGGTGCTGATGGCCCAGATGGGCAGCTTTGTGCCGGCCGACTCGATGCGCTTCGGCCTGGTCGATCGCATTTACACTCGCATCGGCGCCAGCGACAATGTGGCGCGCGGCCGTTCGACATTTATGGTCGAAATGACGGAGACGGCGACCATCCTGAACACGGCGACCAGTCGCTCGCTGATTCTGCTCGACGAGATGGGCCGCGGAACAGCGACCTTCGACGGCCTCTCGCTGGCTTGGGCGACGGTGGAGTTTCTGCATGCCGAAGTGGGCGCGCGCACTCTGTTTGCCACGCACTATCACGAACTCACCATGCTCGCGGAGAAGTTGCAGCGCGTGCGCAATTTGCGCGTGGGTGTGAAAGAGTCGGCGAGCGGCATCGTGTTTCTGCACAACATTGAGCCCGGCGCGGCCAGCAAAAGTTACGGCATCGAAGTGGCGCGGCTGGCCGGACTGCCAGCAGCGGTGATCGAGCGCGCCAAGAATGTGCTGCGCCAGCACGAGAAGCAGGAGCGGCAGAGCGTGCAGGTCGAAACGGAGCCGGATCCGATGCAGATGACGATCTTCACGCCGCTCTCGCAGAGGATTGTGGATCGCATTGACGCCACTGACGTCAACGCCCTGACGCCGCTGCAAGCGCTAAACCTGCTGGAAGAACTGCAACAGGAACTAAAGAAGAACAGGGACTAAGGGACTATGAAAGAAACTTTGCGTCAGGCTGCGGGAAGTTTGCTGGTGGTGGGGTTGGGCGACAAGGATCTCACCGCGATGGAGCGGGCGTGGCTCAAACTGATCCGGCCCGCAGGCATCATTCTCTTTAAACGAAACATCGTCGATGCCGCGCAAACACGCGCTCTGCTTGCCGAGGCAACCAGCTTTTGCACGCCGCACTGCGGCGCTTTCGTTGATGTGGAAGGCGGCACGGTGGACCGTCTGCGCGATGTGTTGGCTCCGATTCCCTCGGTACAGGCCGTGGCGCAAGCTGCGCGCGCAACAGGGCGCGCCGCAATCCAGCGCGAGCACGGCGAGCTGGTGGCACGGGCCGCAAAAGCCTTCGGATTCAATTCGTCGTTCGCGCCGGTGCTCGATCTGGCGCTGCCCGAGTCGCGCAAGGTGATGGAGACACGTTGCGCTGCTGAAACCGGCGCTGGTGTTGCGGACTACGCGCGCGAGTTTCTCGCAGGGCTGGCCGCGCAAGGCGTGGCGGGATGTGGCAAACATTTTCCCGGCCTTGGCGGAGGCACCCTCGATTCGCACCTGGAGACTCCGAAGATCGAGCGCACGTGGCCGCAGTTGTGGCAGGAGGATCTGGAACCCTACCGAGCACTACGCCGCCAATTGCCAATGGTGATGGTGAATCACGCAGCGTATCCCCTGACAGCGGACCCCGTGCGCCCGGCCACCGTGTCGAGGTTCTGGATGCAGACCGTGCTCCGCAATCGCATAGGCTATCGCGGCATGGTCGTCTCGGACGATCTCGAGATGGGCGGCGTGACTAAATTCATGCCCATTGCCGACGCCGCGGTTGCCACGATGCGCATGGGCTGCGATTTGGCTTTAATCTGCCACCACTCTGAACCGATCTTGCAGGTGTACGAAGCGCTGATTCGCGAAGGCGAGCGCTCGGCGGCGTTCAGCAAGATTTTGCTCGAGCGTGCGCGTGAGTCGGCACGAAAGCGAGTCAAGACATTCCCGGCAAAGATGCACTCCGCGCTCAACCCGAAGCAATTTGAGGCGTTACGCACGCAGATCGTGCGTTTCGCCGAGACAGTGGCAAAGGCCGCCCCCCGGGGGATGGCATGAAGGCGCTCACCGTGGCCGGCGTCATGAGCGGCACGTCCGCAGATGGGGTCGACGTGGCGGCGGTACGAATTGAAGGATCAGCGACTCGTCCGAGACTCACACTGCTGGCGCATGAGCACATTGCTTTTCCTGCCGCACTGCGGCGGGCTGTGCTCGCTGCCATGAATGCGTCCTCGACTTCAACGGCAGAATTGGCGCGGCTCAACTGGCGGTTGGGCCTCGCGTATGCGGAAGCGGTGAAGAAAACCGCCGAGAGCCGCAGTCTGCATCTTGATCTGGTCGGCTGCCACGGACAGACGCTCTATCACCAGGCGAGCGCGGCCCAGTATGCAGGCCGAAAGTTTGCGTGCACGTGGCAAGCAGGCGAGGCGCAGGCGATCGCAGCAGAGTTGCGCGTTCCCGTGGTATCGAACTTTCGCCCGGCAGACATGCTGGCAGGTGGCCAGGGAGCTCCGCTCGTTCCGCTTTTGGATTATGTCCTCTTCGCAGATAAGAAACGCGGGCGCGTTTTGCAAAACATCGGCGGCATTGCAAACCTCACTGCCATTCCGGCCGGAGGTCTGCCCGGCGCAATGCTCGCGTTCGATACCGGGCCCGGCAACATGGTCATCGACTGGCTGGCGCAAAAACTCTTCGGCAAGCCTTTCGACCGCAACGGAGCGCTGGCGGCGCGCGGAACTGTAATTGAGTCCGTGCTGAAAGACGCCTTGCGCCATCCATATTTCAAATTGCGCCCTCCCAAGACCGCTGGGCGCGAACAGTTCGGCCGGGCTTACGCGGCGGAGTTTCTGAAGAAGTGCCGCGCACAATCCAAGAAACCAAACGATGCGCTCGCGACAGCGACGGCCTTGACCGCGGAAACGATCGCGCGGAGCTACACGCGCGAAGTCGAGCCGCGCATGAAGGGCGGTGCCGTGGATTTCATCGTCTCCGGCGGCGGCGCGCGCAACCAGACGCTGATGAAAATGCTGGCCGCGCGGCTCGAGCCGCAGGGCTGCGTTTTGCACGACAGCGACGCCTTCGGATTGCCCGCCGAAGCCAAAGAAGCGGCGGCGTTTGCGCTGCTTGCGTGGTGCACGTGGCATCGTCTGCCGAGCAATGTACCCAGCGCAACGGGAGCAAAGCACGGCGCGATCCTGGGACAGGTGACCTATGCGTAGGGCGCAACGCCATGCTGGTGGCACACAACCCGGCGGGTTGACGCAGGTGCCGTCATCACTTTCAGGAAGCTAGACCTTTCTGGAGACGGCGGGGCTGGCCAAGCCCTGAATCGGGACAGTCCGGAGGAACGCAGGTAAGCACCAGCGGTTTTTCCTTGCGCATCTCTGCTACCATAAACATGATTGCGGCTCCCGGCGCCAGGCTGAATTCCCGAAAGATTGAGAGTTGAGCGCAAAGGCAGCAAGAGCCACCCAAAGGAGAATTTTTATGCCTCTAGTTTCCATGCGGCAGCTCCTCGACGAGGCTGCCAAGGGCGGATACGGTGTCGGCGCGTTTAACGTGAACGACATGGAGCAAATTCAAGCCATCATGATGGCCGCCAAGCAGACTAAATCGCCGGTCATCGTCCAGGCCAGCCGCGGCGCACGGCAGTTTGCCGAAGACCTTTACCTCTTCAAGCTGATCCAGGCGGCTGCGGAGCTGAACCCCGAAATTCCCATCGCCATGCACCAGGATCACGGCAATAGTTTTGACACCTGCAAGAGCGCCATCGCTCTGGGTTACACCTCCGTGATGATGGACGGCTCGCTCAAGGAAGACGGCAAGACGCCGTCGACGTTTGAAGAAAATGTGGAAGTTACGCGCCGTGTGGTCGACTACGCACACGAGCGCGGCGTGACAGTGGAAGGCGAGATCGGCGTGCTGGGCGGCGTGGAAGACGGCCATGGCGCGGGCGGCACGGGCCTGGAGCACATCACCGATCCCGACCAGGCTGTCGAATTTGCCGAGCGTACCGGTGTGGATGCGCTGGCCATCGCCATCGGCACCAGCCACGGCGCTTACAAGTTCAGCAAGAAGCCCGACGGCTCCGTGCTCAAAATGGACGTGCTCATCGCGATCCACAAGCGGTTGCCGCACACGCATCTCGTGATGCACGGCAGTTCTTCGGTGCCGAAGGACTTGCAGGATATCGTCAATGAATACGGCGGCAAGCTCAAGCAAACCTGGGGCGTGCCCGTCGAGGAAATTCAACTCGGCATCCGCAACGGCGTGCGCAAGGTCAACGTGGACACCGACAACCGCCTGGCCATTACCGGCGCCATCCGCAAGGTGCTGTGGACGCAGCCGGAGAAGTTCGATCCGCGCGACTACATGAAGCCGGCACGCGAGGCCATGGCCAAGGTTGTGGCCCAGCGCATGACCGAATTCGGTCAGGCCGGCCATGCCGGGGACTACACGCAGATTCCGATCAGCGAAATCGCCGAGGGCTACAAGAGCGGCAAGCTCGATACGCGCCCCTCCGTTGCTGCCAAGTAACTCCAGCACTACGCTCAAAAGACGAATGCGCCACGCCGCGATTGCGCGTGGCGCATTTCTCTTTTTGCACGCATCTTCTTGCCCCTTGCCGGCGGCCCACTTTCAGAGCCCGTAACCGGGATCGCCGCTCTCTTCGCTGCTCACTTCCTCGTGGCGCTGAATATTCAGCGGCTTCAAGTCGTGCGGCACCACGACGGTCCGCTCCACCGTGTCTTTCGCCTTCATCGCCTCTTCCACGCCAAAGGTCATGGCCATTTCGTCAATCTTGTCGTCGAAGTGGCGGCGCAGGAGCGACAGGTCGGCGCGCAGCTCGGCGCGTTGCTGGGGATCCTCGTCATCAGAGGCTTCCCATTTGGCAGTGAGAATGATCGAGAAGCGCAGGGCGGCAAGCTCTTCGCTTTCGTAAGCCAGCATCGCCTCGCGGCTTTCCTTGACATAGCGCGAAGCAGGTCCCATCAACGATGGATGAAGCGGAGCATGAAGCAATTCCGTGGACACGGCAGTCCTCCCTCCGCGGACTTTCCGCGGGGATGATCTCGAGCGATCAGCCGGAAACCACCAGCCTCGAGAGCACCGGCCCGTTGCCCTATTCTTCGGCTGGAATGGCCATAGTGTGGAGGCGTGAATTGGAGTGCGCTGTGAGCTAAGTCACTTGATGTTGGGACGGAGTTCCGAAAGAGGCTTCTTCTTGACGCTAAGGCGCTTCGATCCAACACTCAACGTGCAGGATGGAGCAAGCTTTCGCGAGTTGTACCTTTTGTAACGGGCTCAGGCCACATCAGTGGAGATGGCCGCAGCGGTCACACCCTTTGCTCCACTCGATGCGCCCGGCTGCATCAGGAGCCAGTAGTGGAAGCCATCCACAATTGCCATCAACGCGGCCTGATTCAGGTCGCTGCTCACGCCCGCAGTGGTCCACGGCTCGTGGCCGTCGGCGTTAAAGCTCACCGCGACCCGCACATGCGCGGCTGAATCGTACGCCTTGACGTCGAGCGCGGTGACAGTGAAAGTTCCCAGATGCATGTCGGCCAACGACGGAAACGGCTTTTCGAGTTCGCGGCGGAGGGCCTTGGTGAGCGCGTCCACAGGGCCTGCACCTTCGGCTCGCGTCGTGGCAACCTTCGAGTCGCCGAGCATGAGCGTCATGAAAGCGAGGGCATAGTGGTCACCGACGTCGTCACACTCGTCGAAGATGCGCCAGCTTCTCACGCTGAACCAATTGGGCAATGTTCCCAGAATTCTCATGCAGGCCAGGCGGAAGGAAACTTCGCTGGCCGTAAAGCCTCCTCCCTCGATCATGGCCGCATTCGATTCCATCAGCGTCTGCGCCTGTGCGGAGTTGAGCGGCACGCCCATCGACTCCGCCAGCATCATGATGTTGGCCTTGCCCGACTGCGCGTTCACGCCGATGACCGGGCTCGCCCCGACGCGCGCCGGATCGCACCACAAGTACGCGCCTGGATTCTTGCGTTCGCTTGAACCATGCATACCGGCCCAGGTGCCAAACGAGCCCGGGCCCACGATGGGAGCGCCGTGCGGCGGATCGAGAGCGAACGCCGCGTAAGCCGAATGCGCCAGGCTTGTCAATCCCATAAGCGCCTGCGGCGATACAAACTCGGCTTCTCCGCGAAGCTGCATGGCCCCGACTACCGTGGTCAAATTCACATTGCCACAGCGCTCGCCAGTGCCAATCAGCGTTCCCTGAACCTGGACTGCGCCGGCCATGATGGCAGCGCGCGTGTTGGCGACGCCGAGACCGCGATCGGTGTGACCGTGAAATCCGAAACTCGCGCCGGGAAAGTCGCGGATGAGGCCGCGGATTACCTGCTCCACTTCTTCGGGGTTCGACCCACCGTTGGTGTCGCACACCACGACGCGGCTCACGTTCTGGCGAACGCACTGTTCGGTGAGTTGGCGAAAGTGGCCGAGGCTGCGCTGGGCAAAATCGCCGTCGCACGGATTGCCGTTTTCACAGCGGCCGCACTCCGCATCCATGGCGTGTTCCAGATCGACAATCACTTCCAGGCCGTGCGATTGAAGGCAGTCGATGGTCTCCCACGTCATGCGCAGATTCTCTTCCGGGCTCACACCGAGCGAGCGCTCCACATCGAGCAGCCTCGACTTGACCACGATCACCGCGACGGGAACACGCCGCTTGTGGCGCAGGATGAATTCGACATCGGGCCAATCTTCAACTTTTGCGCCGCGGCCGCGCGTACGCCCGAACAAGGCCAGCTTCATCGCGCCCGGATCGGTATTCCCATTGACGACGGCGCTATTGGAGAGAGCGCCGGTCAGGTCGCTGACAAACTGGTTGGCCCCGGCGAATCCAATCTCGGCATAGCGCACGCCAAAGGCCGCCATACGCTCAAGCAGGAGCACGGCATTGGGCACCGAGATTTCCAAATT
>Ga0302189_10000191_pt1 | contig 51594 bp, 48 predicted proteins | sample II_Bog_E2_2_FD_194551 | JGI IMG/M metagenome (GOLD analysis project Ga0302189, IMG submission 194551) | Peat permafrost microbial communities from Stordalen Mire near Abisko, Sweden - II_Bog_E2_2 | ecosystem: Environmental > Terrestrial > Soil > Wetlands > Peat | place: Sweden: Abisko...
ACCAGGCTGCCTTCGTCTTTCTCGTGCTCTTCGCCGTCATGGTCATCTACAACGACCTGGTCAAAACATTGCCCGGTCTCACAAGAATGCCGTAGCCAGTGTGGCGCGGGCGCCCTCGCCCGCGTGCGTGCACTGCCTCTGCCTTCGGCCATTTCGCTCTTTTCGCGGTCCTGGTTTAAAATAGAGCTTCATGGCCCAAATCCAGCGCAGAAAAACCCATACCGCCTCGATTAACGGAGTCCGCGTCGGCAGCAATGCCCCAGTCATGGTGCAGTCCATGACCAACACCGACACCGCCGACATCCCCGGCACCATCAAGCAGGTCGCCGCCCTGGCCCGAGCCGGCAGCGAAGTCGTCCGCGTCACCGTCAACAATGACGATGCCGCCAAGGCCATCCCCCACATTGTCGAGGGACTCGAGAAGCAGGGCTTGCGCGTGCCCATCGTCGGCGACTTCCATTACAACGGACACCTCCTCTTAACCAAATACCCCGGCTGCGCCGAGGGCCTGGCCAAGTACCGCATCAATCCCGGCAACGCCAGTATCGGACGCAAGAACGACGACAACTTCCGCACCATGATCGAAGTTGCCGCGAAGCACCAGAAGCCCGTGCGCATAGGCGTGAACTGGGGATCGCTAGACCAGTCGCTGCTGACCAAGATGATGGACGAGAACTCGCGCCTGCCCGAGCCGAAAGACGCCCGCGAAGTCACCATGGAAGCAATCGTAGTAAGCGCGCTAAGCTCGGCGAAGCTGGCCGAGCGGCACGGACTGCGCTCCGACCAGATCATCCTCAGCGCAAAAGTCAGCGGCGTGCAGGATCTGATCGATGTCTATCGCATACTAGCCGCGCGCTGCGAGTATCCGCTGCATCTCGGACTTACCGAAGCCGGCATGGGAGCCAAAGGAATCGTGGCATCAAGCGCGGCCATGGCCGTGCTACTGCAGGAAGGCATCGGCGACACGATCCGAGTTTCGCTCACCCCCGCCCCCGGAGGCGATCGCACCGAAGAAGTCCGCGTGGCGCAGCAAATCCTGCAATCGCTCGGCATTCGCAGCTTCACCCCGCAAGTCACCGCCTGCCCCGGCTGCGGACGCACCACCAGCACCTTCTTCCAGGAAATGGCCGAGCAGATTCAAACCTATCTCCGCGACCAGATGCCCGTCTGGAAACAAACTCACACCGGCGTCGAAGAAATGAAAGTAGCCGTCATGGGCTGTGTCGTCAACGGCCCAGGAGAATCCAAACACGCCAGCCTCGGCATCTCTCTCCCCGGAACCGCCGAAGAACCCAAAGCCCCCGTCTACGTCGACGGCCGCCTCTTCACCACCCTGAAAGGCGACAAGATCGTCGCCGAGTTCATCAAAATCCTCGACGACTACGTCGACTCCCACTACGCCGCCAGAAAAAAAGAAGAAGTCGGCGTGAGCAACTGAACCAGACCGAGCGCCCGCAACTCGCACCCACTTGCGGTTTGTCAGCCTGAGCTTGAGAGCCGTCATCCTGAGCTTGAGCTTTGTCATCCTGAGCTTGAGCTTTGTCATCCTGAGCTTGAGCTTTGTCATCCTGAGCGAAGCGAAGGACCTGTTTTTTGCCCGGGAGCTAGCGGAACTTCGAATCCTTCCCTGCCGTATACAACATCGTGAGATGGATTTGTGCGCCTGAGCCATTCAACTCCGCCGCTGAAGGCCCAACACCCGAAAGAAACACTACCGTCCCGATTTGAACTCCGGCTCGGCTAACCGTTTCACTCGTCGCCGGTCCAACTAACGTGGTCCAACTAACGTAAGGAGCGATAGCAACCTTGAATATCCGGGAGGTCTTGCGGCAGACGGCCAATTCGATTGCAGCTCATAAGCTCCGCAGCTTCCTCACCATGTTCGGCATCGTCTGGGGCATCACCTCGGTCATTTTGCTGGTTGGTCTCGGCAAAGGCTTCAGCCACGATCAGAAGGAGCGTTTGAAATCCATCGGCGTCGACTTGGCCATCGTCTGGGGCGGCCGCACCAGCGAACAAGCCGGAGGCTACGCCGCCGGACGCGAAGTGCGTCTCTCGATCCGCGATGCCTTCCTCATCAAGCAGGAAGCCTACCTCATCAAAACCGTCAGCCCCGAGCTGCGCCGAAGCGTGTCCGAAGTCAGCCGCTACAACGCCGCATCCCGTCCCGTCCGCGGAGTCTGGCCCGACTATCAGCGCTTCCGCTCGCTCAAAGTGCAGGAAGGCCGTCTCATGACCGACGACGACGAGAACGAAAGCCGCCGCGTCGTCATCCTCGGCGTCGAAAGCCGCGACCAGTTGTTTCCCGGCAAAGCCGCCATCGGCGAAATCCTCATGATGAACGGATCGCCCTACACGGTAATCGGCGTCCTCGAAAAGAAAAAACAAAATGGCAGCTACGGCAGCGGCCCCGACAACACCCAGCTGTTTGTCCCCTATTCATCGATGGCACGCGATTATCCGCCGCCCGAACGTCCCGGCATTTTCAAGGGATATATCAACAACCTGGTAGTCGAAGTCGCCGACCCCGCGCAGCACGAAGAGGCCCTGCGCCAGGTCTATCGCATTCTGGGACGCGAGCACAATTTCGATCCTCGCGACAAAGACGCCCTCTTTGTTTGGGACACGCTCGAGGGCTCCCAACTCGTCGAACGCATCTTCGACATCATGACCATCTTCTTCGGCGCGGTCGCGCTCATGACGCTTTCTCTCGGCGGCATCGGCGTCATGAACATCATGCTGGTCGCCGTCACCGAGCGCACCCGCGAAATCGGAGTGCGCAAATCGTTGGGCGCAACCGCGGCCGACATCCGCAACCAGTTCTTTGCCGAATCCGCCGCGCTCATGATCGTCAGCGGCGCTCTAGGTCTCGCCATCGGAGTGGGCATCTGTCTCGCCGTGGCCAACGTGGAGTTGCCCGATATCGTCCCCCATCCCATCGTTTCTCCCGTCGCCGTCATCGCCTCGCTTCTGACCCTGGGAATCATCACCATCGCCGCCGGTATGTATCCGGCCCAACGCGCCGCCGCACTCAGCCCCATCGAGTGCCTGCGGCAGGAGTAACGCGTGCAGGTCAAGGAACTCATCCAGCAAAGTTGGGACGCGCTCACCCGCAACCGCCTGCGTTCCATCCTCACCATGATGGGCATCGTCTGGGGCTTGACCACCGTCGTCCTTCTCCTCGGCTACGGACAAAGCGTCAGCGCCGGCGTCCTCAACGCCTTCCTCGGCATCGGCAACAACGTAATCATGGTTTGGGAAGGCCAGACCAGCATGCAGGCCGGCGGCCAGCGCGCCGGCAAGCGCATTCACTTCAAGTATGAGGATGTCGAAGCCATCCGCGAGGAAGCTCCCCTCGTCCGCATGGTCAGCGCGGAATGGGACGACCCCTTTCCCTACAAATACGGCGACCGTGTCGTCACCGTGCAGAGCAAAGCCGTGCAGTATCCCTACGGCGAGATGCGCAAATTGAACGTCGCCGAAGGCCGCTACTTCGAAGAAAGCGATTTCACCGAGCATCGCCACGTGCTCATCGTCGGCCCCAACGCCGCAAAAAAAGTCTTCGGCAACCGCGATCCCGTGGGCGAATTCGTCACCATCAACGGCGGCAGCTGGGAAGTCATCGGCCTGCTCCGCCTCAAAATCCAGGATTCATCCAACAACGGCCCCGACAACGAAAACTTCTTCATGCCGTTCGAAAGCATGAGTGACATCAACGACCGCCGCGATCCCGAAATGATCGTCTTTCAGGCGGTCCTGCCCCTCCTCCACAAAGCCGCCCTCGGACAAGTGCGCGAAGTCCTCGCTCGCCGCCACAATTTCAATCCCAAGGACGACAAATCCACTCCCGAGTGGGATACCGTCGACGACTCCAAAGACATCCAGCAATTCGGACTCGCGCTCCAACTCATCCTCGGCCTTATCGGCACCTTGACCCTCGGCGTCGGAGGCGTGGGCGTGATGAACATCATGCTCGTCAGCGTCACCGAGCGCACCAAAGAAGTCGGCCTGCGCAAAGCCCTCGGCGCTCGCAATCGCGATATCGCCTGGCAATTCCTCGTCGAAGCCCTCGTGCTAACCTTCGCCGCTGGAGCCGTTGGCATGCTGGTCTCCGTCGTCCTCGCCCATGCCATTCCCCCCATGCCGCTCTATTCCGCCATGTACAAGACCGCTAATCACGAAGGCGATATCTTCCTGAAAACCTCCAGCAGCGTGATGTTGACCGCGTTCGTGATCCTGACCCTGGTAGGAATTACCGCCGGCCTATGGCCAGCCTGGAAAGCGGCCCACATGGAGCCAGTCGAAGCCTTGCGGCACGAGTAGACCGTGTGGTGACGGGGCTTGCCCCGTCAAGCATCACCCCGAACCCATGCTCGGGCATGAACGGGAAGGGCACGAGTTTACTCGTGCCGTTAAGTCGTTGAAATGTGTCCGCGCTTCAGCGCCTGAGGGGATCTTCTGGCGCTCTCAACGGCTCCTTCCGCAGCCTCCTAAGGAAACTCTGATTAAGTCCCGGTTTCCTCCGTGCACCCCCGTGTACCCTGTGGTTTACGCCCTTTGCCGACACTGAATCAGAACTTCCCTAAGCCGGCAACCCGCTCAAACCCTCCCCGCCTCCTCCTGAATGCGCTCCCACGCCCGCTCCACATGCCGCGCCTGCGTGTTCGTTTGGCCCACGCAGAACCGCAACGTGACTTTGCCGTCGAGCTTGGTGTGCGTCAGATAAAGATCGCCGCTGTTATTCAACCGCTCCATCAGCGCTTGATTCGCCCGATCTTGATTCGCCTGATCCTGATTAGTATGCTCTCCCGCCCGCAGCCGGAAGCAAACCAGATTCAGCTGCGCCGGCGCCGCCAGTTCAAAGCGCGAATCGCCCCGCACCCATCCTGCGAATTCCTGCGCCAGACGCACGTGCTCGCGAATATGATGCTGCAAGCCTTCAATTCCATAATGCCGGATCACAAACCAAAGCTTGAGCGACCGAAACCGCCGCCCCAATTGGATGTGCCAGTCGCGATAATCGATCACCGCCCCCGATTCCGTCGCCTGATTGCGTAGATACTCCGGCAGAATCGACAGCGTCTCAATCAGATGCTTCCGCTCGGCAACATAAAACACGTTGCAATCGAAATTCGTGAACATCCATTTGTGCGGATTGAACGTGTAGCTGTCCGCCAACTCCACGCCGTCGTTGATGAAGCGGAATTCCGGGCACAGCGCCGCCGTCCCGCTCATCGCCGAATCGACATGCAACCACAGCTTGCGCTCGCGGCAAATGCGCCCGATTTCTCGGACCGGATCGACCGCGTTCGAAGACGTTGTTCCCACCGTCGCGCACACGAAGCAAGGTACCAGCCCAGCCTTCATATCCAACTCGATCTGTCGTGCCAGCGCCTCCGGACGCATGGCGAAGTTCTCGTCCACTTCGATGTGCCGCAAATTGTCCGATCCCATCCCGGCGATCTTCATCGCTTTTTCAATCGAAGAATGCGTCTGCGTGGAGCAATACGCAACCAGCCGCCCATCGCAGCCCTTGCGATTGCTGGCAAACCCGGTCGTACGCTCGCGCGCGGCCAGCAACGCGCACAGCGACGCGCTCGACGCCGTGTCCTGAATCACTCCCCCTCCGCTGCCCGTCGAAAGAAACTTCTCCGGCAGGCCGAGCATCGGCACCAGCCAATCCAGCACCCGCGTCTCAACTTCCGTGCATGCCGGACTCGTGGACCACAGCATGCCCTGCACGCCCAGTCCCGCCGAAAGCAGGTCGCCCAGAATCGCCGGCCCAGAGGCATTCGCCGGAAAGTAAGCATAGAAATTGGGCGACTGCCAATGCGTGATGCCGGGCAGCACAACACGCTCCATGTCGCCAAGAATCTGCTCGAAGCCTTCGCCGCGCTCCGGCGCCGCCGCCGGCAGTTGTGAACGAATCTCCCCCGGCTGCACCCGCGACAGAACCGGAAAACTTTCAACTCGCGATTGGTAGTCGGCGATCCAGTCCACGACGGCGTGCCCCTGCCGCCGAAACTCCTCGGGAGACATATGGAAAGACTTCTGCTCAGACATAGGGACCGGCAATTTTTAATTTGCGATTTGTAATTGGCAATTTAAAACCCGGCGCCGTTAAATTACAAATCACCAATTACAAATCACCAATTACAAATTCTGCGCTTCGTCCAACTTGCCGTAATACACCCGCGTGTTGTATTCGAACTCCACCATATTTTCCCTGGCCTGGGCGCGATAAATCCGCTCCAACTCCCGCATCATCGGCACGTAGTTGGGATGACCCTCCAGCGGCGCGTACGAAGAAGACAACAACCGCCCAGCGGTACCTTCGTAGTCGAACTGCTGGCGCAAGTCGAAGACGCGCTCCTGATACGCAGCCGGCGCGAAAAATTCATGAATGATCGCGGTCGTCCGCTCGTGTCTCACTTCCTTGTAGTCAGTCCCATAAGTCAGCAGCAATTCCTCGTACTCGCGCAGGAAGGCCGTGCTCGCCGTGCGCCGTTCATTCCAGATCAACACGCACCATCCCGCCGGTTTCAGAATGCGCGCGAATTCCGCTCGCGCCCGAGCCAGGTCGAACCAGTGTGCCGCCTGTGCCGCCGTCACAAAGTCCACCGAACCCGATCGCAGCGTCGTCTCTTCCGCCGTTCCCGCGACCGACTCGAGGCGGGGATAATGTTCGAGCTCGTGGGCGCCCCGTTCGCGCATTTCCGCGTTGGGCTCGACGGCAAAAACGGAATTCCCGTTCTCCAAAAGTAGCCGGGTAAATACGCCCGTGCCCGAAGCAATATCAGCGACGATGTGATCCGGCTGCAGTCCGCACTCGGCGCGCAGCAGATCGAGAACTTCCGCCGGATATCCCGGCCGATAGCGGACGTAATTCTCCACCCGATCGGAAAAACGCGTCGTCGAATATTTCGCCATTGCTCATTAGTGTAACCCGTTCCAACAGCCATTCCCTCCACACGATACAATCTTCATTTTGCGTTTGGGTTGCGCCCGGACCTTCCTGCCTGATGGACTCGGCGCTGCCCACAAGGAGCTTCATGAAACTTCTCTCGGGTGCAGTTCTGTTCTTCGCGCTGATTGCCTCCAACCTGCAGGCCGTCGATCAGAGCGGAAAAAACAAAGATAAGAACGACAAGAACAAAGACCAGCCCGACAACTGGTCGATCAGCGGATTTCGCGACGTTCCCGCCGAGCGGAAACTCGAAGAAAAATTCATGGCCGTGCCCGACCCCAAACTCGCCCAAGAGCACCTCCGCATTCTGACCCAGGCGCCCCACATCGCTGGCTCTCCCGAAGACAAAGCCACCGCCGAATACGTAGCGCAAAAGTTTCGCGCCGCCGGACTCGACACCGAGATTGTCCAATACAAAGTATGGCTCAACTATCCCGCCGAAATTAGCGTAGACATGACCGCGCCCCCCGGGGTCGAGATGCACGGCCCCCACCGCGAGCACGTCGACGGCGATCCCTTGCCGGACGACCCGCGCGTTGTGATGCCCTTCAACGGCATGTCGCCCTCCGGCGACGCCGAAGCCGAAGTTGTCTATGCCAACTATGGCTCCCCCGCCGATTTCGACAAGTTGAAACAGATGAACGTCGACGTCCGCGGCAAGATCGTCATCGTCCGCTACGGAGAAAACTTCCGCGGTGTGAAAGCCTTCGTCGCACAAGAGCGCGGCGCTGCCGGAGTCATCATTTATTCCGACCCGAAAGACGATGGCTACTACCGCGGCGATGCCTATCCCAATGGCCCGTGGCGTCCAGCCAGCGGCGTCCAGCGCGGTTCGGTCGGATTCATGTTTCAGTTCCCCGGCGACCCCACCACCCCCGGAGTCGCCTCCACTCCCATTCTGCCCGACTCGAAACGCATCTCTCCCACCCAGTCCGAGCAGTTGCCGAAGATTCCCGTCACCCCTCTGTCCTACGCCGATGCTTCGCCCATCCTCGAGCATCTCGCCGGCCCCGCTTCGCCCCGTGAGTGGCAAGGCGCGCTGCCCTTCACCTACCACGTCGGCCCCGGTCCTTCTAAAGTGAAGATGCACCTCAAGCAGGACTACCAGTTCCGCACCGTCTGGGATGTAATCGGTAAAATTCGCGGCGCTTCCTCGCCCGACGAATGGGTCGTCGCCGGCAACCATCGCGATGCCTGGGTCTATGGAGCGGTCGATCCCAATAGCGGCACCGCCGCCATGCTGGAATCCGTGCACGGCTTCAGTGAACTGCTGAAGTCCGGCTGGAAGCCCAGGCGCACCATCGTCATCGCCAGCTGGGACGCCGAAGAAGAAGGACTGATTGGTTCCACCGAGTGGGGCGAAGACCACGCCCGTGAACTGGCGAACGCCGCCGCCTATTTCAATATGGATGTGGCCGTCAGTGGCAAAAAATTCGGAGCCTCCGGAGTTCCCACGCTAAAGGAATTCATTCGCGAGATTGCCAAGTCCGTGCCTTCGCCGCAAGGCGCCACCGTCTACGCACAATGGAAAAAGGCAACCGCGCCGAACGCGGAGGGCAACCATCCCCAGGAAACCGCCACCTTCCGCCCGCCGCCCAACGCAGCGCAAAACGACGTCCCGGTGGGCGATCTCGGCAGCGGCTCCGACTACACCGTATTCCTCCAGCATCTGGGAGTGCCTTCCACCGACATCAGTTCCAGCGGCGATTACGGTGTCTATCACTCGGCCTTCGACAACTTCGCCTGGTTCAAGAAGTTCGGCGATCCCGACTTCCTCTACGAGCAAGAAATGTCCCGCATCTTTGGCCTGGAAGTTCTGCGCATGGCTGACGCCGACGTGCTTCCCTACGATTACGAAAACTACGGAAAAGAAATCCTCGCCTACCTCGATAGCGCCAGGTTCAAGAGTAAAGATCGCTTCGGAGACAAGAGTCCCGACTTCTCTGCCGCCGTGGAAGGCGCGCGCCGCCTCCAGGAGGCCGGATCAAGAATGTTACAAAAACAACGCAAAATGCCCGCCCAGCCGGATCGAATCAATGCTAAACTTCGCGAAGCAGAGCGGGCGCTATTGATTCCAGAGGGTCTGCCGAACCGGGTGTGGTTTCACCACGCCATCTACGCCCCCGGACAGTACACCGGGTACGCAGCCGTGGTGATTCCGGGGGTGAACGAGGCGATTGATCGTGGGGATCTTCGCCGCACCGAGCAGCAGATTGCAACCTTGGCGGCTGCCCTGAACCGCGCCGTTCAGGTTCTGGAGCAATACCGCTAACCGCAGCTCAACGCTGCGCCTCAACCGTGCGGCAAGGGAACGCCGAGGCAACACGATTTATGCCACTGGCCAGAATCATCACACGATCTCAGATCTGCTCGCGAGAGCTGGCGATGGACTTGTTCGCCCGCGGTTACACCGTCGAAATTGTTTCGCCCGACGCTCTCCCCAACGACCTCGCCGATTTGGAATTGCGCGTCGAAGAAGATCCCGGTGATCGGCTGGTCGCAACCGTGCAAGCGCGCCATGGCGCGCGCTCGCAGTCGCTTGAATTTGTTCATCATTTGCGAGCTCCCATGGCGGACTTCCAGCGCCGGATCCCCGAGACCGACGAAGTCGCTCACCTTTCGGAGGATCCCGCCGACCCCAACGTCGCACCGCTCATGGAAGTGGAAATGGAACCGGTGCAATTGCTCGCGGAGGCATCGCCACCACTGCAACCAGTTGCGGAGGGGCTCAACCTCTTCGCCGAAGAGGTACCTACCCTGTCGACGATATCGGCGACAACGACACCGGTGATCGCGGCAACCACTCCCCAACCCACAGCGACCCAACCGAACCCGGAGCCGCCGCAACAAGAATCGCCCGGTGAGGAGCCGCAATGGCGCGCTCGCCCTGCGCGCTCGCAGTGGCGAACTGCTCTGGCGTTTGCCAGCATCGCATCGCTGGTTCTGGGGCTGGGCTTCGGCCTCCGCCGCACCGAAAACGCTTCCGCCCAATCTCCCGCAGTAACGTCGCCAGAAAAAAATCCGGCGAACACCGCCGACCAACCCTCCAAGTCGCCGATCCCGCCAGCAATCAAATCGGCAGAGGATTCCGATCCCCCGCACAAGCAGTCGCGTGCGCCCAACACCGGAACCGCCGTTGTTAAGGCCTCGATCGTCGAGAAAACGATCGTCGAGAAAACGCCCGTCCAGAGAACGCCCGTCGGCAAGACCGGGCCGTCGCGTAGCCACGCAGACGGCTTGATCGCGCCCAACACCGTCACCTATTTGGATGCGCACCATCAGCCCGCGCCAAAGCCCCGACCGGCGAAGCATTATGCTCGTCGACACAGGTTTCCGCACAAACATGCGGGCAGTGTGGTCGCCGCAAACACCGTCACCGTTCTCAACCCAACCCCAGCCTCGAAACCGGCACAGTAAAACTGCGGGCCGCTGCCAAGAAACGCAACTCCCCGCGTCCCGACCGATGCTGTTATCCTTTCTCTTTCGCAGGAGCTTCCATTCATGTTCGAGGACCTCAGAGGCCGCACCGCCGTCGTCTTCGGAGTCGCCAACAAGCGCTCCATCGCATGGGCCATTGCGCAAGGCCTGCACTCCGCCGGCGTCAACCTCGCCATCACCTATCAGAACGAGCGCATGGAGTTGGAAGCCAAAGACCTGATTCTGTCCCTGCCCGGCGCCGAAGCCTTCATGTGCGACGTTTCAAAAGACGAAGAAATCGCACAGCTTTTCGATAAACTGAAAGCTCGCTACGGCAAGCTCCACGCCCTGGTGCACAGCGTCGCCTTCGCGCCTGCCGCCGAGTTAAAAGGCGACTTCGTCGATACCACCCGCGAGGGCTTTCGCGTGGCCCACGACGTCAGCGTCTATTCCCTTATCGCCGTCTGCCGCGCCGCCGCCCCGCTCATGGAAGACGGTGGCAGCGTCATCACCATGACCTACTACGGAGCGGAAAAAGTTGTCCCTCACTACAACGTCATGGGCGTCGCTAAAGCCGCCCTGGAGTGCGCCGTCCGCTATCTCGCCCACGATCTCGGCCGCCGCCGCATCCGCGTCAATGCCATCTCCGCTGGCCCCATCCAAACCCTGGCCGCGCGCGGCATCTCCGGCCTGGGAGACATGCTCAAAAGCCACGCCGAGCGCGCCCCTCTGCAACGCAATGTGAAAGTCGCTGAAGTCGGCAGCACCGGCGTCTTTCTCGCTTCCGACGCCAGTTCCGGCATCACCGGCGAGACCATCTACGTGGATTGTGGCTACAACATCATGGGGTTCTGATAAATGGGGTTCTGATCAGCGCGCGCCCTCCAGCGCCTTCTGTCAATTACCAGCACTGGTTACCCCCGTCACCGTTGTGACAAATTGTTGACAGGAACCTGCCGACGGTACGCAGTACCCTTGGATTCTATGAAGTGCCGGCCTGTTCTCTGTCTCGTTGCCTGGGTGGCGTTGTCGCTGACTCCATGTTTTGCGCACCACATGGCAGTCGTGGTCAACAAAGACGTCCCCGTGCAGAACATCACATCCGCCCATCTGGCCAAACTTTTCAAAGGGGAAGTCAAAAAATGGCCCGACGGCAATAACGTCTTGTTGGTGCTGCACAGTTCTTCGCCGGGCGAGATGGCCACGCTACAGCACCTAAGCAAAATGAGTGAAGCCGAGGTGAAAGCCATGCTGGCGGCGCACAACGATTCGGCTCGAATGGTGAGCACGGATGCCGACGTGATCGACGCCGTTGCCTCCACCCCAGGAGCGATTGGGTTCGTCGAGGAACATTCCATCACCCAGCGCGTAAATGTCATTAGGGTTGACGGGAAGCTCCCCATGGAATCTGGCTACCTGCCGCATTAGCCGTGACCCATCCTCGTTGTCCCCCGCACCGCTACAAGGATCTTCCTGGCCCCGCCATATACCAACCTTCCGCCAGGAAACGCTCGAGTGAGCGTTCCTGCACACCTTCCTGCACGCGCAGCTCATCGTTCAGAAAATGGTAGGAAACCGCCCCCAAGCCAGCATGCTCGACGCGGTCGATACGAATGCGATTTCCGTCGCGATCCGCGCAGATCAGGCCCACCTCAAGATCGGGCGCTGTCGCTTTCCTTACGGTGGTCTCGGTTTTCAGTGGCATCATCACCTGTTGGATGACGAAAAGCGCTCCGAGGAAGCGCGTTTGCAGTTCCGCGCATCCGACGCCATAATGCCAGCATGCGCTCTCGTACTCTGGTGTTTGTCTTCTTCGCCGCGGCGATGCTGCTCTCAGTCGTCCGGGAATGGAGCGCTCCAACCGGTTGCCCGCGGATAAGAGTCACGCGCCCAGACGTCCGGTCCCACTAACGCGATTCTCCACCAGCGAAACTGTGGGTGCCCTGCGCTTTTTGCAACGGGCGGGTGCCAGTCTCTCAATGCGGCTGCTTCTTGATCTTCCGCCGAATATCTGGCCAGAATTCCTTCACCACATACGTAATCGTGTCGTAGCCCACCTGCGACCCCCACACGCTGGCCGTATTCTTCAAGGTGCGGTCACTCGGGGCGTAGTTCAAGGTGACCACGCCAGTCGTCTGATTGGTGGTCTCACTGATCAAAGTACGGCGAGGATGGTAGCTGTAAGTTGAAATCGCCGACGCGAGCCCAGCGCCGAAAATTTCGGAAAAATTAAATTCGCGATGCCCGGAGTCGCCGCGAGTCACCACGATCCGGCTGACCGCATATTCGGCACGCTTCGCAAAACCGCCGTCGGCCTTCGGAAAAAAACGTGGGTCCTGGTGCAACGCGGACGGAAGAATCGCCCCTACAAAAAAATTCTCGATGGTGCCGTCTGCCGCGTAGGCGCCATAGCGCTTCCCGTATGCCGCCCATCCCTGTTTGAACCCCGGCTCGCTGTCATCGGCCTGACTAATGCCCGAGAGCGCCGCGTACCAGACAATCTGCACCGGGTCGAATGTGCCCCGGGCCACCACTTTGAATTTTTGCCCGGCCGTCAGCGGAATGATCTTGCCGTTTGCGTCCACCGTCAGAAAATTCGGCAGCGCAAAGAACAGCCGGTCTTTCGACGTGCCCGATGTCACCGCTTCCTGCCCGCTCTTGTCCTTGCCTTGATCGTCTTTCTTGTTTTGGCTTGGCTTCTGCGCCGGATCGGTCTGCGCCGGATCGGTCTGCGCCGTTTGGCTGGCCGGTGGCTGCGCGGACTGCCCCGCGTCCGGCGTCTGCGGCGAACTCTGACCGGCGCAAAATGCCGCCATGAATAACATCGACAACATCAGTAGGCCCGCAGCTGCGGAATGGCTTCGTTTCAAGTTGATTCTGGCTCCCCGTTCAGGTAGTTGCGATGCACCCAGGCAATACTGGCAGTCTACTGTGGACCGTCCGCTCTCCGCAAACCATCTCCCGTATGCCAACGTATGCCAACTCCGTCAGCCAAGGTCTAAGGCGTGGTCCGGCTGATTTTCCGCCTGCTTTCCCCGTCCTCGACTCGCTCCAGCGTTATTTCCACGTTCCGGTCGCGTCGCCAGCGAGCGAACTTCTCTCCCCACTCTATCAGTAAGATGCAATCGGCAGCGAGCAGGTCGTCGAGCCCCAGCGTCTCCAGTTCACGCTCACTATCGATGCGGTAAAGGTCAATATGGTAGAGGTTTACGCGGGGCCCGCGGTATTCGTGAATGAGCGTGAACGTAGGACTCGTCACATCCTCCGCGCGTGCGGCTTCGAACCCCTCCGCGATCCCCTTCACCAGGGTCGTCTTCCCTGCCCCAAGATCTCCCCGCAGTAATACGATCAGCGGAGGAGCCAGTTCAGAGGCCAATCTCCGCCCAAACGCAATCGTCTCCTCGGCGGAGTCGGTAATGGTTTCGGTGGTCATCCCGGCCGACCCAGTATAGCGAAGGAATACAGGTACCAGGTCTCAGGTACCAGATCTCAGAAACCCAAGGTCGATCTCGCTCTTCCTGACACCTGAGACCTGACACCCGACTTCAAAATCCAGGCGTCGTCTGAAGCGCATCCCCAACCGCACTCAGGGAACTGCGGTCCATCGCCGATTCCAATGCCATCCGCAATTTGCGGTGGTCGTCATCCGCCAGGGCGATGAAGCGGAAAGGCTGCAGACAGGCACTCTGAAACTTGCGCGTCGGATACAGCATCTCTGCCATGCCGTGTATGGCGCCGGATCGGCTGTGAAACGCAATTTCGACAAAGTCCCCGGTGGAAAGCTCGTGCGGCAACTCAAGCAGACCGCCGTTGACGGAAATAGACTGGAGTTTGGCGCGTTCCCGCTGGCCGTTTTCGTCCAGTATCGCGGCCGCGATCGATCCATGGAGCTGAATTCGGGGGGAACGCCGGTTGACGTGGGCTTGGGGGAAGTGAGTCATAGCCGATTGCACTATGTCACGCTCCCTCCGCTGGCGGCAGATTACGAAAGCACCTGCCCTCAGGCGTATGCTAGAACTGGTTTCATGACGGTTTTGGGAAGGGCACGGCTTCAGCCGTGCCGCCAAGAGCCAATAATGACAAGGGCTTTAGCCCCTGAGGGCCGGACACCCTGCTCGAAGAACATCCTTGAGACCGGTTCTACTAGAATCAAGAACCAGTCCGCTCGGGCCAGTTGGCTCAAATTTGCGATAATAACGGCAGTAACTTTCGTGCTCTCGGTGCAAGAGAGTACCTTTGGTGCAGTTGGACTCTGTTTAAAACCACCTTTGCGCGATGTGAGGCACTCTTGTGAGGCACTCTAGAGATATGCGTATTGCTAAAGTTTCAGGATTTCGCTCTTCGGGATTTCTCTATGCGGTCGCGGCCCTCTGCTTGCTCGCCGCCCTGACCGGCTGCTCGCGCGATCCCAATGTCCGCAAGCAGAAGTACCTGGAAAGCGGCCAGCGCTACTTTGACAAGGGCCAATACAAGGAAGCGGAGATTCAGTTCCAGAATGCCATCCAGGTCGATGCCCGCTTCGCCGACGCCCATTACAAGCTTGCTCTCGCTGCCATGCGTCTCGATCAATTTCAAACCGCCTACCAGGAGCTGTCGAAAACCATCGAAATCCAGCCCGATCAATACGCCGCCCACCTGGACATGGCCAACCTCTTGATCCTCAGCCGTCGCCTCCCTGAAGCCAGGGAACATCTCGACCTGCTCGTCCAAAAACAGCCCAACAACCCCGAGGTCTACCTGGCGCGCGCCAGCTACGATGCGGCCGCTAACAACACCGCCGCGGCCCTCGCCGACATGCAAAAGGCGCTCCAACTGGATCCCGCCCGCTCCGACTCGTACCTCAGTTTGGCCATGCTGCAAATGCAGGGGCAGCAGTGGGACGCGGCCGAGGCCAGCTTCAAGAAAGCCGTCGACCTCAATCCCAAGTCCGCCAGTTCGCTGCTCGCTCTCGGCAATTTCTACCAGACTCGCGGCCGCTTTCCCGAGGCGGAGCAGATGTTTCACCGGGCCATTGACGCCGCGCACGACGAGCCCGGCCCGCGCCTCTCGCTTGCCAGCTTGTATATGGCCGAGAACAAACCCGCCCAAGCCGAGGATTTCCTGCGCCAGGCCAAAAAAGACTTCCCCTCCAATTCCGTCGGCTACCGCATGCTCGGCGATTTCTACTATGCCAACAACCAGCTCGATAAAGCCACCGACGAGTACGCCGGCTTATACAAAGATCATCGCAACGACATGCTGGTCAAGAAAAATTATATTCAGCTGCTCATCCTGAAAGACCGTACCGACGAAGCCCGCAAGCTGGATGACGAGATCCTGAAAGAGCACCCGGACGACGAAGACGCCCAGATCTACAAGGGCGAGATCGAAATTCGCAGCGGCAAGGCCAGCGACGCCATCAACACCCTGCAAGCCGTCCTGAAAACCGATGTCGACAGCGCCATCGCCCACTACCAGCTCGGTCTGGCATTCGACCAACTGGCCAATACCAACCGCGCGGAAACGGAATGGCGCGATGCGGTTCGCCTGCGTCCCGATATCATCGAAGCGCACCGGGCATTGGCGGGCGTTGCCATCCGGCACGGCGATCCCGGCGCGCTCGCCCAGGAAGCGGATCAGATCATCGCCTTGCAACCGGCCGCTCCCGATGGCTACCTGCTGCGCGGCATCGCCGAAATCAATCGCAAGGAGTACGCCACCGCCGACGAGTACCTTCATCGTTCCCTGCAAAAGGAACCGAACAACCCCGCCGCCTACATCCAGTTGGGCAATCTCCAGATGGTGCAGAGCAAGTTTGCCGAGGCGCAGAAGTTCTACCAGCAGGCGCTTGATCAGGACCCCAATTCCACCGAAGCCCTGGGCGGCGTGCTCAATGTCTTCCTGATCCAGAAGCAACCCGACCGCGCCATCGCCGGCGCCCGGGCCCAGTTAGCCAAGTTCCCCAAAAACACCGGTTTTCACGTCATGCTCGGCCAGCTCCTGCTCGAACAGGCCAAGGATTTACCCGGTGCCGAACAGGAGTTCAAACAAGCCATCGACTTGGACAAGAAAAACAGCGAAGCCATGGTCCAACTGGGCGTGGTGCAGAACTTGCGCGGCGCATCGGATCAGGCTCTGCAAACCTATTCCGATGGCTCCCAAGTCAACCCTAACGAAATCCGTTTCTACCTGCTGGCCGGTGGCATCTACGAGAGCAAGCAGGATTGGGAACACGCCAAACAGCAGTATCAGAAAGCGCTTACCGTTCAGCGCGACAATCCGCTGGCCTCCAACAACCTGGCCTACGTGATGCTGCAGCAGGGCGGCAATGTCGACGTCGCCTTCCAGATGGCGCAGACTGCCCGGCAAAAGCTTCCCGATAATCCCAATACCGCCGACACCCTGGGCTGGGCTTTCTACCATAAAAAGGTCTACGGATCGGCCATCACTCTCTTCAAGGAAGCCCTGAAGCAACAACCCGACAACCCGCTCTTCAATTTCCACCTGGGACTCGCCTACGCCAAGAGCAATCAAGGCGCTCAGGCCCGGCAACAACTCGACCGAGTGATGAAACTCAAGCCCAACTTCCCCGACGTCGATCAACTCCGGCAGGCGCTCGCTCAAGTCAAAGGGTAGCGAGTACTCTCGTTACCCTTTGGCGGAAAAGCCGCCCGACAAACCATCTCCCAAAAACCCGCCCGCCCGAACCACTCCAGGTACCTGCGCCTCCCCGTTCCTTCATGCACAATATGAAAATTCCGGGTCACATCGCGTAATTCTTGCTCTCCGGATTGGCCGCCCTCCCCCAAGGCCAGCTCATAACTCTCGCCTTTGCAATAACTTGCTTTGGTGATTCACTTGCGATCCCACAAGGATCAGAAGAGCTCTTATGGCAGAAGCTGTCGATCGAGCACAGCACGAATTCTGGCGTCCTCCCCTGGCCGCCTCCGAAGCGGTCGCGAACACTGCTGCGAACGGGGACAGATCCGCCACCTGCCCGTGCGGATCCGAATTCATCGTCAGCTCCCTCTACTGTCACTCTTGCGGCACCAGGCGCGTCGGCCTCAACGCCCCGCGCACCCTCGAGATTCCCGGCTGGTCCGAACTGGTCTCGCTCGGCGCACTTCTAGGACTCACCGTTCCTGCCGCCATCTCTCTTTTGGCGGGCGTGTTCTGCCTGGTGGGAGCTTTGGCCGTGAGCGTGTTCTTCACCGCCCAAACCGCCCTCGACTGGCAAGCCATCCAGATGTGGCGAATCGAGTGGCTCCTTGCCGCCATCGCCGCCTTCGTCGTCGGCTGCCTGCTTAAGAAATAGTAGCCAACCCCAGTCCAACCTCAAAATTCAATTCAGTTTCGCGAATGCGCATGCTCCGCCTCCGGCACCCCGCCGCTCGCCCGCCGCTGCTGCCCCATTCGATAGAGATGATGCAACGGCCCCACTCCCTGCCCCAGCGGATGCGCATTCGCAATCGCCGCCGACACATACACCTTCGCCAGCAGCACCGCCTCCGGCAATCCCCGCCCCTGCGCCAGATGGCAGGCCAGCGCCGTCGAGAACGCGCATCCCGTGCCGTGCGTGGCGTTCGAGCGCAGACGCTCCGCCTTGAACACTTCCTGCTCCACCCCACGCCCGCCCGTGAAGCTCAGCAGATCGATCGCCTTTTCCAGATGCCCTCCCGTCACCACCACATTCCGCGCTCCCATGGCATGCAGTCGCTCCGCCGCTGCCCGCATCTCCTCCAGATTCGTCACCACCATCCCCGTCAAGGCGCTCGCCTCGTCCAGGTTCGGAGTCACCACCTCCGCCAGCGGCACCAGCCTCTCCACCAGCAACCGCGTCCCCTCCGCATCCAGCAAATCCGCCCCCGAACTCGACTTCAGAATCGGATCCAGAACCACATGCCCCAGTTTCGCCTGCTCAAGAAAATCCGCCACCGCCTCCGCCACCAGCCCGTTTCCCAGCATCCCGATATGGACCGCATCTACCGCAACATCCGCCGCCAGTTCCTGTAAGGTTTCGGCCACAATCCCAGCATCTACTCCCACCACCCGCCGCACTCCCCGAGTCGATTGCACCGTCAACGCCGTAATGCACGAAACCCCATAACACTCATGCGCCGCAATCGTCTTGATATCCGCCGTCACCCCAGCCCCCGACGAAGGATCAAACCCAGCAATCGTCAACACCACCGGCGGAGTCGCACCCATACCGCCACTCTAAACCGAAACTCAAAATAGAGCCAAGGGTCAGAGAAGGCCCCAATCCCCTTGTCATCCTGAGCGAAGCGAAGGACCTGCTTTTTGCCGGTGCCCACCCTTAACGTCGCGTTTTGTGCGACTTCACGAAGTGAGGTTCGTGCGGAGTCGAAAGACCCCTACCCCCAGCCGTATCCTCAGGGGACGCCTCAACCAGCATCGCGAGGACTGAGTTTTTCTCAGCGCCTTGCGGCGTCCGCCCGTTCGGTTCCGGACGAGACGCTTTTCACCAGTTCCTGAAAGCGCGGGTCGGCGGCGAGCGCCGCCAGGTCCGGGTCGTATCTCATAATCGAGACGTCCGGATCGCGTTCCTGATACGCCCGCTGCAGCCACGCCATGGCGGCATCCGTTTCTCCCAGGGCCACATGTACCCTGGCTAGACTCACGGGGTCGGCACTGCTGTCGGGTTTGCGCTCAACGCGTTCGAGAAGAGCGCGAGCTTCCGTGCGATGTCCTTCCAGCGCCAGCGCCTGAGCCAATCGAAGAAACAACAGGTCCATCGGATAGCGGTCTGCCAGTTGGCGGTAGATCGCTTCCGCCTCCGGGTACATGCCTTTGGCCAGGTATGCGTTTCCGAACGCCCATGAGAATAGAGCGTATTCGAATTCGATGGGGTCGCGGTCCCGTAGGGCGCGCATGGTCTGGATGGCATCGTCAAAACGGTGCCAGTAATAGTAGTTTTCGAACAGGCCCTCGAAGATCATCGGCGACAAGGGATCGAGTTCCTGCGCCTTGCGCAGCTCGGCATTGGCGGCTTCGAACTGGCCCATGGCGGTCAGGTTCTGTCCCGCCCAATGATGGGCGGTGGCGTACCCAGGATTGAGCGCGAAAGAGCGCTGAAATTCCTCCTGCGCGCCCTCGAAGTCCCATTCGAATTTCGATTTCAGCAAGCCGAGTGTGGCGTGCGGTTCGGCCAAAGTCGGATCCAGTTGCAACGCCTTCACCGCCGCATCCCGAACCAGGGGAACGGCAGTCGCGACGGATATCTGCTGACTATTCGTCGCCATCACGATGTACGAATCCGCCAGTCCCGCATAGGCCCGAGCGTAGGAAGGGTCGAGCGCTATGGCTTGCCGCAACAACACGACGCTGCGCTCCACCGCGTCGCGATTGCGTGTGCTCCACAAGTACCTTGCCTGCAAGTAAAGATCGTGAGCCTCGGGATTTTCCACGTGACGGCGGGCCCACTGCTCGTCGATGCTGGCCGACCACGGAACGCGAAGAGCGTCTGCCGTGTGGCGCACAATCTGCTCCTCAACGCTGGGGATGTCGGAGACATCGGCGGTGTAGACGCCCGACCACAGCTCACGCCCATCCCCGCAGCGAATCAATTGCACCGCGATGCGATATTGTTCGCCGGAGCGCCGCACGCTGCCCCGGAGCAGACTTTCGACATTAAGGCTGCGACCAATCGACTCGGAATCCGGAACCGCCGGCGTCGATGTCAGTCCCGGCGGGGGCTGGGATATGAGTCGCCCGACGATTACCTTCAGCCCGCGCAGTCGCGCCAGTTCGGCGGTCAGCTCCTGTGTGAGGCCGCTGGCGATGTATTGTTTTTCCGGCTGGGCCGACGATATCCCCAAATCTTCAAAAGGCAAGACGGAAACGGATGGCGGCGGGGCCGCATACAATGCCGGCCGCATGGCCTCTATCATCGACCGCGTGTTTGATCGCACTCGGGAACCCAGTGGCGAAACCAACGTGAGCGCCGCGACCATGGCAACCGCCGTCAGCCCCGCAGCGGCATACCGCCATCGCCCCGGGATGGCGTTGCCATTTGCAGGCACTTGAACCGGCTGGCTGCCGTTGCTGGCCTGTTGAACCTCAGCCCGACGAACCTCGGCAATGAACGAATACCCGCGTCCGGGAAGCGTGGCAATGTAGTCCGGCTGCCGCGGGTTATCCTCAAGCACCTTGCGGAGCACGGCAATCGACTGATTCAGGTTGTGCTCGCCCACCGATGTTTCCGGCCATATTCGCGCCACCAACTCCGACCGGCTCAGACTCTGGCCGTGATGTTCGACCAGCACCAGCAGCGTATCGAAGACCTTGGGCGTGAGAATAACGGGAGCCCCGTCGCGCAAAAGGCGGCGTCCGGCTGGGTCCAGGCGAAACGGGCCAAACTCGTAGAAGTCCCGCGCCATATTGAAGATACGGCCTCTTACAACAATTTACTTCTTTTGACTTGCCTGTGAGGGAAGACTCGGGTATCTAGCATACCCGAGGGTCGCGCATTCCAGGCAGTTTAGCACGATTCCGGTGCGCCACTCCCTGGCACGAGACAAAAATCGCACTTCCATGGGGGAATTGTTATGAAGTCGAAGATGTTCGCTGCTGTTTTTTGCCTCTCCGCTATGACCTTAGCGCTAGCCTCTGTGCCATGCCGCGCGCAGGAGGCCCCGGAGGCATCACCGGTAGTAAAGTCGCTCAGCACCGTTACGGCCGAGCAATATCAGACCATCACCATCAAGGGCACCGGCTTCGGTACGATGGCCCCTTACACCGGCGATTCGTACTACATTAGCTTTTTTGACCTAAGAACCAGCCCTCCGGGTTGGCAGGCCGGATACACCGGATACAACGACACCATCACTCTCATTGTGAATTCATGGACCAACACGAAGATCGTTCTGGGAGGTTTTTCCGGGGCATGGGGCGAGTCCGGCTATGACTATACGCTCTCCGTGGGTGATCCGATAGAAGTGCAAGTGTGGAATCCCCAGTCAGATCTGGGGCCGTCGAACATATACTCTACGGTCGTCGCCGAGAAAACCACGACCACGTTGACGTCTGCGCCGAACCCGTCTGACCTTGACCAGGCAGTGACCTTTACCGCAACCGTCAATTCCAGCGCCGGTGCTCCGCCAGATGGCGAAACCGTCTCGTTCATGCAAGGCAAAACTGTGCTCGGAACCGGGACGCTGAGCAGCGGCTCGGCGACCTTTATCACCTCCACGCTGAAAGCAGGTACGCACGCGGTCACCGCAGACTACCCCGGCGACGCGAACTTCGCTGCCAGCAAGTCAAAACCCGTGAAGCAGGTGGTGAACTAAGCCCCTCCCGCCCGGTTGCCCCATCCTAACGTCGCGTCTTTTGCGACGTTAGGGTGGGATTCCACGGTCGCATAAGCCCTGGGGCTTTCCCTGGAAGTCGCCGAGCAGGCGCTGGGCGGCCACCCCGAACCGGGTGCCGAGTGCTGGGAACCAAGTTCTGCCCAAACTTATTTTCCCCACAGCCCATACCTAACTCATTGATTCATAAATACTTTACCTCTAACCCATTTAAACTCAAAGACCTGGCGGGAGAACCAACCTAAAGTGTTGATTCCAAAAGACCGAAACGGGAGGGGTGCAGCCAAAGCCACCGTAACTCTCCAACAAGTGATTGACACTCCCTCTTCGCCCCGGTAGCATTTTAAAATCGTCTGACAAAAGGAGCATACGACCAAAAAACGACTTTCCTCGATTGAGAGGTATCTGAATGCGACGACGTTTAGCCGAAGGTCTGGCGGTGCTTTTATCCATCGCCTCTCTGGGGGCCGGAGCCGCATCCGGGCCAAGCAGCCTGGAAGCCGCCATGGTCACACAGCCACCGGTGTTTGCCACCGGAGGGCACAACTCAAACAAGACGAACACCCCCAAGCCGAAGGTCTCTCCCGTCAAGACCTATCAGGTAGGCACCGCCTCCTGGTATGGAGAGCAATTCCAAGGCAAACAGACTGCCAGCGGAGAACCCTTCGACATGCTCGATTTCACCGCCGCCCACCCCAGCCTTAAGCTGGGCTCGTTCGTAAAGGTCACCAACCTGAGGAACGGCAAGACGGTCGTGGTTCGAATCAATGACCGGGGTCCCGTAGTAGATGGCCGGATCATCGACCTCTCCTACAATGCTGCGCGCGCTCTCGACTTTCAGGAGCGCGGTGTGCAGAGGGTCCGCCTGGACCCGTATCAGCCCGCGAATTCCCGGCCGAACTTCCGGCCATCGGACGTGGCGCTGCTGCAACCCGTAGCCAATCTGAACTAAAACCGATACACTCGGCAACGAAGCTTTCGAAAACGCAGCCTCGAAAACAAAGGCCCGAAAACAGGGGCCCGAAAAAATGGACCCGCGCCAGCGTCTGATCGTTGCCTTGGATGTATCGACCGCCGCGGCCGCCCGGAAGATCGTGGCGGCCGTCGGCGACTCCGCCCTCACCTACAAAGTCGGCATGCAGCTCTACACCGCCGAAGGCCCCTCGATTGTCCGCGAACTGGTGAGTTCCGGCCGCCGCGTCTTCCTCGACCTCAAATACCACGACATCCCAAACACCGCCGCTGCCGCCGTCCGCGAAGCCGCGGAACTCGGCGTCGATATGCTGACCGTCCACGCCTCCGGAGGCGGCAAGATGCTGCGAGCCGCAGTCGACGCCGCCCAAGCCAAACCGGGTTTGCTGGTGCTGGCAGTCACGGTGCTCACCAGCCTGGACGATGTCGAACTCGGCAAGATCGGCCTGCGCGGAGGAGTGCTGGACCAAGTCCTAAGACTAACCGCCCTGGCGCTGTCCAACGGATGCAAAGGCGTAGTTGCCTCCGCCCACGAAGCCGGAGCCTTGCGCCACGAGTTCGGCCGTGAGTTTGGCGATTTCGCCATCGTGACCCCCGGAGTGCGCCCCGCCGGCAGCGGACACGACGATCAGGCCCGGGTAGTTACTCCCGCCGAAGCCATCGCCGCTGGCTCCTCCCACATAGTAGTAGGTCGCCCTATCACGGCAGCCGCCGACCCCGCCGCCGAAGCGCGCGCAATCCTGGCGCAGATTGGGTTAGAGGCAGCTGTCAGGTCTTAGGTTTTAGGTCCCAGAAAAGCAAAGGCGCGAACAATAGTCCGCGCCTTCACCGTCTCTGAAGCCGGTTTTACTGACAGCTGAGAACTGACAACTGACAACTGGTTCTACAGCTTCTCAAAGAATTCGCAGCCCGAGCACGAAATATAGATTCCTCCCGGCACGCCACGCTCGCGATCCTTCATGCGCTTGACGATACGGGTTTCCTTGCCGCACTTCGGACATGCGGTCGATTTCGTGGTATCCATGACCTTTTTCCGGTCGGCTGTCTTTGCAATCTTCGCCATCTAGTTTCTCCTGACAGGAATGTGCCGCCAGCCCGAAAGCTGCGGTTCTACCTGGGAATTGGGGAGTATCGTTTAGGGTAGTGTCGCGCGGAAGCCGTGCACCGTACTCGCCTCTAGAATCTTACACGAATTTTCTCCGCAAAGTGCGGACCGAGGCTAAAAGAATACCCCGAGGAATCGCGAAGGCTCTCAGTCGCAGGTGTTTCCTTCGTGTACCTTCGCGGCCTTGGTGGTGAACGGTTTCGCTAAGTGACCCGCTGCCAGTTGCTCCCCTCGCTTGCCCGTCTTCCCTGCCGTTGTTAGCATGGAAGCTCTGCAATATTCCCAGGAGGCTTCATGGCGACCGATACCCTAACCACCCCGGCGATCACGGGCACGACCAAAACCACCAAAACCAAGATCTGCAAGAACTTCATCGACGGCGAATGGGTCGACTCCGCCAGCGGACAAACTTTCGAAGATCGCAATCCCGCCGACACCCGCGAAGTCGTCGCCACCTTCCAACGCTCGAACAAAGCCGATGTGGATGCCGCCGTCGACGCCGCCAAGCGCGCCTATGCCAAGTGGCGCCTCGTTCCCGCTCCTCGTCGCGCCGAAATGGTCTTCCGCGCCGCCGAAATCCTCATCGAGCGCAAAGAAGACCACGCCCGCGACATGACCCGCGAAATGGGCAAGGTCATCAAAGAAACCCGCGGCGACGTGCAGGAAGCCATCGACGCCGCCTACTACAACGCCGGCGAAGGCCGCCGCCTCTTCGGCCCGACCGTGCCGTCCGAACTCCCCAACAAATTCGCCATGGCCGTCCGCCAGCCCATCGGCGTCTGCGGCATGATCACGCCCTGGAACTTCCCCATGGCCATCTCCTCGTGGAAAATCCTGCCCGCCGTAGTCTGCGGCAACACCTGCGTGATCAAGCCCGCGCAGGACACGCCGCTCTCCACCTTCAACCTTGTTCAAGCGCTGACCGACGCCGGCATCCCGAAAGGCGTCATCAACATCGTCACCGGCTTCGGCACCGAAGTCGGAACGCCGCTCACCGAGCATCCCGTCGTCCGCGCCATCTCGCTCACCGGCTCTTCGGCGGTCGGCAGAATCGTAGGCGCGACGGCCGCCAAGAGCTTCAAACATTGCTCGCTCGAACTCGGCGGCAAGAATCCCATGATCGTGCTCGACGACGCCAACCTCGACCTCGCCATCGAAGGCGGCCTCTGGGGCGCCTTCGGCACCACCGGACAACGCTGCACCGCGACCAGCCGCATCATCGTGCAGAAAGGCGTCTACCGCCAGTTCGTCGACCAGTTCGTCGCCCGCGCCAGGAAAATCAAAGTCGGCAACGGCCTCGACGAGTCCGTCGAGATGGGACCGGCCGTTAACGAAAGCCAGCTTAAGACCGACCTCAGCTACATCGACATCGGCAAAAAAGAAGGTGCAAAACTCGTCACCGGCGGCAACCGCCTCGACAAGGGCGAATACCAGCATGGATGGTTCCTCGAGCCCACCGTCTTCATCGACGTCGATCCCAAGATGCGCATCGCGCAAGAGGAAATCTTTGGCCCCGTGGTCTCCATCATCCCCTGCGACAACCTCGAGAACGCCATCGAAATCGCCAACAACATCGAGTACGGACTGTCGTCTTCGCTCTACACCAAAGACGTCAACAAAGCCTTCGCTGCCGTTCGCGACCTCGAAGCCGGCATCACCTACATCAACGCTCCGACCATCGGCGCCGAAGTCCACTTGCCCTTCGGCGGCACCAAGGCCACGGGCAATGGACACCGCGAAGGCGGCATCGGCGCCATCGACTTCTACACCGAGTGGAAAGCTGTCTACGTCGATTACTCCGACACGCTGCAAAAGGCACAGATTGACCGGGTGGACTAGGTTGTAACTTCGTAACCGGGTAGTTACGCAATTGGAAGATGTCCGCTCATGATCGCGGCATGGGATCGACTTGGGTTGCAAATTACCCGATTGCACAATCCACCGTCACGCGGTAACCACGTCGCGTTTTGGGGCGTCTCCAATCGTGATCTAGCCGCCGGATCTGCGCCGACCCTACTCTGGATCGTTAAGGCTAAGTACGCTCCTTGACCTCCGGTGGATACGGCGTGACTTACGATCTCGGTTGCGGTTCCCCTATCAGACAGTCGTTGCAGAAGTGGGCGCTCGCCCGTCTTTCGCTGCTGATGTTCTGCCTTACCCTCGGCTTGGCGCCCGCAGTCTCTGCCCAAACTCCTGAGCACCCCAGCCGTAAGGTCATTTGGCGGCAGAATCCTGACTATCCCCCGGTTCTCAAGAACGCCAAGATCGGCGGTGTCGTTCGCCTCAATGTAGCAGTACTCCCCAATGGAACCGTTCGCAGCGCGGACATTTTGGGCGGCAATCCGATTCTTGCCGACAACGCCGTCAAGGCCGTAATGTCCTGGAAATACGCGCCCGCCGCGAAGACAACCAACGAGATTGTCAGGCTCGACTTCAATCCCCGCTGAACGACGATTCCTTTCGGATATACCGAGACTCGCTCAAGCAGCCCGATCTGGATTTTCCCAGCATCCGCCGCGCCCTCTGCGGTTAAAATCTCCGTATGCCCGTAACTCAGTTGCGCGAAATCGCCCCCGCTGCCCGTCTGGAAAACGTCCGCTACGCCATCCGTGATCTCGCCTGCATCGCCGACGAAGTCGCACGCCAGGGACACAAAATTCTCCCCCTCAACATCGGCGACCCGCTCAACTTCGACTTCCAGACGCCCGCGCACATGATCGAGGCCGTCTACCAAGCCATGCGCAACGGCAAGAATGGATATTCGAGTTCTTCGGGCATCGCGCCGGCCCTCGAAGCCATCCGCGGCGAGGCGGCCCGCAAGGGCATCACGAACATTCAGGATGTCTTCGTCACCTCGGGCGTCAGCGAGACGGTGGACATCTGCCTGACCGCGCTCCTCAACCCCGGCGACAACCTGCTGACTCCCTGCCCCGACTATCCGCTCTACTCCGCGGTTCTGGCGAAGCTCGAAATCGGACTGAACACCTATTACCTCAACGAAGAAGACGGCTGGCAGCCCGACCTCGACGACATCAAGAAAAAGATCACGCCCCGAACGCGCGGCATCGTGCTGATCAATCCCAACAACCCGACCGGCTCAGTCTGCTCAAGAAAAATGCTCGAGCAAATTGCCGAACTAGCCCGCCAGCACAACCTGATCGTCTTTGCCGATGAAATTTACGACAAACTCATCATCGACGGAGGTGCAGAAAATGACCCGCATGTCGCCATGGCCGCGGTCGCGCCCGACGTGCCCGTCATTACCTTCGGCGGACTCTCCAAGAATTACCTCGCCCCCGGATGGCGCATCGGATGGGGCGTTGCCAGCGGCGAAGCCTCCGTCATCAAACCGTATCTCGAAGGCGTAAATAAACTTCTGCGCTCGCGTCTCTGCGCCAACCACCCCGAGCAATACGCCATCAAGCCCGCGCTCGAAGGCCCGCAGGATCACTTGATCGAAGTGAAGCGCAAGCTCCGCAGCCGCCGCGATCTCACCATGAAGTGGTGCGCCGAAACCAAGCGTGTCAGTTGTGTCGCGCCGCGCGGAGCTTTCTACGCCTATCCAACCATCGACATCCCGGAAGGCGACGACGTCTTCGTCACCGAACTAATTCGCCAGAAGTATGTCACGGTCGTGCACGGCTCCGGCTTTGGCCAGCGCCCCGGCACAAAACACTTCCGCATCGTTTTCCTTCCCGACGAAAAAACATTGGCCACCGCCTACGCGGCGATTGGCGATTTCATGCGGGAACGTTACAAGTAGAAGTGCTGGTTCGTCGTTCGCTGTTCGCTCTTCACTCTTCACTCTTCACTCTTCACTCTTCACTCTTCGCCCAGCGGAAGTGTGAACGGCGAACCGCAAATCGCGCGTGCCGAGTCTTACACAATGCAGTGTATCGATCTATACTTCATCCATGGAACCCGTCATCAAAGGCGCCATTCCCGTTCTGCCCGCCGCTGACACCACGGAGTCGCTCAAGTGGTGGACCGAGGTCTGTGGCTTCAAGGAAACTTTTCGCGACCGCACCCCGCCGACCTACGCGGGGATTCAGCGTGGCGAGGCCTACCTTCACATCGCGGGCATGGATGACAAGACGCTTGCACGCCAAATCGGCGACCAGACAATGGTGCGAATTGCGGTCAAAGGCATTGAAGCTCTGTATGCCGAATACCAGGCACGCGGCGGCAAGGTACATCCCAACGGTAGCCTGCAAACCAAGCCTTGGGGCACCAAAGAATTCAGCACGATTGACCCCAACGGCGTCTGCGTAACCATCCAGGAGTGAGGCCGCACAGAGCTTGCCTCCGCCGGTCGTGCCATCGGGTGGAACTTTCGTAACTCTACATTGCCCCGCCTTAGTTTCTATACTGATTCCAGCACCTTTAAGAGAAAACCACCCATGCGTCGAACCATTCTGTCGTCAGTTCTCGTGCTCTGCAGCGTGCTGTCCTTCGCGCAAAGCACGTCTCCCGACGCTCTCTACGAGCGTGGGATGGACGCCATTACCGGGATTGGGGTGTCGCAAAACGACGCTCTGGGGGTTGACTACTTTCGCCGCTCCGCCGACCTCGGTTACGGACCAGCCCAGATCGCGCTAGCCTACTATTACGAAACCGGAACATTTCTTGCCAAAGATCCGGCGCAGGCGCTCGAGCTCTATCGCAAGGCGGCTCGGCAAGGCGATCCGCTGGCCGGTTGGCTCGCCGGACGTCTCTACCTCCTCGGCCCCGTCGCGTTGCGCGATCCCGAAGCCGCCCGAAAATCGCTCAAATTGGCCGCCGATCAGAACAATGCGTACGGCGCCTACTACCTGGGCCGCCTCATGGCGGATAAGGATCCCACCAAGTCTCCCGCTCTCTATAAAATTGCCGCCGACCAGGGACTTCCTCAGGCGCAATATTTTTATGCCAAGACTCTCAAAGACGGTCACGGCACCCCGCAGGACCGCCTCACTGCCTATATCTGGTTCAACATCGCGGCCGACGCCGGTTATACCGCTGCCCTCCAGGACCTGAACGAACTCGACCGCAGCGGCTCTTTCACCATGGATCAAATTTCGACGGCAAAAGCAAAATCCCGCGAAATGGAACAGTTCGTGATCCGCGCCGTCACCGCACGCGGCTGCTCCGGATGGGACGGAGAGTTCGATGAGTTCCCCACCCCGCCTCCGCCCAAACTACAGCGCTTCTGCCACTAGGGCGTCAGGTAGAACTTCCCCATCGCTTTCAATGTGTAGGCACGCCCTTTCACAAATTTGTCATCCTGAGCGAAGCGAAGGACCTGCTTCTTGCCGCGATATCCGGAGTGGCCCACCTCGATTTTGCTTTGAAAGGGCGCGGCTTCAGCCGCTGGGGATGTGGTTTTCAAACCGCCGCCGTGCTACACCATCTCCGTTCCCCACAAATCATGCAGATGCACGATCCCGAGCAATCGCCGGCTATCGTCCACCACCGCAAGCGACGTGATCTTAATCTCTTCCATGCGTGCCAACGCGGTCGCCGCGAACTCCTGCGCCCCAATCGTCTTCGGATCACGCGTCATGCAATCCTCGGCCGTCAGGTCGAGCGCGTCCTTGCCGCGTTGTCCCAGCAGCCGCCGCAAATCGCCGTCGCTGATCACGCCCAGCAAACGATCTCCATCCACCACCGCCGTCATCCCCAGCTTCTTGCGCGACATTTCGTAAATCACGTCCGGCATCTTCGTCGCCGCCGTCACTCGCGGAATAGCTTCCCCCGAGTGCATCAACGCCTCCACCCGCGCCAGCCGCTTGCCCAGCTTTCCCCCAGGATGCAAATTGGCAAAATCTTCTTCTTTGAACCCGCGCCGTGCCGAAAGCGCCACCGCCAAAGCATCACCCAAAGCCAGCATTGTCGTAGTCGAAGCCGTGGGAGCCAGTCCCAGCGAACAAGCCTCCTGCGAGATCGAGCAATCCAAAGCCACGTCCGCCGCCGCCGCCAAAGTAGACACTTTCCGCCTCTTCCCAGAATTGTCATCCTGAGCGCCGCCCGAGCCGCTCGGCTGCGAGGGCAAGTCGAAGGACCTGCTTTCCCCGAACTCATCGCAGGTCATGGCGATCAGCGCAACCTGCAGCCGCTTAATCGTAGCCAGCAACTGCAAAATTTCCTCCGTCTCGCCGCTGGCCGAAAGCGCCAGCACCACGTCGCCGCGCACAATCATCCCGAGATCGCCATGCAGCGCCTCCACCGGATGCAGATAAAGCGCCGGCGAGCCAGTCGAACTCAACGTCGCCGCGATCTTGCGAGCGATCAGCCCGCTCTTTCCCATCCCTGTAACCACCACCCTGCCCCGGCAGCCGAACATCAGATCCAGCGCCCGGTTAAAGTCCGCCGCCATGGGACCCCCCAGCCGGTCCGCCAGCGCCCGCAAAGCCTCCGCCTCAATCCGCACCACGTTTTCGCCAATGCTTTTCATGAATCACGAATGTTAGCAGAAGCGCGCAACTCCGCTCGGGCGTTACCGCTCGAGTGACGCCCGATCCCACTTCGCCAGAATGGCTCCCGCCTCGTAGGTGCTCTGCGCAAACTCCAAAATTTGGTCTCGCGGAGACGCCGTGCGCCGCACATCGTCGTACATCAGCACAAACTCGCGCAGCTTGGCCTGATACGACCCGCCTGCCGGACGCACTGGCTGCTCGCTCGACCCCTTCGGCTCCGGAGCCGTATAAGCATAGAATGCCGGTCCGGCCACATCTCCGCCTCCGGGCCACCAGCCGACACTGCTGCACTCATGGGAATAGGATTCCGACGTGATGACGCCCTTTCGCGGCGGAGCGCGCCGCCCGCTGAACCGTGTGCAGCACAAATCGAAACTGCCCCAAAAAAAGTGGCTCGGACTCGCCTTGCCGATGAAACGCGCACGAAACTCCCGCAGCACCATATCCGTGGATCGCAGAATGCGTCCCAGACGGTTGGCATACTCTGGGTCGTAGGAGGCATGCGTATCATCCTGATCCAGAGCAATCGGATTGGGAACCTCCTGCGGCTTGGTGTTGATTTCAACCTCGATGCCAGCTCCGCGCAACAGCCCAAACAATTCTCGATAAAAAGCGGCCACCGACATGGGCGCAAGGGCCATCGCCCGCTCACACTCCGGTGTGCGAAGCTCGAGGCGGTGGTTCACAAAATCGAACTGCAGTTCAAACGCGCCTCCGCGGTACGGGATCGGCCCCGTCGTCAAACCTCGCGTGGTCACATCGAGGGCAACGTTCCAGAAATGGTTCTCCAGCGGTGTCAGGCGCAGCAGAATTTTTCCCACGATCTGGGTCCACATGTGCAATGTGCGATACGTGGCTTCCCACTCCTCCAGCGGCAAGGCGGGCCAGTATTGATCGACTGCATTCATCGCGGAAGGCTCCTCGGGAAGCGTCGCGTGCTTGGCGGCGGCTACGGCAAGCCCTGCCGATTCCGGCGTCCTTGAACATTATATTGTCTGCGACGAATAGCTTGCCGCGGCGATCTTCCGAACCTTCCATACAACTTTTTCACCCCTTCCGGGTTCAATACTATGTAGAGGTGTTATTTCAGGAGGAGATCGTGAAAGCATCGCGCTGGCTGGGTCAAGCAATCGGTTCCGGAATGGCGGCAAAAGCCGCTCTTTTATCTCTTGTGTTAGGCGCGGCGGCATTCGCCGGCGCCCAGACGGGCGCCATGTCTCCGAACCAGGGCGAATCCGACGGCGTCAGCGCCGGCGGCAAGTGGCTGGAGTTTGCCTCCACCGACAAGATGACGGGCGCGAACAAAGTGCGCTTTGAGCTCCAATCCGACAACTATTTCAAGGAAGACTCCGGCTACAGGCCCAGAGTGAATCTGTATTGCAGCAACGGGAAGCTCAAGCTCGCCGACTTCAATCCCGGAGTCCGACTGCTTCCGCCGAACCGCCCCGGCTTCTGGGGACAGCCGCAGTTGGAGGTCGAAGTTCGTGTCGACGGCGTCCACTACTTCAAGGGTTGGAACTGGCTGCGCGGCCACTACCTCTCCATGGACAAAGGCACCGCGCGGGGCTTGATGAGCGCCCAGGTTTTCAACATCGCGCTGCCCACGAGAAGCGGCCGGCAGATCGCGGAGTTCACACCCGGCGGCCTGAATTTCGATCGCGTCAAACAAGCCTGCGACCTGACGCCGAAAAAGCCGAGCAAAGACTAGAGGCGGCGGCAGTTACGGCGCGCCGGGAAATGGGCGGGGTTTGTGGTTTTGACCCCTGGGTCAATCGGAAAAAGGGCGCCCCTTTGGTTCAATACCGCCACCCTTCGTCCCACTCTCCCAGCAGAAACTTGCCATTCCCGCTCGCGTCGCGTTCATAGCCAAGCACGCTCAGACCTTCGCCGAACGCCCGCTGGAACCGCTCCCGATTGCCTCCCTGTACAGCCAGCGCCCGCTCATGCATCGCCGCATCGGCCTTCCACGCGTAAATTTCCGCCGGAACTTCGACTCGCGCGCGGCATTCAAACTCCGCCCTTGCAGCCTGGGCCAGCACCGCCTCGACCCGCTTCGACTTCATCCACCACTCCGCGATCAGGCGGTCCGTGGGCAAACCTCCCTGCAGCGGCGACGACGTAATCCCATACTGATTCACGTTGTAGCGACGCGCGATCGCTCCCAGCTTCTCGATATTCAAATACGCGTTCTTGATCTCCAGCGGATCGAACGTCCACTCCATCAGCTCGATTCCACGCGCCAGGGCGTCGTCACGCTGATAGAGCTTCATCCGCCGCCCCAGTCCCCCATTGCGGTACGCCTGACGAACCGCCAGCATCTGCGAATGCAGATATGGATGCCCGTTCCGCAGTCCAGGAATGGCCAGCGCGAAGCCGGCTAACTCCTCATCCACGAACGCCCCCATCACCTGCCCGCCGATCTTGCTTGCCACCACGAAGAGGCGCACCGGAATCAATTCCGCATCCGAAAACTCCCACACCTCTTTCTGCAGCCGAAAGCAGGCCTGCATCTCCTCCAGCGCTTCGCACTTGCGGATAGTCAACGCAGCGGCGATCATGCCCGTTTTTCCTGCTGTTTCGCCTGTTGCCATAGTGTTTCCAGTTCGTCCATGGAAGCCTGCTGCGGCCCCCGCCCATCCGCCCGCAGGCGTTCCTCCATCCACTGAAAGCGTCGCTTGAATTTTCGATTCGTCTTGCGCAGCGCCGACTCCGGATCGAGCGACAGATACCGCGCAATATTCACCAGCACAAAGAACAGATCCCCCACTTCATCTTCCAGTCGCGCGTGCACCTCCGCAGCAAACTGCGGCTTTCCCGACCCCGCGATCCCAGTCCCAGGAGGCCCCGCAAACGGCGAGGCTTTCAATTCTTCGCGCAACTCCGCTGTCTCTTCCGCAAGCTTCTCAAACAAACCTTCCATCTCCGGCCAGTCGAACCCCACCCGCGCCGCCCGCGAACTAAGCTTATAGGCCTCCATCAGCGACGGCATCTTCGAAGACACACCCGCCAGCACCGACTGAGCGTCGTCAGCCTTCGCCTTGTCTTCTGCCAGCCGCTTCTTTTCTTTCTCCAGCGCCTTCAGCGCCTCCCAGTTGCGCAGAACTTCCGCGGAGGTATCCGCCTTCGCATCGCCAAACACATGCGGATGCCGATCCACCAATTTATTGGAGAGCCGGTCGAGCACGTCATCCAGCGAAAAATGTCCCGCCTCGCGCGCCATCTCGGAATAGAACAGCACTTGCAGCAGCAAGTCGCCCAACTCGCCCGTCAGTTCCGGCCAGTCGCGATTATCAATCGCTTCGAGAACCTCATAAGCTTCCTCCAGCGTGTAGGGTTTGATGGTGTCGAAGGTCTGTTCGCGATCCCATGGGCATCCGCCCGGAGCCCGCAACCGCGCCATAATCTGAACCGCTCGTTCGAATCGTTCGCCTGTAGTGGGCATCCTGTTCAATGTAAATGAGCGCTCTTGGAAGGGGCAAACGGTAGAGACTAACAGGGGTGAATTCGCTGCACTCCGGTAAGGACTTGCGCATGCCCTATACTTTTCGAATGAGAACGGAGAGTGTCGATATCAGCCAATACTCCTTTGATGAGTTCATTACCTTCCTCTTCGATCGAGATTGGCCCCCGGAAACCGAAAAATTTGATCCCTGGTATTGGCATACAGACGTGATTTACGCGCCTGACCTCATTTGCGGTTACTACGTAAGGTTGTTCCAGGAGTCACAATTCCTGCAAGAAAGGTTTTCTAAGCTGCAGATTGAGGAAGGTTTCTGGGCGATCCAGGTGCCCAACCTCGATTGTTCGGCTTTCCGGATTATGTGGGAGCCAGACTTGCCATTTGCGGTTCGGGAGGAGTGCGTCAGAACGATGGCTGATTTGTTTAAGAACCTCTTCGCCGCCGAGCCGCTTGATACCTCTGTCCAGATGTGGTGGGACTCGCTATGCTACGACTGGCATTGCGGGAACAGGGCGCGGGAGAGGGGTGGCGAGGATGAGCGAATGCAAGATGTGATTTTTCAGACTCTAACCGCCATTCTCGCGCTCGATTCCGATATTTGCCAGAAAGCCGCACTTCACGGATTGGGGCACTTGCACCACCCCGAAACGGAAAATCTAATTACGTCCTATATAGCGCAACATCCCGATCTCTCCAAAGAGCAGCACGAATACGCCCTTGCCGCCGCCAAGTTCGAGGTCCAATGAGCGGCTGCGCTTCTCAGGGTATTTGATGTCCAGAAGCCGCGCGCAAAACCTGCGCGGCACGCTCCGTTTCATCCGAAATAATCGCATCCACGCCCCACGCCGCAAACTCCCGCATGCGCTCAGCACGATTCACCGTCCACACCATGACTTTCTTCCCCGCCGCATGAACCTGCTCCACCAAATCCCGATCCGCCAAATCGAAATGCGGAATCACCCACTCGGCCGGCGTCTGACGCCAACCACGAAGTTGGCCGCGCGTGTCGGCAAGCAAACCCAAGGGAATCGCCGGATCAAGCTCGTGCAAGGCCGTGAGCGCCACGGGAAGAAACGAAGAAACCACATACCCCTTTTGCGGCGGATGCTTCAGCAACAAAGCCAGCGTCTGCCGCTCCAGCCCCGCCACCTTCAACTCAATATCAAGAAACGCCCGATCCGCAAATTGCCGCAACACCTCTTCGAGCGCAGGCAACCGCAGCTCTTTCGCCGCCGTCGCGGCAATCTCCATTCCGCCGACCGTCGCGTCGTGGCAAATGACACCCTGTCCGTCGCCAGCGACCCGTACGTCTAACTCAAACCCGTCGCAGCCATGCTGCAAACAAAGTTCGAACGACTCCAAGGTATTTTCAGGAATGTGCCGAAAAGCCCGAGCACCGCGATGCCCCAGAAGAAGAGGTGTCATGAAGTTCTAAGTTCCAAGTTCTCAGGCAGCGCAAAGGCTCAAGGTTTTACTGAGAACTGACAACTGAGAACTGAGAGCTGCGTTTCTCAGTCCAAATCGAAATCCCGAATTGGCCGCCCCGTATCCGGAGTCTCCTTCGCCTTCTTCACCGCTTCCTGGAATTTCTTCTCCAGCAGTTCCGAGGCGTGCTTTTGCGCGTCCAGCGATTGCTGAAAAATGGAATCGCGGCGGCTGTCGTGCTCTTTCATGGCGCGGGCCGCTTCTTCCATATCGTTGAAGGTTTTTGGCTTGACCGGCGCGGTGTGGGCAATGATGCCGCGCGTCGCGGGATCGATTTTCATGACCGCGCCGCAGCAGGGGCAGGTCACGTCAAAACTGGAGTCCCGAGAATTGGATTCGCGTTTCGCCACACCGCGATCATACCGCAATCCGCATCACCGCGGCGTGAGGTGAAACGGCAGAATGTGGAAGTAATACAACATCTCCCAAGCCAGCAACACGATCGACACCAAAACCACCAAAATCGCCAGAATTTCGCCAAAACTCAAGCCTGATTTTTCCTGTTCAAAGCGGCGCGCCCCCAGGCTCAGAATGTTCAGCGTGGCAAAGCCGAACACCAGCGTCCAGAGAATGTTATAAACTTCCTCGCGCGTCGAACGCACCAGAAACATGGCGGGCAGAACCCCGACGGCCAGGGCGCGCAACGATCGAACGGAAAACTCCGCCCAGCCCGCGGTCCATCCATGGATCTGCCCCATCGCAAGAAACAACGATGTGCAACTGCGGGAACCAGCGATCACGAGCCGGGGCATTTTCATGCAGAAATTCGATAGTATCGTGTTTGCCCTCCCTAAGTCAGCCCGACCGCCAGAAAAGGCATCCTTCCGGTAACTGCGGTTGCTTTTCTCGGGACGCTCGCAGAGGATAGTACGCGAGAAGCCACCGCGAGACGCCACCCGAATGATCGTCAACTTCGCCGAGCGCGCGCACAACCATAACTGGGAACTCGACCCCGTCACGCGCTCCCTGCTCGATACCGATTTCTACAAGCTGCTGATGCTCCAGTTCATCTGGAAGCACTACCCGACCACCCACGTCTCGTTCTCGCTGTTCAACCGCTCCACCTCGGTGCGCCTCGCCGACATGTTCCCGCGCGAGGAACTCATTCACCAGATGGAGCACGCCCGCCAGCTGAAATTCCGGCGATCGGAACTGGTCTGGCTCGCCGGCAACACCTTCTACGGACGCCGCGGCATCTTCGACCCCGTCTTTCTCGAATGGCTCGAACACGATTTTCGTTTGTCCGACTACGAACTGTCGGTCAAAGACGGCCAGTTCCATCTCCAATTCGACGGCCGCTGGACCGAGACCACTATGTGGGAGCTCTACGCCCTCTCGATTCTCGGCGAACTCAAGACCCGGGCGGCCATGAAAAAACTGCGCGAGTTTGGACTCGACATCCTCTACGCCCGCGCCAAGACAAAGCTCTGGGGAAAGATCGAGCGCCTGCGCGGTGTCCCCGATCTTGCCGTGGCCGACTTCGGAACTCGCCGCCGCCACAGCTTCCTCTGGCAGGAATATGTCGTCAACGCCATGAAAACCAGCCTGGGCAGCGCCTTCACCGGAACCTCCAATGCCTTCCTGGCCCACAAGCACGATCTGGAGGCCATTGGCACCAACGCGCATGAAATCCCCATGGTGCTGGCGGCGCTGACCCACGACGATCAAGATCTGAGAGCTTCTCAGTACAGAGTTCTGGAGTTGTGGCAGGCCACCTACCACGGATCTCTCCGCATCATGCTGCCCGATACGTTCGGCACCACGCAATTTCTCGAGAACGCTCCCGACTGGGCCGCCGACTGGACCGGCCAGCGCATCGACAGCAAAGATCCCTACGTCGGCGGCGACGAATATATCCAATGGCTCAAGGCGCGAGGCCGCGACCCGCACGACAAGCGCATCATCGCCAGCGATGCGCTGGACGTCGACGACATTCTCGGCCTGCATGCCTATTTTGGAGGGACACTGGCCAACGGAGTCGCCAGAGAAGATTTCCGCAGCGCGAGCGATTTCAATGACCCCGCCAAGTGGACGCCCGGCCGCCGCATTCGTTTCAGCGCCGGTTGGGGAACGCTGCTGACCAACGATTTTCGCGGCTGCGATCCCGCCACCGGCGGCGATTTCGACCCCATCAGCCTGATCTGCAAGGTATCGACAGTCGAAGGCAAGCCCGCAGTAAAGCTCTCCGACAACTACGCGAAAGCGCTCGGCACGCCGGCAGAAATCGACCGCTACCGCCGCGTTTTCGGCACCAAGGGACTCAGCAACGTTCCCGTGATCACCTGACCACTTCAATGCCAACCGATCTAGCAGCGCTCATCCCCGACTTTCTCTACGGCACCGCCTGGAAGGAAGACCGCACTCCGGCACTGGTCGAACTGGCGCTGCGCGCTGGTTTTCGCGCCATCGACACCGCAAACCAGCGCCGGCATTACTTCGAGGAAGGAGTCGGCCAAGGATTAGCCGCCGCCTACCGCGCCGGCCTGGTCACGCGTAACGATCTTTTTCTGCAAACCAAATTCACCTACCAGCGCGGCCAGGACCACCGCCTCCCCTACGATCCCGCAGCCACTCTATCCCTCCAGGTAGCGCAGTCGATGGCCAGTTCGCTCGACCATCTCGGAACCGACCACGTCGACAGCTACGTGTTGCACGGACCCTCCTCCAACTACGACTGGACCGGCGATGACGCCGAAGTCTGGGAAGCCATGCGCCAGGAGCGCGATGCCGGCCGCACCCGCCTGCTCGGCGTTAGCAACGTCTCGCTGGAACACCTGCAACAGATGGTCGCCACCCGCGCCGAGTTGCCCGCCTTCGTACAAAACCGCTGCTATGCCCATCTCGGCTGGGACCGCGCCGTGCGCCATTTCTGTCGCCAGCACAAAATCGTCTATCAGGGGTTTTCGCTGCTCACCGCAAATCAGGAGGTGCTGCGCCATCCTCGCATCGCCAGTCTCGCCGCACAGGCCGAAGCAACTCCGGCCCAGGCCGTTTTCGCTTTCGCCCGCACCATCGGAATTCTCCCGCTCACCGGCACTTCCAACCCCGGCCACATGCAGCAGGACTTAGCCAGCCGCGAACTGAAACTATCCGCGGATGCAGTGCAAGCCATCGAGTCGATGGCCGGCTAACACCAGTGGAGCGCCGGGCGTCCTCGCCCGGCAGGACGGGCGAGACGCCAGTTCCCCCACCACCAGTCACTTCCCCTGCCCCACCGCTTCGCGCTCTCCAACCTGCTGCCGCCACATCGCGTAATACAGCCCCTTCTGCTCCAATAACTCCGAGTGCCGCCCCGATTCCACAATGTGCCCGCGCTCCAGCACATAAATTCGATCCGCATGCATCACCGTCGACAGCCGATGCGCAATCAGAATCGTGATCGCTTCCTGATTCGTCGCCACTTCCCGAATCGTCCGGCTGATTTCCTCTTCCGTCAGCGAATCCAGCGAAGACGTCGCCTCGTCAAACACCAACAACTGCGGATGCCGCAACAACGCCCGTGCAATCGAAAGCCGCTGCTTCTCGCCGCCAGAAACTTTCACGCCGCCTTCGCCAATCAGCGTATCCAATCCCCGGTCCGCCCGCGAAAGCAAGCTGTGCGCCGCCGCCTGCTGCAAAACCTCCATGCATTCCGCGTCCGTCGCCTGCGGATTGACGAACAGCAGGTTCTCGCGAATCGACCCTGAGAAAAGTTGCGTATCCTGCGTAACAAATCCGATCTTTTCCCGCAGCAAATCCAGATCCACCCGGTTCGACGCAATCCCGTTATACAGAATCTCGCCCGTCTTCGGAGCGTACAAACCCACCAGCAACTTCACCAGCGTCGATTTTCCAGCCCCCGACGGCCCCACGAACGCAATCGTGTCTCCGCGGGCTGTGCTGAAGCTGATTTCATCCAAGGCCAGCGCCGTGGAACTCTGATGCTGAAAGCTCACCTGCTCAAATTGCAGCGTCATCAGCTCATCCACCGACTTCGGGTCGGCAGGCTTCGGATCGCGAGGAGTATCGAGAATCTGCTGAAAGTTCGCCAGCGAAACTTCCGTTTCGCGATAAACATTGATGACGTTCCCCAACTCCTGCAAAGGCCCGAAAATGTAAAACGAATAAATCCACAGAGAGAAGAATTGCCCGATCGTGATCTCCTGTCGGAAAATCAAATAGAGCATCAAGAACAAAATGCCGGAGCGCAGCGCATTGACCGCCGTCCCTTGAATAAAACTCAGGCTGCGCAGGTACTTCACTTTCTTGAGTTCGAGTTTGAGAATCTTCGCCGTGATCCCGTTCAGTCGCCCCACTTCCTGCTGCGCCAGTCCCAGGCTCTTCACCAACTCGATGTTGCGCAGCGACTCGGTCGTCGAACCCGCCAGCGCGGTGGTTTCGGCAACAATCGTCTTCTGCATTTTCTTGATGCGCTTGCTCAGCACCGAACTGATAATCCCCAGTAGCGGCACCGTCAGCAGAAACGCCGGAGCGATCGACCAATGGACGCGAAAGGCGTAAATCATCACAAAAATGATGCCGATCAGCGAAATGAAAAGCACGTTGACGGCAGCGGTAATGAACCGCTCCACGTCACTGCGGACCTTTTGCAGTTTGCCCAGCGTTTCTCCGCTGCGCTGGTCTTCAAATACTTGATACGGCAAATCCAGCGAATGCCGGATGCCGTCCGAGTACATGCGCGCCCCTAGCCGCTGCACGATCACGTTCACGAAGTAATCCTGAAAGTTTTTCGCCACCCGCGACACAAACGCCACACCCACCGCCGCCAGCACCAAAAGCCCCGCCCCGCGCACGAACTGCGCCTGCGTGTACTGGTGATATTTGGTGGCGTAACTGTCGATCACATGCCGGAAAATCAACGGGTCGAGCAGGGAAAAAATCTGATTGGTGGCAGCCAGCAACAGCGCGGCCGCAAACAGCTTCCAGTATTGCTTGGAATATTCGTAAAGAAGATTCATAGGCGTCGGCGCGCGGCGCAAACCACTGAATTTAGATGGCAGGCAGAAACTTTCGATTCAATCCACGGCCAATCAAGACGAGAGCCCCATCCGCCGAGGGCCGTCAGGCCGTCCCCGTGTTCGCCAGCGCTTCCACCGCTTCCCACGTCGAGCCGAAGGTTACGAAGAATTCCTTCACCTTCGTGATTTCCAGGATCTTGCGCACCCGCGGATTCATCCCCGTCAGCACCAGGTAGCGTCCCGTTTTCTGATGCGATACTTGCGCCGTCACCAGCGACCCCAATCCCACCGAATCGATGTACGGCACATCCGACAAATCCAGAATCATCGTCTCCGCGCGCTCCAACCGCACCGCCCGCTCGAATTGCGGAGCCGTATCGATCGAGATCGGACCGCGCAGCAGCAGAATCCGCTGATCGTCCGCCACTCCTTCAAAACGCTCTACGGTGAGTTCTCCTAATCCCATGGCAGCCCGATTGTAGGCCACCCGGCTCCCGCTGTCATCTCCCGCAAATGAATTTTTTGTGCCGCCACGTCCCGCGCCCAGAGCCTCACTGCGGCTTCTTGTCCTCCGCGTGGTTGTCGTACACCGAGTACTGTCCCCCCGGATGCTTCAGCTTCACTGTAATCTCCAACTCCGGCTTGTCGACCTCATAATCTTCCCCGAAGGTCTGGAAGTGGGGCGCCAACACCTGCACCCGCAACGGCCCATACGGAACTCCGTCCATGCTCGTCTTCCCGTCCGCGTCGGTCTTCAAATCCAACTCTCCCTTATCCTGCTTGCCCTTGCGCTTCACCGGATGCAGCACCACCTCCGCATTCCGCACCGGCTTGCCGTCGGTGTCGCGCACCACCACAAATTTCAATGACGACGTCGGCCCCTCATCATCCTGCGCCCAAGTCAACCCAATCACGCCCAGACCAGCTATCGCAACCGCCATCGCCAGCAGAACATTTCTTTTCATAAAAGCTCCATTCCAAAGAGCGCCTACTGCGGCTTCTGCGCCGGCGGCTTCTTGTCATCCGCCTTCGCAGGATCTCCTTCATACAACGAGTACTGTCCCCGCGGACGCTTCAGCTTCACCGTGATCTCCAACTCCGGCTTGCCGATCTCATAGTCTTCCCCAAACGTCTGGAAACCCGGCGCCAGCACCTGCACCCGCAGCGGACCATACGGGATCCCGTCGATATTCGTCTTCCCGTCGTTGTCGGTCTTCAGTTCCATGCCACCCATCTCCTGCTTGCCATTCTTTTTCACCGGATGCAGCACCACCGCCGCATTCCGCACCGGCTTGCCATTGGCGTCTTTCACCACCACAAACCGCAAGTTCGACATGGGACCGTTGTAATCATCCAGATCCTGAGCCGCCGCCGAACCTACCAGCCCCAGCCCAAGCAGGATAAGCAGCGCACCGACAATCGAAACACTCTTCTTCATGGCTTCCATTCTAGTGTGTCCTGCCCGCGTCCACTGGAACTACTTCATCCCCTTCACCACATACACCTGCGACAGCACCTGCATATAACGATAGGCATACGCGCCCCCGTCACCCGACATATAAGACCCGCCCATGCTCACCGTTCCCGCTGCCAGGTCTCCGCCGAAGGTTCTCACTAATTGCATCTTCCCCGTATCCACGTTCACCTGATAAACATTCCCCGTCTTGCCGCGCTGCTGCGTAGGAACAGCAAGCACCGATGCCCCATCCCGCGACCATCCGCTCACTCGATAGTTCGAATCCAGCCCTGGAATCGGACGCAACCCGCTCTCATCCAGCGGCCAAATCCCCCATCTTCCATCCGCTCCGAGCACCGCCGTTCTCCGCCCATCGGGCGCCGGGATCACGCCGACCACCCCCTCCGGAGTGATCGGCTTCGCATCGCCGCTGCTCACCGCAATCAAGTAATCGCGCGCCCCGTGTCCGGATTCAAAGCCGCTCGCCAGCAACTCCTTGCCGCCAACCAGCCAGCGCGCTCTCTGGTAGCTCACGTTGTCATGCGTCAGCTGCCGCGCCTCGCCCGCACCGGTCGGCACTACGCGCAGCGGACCGCCCTTGGCTGCCTGCATGATCACCCACTTTCCGTCAGCAGAAATCCCCAGGCCGGAGCCTTCGCCAATCCGCACCGGCGCAGACCCGTCGCTGCCGCGCACAAACGCCGTGTAATTCACTCCGCCGCCAGCGCCCGCCTCGTCGAATAAAATTTCCCGCCCATCCGGAGTGATGTCGTCCAGAACCGACCAGTCCAACCACCCTAACTCGCGCTCCTCCTTCCCGCCCGGTCCCAACCCGCGGATTCCGATGCGCCGGTGATTGGTTACGATCAACACCACACCGTTCCGCACATCTTCGAAGAACATTCCTCCCGGCACATTCGTGATGGTTCGCGCTGTGCCCGACAGGGTCACTGCGCGGGGGGTTGCGCCGCTATCGCCGTGGGTTGACGTAAACCAGATCTCATCGCTGGTTGGGGACCAGAGAATTCCTTGCACTTCGGTCCATCCCGTGGAAAGTATCTTCTCCTTGTCCTTGCCATCCGAGCCAACTACTGCGACCGAACCCTCGTCGTCGCCAACCGCGTTTTGATGATCGGCAAATGCCACCCACTTCCCGTCCGGCGAGATCTTCGGATGGCTAATCCAGTTCGGGCTCTCAAACAGCACCTTCCCAATCGGAAACTCCAACCGCCAGTGCCGGTTTTCCGGCACGTACCGGACCACGGCCATCGTCTCGCCGTCCGCCGCCCAGTCCGCATCCTCGACACTGTCCAACACTTCGCGTGGAGCTCCTCCGCTCATCGGAACCCGCGCCAGCGTTCCCGCTTGCATCCACCCGCCCAGGTTTACCGAGTTGAGCCGCACCGCCAACTCTCCGCTCTTCGAAATCGACAACAGTTCTGCATTCTTCAGCCCCAGTTCGCGCGCTCCGGGATCGTCCGTCCGCCCCACATAGAGCTGGTTGTCTCCTCCGTCCCACGACGCGCTGTAGACAAAACTGCCGTCCGGAGTGAATCGTGCATTCCCAATCGAACCCGAGCGAAACGTTACCGGTCGATACTCCGCCAGCGGAGCCTTCCCGCTGCCTCGTCCCCACCACCAGCCCACGCCCAGCATCAAAGCCGCCAGCGCCAGTGCGCCCGCCAGTGCTCGCCATTTGCCCCGCCCGGCAACATCCTTCTTCTGTGCTGTCGTTGTGAACGAGCTTCCATCCGCAATCGCCGTCTGCCCGCTCGTTCGGCTCGCCGCCGCACCGTCCGTCAGCGACTCCAGATTGAACGCCAGATCCCCCGCTGACTGAAAACGCTGCGCCGGGTTCTTCTCCACGCAATGCCGCACCATGCGTTCCAGCGCTGGAGGCACATTCCGCCCCGCTTCCAAAAGCTCAGCCGGCTCTTCTTTCAGAATCGCGCTCATCGTGTCCGCCGGAGACTCCCCCCGAAACGCCCGCTGCCCCGAAAGCATCTCGTAAAGAATCGACCCAAACGCAAAAATATCCGAACGATGGTCCGCCGCCTTGCCCCGCACCTGCTCCGGCGCCATATAGCCCGCCGTCCCCATCACCTGCCCCGGCTCAGTGTTCACTTGCACCGTCGCCGCGTCCGCGTCCGAATCCGCCTCCGTCTCCGGTCGCGTCAATTTCGCCAGACCAAAATCCAGAATCTTCACCCGCTCGTCGTTGGTGATGAACAAATTTTCCGGCTTCAGGTCGCGATGAACGATTCCCTTTTCGTGCGCTGCCGCCAATCCCCGCGCCACCTGCAGCCCATACTCAATCGCCTTGCGGCTCGATAACGGCCCGCTCCGAATCCGATCCCGCAAGGTTTGCCCTTCGAGCAATTCAGAAACGATATACGGAGCCCCATCCGCCTCCCCAATATCGAAAATCGAAAGAATGTTGGGATGATTCAGTGCCGCCGCCGAGCGCGCTTCCTGCACAAACCGCTGCAGCCGGCTGGCATCCGCAGAGAACGAAGCCGGCAGAACCTTGATGGCCACAATGCGCCCCAGCCGCGCATCGCGCGCCCGATACACCTCGCCCATGCCCCCAGAGCCGAGCAGCGACTGGATGTCGTAAGGGCCGAGCTTTGTTCCTGGGGTGAGCGCCATCTGAGCTGTGGATTATATCGGACTTGCCGCCGGAGGGTTACAGATCGTGTCGCCGATCAAGTGCCCGCCAAGGAAACTCTGATTAAGTCCCGGTTTCCCCCGTGCACCACCGTGTGCCCCGTGGTTTACCCTTTCTGACGACACTTAATCGGAGTTTCCCTAATCCAGATCGTTCGCGCTCCACAGGTTGGGAGTGAGCTGGCGAAATTTCAGTTGCCACCGGCCGCCGATTTTCGCCCAGGTGTCGGCCATGTGCCGATAGCGCGGATGCTCCCCCGGAACGATCAGATTGTAAGCAACCACCGCCGAATCATCGCTCAATTTGACGACGTGGAAGTCATACGTGCGCGTGCCTGCAGGCATTCCCCCCTCGGCGGATTCGACCACTTCACCTTTGTCGTAGAAGTCGCCGTTGGTTCCGATGCCCTGAAAATCGTCCGCAACCGCGCGCTCGACCTCAGCCGGGTTCTTGCCCTGTTCATCCAGCAGGAACTGCTTCTGCCGATCGATCAGTTGCTGCTCGAAAGCAGAGATTGGCTTGGAAGAAGTATCTTGAGAAAAAGTCAGGGAAACACTAACCAGCACCGCGCCCACCATCAGCAGAATGCCACGCATAATCGCCTCCAAGAAAGGACTACTCCGTGAACCCCCGTGTACTCCGTGGTTGAGACTTTTCTAGGTCCGCAAAATCCGCTGCGCCAGCTCCCCGCGCGGAACCGTCACCTGCTCTCCCGACGCCAAATGCTTGAGCGCAAACGCATCCGCCGCCACTTCATTCTCGCCGACAATAAGAATGTACCGCGCCCCCATCTTGTCGGCAGCCTCGAACGATTTCTTCAAACGAAACGCTTCGTCGCCCAGCTCGATAACCACATTGGCAGCCAGCTCATGCCGCCGCAACTCGCGCGCCAATCGCGCCGCGTGCCGATTCATCCCCGCGCCCAACGGAGCAATATAAACGTCCGGCTTGCGGACCACCGACTCCGCCGACGCAGTCTCCATTAGTGACAACACCAGCCGGTCTTCTCCAATCGCAAACCCAATCCCCGGAGCCGCCGGCCCGCCCAGTGCTTCCGATAAACCGTCGTATCGCCCCCCGCCCAGAATCGCATTCTGCGCTCCCAGTCCGCCATGCGTGAATTCAAACGCCGTGCGGGTATAGTAATCCAAACCCCGCACCAGCCGCTGGTTTTCAACGTAAGGAACCCCGACGGCGTTCAGGATGTTTTTCACTTCTTCGTAATGCGCACGGCAGCTTTCGTCGAGAAACTGGCTGATGGTGGGCAGAGTTTCGATGATCGGCTGATCTTCGGGAACCTTGCAATCAAAAACGCGCAGCGGATTGGTCACGGCGCGGCGCTGACAGTCGGCGCACATTTTCCCCACCACCGGCGCGAGCGCCAAGCGCAGCGCTTCATTGAACTTCGCCCGGTCTTCGGGACAGCCCACCGAATTCAGTTCCAGCGTCCAACCTGTGATGCCGACGCGGTCGAGCAGCGTGGCGAGTAATTCAAGAATTTCCGCATCTCGCGCCGGAGACTGGCTGCCCGCCGCGGCCGGCCCGATCACTTCGGCGTCAATTTGGTAGAACTGGCGGTAGCGTCCCTTTTGCGGCCGCTCGCGGCGAAACATCGGGCCGATCGAGAAGAATTTGTTCAGGCCCCGCTCCCAGAGTTTGTGCTCGATATAGGCGCGGACGATGCCTGCCGTATTTTCCGGACGAAGCGTCAGCGATTGTCCCTTGTCGCTCTCAGCCCGCCCGCGATCTTCCCACGTAAACATCTCCTTCGAGACAATATCGGTCTCTTCGCCTACCCCGCGCGCAAACAGTTCAGTCGACTCAAAAATCGGCGTGCGAATCTCGTGAAAGTTGTAGGCGCGGAAAACGTCGCGCACCGTGGCCTCGACAAAGTTCCACAGCGCCGTATCGGGCGGCAAAAGGTCGCGCGTTCCTCTGGGAGATTTGATCATCGCTCGTTCGCTACGCGTCGTTTCATCTTCTCACGGCATCGCTGCGGCCTGCCAGCCACTCCGTCCCATTTATAATCATGGGTTCAGATCAACGCGTACTTTTAGCTGGATCATTCCAGCCAGACAAGGCGAAAACGTGCTCGATTTCTTAGGCGATCTTCGACGGACTCATATGAACGGAGAACTTCGGCTCTCCGATGCGGGCAAAAAAGTTGTGCTCATGGGATGGGTCAACCGCCGCCGCGACCTCGGCCAGATCATCTTCGTCGACCTCCGCGACCGCACCGGCGTGACCCAGGTCGTCTTCAACCACGAACTGAATGCAGCCGTGCACGAGAAGGCCGAGTCGCTGCGCAACGAGTTCGTGATCGCGGCCATCGGAACCGTCAAGCGCCGCGACGCCGACACCATCAACCCCAACGTCCCCACCGGAGAAGTCGAACTCGTCGTCGAAGAGTTGCGCATTCTGAACGTGTCGAAACCGCTGCCTTTTCTGCCTTCCGACACTGTGCTCGCGAACGAAGAGATGCGCCTGAAATATCGTTACATCGACCTGCGCCGCGACGCCATGCAGTCCAATATCGAACTGCGTCACAAAGTCGCGCTCGCCATCCGCGACAACCTCGCATCCCAGGGCTTCTTCGAAATCGAAACCCCGTTCATGACCCGCTCCACCCCCGAAGGCGCCCGCGATTATCTCGTCCCCAGCCGCGTCCAGCCCGGCATGTTTTACGCCCTGCCGCAATCGCCGCAACTGTTCAAGCAAATTTTGATGATCTCGGGCTTCGATAAATATTTTCAGATCGTCCGCTGCTTCCGCGACGAAGATCTGCGCGCCGATCGCCAGCCCGAATTCACCCAGATCGACCTGGAAATGAGTTACCCCCAGCCCGAGCGCGTCTGGGAGGTCGTCGAAGGCTTCTTGACCGCCGCCTTCAAGGCCGCCGGCCACGAAATCAAAACGCCCTTTCTCCGCATGGATTTCGACGATGCCATCCGCCAATACGGCATCGACAAACCTGATCTGCGCCTGCCCGCCTTCACCGACGTAAAAGATTGCTTCGCCCCCGCCGATCTCGAACAGCTCGCCATCAATAAAGATCTGCCCGTGATCGCCATCCGCATTCCGCACGTCGGCGAACTCTCGCGCAAAGAACGCGACGACATCAAGCCTCTGTTTGTCTCCAAAGGCGGAGCCCGCGTCTTCGAAGACTTCAAGCGCATCGAAACCAAATTTCCCGAAGCGAGCGCGAAAGTGCGCGAAAAGGTCCGCGACAAAACGGGAGGCCTTGCCGCCGACGATCTGCTCGTCCTCGTAGTGGGCTCGGTGCAATCGGGAGCATCCGCAGACACGCATCCCGCCAGCAAGCGCAAAGTCACCCCCGCCGAAATGGCGATCTACGCCTCCGCCGGACTGCTCCGCGTGGCCTTGGCGCAAAAGTATTCCGATCGCCACAAGCTTTTCCAGAAGGGCGACTATCGTTTCCTGTGGGTGACGAACTTTCCCATGTTCGAGTACGACGAAGCCGACAAGCGCTGGATGGCCGCCCATCACCCCTTCACCAGCCCGCACGATGAAGACATGGACAAACTGGAAACCGACCCAGCCATGGTCCGCGCCCTAGCCTACGACGTTGTCCTCAACGGCACCGAACTAGGTTCAGGCTCAATCCGTATTCACCGCCAGGATGTGCAGAGCAGAATCTTCCACGCCCTGGGTATGACCGAAGAAGAAGCCCGCGCGCGCTTCGGCTTCTTCCTCGAAGCCCTCGAATACGGCACCCCTCCCCACGGCGGCATCGCGCTCGGCCTCGACCGCATCGTAATGATCCTCGCCGGAGCCGACAGCCTCCGCGAGGTCATCCCCTTCCCCAAAACCGCCGCCGCGAAAGACTTGATGATGGAAGCTCCCACGCCGGTAGCCGACGGTCAGTTGCGGGAGTTAGGGATTGGGGTGGTGAAGAAAGCTTAATCTCTATACGTCATGGCCTCAGAGGATGAACCGTCGGTACTACAGTTCGAGGAAAAACAAAGTACGACTTTCACTCAGAGAGCTGTATGTAAAACTCCAAAACCTCTACTTGTTTTTTCGAGATAAGGACTATTTCAAAGAACAGGCGGGAATCACTAAGCATGATCTGCCTAGCGCAATTCAGCACGAAGCCGGGATCGAACTGGACTTTCAGCCCTTCCGAATCACCAAATGGTCCGTGGCGGATCTTACCGAAGATCATGTGTTCGACACCCTTGAATTTCTCTATGATCGAGCCTCTCGCCCCGGGAGTTGGTCTAGGATGACGACTGACACCGGATGGAACTATGAGGATTACGAAGACTATGACTCGGAAGCCGGGAGAACCGATTTTAGAGAGAAAGCAAACCTCTTCCTCGCCGACTATGGTGATGGGTTCGAACTGACGGAACAAGGCACTATTCTTGCGCTTGGGTCCCACGGCCTGGAGCAAATACTTGATGCCGAGATCCCTTCTTACGACGAGGTGAACGTCGATAGCAAAGTGCGTGATGCAATTACGAAATGGCGTAACCGAAAGCTGAGCCTCCAAGAGAAGAAAGCAGCGATTCGAGAACTGGCTGACGTCTTCGAGTGGCTGAAGAAGACGAAAAACCTGTCACAGATCCTCGACAATAAAGACGAGTCGGCAATCTTCGATCTGGCAAACAACTTTGCGATTCGGCATCACAATCCAAAACAGAAGACGAACTATGATCAGGCAATTTGGTATTCGTGGATCTTCCACTTCTATCTCGCAACCTACCATGCCTCAATTCGCCTTCTAATCAAGAAGGAGCGGAGTAAAAGACCCTAGAAGAACTGCCGAAGCTTTTCTCGGCGATGCATCAGCCAACCTCGGCGCAGGAGACTGCGGGCGCTCCGCAAGCGCCCCGAAGGGACGAGCGACCCTAGCCCAGCGCCTCGGCGCTGGGTAGCCAGCCGAGATTGAGATCAAGTCCCGGAGGGACGGCCCCTACCTAGCGAACCACGCCCCCCGTAACTTTCCCGCTCCCCGCGCATCCAACCTGTTTATAAGCTCGGAGGAATCTATGCCCAATCGTCGTCAATTTCTCGGTAGTTCCGTAATGGCCCTGGCTGGCGGAACCCTGCTCGCCTGCTTCAAAACCACAGGCGTACAAGCCGCCCATGCCGCAGCGGACGATCAGAAGCCCGTGACCATCATCCAGTTCACTGACGCCGGGAAAAAAATCGGCTCCGTTCAAGTGCCCCAAGTCCACAAGACCGACGCCGAGTGGAAACAGCAACTGACCCCGCTGCAATTTGAAGTCACGCGCCAGCAAGGCACCGAGCGCGCCTTCACCGGCCAGTACTACGACCTGCACGACAAGGGACTCTACCGCTGCATCTGCTGCGACAACGCACTCTTCAGTTCCGACACGAAGTTCGACTCCGGCACGGGATGGCCCAGCTTCTGGGCGCCAATTGCCAAAGAAAATATTCGCACCTCGACCGACTCCAGCCTGGGAATGACGCGCGATGAAGTCTCCTGCACCGAATGTGGAGCCCACCTCGGCCACGTCTTCGACGACGGCCCTCCGCCCACCGGCTTGCGCTATTGCATGAATTCCGCGTCCTTGAAATTCATCAAGCGAAGCTAGAACCGGGGTTTGACATCGCCTCAAGAGCGGTTGTCATCCTGACCCTGAGCTTGTCGAAGGGAAGTACCTGCTTCGAGAGTTGTCATCCTGAGCGGAGCGAAGGACCTGCTTTTGCTGGCCGCAATTCTGCGTTTGGCTAGTTCAGCGTCTAGCTGCCAGCCGCTGCTCCACCAGCTTCTCGATGCGCTCCAGCACCTCGTCCTCGCTCAGATGAGTCGAGTCGAGCACCACCGCATCCTCCGCCGCCACCAGCGGAGACGCCGCGCGCGTCCGATCCCGATGGTCGCGCTCCCGGAGTTCCGCCGCCATGGCCTCCGCCGGCGCGCCCTTCACCCGTTGCTGATCGAGCCGCCTCTGCTCGCGAATCACCGGATCGGCATCGAGAAAAATCTTCAGGTCGGCGTCGGGAAAAACCTTCGTCCCAATATCGCGCCCTTCCATCACCACCCCGCCACCGATGCCCATTTCGCGTTGCCGCGCCACCATCCACTCGCGCACCTTCGGATGCACCGACACGCGCGACGCCGCCTCCGATACATCGCGCTCGCGGATGCGCGCGGAGACATCCTTCTTGTTAACCAGCACTCTGTTGCCGCCGATGGTCCGATCAAGAGTAATGCTCGAATCCTCCGCCAGCTTCAGCAGCGCCGCCTCGTCGTCAAACGACGCATCCCACTCGATCGCCCGTAGCGCCAGCGCCCGATACATCGCCCCGCTCTCCAGGTTCACGTACCCCAGTTTGCGCGCCAGCCGCGAAGCGATCGTGCTCTTGCCCGCTCCAGCCGGGCCGTCAATGGCGATGATCAGTTTGCGTGGGGACGAATCAGTCATCTTCTAAAATGCTTGGGACGAAGTGAGAATTGTACACGGAGCGCGAGCGCCGCCGCCGATGCGCCGCGAAGATTCTAGGCCTAGCCCACCCGCTCCGGCCGCCGATTCTTTGGCATATACACCTGCTTCGGCGGAGTCACCTGTAGCAGCGACTTGCTCCCCACATGCACAAAGCTCAACTCGCGCGCCGCCAGCAGAGCATGGATGGCTTCCTTCACCCGCGTCCGCGGAACGAAGTTGGCCAGGAAGTTCTCGACCTCGCCCTCGTCCACCGCAATCACGCAATCGAGATACTTCGAGACCAGCGCTGAGAGCGCCTCCGGCACCGAAATCCCCACCCCCTCGCGCACCACATCCGGCGCCCAGCGCGACAACTCATCCCACACCGATCCTTCCGCGGCCGTGTAATCGACCCGCGTGATGCGCAACTTGGCCCACAGTTCGCTGAGCGCGCGATCGAGGCCGGCATTCGAAACCGATCCGCCTAGCGTCTCGCCGAGCTTCGTTTTCGAAATGGGCCCGCTGCGCCGAATGATTTCAAAAGCGTCACAGGCCAGCGGCGAGTAGGGAGATCGCGGTCCGGATGCGGGCGGATGCTTCGGATTGCGCTCGCCGACCAGCGAATAAAAGTAAGGAAACACCGAGGGCGCCAGCAGAAACGCGTTGTTCTCGTCCAACAGCGGAGCCTCGAAGGCCGACCGGTCGCGCAGCGCGCGGACCATCAACTCCGTCGCTTCGATTGCCCGCGGATCGTTGTAGGCGTGCTGGCGTGCCGGCAACTTGTCGTCCGCTCCGACCCAGGCTCCAATGAAAGTCGGCGCCAGAAGCGCCGGCCGCATCGGGTACATCAGGCAAAATCCCACCGACTCAAGAAATGCCCGTGCGTCCTCCAGCGTCCGCACCGGCTGGCCATCGAGCCGCCACTTCTG
>Ga0302189_10000192_pt1 | contig 50939 bp, 27 predicted proteins | sample II_Bog_E2_2_FD_194551 | JGI IMG/M metagenome (GOLD analysis project Ga0302189, IMG submission 194551) | Peat permafrost microbial communities from Stordalen Mire near Abisko, Sweden - II_Bog_E2_2 | ecosystem: Environmental > Terrestrial > Soil > Wetlands > Peat | place: Sweden: Abisko...
TGTCGAATACACCTACGCGATCGGCGACCGGATCGTTGTGCCGGCCGGCGCTCGTGTTTACGGCCATCTGCAACAGGCAGACAGATCCGGCTTCGTCGGAGTCAAATTCGATGAGATTGAGTTGCTGGACGGGCAACGAGAGAAAATCGAGGCCATCGGCGCCGGGCTTGATCTCGGGCCGATCAAAGGCACGGTGTACGGGAAGAACACAGGGAAGAACTTCCTGATCCGCGCGGCGTCTGGTATCGGCTCCTTGGCCGCGACGCTGGTGGGCAACAACTCGAGCGCGGCGTTCTCAGAAGGTGACCTGCTGCGCGAAAGAGTTTCGGAGAACATCGGCGATGCAGGCGACTCCGAATTGATGAGCCTGAATCTCACCAGCCGTATTGTGGTCTCGGTCCCCGCCGATACGAAGATCTACGTTGTCTTCACCAGGCATGAGGAAAGCCAGGCTGGGCTGCACAGAGTGGCAAGCCAATAGTCTCGTGTCATCCGCCTGCAATGCCCCGGCGTCAGAACCGGGGCATTTCCATGTGTGCCTGGGGATTGTCATTGCCGTGTGCTGTTGCCGCCACGTGCCGACTGCTGGTTGCCGATTCAGACCCAATTCAAATTCCAACCGTGGCCGAATCGGTGCGCCCTCTCGAGGGAACATTTGACCAATGACCGTTCCGGTTGTGTCGTTGTGCGTTTGACTCATTGAGGCGCAAATCGGTCAAGACGCATTTGACCAATGATCGTTCCCGATATGTCATTGTGCGTTTGACCAATTGCCGTTCCGCGAAGGCCGTCCCTGGACGCCGGCAGAGGGGTTCTTTGCAGGGCATTCTCTTCCAGGCAGGTGGTCTGGCAAGCGGTTGCGGGTCGCCAAACGGTTGTTAAATAGGTCAATGGCCCGAGCCTGCCCTTTCCCGAACCAACAATGTACCCGCATGTGTCGTCCGCTGCGCCCCGCGCCTCTTCCCCATGTGGCTTGCCGCGGTCACCAAACGTGGGGTTTTCCTGAACATCTAATCCGCATCGGCTCAATCTTCGCCCGCGCTGCTGCGGCGATCCTGTCACCTTCCCTGAGCAGCATCTCGAAATATCCTTCACTGAAGGTTCTGTTCCCAAGGGTCACCGTCAAGAGGCCCGGCTCGGGGTTCAGAACCGTAAAGCCGAGGGCCTGGAGGTCATTGAGGCTTAACCAGCATGGGGGACTGCCGCATTCGTACTCCGGCAGCTCGATGTTGCTCAGAACTAGCTCGGCTGTTGCATCGTTCTTGTCCATGCCAATGTAATCTTCATAGAAACGGGAAGCCGACCGCGGCGTCGGGGCCGCTACAAACCAGTCTTCCGCCCCATCCGCGTCTGTCACCCAATAAAGATGGGGGTTCTTTTTCATTGGACATCTAGATAAGGTTTCTACACCGGTTCTTCTCCAGGGTTCGTTCTACAGAAGACATTGCCATTTCCAAAAGCCACCGTCGCCCGGATTCCGGAAATCCTGGGCACTACTTATTGGGCTTTGTAGCCGTGATGCGGCTTACGTTTCCCGGACATTGGCCGACTTTCGGTGCTAATCTCGGTCGATGAGCGCAATAGGATTTCCAGATGCCCATTCAACTTGATCTTCCGAAGAGGCAAAACAAAGAAATGGTTGGGATAACAAGATTCGAACAAGCGACCTCACCGTTTCAAAGCTACGAACTATATATTAATCAATAGCTTGTGAAGCGCATGACCACTATAGGAGCACTTGAGAAGTGCTTGAAAGCGGCGATTGGCCCGACAATGAACAACGGCCCCACGGTTGGACCCGCGCCGGCTGATCGGCGTGGGTCATGAAAAACTGTCAAGATTCAGGGAATAGTCGTGGTTTAATTGCGGTAACATCTGTCAAATCGTCTCGGAATGTGGTAAGCAGTTATGCGAAGACTCTTGACCTGTTGTCTCGGGTTGGTTTTGCTTGCAGGACCGGCGGAAAGCCTGGGCGCCGCGCAGTCGATTCAGCTAGGCCTGTTTGGCGATCCGCGCGTCCAGCAATGGTCGCAACTGAACCTCGACGGCAAGGCAGATCAAGCGCTGGCCTACTTGGAGCGCGATCTGCTCTCGCCTTTCCCGCATCCGTTGGCGTCTTACGCCTGGGTAGCAATCCACAACAACCGTGCCGATCTCGAAGCCGCACTGAACACGGCAAGCCCGGAGCTGCGCCGGCGGCTTGGCCTCGCACCCCAAATCTCGTCGCTCTCCGACAGTCAGGACGCCCCGGCAATGGAGCGGCTCCTGCCTGTCGCGGACAGCGAAACCGCCGACCCGTGGTCCCTATTGCGTATCAGCATCGTCGCCAGGGATAGCGCCGATCCCATCAACAGCTTGCTCTACGCGCTGGCCACCGCTCGCAAGCGCCCCGACTGCTTCCTAGCGGGATGGCTCCTGATCAACGCCCTCGAGGGTCAGGACTTCGAATATTTCAACCATGGAAGCTACGTCAGCTTTACCCGCGACAACACCAAGAAACAGATTCTCGATCTCATTCACACCCCCCCATGGGAAACACGCCGTTCGCACGCCTGATGACCACGGTACTGGCCGGCGATCAGCAGAACTGGTCCGAAGCAACCTACGTCTCCTGGGCCAATTCCTGGCTCGCGGAAGTTCCTGACGACCAGGACGCAATCTATTTTCGCGCGCTGCACGAAACTCGCATCAACAACGATACCGCCGCGCTGGCCGACTATCACCGTGCAACCCAGTTGTACTCCCTGCGTCCCCATTGGGTGGAGGAGGCAACCCTCCTCTATAAGCTCGGTCGCAATGCTGAGGCAGATAAGCTGCTGGCCCACGCCGCAGCCATCACACGGCCTTCCATCCAGGCCGAACTCTTTGCCGAGTGGCAGTACAAGGCACTCGCCGGCGCAGGCGAATTCCAGAAGGCCGAGGATCTCGCGGGCGAGCGCAAGCCATCCGCACACCTCATGACCCAGCTCTCAAGTGGCTTCGCCATATACGCGGTCTCCCACAATGGCGCCCTCATGGCGAACTGCCGGTGGGCGGGCGGATATATCGAGTTGTGGGACGTCGCCTCGGGCCGCGAAGTCGCAGGGCTTGACCCCAAGGATTCGCCAGGAGACACCCGATCGTGCCAGGATCTGATGTTCTCGAGCGATGATCGGATGTTGTTTGCCACCATGAATGACCGGCAAACCATCGCCTTTTCCACCTCGACTCACAAGATGCTGGGACGTTGGAGTTTTGCAGTGGATCGGGTGGACGTGGTGCCGGCCTCCTATGCGCTGGCCGGCCAGGCCGGAGACAACATTTACTTCCATGATTTTGCCGCGCGGCATGGAAACAAGGGGTCATCTATGCCCTGCGCCAGAAAAGATCCGTCCTACCCTCCGGATTTCGCATTCTCCGCCGACGGCAATCTGCTCGTCGCGGACTGCAAAGACGGCCTTCAGCTGGTCGATCGCCGCTCCGGGGACAAGGTCCGATGGCGCCGCACCCTCGAGCCAATCCACGACCCGGTTCCGCATCAGAATGCCGAACCAAACCCGCCCGAAAGCCCCCAGGCAGTCGTCGTGTCCATCCAGTGGCTCAGCCCGTCATCAATCGCCGTCATTCAGAAATTCGGTGTCGATATACTGCAGGCCGACACTGGCGCTTCCATTCAGACACTGCCCGTTCCCGTTCGCCAATTCTTCCCCGATGGTCCAAATCATGTGCTGGCCTTCGTGCCGGTCAACGATAAAGACGCGCGACTGCATCGTTGGAGCCTCGGACCAAGTGGTCTGTCCAACGACACCGTTGTCGATACGACGATCAGCGATGGCCCGATCTTCCCGCGCCTCCCCACATGGCCCGATGGTATCTACGTCGGAAAGACAATCGAAGGTCAGTTGGGCGGATTTGAATTTGTAAACGCAACCTCCGGGAAGCCAGTCAGCACCCTGCAAAATGCCGCGCGAAACAACACCAACGCTGATTTCCTTCCGGATGGCAAAAGCCTACTCTTTAGAACCACAAGCTCAACCGGCAACGGTATACCCACGATTCCACGAGAACTGGTTACCGAACGCGCGACTCTCTTCTCGCTTGCAGGCGCGCCCAGGGGACCTGAGCTCGGACCGTTCACCGACATCTGCGGCTCGTTCGCAATCAATCCGGTCGCACTCGGCGACTCCACGCTGATCGATATCCACACCCGCCAGGTTTCGCCCCCCATCCACTCCCTCACCATCAAGTCATGCTCAGCCGACGGCTCCATCGTGGCCGGCAGAACAGATCAGGGCGACGACAAGGGCGGCAAAATCGTCGTCAAAGACCTCCGTCGCGACCGGATTCTCTTTCAACACTACGAACCGTTGCCCCCCCACCCCAACGATGAGATGTGGCGCAGCGCTCTCGTCCTTTCCCTTGACGGCAAATACGTCGCCGAAGGCACCGGATCGCTCGCGGGTATGAACCTCCTGCTCCGGCTTAAAGTGTGGCATACCGATACAGGCGCGCCCGTCCCGCTCTCCAGCATTCTTCCCGCCGGCATGGCCTGGGACGGCGCATACATTACCTCCGCCGTCTTTTCGGCAGACGACCACTGGCTCGCCGCCATCGACCGCGAAGACCTCGTCCTCGCCGACCTGCAAAAGCGCTCCATTCGCCGCATCCGAACCAGCTCGTTCGGCGACTCTTTCAACACTCGTGTCGAACTCCTCTCCTTTACCCCCGATCTCCACTCGCTTATATACGGAGGCGACGATGGATGGATCCATACCGTCGATCTTGCCTCTGGAGGCGAGTTGGATAAGTGGCAGGCCGCCGACAATGCCATATCCTCCATCTCCTATTCCCGCGACGGAAAACTCATCTGCACCGTCGATGGATCCGGGCTGGTCAGGTTGTGGAATGCCCAAGACCATACCCTGCTCGTAACTATCGTTGAGTTCATCGACGGCACCTGGGCCGTAACCGATCCGCTCGGAAGATACGACGCCGCCAATCCTAATACCTCCATCGGCCTTCACTGGGTAGTCGGCAACCGCGTCATTGAGCTGCAACAACTCAAGAACCGGTTTTACACTCCCAACCTCCTGGAACGCACACTGTCCGGGGAAAGACTGCCCGACGTCGCCGGCATGGACGCCGTCTCCCTGCCGCCCGTGCTCTCCGCGGAGGGTGGCTACAACCAGCCCACCAGGACAATCAAAATCTCCATCACCAACGACGGTGGCGGAGTTGGCAAGCTCCTGGTCGCGGTCAACGGCCGCCTCCTGCGGACCATCGACAAACCCGGCGTGGCAGCCGAAGGCAAGAGCTTTACCCTCCCGATCGACCTTTCCGACGCGCCCTCCGTCGAAGGCGACAACACAATCCGCCTGACCGCTTACGACGCCAGCGACAGCATAGAAAGTCGCGAAGTCGTCGTCCACTACACGCGGGCACCCACCGCGAGGGGGTTCAGCGCGGAACCGGAAGTCGAATCCCTCTCGACGGGTAAGTTCTACGCAATCGTCGTCGGTACAGCAGTTTTTGGCGACCCGAAGATGAATCTATCCTTTCCGGACAAAGACGCCGATAGCTTTGCCCTGGCGCTTCGGCTGGGTGCAGAGCGCCTTTACGGCAAGGAAAACGTCTGGATGCGCATCCTCTCCACGGAAGCGAAATCGAAGACCGCCCTGCCCACTAAGGAGAATATCCGTGCCGCCTTCGACGAAGTCCGAAAATTGGCGCATCCCGAGGACACACTCGTTGTCTATTTCTCTGGTCATGGAACTATGTCCAGCACTAACCATGACCTTTACTATTACCTCACCATGGACGCACGCAACTTCGATATCGAAAAAGATCCCACGCTTAAGGCCGTCTCTACCGTTAGCAGCGAGGAACTTTTCACCTGGTTACGTGAACCCGTCAAGACGATGCCCCTCAAGGAGGTCGTCATTCTCGACACGTGCGCTGCGGGCGCGGCTAGCGATAGCCTCGCGAGGCTCGCCACAAAGCGTGACATCCCGCCCGACCAACGTCGCGCCATCGAGCTTCTCAAAGATGCCACGGGTACTTACATTCTCATGGGCAGCGCCGCCGATTCCGTGAGCTACGAGGCCAGCAAATACGGTGAGGGCCTGCTCACCTACGCGCTCCTCGACGGTATGCGCGGGCGCGCCTTGGACGATGGCTCGCGGCTCGACGTCAGTCGCTGGTTCGACGACGCCAGCCAGCGGGTCCCCGAATTGGCGCGAAGCATTGGTGGCATTCAGAAGCCGATCATTGCCGCGCCCAAAGGCTCGGGATTTCCGGTGGCGCTGATCACGAAAGAAGACGCTCAGAAAATCCCTCTGGCCTTACCTCAACCCCAACTTCTGCGTATTGTCTGCGAAGACAATAATCAGGACGACCCGCTGAACTTACGTGATCCCTTGCGCGAGCAATTGCGTGCCCTGAGCGATGTTCGGTCTCGCGGCGACCATACCGATGTAATGTATCTGGACGCCACCGACGACGATTTACCCGACGCGCTGGCCCCCAAGATACTTTATACAGTGACCGGCAATGACGTGAGCGTCCGCATACGCCTAGTCGAAAACCGTAAGACCGCGGCCGAACAGGTCATCGCTGCCCATGCCGATGACCCCAACCTCGCTAAACTGCTTGCGGACAAGATCGTTGAGATGGCAGTTGCGACGCAGTCCGCGCATTAGCCAACTCTTGAATTAATCACGTTCGTAGATAGCGAATAGGAGGTAAAAAAGGGAACTTGTCGCCACTGACTACAGTGAACATCTCGCGACTCTTGGGAAACCGGCACCATGGTGGAGCCTCGCCCCTAGACCCCGATGTATGACTGGAGTGCGCGCGCCGTTTTTATGACGACCGTGAGATCAGAGTGAATGGCATGCTGCTTGATAAATCAGTGAATGCGTGAGTTCCCGTCCTCAGTCAAGTTTCGGTGAGTTTTATCCCCGACGACAGCTTTGCGGGCTAATACCGCGGCAAACTCCTTCTCAAATGCTTCAAAAGGCCGGAAAGGAGCAAATCCTCCGGCTCCCAGTCGAGCCCCTCATAGAGGCCGTCTGGCAGATTCGAGCATTTGTCGAAGGGGTTTTAGATCGCGGTTGGACGTCGGTTGCGTGACAGGGTACAAAAGAAACATATCCTTGAACTCAATGATGCTGAGGTCTGCTTGCCGGCAAGCGCGAACAGCCTGCCGCCCGAATTCTTTCGCGTTTCGCGAACATCTTTTTGTGCTTTGGTGATTTCCATGAGGCGCTGCTCATAGCGCGGCGACTGCGGCTAACCAACTCACTCATCCAATTCAGCTCGCCCGGCCGAAATGCCGTTTCCAGCGGATTAGTAACGCTAACGCCGATGGGGCCGACTAAAAGTCCGCAGCTATCGATGACAACGCCGGCCACTCACCGTGGCCCTGTTTGAGACGCCCTGGCGTCAGGGCGAGCAGGTAATCGCCCATTGCGGTTCTTAGGTGCCTTCTCACATACGACGTCTATCGACTCGCGCGATTTTCAGGTAGCTGGTTCGCATCACATTTTTCTGAAAAACAGAACTCGTAAAAATTGGCCCGGTCATTTGGTGGTGATACGATGTGGGCGTGGTTCAGGTCGGCATTCCGCAGTACATTCAGACAATCCACATTCAGCCCGCTCGGCAGCAAAGCTCTCAAATGTCTTGGTCGACATTGAAATACTCCCGAGTAGGAAGAGAGGCCAGACATGAATATCGAACGCATCGACCAAGTGGTACTTACTGTTACAAACATCCAACAAACCTCTCTTTTTTGCGAGGCGATGTTCGGCTTCAAGGTCGTTACCTTCCACGAGGAACGAACCGCGCGTCCTTGACTTTGAAACTCGTAATCCCGGTTCTCACGACTATGCGTTGGTTTGCGTTGCTGCTCTTAGTGTTATCGACACCTATATCCTTGCCCGCGCAGGACGCCACTGTGCCGCTCAAACGCGCGCTGCTCATTGGTATCAACCAGTACCAGCCGCCGGGCACGACGGCGCAACACCCAGGCGGTTGTCAGGGAGGACGCTGTGACCTGCCCACGTTCAAGAATCTGGACGGAGCCCTCAATGACGTTGTGGCGATGCGCGACCTGTTGCACAGCCCCAAGTTCGGTTTCGAGGCATCGAACATCGTCACGCTAACCAATCCTGACCTTGCGTCGACTCAATTGCCCTTTGTCAGACTGCCGGCCGCGCAGACCACTCACGATGGCTTGCTTAGCGTAATGCAAAAATTCCTTGTCGACCTACCGAATGCCGGCGACATGGTAGTGTTCTACTACGCTGGCCACGGGTCACTGCGCGTGAATAGCCAAGGAGCCAAGCTGGCGATGCTGGTGAATGGCCGGCCAAGCCACGCCGACAGCACGCTCGTCCCCTCTGATGCGTGGACCGGCGGCTACGACATCCGCGACCGTGAGATGACGCACATTTTCCAGGCGGCCGTCGAAAAAGGCATCCACCTGACTGTACTGCTCGATAGCTGCCACAGCGGCTCGTTTACTCGGGGCGTGGAGATGGGCAAACAGGTGAAGGAGCGCTCGCTGGAGTACGATCCGCGAGACGTGAATGAAGGGCCAGAACTCATGGACGGCAAGCCTGTTGCCGGGCCCACGCAGCGCGGGAACTATCCCGCGCTCGTCTTTTCGGCGGCTCAGCAGGACGAGACCGCGAAGGAATTGACGCCCGACAGCGCTGGCGATGAAGCGGCGCACGGCGTTTTCACGACTGCGCTCCTCCAGGCGCTCACCACGCTTCCCGCCGACGCTCCGGCCGCGGACGTCTACCGCCGCGTTCTCGCTACGATGGAAGGCGCAGGAGTTGCTGACCAGATGCCGGCCATGGACGCGGGCAGCAAGCGCCTCGCCCTCCCACTCTTCGGGGGTTCCACATTGGGGCAGGCAAAGTTAACTGCGGCTGTGATCGGGGTCGGCAATGAAGGAGCGGTGCGGCTCGACGTGGGACAGGTCAGTGGCATCGCGCCAGGCAGTGAGTTTGTGACCAAAGATGCCGGCAGCAATGCGAAAGCGCTAAGAATCCGAGTGGACAGCGTCGACGGCCTCACCGAATCTAAAGGGACAGTGATCTCACCTTCGGGCGCACAGGCACAGGTGAGTGAGTTATTCGTGCTCGACAAGTGGGTGCCGGACCCCGTCAATAGACTGCATTTCTGGCTCTGGCCGACGCAGCTTTCGCTCGCAGAGGTTACCGCAGCGGCCCAGCAAGTGATCGCCTCTGGATTCACGCCGGTGCAAGATCCGGTCGAGCAATCGTGGACGGATATGCTTACCTGGAACGGCGCGCAGTGGTTGTTGCGCCGAGCTGCGCACACGACCGACGTGCCGATTCCATCTCCGCTGACCGCGGCTGGAGTGAAGACTGCCCTCTCCCAGGAGCGGACCGCTTGCCTCAGCGACACCCCGCACGGCGCAGACGCTCAGGTCTTCAATAGCGTGACGGGACTGGCGCTTCTGGCAAAAGTTGGAGCTCAGAAGTGTACCGCCGTGCTGTTCAAGAGTGCGAACGGGTGGATAGTGCGTCACATACGCGAGGCAGTCGACACACCGCTGGGCCTGCACCTGAAAGCCGAAGCGCTAAAGCAGCATCTCGATCGAGACTCGAAGCTGTGGGCCAATCTACCCCCGCCCCGCGAACTCGCAGAGAAGCTTTCCTTAAATGAGTCCAACAGCCTCGTGGCAGGAGTGAGCGATGTTGCGAAAGCCGACTATGTCCTCGTTGGAAGCATGAGCAACGGTGCGCCGCATTGGGCCTGGTTCCATAAGACCGAATACGACGCGGGCCCGCGCGCCGAGGTGACGCACGACCATAGCGCCGGCTGCTCGACGCACTTCGGGTATCCCGTTGCCACCGACTGGGTGCTACTGGACGGTTCGGATTCGCTCTCCGAAGCAAGCTCTACGCTCGACAAATATGCGGTTCGCCTGGCGAAGGTCAACGGATGGCTCCATTTGGTAGGCGGCACAGACGATGCCTCGACCGAGGATTACTACAAACTGGTGTTCAAGCGACTTGACGATAAGTCTGTGCTTCCCGAAAACCTGCCGGCGAAGGAAGATGACCGGTTGCGAATGTTCCTAACGTCCAGCGAGCCCATCGTGCAGAAACGCTGGGTGTACGTTCTGGATATTGATTGTCACGGAACCGGCACACTGCTTTATCCGATCGACACCGCGGACAATCGCTTTCCCAATATGGCCGACAGTCCGAAGGAAATCGAGCTGCCCGGCGCGCCCACGCTGCGCATCGGCCCACCCTTTGGCGTGGACACCATCCTGATGATCAGCACCCAGGAACCCCTGTCCGATCCGTACGAGTTGAATTTCGAGGGAGTCAGTTCGCGCGGCTCGTCCACGCGCGGCGTACAATCTCCGCTGCAGCAGCTTCTCTCCGGCGCCAGTGCAGGAACGCGTGGTGAGCCTCCGTATGTTCCCACAGATTGGTCTATCTACCCAATCAAGCTCCAAAGTGTGCCGAAGGATAGTCAGAAATGAAGCGCCGGCTTGCGGCTGTCGCGCTGGCTCTGTGCGCTGCCGCAGTGTGCGCTCAGACTGCGCCCGCGAACTGTGCCGATCAGCTCAAGCGGCGCGTCGTCGTGACGATCGGCATCGGCAACTATGCCTCTTGGGACCATCTCACCTCGCCGACAAAGGACGCCGACGCAGTTGAAGAGCTATTGAAGTCTCAATACGGCTACACGCCTTATGCCAAGCTTGTCCCCGGGCCGAAGCTGCGCGATCAAGCGGCGACACTCGATGCGATCAATGGAGTGGTCGATCAATTGGGCAAGCTCCTCTGCGACAACGACGATCTCATCTTCTTTTACTCCGGCCATGGCGACTACCAGCCAGACCCGTTCGATCCCGGCAATCAGTCAAAATGGGCAGGCTACCTTATCCCGGTCGAGGCTCCTGCCAAGAGCCAACAGGAATGGAATAAGCTGCTGCCGGTCAGCGGGCTAATGGAACGCCTGGCCAGGCTGCGCGCGCGGCACATCCTAGTCATTCTGGACGCCTGTCATAGCGGCATTGCCATCGCGGATTCCGTGCATGTGCCAAAAGCAGGTCTGCAAGAAATCAAGAACGATCAGGCATTCATGGACGCGATGGAGACAAGACGAAGCCGCTTGGTCATCACAGCAGCGGGCCCCGGCGAAACCGCTGACGAGAACAGTTCCACACGGCCGGGCAATTCACTCTTTACCGCCGTTCTGCTCGACGAATTGGAGACAAAGAAGCCTGCTGGCGGCCACAGTTTCATTGACGACTCCCGTCTGGCTTCGGAGCTCAAAGAAGACGTCATTATCGAATCGGGCACGAAGCAACATCCTGACTCAGGTACGCTACTCAATGACCAGGGAGGGGTGCTCATTCTGCCACTCAACGTGGACTATGACAGCTTGTGCGCGCAAGCCGCGGAAAACCTGTCTGACGGGGATCTCGACTCGTTCCAGGTCAGCGTAACCCAACTCGCCGGCCAGCAGCCCAATGACCTGCGGACGACTTACTGGAAATTCCGAATCGCCGTCGAACAGGGTCATCCTGAAATTGCGATGCAATTGGTCGACGAGCTCTCAGCCGCCAAGACGCTCGATTCCCTCCATCTCACTCACGCCCAGTTGCGGAAGCTACGTGGACAGCTTGCCTTTTGGCAGGGCGCGCTGGCGATTCCGCCAACCCCGGCACTCAGCTCGCCAGTCAGGATCGATGTCTTCACAGGCGAGACCGAAAAGGGCCTGTTACCGCTCGCCGCTGATCGTACGTACTCAGTCCCGCCGGCCGCCAATCTGTACTTCAGCTTCAGCCATCTGAACGGCGAAATCGTCTACGTCTTCGTGATCGATTCGCTGGGCAACTTTACGTCGGAAACGAATATCTTCAACCCTCGCCTCGTGACCGCCAGCGGGCAGGTGACAAGCGGCGTCAAGGCCGGCCCCGATACCAATGACGCACAGGAGTGGCATTTTCTGATTGCCAGCCGTCCCGTCTCCGTGTACAGCGAGCCGCCTGGATCGGGTGACATCTGGAGCGGTATGCCAGTCAGTGTGGCGGAGCTCGACGGGGTAAAGCATGTGGTGATCCGGGTTAAAGCATCTGACGATGGGAAATAGTCGCTAAGTTCGTGTATTGAGATAGACCCGGGATGCGCTCCGATGATATACACGGGAAATAGCCCGCTTCGCCTCGCGGCTTGATCGCACTCAGCCGTTGTTATTTCACTCTACGGAGGTCCGGAACGATGTCTGCCTCTCGCCGCAGTTTTCTCGGCCACGCTACCGCGCTCGGCATCCTCTACTCGCTCCTTTCGCCGGAAGATCTCGCGGGGCTGGGGCTGCAAGACACGCCGCCGGCCTCCCAGGACCGGCAAGAGGAGCTGCCACACTCCTCCACCGGCTTCTGGAACGGCTTCTACGACTCGGTCACGCCCGGAAGCCCAGGCTATGGCGCTAAGGCAGGGGGCCGTGACGCCGGTAGCCTTGTGGACCCCGCGCTCGAGACCCAGTACCTCCACTACAACTCCGACACCAAGTCCCTGCGATACGCAACCGCGGTGGCAAAGGAAGAACTCCTGGACTACGATGGCGACGTTGCCGTCAGCATGGTATTGAATCGTTTCAGACCAAACTCAACTGACAGCAAAGACAAAGCAGCCTCGCAACTGCGCGTAGACGCGTCCCAGACGCGCCCGTTCTTGAACATCCTCCCGCCGCTGGCCTGGACGGCCTTGGCCTCGCTTGAACCGAGCAAAGCTGGCAAACTGCCCTCGCTCGATCAGATCGGCTTCAAGTCCGATCAGGTGATGACAGCCTCCACGCATGTTCTGCTCACGCAGGGAAGCGGTAAAATCGCTGTGAACATCTCGCGTGCCGCCAGAGACTCTACCTTTCTGAAGGTACTTAACGTGATGATCTCCGCAGCCAAGATGGCTGCTCCGTTTGTCGCGCTGCCTGCTGTCAGCACTCCGGCTATGAGCGCATTCAGCGAAGTTTTCAGCTATTGGGAGCAGCGCACCAGATTCCTCATTAACGGCAATCTGATGAGCGCCTGTGCCACGCAACAGGCCATGTCCGACCCAGAGATAAAATCCCCCTATATCGGCCTGCCGCCCGGTGACTTCGTTGTCGTCGCTAAGAAAGATACTCCGGCGTTGCAGGCCGTGATCTCCAAGCTGCATGTCTTTCAGGGCTACTTGGTCCACGAGGACACGGATCTCAACCAACCTATCGATAAGCTAATGTCGGACCCAAAGGTGCCGGATATTAGTTATGCGACTCTGAAAATCGGTGTGACTGCTGCTGTCATTCCTTCGGCATCCAAGAAACAACCGAAGCTGAACGATTCAAACACCACACCGACACAGCCTGGTACCAACAAAAAAAAGGCCCAGTGATTGAAACTGAATGCATTATCGCAAACTCCCTTCATGGCTAGGCAACGAAGTTTTTCCCCGTGCGGTCAGGTAGCCAATCGGAGGTGGCGGCTGTGGGTGCTCATTTGACGACTAAGTCCACTAGCGATGAGGAGACTTCACAAAACTTAAGCCTCTCGTTTGCGTTTCTCTATTGTAGGACAAGCGAATCTGTCTTTGAAAAGTCGAACAACGCCGGCACCTGTGGACGCGGCGTGCTAACCGGCGTCAGAGTCTTGCCATCCGTTCTCACTGGGATCACCGCCTTCTGCGTGCTTTGATCGGTCTGCGCCTTGAATTGTGGCACCGCGTTCGCCGCATAAGCCAGCCACTCGCCGACCGTGATCTTCCCGTCCTTCGGCTTCCAGTCCGCATTCTTCCCATCGAGCCCATCGTGCGTTAGCGTGTAGGTCAAGAGCCCTTCACCCAGGTAGTCGTACTCATGCGCCACTTCGGTCGACTGGCTCGCAGCGAGTACCCTCATACGCTTGTCATAGGCCACCTGGCCCAGGCCGCGCGAACCCATCGGCCCCGGCTTGAAGTCGCCCGCCTGCACGCTCTCGGCCGAGTGACAGGCATCGAGAATCAGCGTCATTTCGCCCGCATCGATCGGCCGCAGCCAGTCTGCCAACTCGTCGGCCGAGATCGCGCTCGCCAACATCTCTTTCAACTGCGCCTCGTCCGGATACTGGCATGTTCCCAGCGTGCTCGACGGCAGAATATAAAACTCTCCGCCCGCCGCCGAATACCCATGCCCCGAGAAGCTCGTAAAGAACGCATCGTCCGGAGTCGCCTTGGCCGCGATCTCCGCCAGCCGCTTGCGAATCTCCGCCTTGCTCGCGGCCTCGATGCTGTCGTCAGCCACCGACTCGAGCTTCACCGCCTCCACCGCAAATCCCTGCTTCTCCAGCCTTTCCTTCAGCCCCGCGCTCATCGCCTCGGCATCGTTCACTGCGTCGTGCAGCTCGCACCCGCTCGCCGCATAATGATCCACACCCACCTGCAGCAGATACGCGCGTCGCCTAACGGAGTTCGCTTCCACGCTGGTCTTCGGCTCATACTCAAGATTCGCCGTCGCACTCTTGATCCGCACCCCATTGAACGCATACGCCGTGAAGGCGACCTTCTTCGCATCGCTCTTCAGCAGCACATCATGAAAGGTGAAGTCGCAGTCCCGCAGGCTGCCCTCGATATATCCTCCAGCCACGCGCCGCGCTTCGGTCCCCGCCCCCGCGCACGCCGCGAGCACCTCCACCCACCCACTCCCCACCATCTGCCCATCGCGAAACAGCCGCAGGTCCTGCAACTCACTCTTCACACCCTTCTCATCCGTATGACTCGCAGCTTGGACAGTCACATCGACCCGCCCCGGCATCGTGATCGACGGAGTCACGCTCACCACCTTCACCGCCGGCTGCACCCGGTTCGTAATCTCCGCAATCGACCGCACCTCTAGAAGCTTCTCACGCTTCATCACACGAGCCAGCAGCCCCGGCGTGTAGTAATCGCGCAAGAAGATTTCGAGGGGAAGTGGGTTCAATGGCGCCGAGTCGACAATCCAGTGCAATGGTGCCCCACCTTCGAGCATGTTCGTGTCAAAACGTCCGCTCGGATCGGTGACAGTCCAGCCCCCCGGAAAAGTGACCAGCATAGCCAGTTCTGTGCCGCTCACTGCATCCCAGATTCGAGCAGTCCCGTCCACGCTTGCGGTCACAACGAATTTGCTGTCGGGCGAGAAGCCCACGCCCTGAACACGCTGCTCGTGACCTGCGAGTGGAAGAGCTTTCTTCGCCGATTGCCTCCAGATCATAGCGGCATCGCTAGCTCCAAGGACGAACTGATCTTCATCCGGCGAGAATGCCACCGATGTAAACGATGCGCCGTCCGTCGCCGGAATTCGGCTCATCAGGCTCCCGCTCTCGAGATTCCACAGCAGGCACTCATCGCTGTCCGTTGAGATGGCGTAGCGAGCATCTGACGAGATTGTGATGGCATTGATCGGGTGGTTGTGGCCTTTGAGTAGGATCGGCTCGGCCCTGCCCACAAGCCATTGATGCAGCACTCCGTCATCCCCGCCTGACAGAACAAAGTCATTTTTCGGAGAGAACGCGACCGCCTTCACCTCCCCTTTCGCCGCCTTCAGTTCGAGCGGCAAATACCTTGGATCTTCGCTCCAGATTCGCGTCACGCCGTCTTTGCCACCGGCAAGGATCTCCTTCGTATTCGCCGCGATCGCCACCGAGTTGACCCACTGCCCGTCTGGTTGCCGGAACGTACGCAGAAGCTCGCCTGTCTCTGTGCTCCATGAGGAGACGGCGCCGTCAGCCCCACCGGTCAGCAGATAGGACCCGTCGCGCGAGATATCGACGGAGCGGATCGGTTTCTGGCCGGCCTGCACGACAAATGCCTGATGTCCCGTGCGAAGATCCCACAGCGCCGCAGTCCCATCCTGGCTTCCTGTTCCCAGGTAGCGGCCATCTGCACTGAACTTTGCGGAAAACACCAGAGCTGCGCCACCGCTCAGCTCCCGAACACGCTCGCCCGTGGCCGCGTCCCAAATGACTGCGGCGCGACCCAATGCAGCGCCTCCAGAACTCAGCAGCAGCTTGCCGTCTGGAGATATCGCCAGAGCAGGCTCGTGGTCCTCCGGTTGTGGGATGGTGAATGCTTGCTTTCCGGTCGATGTCTCCCAGGCCACAATCGAGTCGTTGGTCTGGGCATAGACCCTCGTCCCGTCCTTCGAAAAGACAACCCGATTGACCCTGGACGATGCTGTGAACGTACGAAGAAGTCTCCCCGATGCCGCATCCCATACGCGCGCGGTCTGGTCCGCGCTCCCGGTAACGACCAGTTCGCCATCGCGAGAGAAGGCTATCGCCAGCACCTCGTCGGAATGGCCGGAAAGCGTCTGCGAGACCTCCCCTGTTTTCATCGCCACCAGGGTTGCCGTGTGGTCCTTGCTTGCGGCCCCAATCAGCTGGTTATCCGGTGAGAGTGCAACCGCAGTCACGGCCCTCGCGTGTTCGGGCAGTTCTACTGACTCTGCCGACACTGAGTTCCACACCCGCGTTGCGCCGGACTCTTCTGCCGTGAAGATCAACCTGCCGCCTGAACTCAAGGCGATCGAATTGATGGAGTTCGCGGCGCCCGGCGACGGGGACTTCAGCATCCCCCGCCCTTTGCCAGTACCCATCTCAAACTCCATCACGATGCCGCCGACCTGGGTCCCTGCAAGAATCGCCTCGTTGCCCGGAGAGATGGCGACCGACTTGATCCCGACCGAAAGAACATCGGAGAAGAGGAACTCGCGCAGCTCAGCGCCTGTCGCGACCTCCCAGAGGGCGACGCGGCCATCTTCAGCGCCGGTAACGGCATATTTGCCGTCGGCGGAGAAAGTTACCGCATCCACCAGAAACGCGTGTCCCGTCTGAACTTCGAGGGTGGCTTGTTCGGGTTCCTGCGCCCCCGAGAGCGGTGGCGATCCGCTGATCAGCATCAGCACGGAGGTGGCGAGGCAACGTCTAAGCGATTTCATCCGGAGCACCCTCAACGCTGGATTTTGTATGGCCCGTCGGGCTGGCTGCAAAACGGAGACTCCATCGAATGGTGCCGGTCGGCAGACTGTGCTTTTCTTCTCGGAATCGTACCCGTTCGTTGTGTCCAGCGCAAACCCGGGCCAACTTCCGAATCGCACCCGGCCGCGGTTGCAACGCTTACTGGCGAGCACTTATCGCAGCTGCGTCTGGAACGTGCATCACATAGAACGGCGCTCAGCGAGACCGAATGATTCTTCGACGGTTTGATTCCGATCGCCGCAGCCCGGTCGAACCACGCTCGTCCCGTCACGAGATCTGGCGCGCCCAGCTGGCCGCAATAATTGCAATAAGGTAGTGTGTCGCCGGTTTCGGCGTGCGTAGGGACGGATGCATTCTGCGCCCAGCCCATATGCGCGCAAAGAGCGACGACTGCCCATGTCACTCGCGAGCGGCACGCGATGTCCCACGTCGAGACAGAAGAGTGTATCCACCACCGCCTTTAGTTAGCGTTCTCACATTTCATTTGATCATGCGCGTCTATTTTCGCTTCGTAGGAAAGGGCTCGTTGATAATGATGCTTCGCTGCCTTGGCAAACCATTCGCGAGCTAAATTTTGGTCCGGGGGTCCAAGCTGGCCGCAGAAGTACATAATTCCGATCTCGTTTTCAGCATATGGATCTGGATCTCCGTTCGCAGACAAATCTTTGAATAAGTCGAACGCCCTCTGCGAGTCCTTCGGCACCCCTTCCCCGTGCTCATACAGTGTCGCCAGAAGCTCTCTCGCGGCGAGGTTGCCACGAGCATTTTCATATTCGAGCAGCGGGAGGGCGGAGTCAACTTTGTGCTGGACAACTAGTTTCTGCGCTTTTACAAAGTCGGCATTTGGATCTTCGAGGCCCATTTTGGCAATGCCAAGATCCCATCCGTTCACCCAGAAGAAGTGAACGACGTATCCCGCGATAATTAGAAAAAGGACCATCTTCACAGCCTTCCACATAGCAATGATCCTCGATTCTTGGTTGTGGTCTTTCGTATCTTCCTGCCGTATTCCGGCACTACCTTATTCCACATCGTTCAGGCGCTCAATGAATGGGATTCGAGGGGGGAACCGCAGGCGCAGCAGAGCCCAGAAGCGGGCATCCGCCGGTGTGAAAAATCACCTGTTGCGACGGATCGAAATGAACGTTCCGCAGGTCTCGCTCAAAGTGCTTCGCTGGCAGAGAACCCCCGTAATCGTAGACGTTTCCTGAGCAGGCGAGATCGCCGTCTGCTGCGAACAGCGCGTAGGTTCCCACAGAACCGCCGCTGTAGCGGAGTCTCGTTCCCAGGATGTTCGTCGTACCCGTTACCGAGCCGCCCGACTCGAGCGCCTTCACCATCAGGATGTAGTGGCCGTTCTCCGGCTCGCTCAGCCTGCCGGTTTCGGCGCTGAATCGAAATCCCAGTTTTTGCGCCAGGCCGTCTGCCCGCAGAATGGCGCTTAGGGGATTGGGCGCATTCGCTCTTGTTCCGCCAGGGCCAGTCTCTGCGCCTTGGCCCACAGGTCCGGTAGACGCACCGAGGTTCTTTGATCCATTTTGTCCACCGGAGTTAGCCGATCCACTATTCGTTGCCGATCCACCTGTCGATGTTTTGGCAGGCTGTTCTCCTGAAAATGCCGTCATGTAATCTTCAATCAATTTCGCGCTCAGCGCACTCGCGGCCGTTCCGGCTCCGGGATTGCCAGAGTTCTTGTTGACTGATCCGGCTGATTCGGCTGGTCCGCCCGATGCATTCGACTGACCTGAAATGCTTGAACCGCTGTTGCTGGTCGATCCGCCGTTTGTCGTTTTTGTGGGCTTGTTTCCTCCAATTCCGGCCATATAGTTGTCTATATCTGAAATCGCCTGCTGGATGTCGGCGGGGTCATGATCTTCGTCAGGTTTGAGTTTTGATAGGCAGCCTCTAGCCAGCAACGTCCGCTTTTTGCTCGCGAGGAATGGGGAGACCGTTTCATCTTCCACTGCAAAACTTTCCGGATCAAAAGAGGATGGCAATAGTACGAAAATGTGGAGCGATTTGAGCTGGCGGGCAACATTGTTCACGAAAGCCAGATCCTTAATATTCCCGCTCACTGACGTTGAAGTCTCTTCTGATTCGAGAAGGCCAAACACACTCTGCGCCATCGCCAGCGGCGGGCCTGCCGGCGTCATGCTGAGAAACGTGCTCAACGAAGAGGTTGAAGTCCCAGTACGGGCCGATATTCCAGGATTGGGATTCTTCGGACAACCAAGAGAAGCAGCTTTCCCCTGCAATTCCGCCAGATCTGCCATGCCGGCGCGCCACGCAGCGAAATCCTCCAACTCGGATTTCTCGAACGGAAGCAGCACGATTGTAGTCTCGGGCATGTTCGCGGGAATTGCGCAAGCCGCGCCACCAACCGGGTTGCTGAAGCCCGGTTTGGTTCCGCTGATTACACTTTCAACATCGCAGGCAATGGCTTCGCTATTGGACTCCAGCGCTCTATAAGTAAGCATCTCGGTTTCAATCGAGAAGGCTGAGGCTGAGGCTGGAGCTGAGGAATTCTGCTTTGCAGCGCCGGATGGCGTCTGAGCGGCGCATAGGCACACTGTGAGCAAGGTACAAGCTAGTACCTCTTGGCCGCTGCAAACAAGTGCTTTGGCTAGGCGAAAACCACGCGATTCGTTTGTCATGATGACCTCGAGGGAGGATACTGCATACAATAGCGCTTATAGCCTTCAGCTGCAATCAGAGTTTTTCCCGCAATCTGTCGCAATTCGCAGTCGGCCGCATCAACAGATCAGAATCTCCTTGAATCTGTTTAGCTGCTCGACTAACCTCGCCTAAAGGCAAAGACTGTCACCCACCCAACGGAGAACCTTTATGACTTTCCGAGGTGCAACTCTGCTCGTCGTGATCTCGTGCCTGCTCACGATTCGGTTGTCCTTAGCGCAGGGTCCACAAGCTACGCCATCGAAATTCGCTCTGCTCATCGGAATCGACCATTATGATCATCCCCCAGCGAATATCGCACAGCCGGGACCGGGCGTGCCGCTAGTTGGGCGCGATGCTCCAGATATGACATATAGCGTTCTTAAAGCCCCGCGAAAGGATGTGGAGTCATTCCGCCAGGTTCTAACCACGAAATTTCACTTTCCAGACGACCGTGGGCACATGGAGGAATTACTCGACGAGCAGGCCACGCATGACGCAATCATCGCAGCCTTACAGCAAATTCTGGTGGACTTGCCCAAAAAGGGCGATCTTGTGGTGCTATACGTCTCGTCGCATGGGTCCCTGCGCATCTACCCGAAGGGTCAGGGCAGCGGCATCTCCCCAAAGATTGACGGTACAGAACCGCTCTATAACCTGCTGGATAACCCCAACGACCTGCGCCACGCCGAAGGGACGATCGTCCCCTACGACTGGTACAAAGGGGTCGATGACATTTTCAGCCGCGATCTTCGCCATTATTATCGCTTGGCTGTGAAGAATGGCGTACACGTCACCGCAATATTTGACTCCTGCCACTCCGGAGACCTGGGCCGAGGCCTTTTGAGCGGTAAACTCATCGCCCGGGACTTCGAGTTCGATCCGCGCGAAATGCGGCCCAACCCTTACGCAATGGAAGAGCTTCCGACCTTGCCGCAGGACGATCCTCTTACGCCGGTCCTTATCCTTTCGGCAGCACAGAAGGATCAGCTGGCCATTGAAGTCGATGATACGCAGGACCCTCACGGGATCTTCACCAGGGCTCTTGTAGAAGTGCTGAATGCCTTGCCGGAAGACCGGCCTGTATCGGATGTATTCAGCCGACTTCAGGTGTCCATGGAACTGGCGCCAGACTCCATTCACCAGCAGCCGGAGATAGACACGACATCAGAGCGAAGGCGGCAGCCGATCTTCGGAGGTGAAGCCGCCAGCGGGAAATCGACTGCCGCGGTTCTCAGCGTCAACGAGGTGTTGCTTGATACCGGCATCGGCACAGACATCAGCCCTGACAGCGTTTTCACAACAGTGCCGAAGAATGGTGAAACGCCAATCGAGCTTAGGGTCACCCAGCCTATCGGCCCTGGCCGATTCCTGGCGGAGAATCAATCTCCGGGAAGGTCGGTACAGGCGAATGACAACTTACAGCTAAAAGCGAATGCGACCAGCGCACCCGTAACAGCCACCGTTGTCGCCATTAACAACGTTTTGCTCGATATCGGCATTGTCGCGGATATTGGGCCTGGAAGTATCTTCGCAAAGTTGCCTCAGAATGGCGCGAACCAGATCGAGCTTAAAGTTACGCAGTCTTTGGGCCTTGGCAGGTCGATCGCGCAAATTCAGACTCAAGGAGGCAAGGTCCAGCCCAAAGACATTGTGCAGTTGAAAGCCGCCGTACCTTGGCAGCGCCCAGACTTACTCGTTTATGCCGGAACTTCCAACCCGAATCTTGCCGCGATCCAGGACGCAGTCGCGATCGTGACGGCAGCAAACCTCAAGCTTGTTCCTGATCCGAGTCGGGTTCCATGGGCCTTTCATCTTTACTGGGACACGTCGCGCTGGACATTAAAAGCTCACAGCGATCCCCTGTTCGGAGTTCACCATAAGCCGCCAGCTTCGGTTGACCTCGGCACCAAGCTAACCTTAAACGCTCTCCACAAAGTGCCGGCGGGGAACGCTGTATGGTTTGACCCACCGCTTCCAAGTGAAGAAGTCCAGGGCCTGCTGAAATCGCCTGCCGGAGACGGGCCGCATATAGCTGCGAAGCTTACTGCGAATCGTCCCGGAGCGATGTACGTTATCGGCTCCAGGCTGACCGGAAGCACGATCTCCTATGCATGGTTCAAGCGTTCCGATGTAGATAGCGAAGTCCAAACACCGCCATGGATGGGTGCCGGCTGCTCACCCGGATCAAGCTACCCAATGCACACCGAGTGGATTGACCAAACATCCACGGATTCTACTGTAGCCGCTCTCAACCAGTACGCTGTCAATTTGGCAAAGCTCAATGGATGGTTTCTCCTGCAATCGTCGGCTCTTAGCGAGCACTCACAGTTCCCCTATACGCTGGCTTTGAGGCAGGAAGACAGTAGCGAGAATGTCGGTCAAAAAGGGAAGACACCCACCGGCTACTATGACCTTTACCTGACCGGCCATCCCAGAGACGACATAAAGCCCCAATGGGTCTATGTATTGAACTTCGACTGCCAGGGAGGCGGAGGTGTTGTGTGGCCCTATGACGCAAAGCCGCCCCACATCTCTGAGATCCCAAGGAAGTTTCCGGCGGACGATGCAGGCGGGCGTGTTTCAGAAATCAGGCTACCGAGTGAGCCGTTTCCGTTGGAGGTAAAGCCGCCTCTGGGGACTGACACCTATATTCTGCTTACAACCTCGACTCCGCTGCGTGATTACCATGCGCTGAATTTCGACCGGCTCGTGAGTAAGGGCGCGACGGATAATCCGCTTGAAGAACTGCTGGACGATACCAGCGCGGGGATGAGATTAGCTGGAGACCCGATCCCGACGGATTGGGGAGTATGGGCAATGCAGGTGCAGAGCGTGCCTGGTGCGACGCAGCCGCCGCAGTGAGACAGTTGCCGTCTGTCGAGACAACAACCTGCAGAATCGTCTTGTTTGTAACTGAGCAAAGTAGTACATTTCAATCGTCGATTCCGTCGAAACAGTTCACAATTCACTTACCGCAGAGGGGTCAATGAACCTGAAACTGTTGCTTTTCGCCGCTGCTTTGTCTATTGCAAGCTCAATTGCCCAGGACAATACTCCGCCTCCTCACGTGGAAGCCCTATGCGGCGCAAGCTTCGACGCTTTCAAGGATGTTCCACAGCACGTCTGTTGCGAGGCGAAGGCCTGCTTGGATGACGTGGCCTTTGCCCTTCAAAGGCAATCGGACGCGCGGCTCGTGATTGTAGGCAACGCCACCACTCTGGAAAAGGCGGCTACCAACCAGGGATACGTTTCTGATCTTGATGCGCGCCGAGCCATCGTTACGAAGGAATATATCGTGTCCGACAAAGGCATTGATCCATCCCGTATCGAGATTCGTGTGGGCAAACTCGGAGAAAAAACCGTGCAGACCTACTTGGTCCCGCCCCGGGCAGACTTCGATGCAGACGTTTTGCGTACAACCCAAATCAACGAGCAGCTTATTAAGGCTACGCGCCCACTGCCACAGCGCTGAGGTGGATTCATGCGAGGTAAAGCACTTTGGGCTCTCGTGTTCCTTGTGGTTACTGGGCCAGGTAGTCTTGCCCAGCAGCGTCTGAGCGTCGATCTCATTGTTCAGACGGACTCAATGCCCGACAATAGCGATTGGAAGTGGTCGCCAGGCAGTACTCGGTTCCTTCTGACTGGCGCTGGAAAGGTATTGCTCGAGCCAGGCCTGGATATTGGCGAGAAGGATATTCCGACAACTGCTACTCTCTGGGATATAGCTACTGGGCGTGAGTTAAGGGAGCTGCGGGGGCACTCTAAGCCCGTCGTCTGCACCGGAATATCACCTGACGCCTCGACTCTGCTCACGGTAAGTGATGACCGGACAGCTCGACTGTGGGACGCGGCCACAGGGCATGAATTCCGTCGACTCGATACTGCGAACTTCACTCCAACCACCTGCTCATGGTCTCGCCAGGGGAATCTCATTGCGCTGGGCGGAGATACCGGCTCCGTCCGAATCTACGCAGGTCGAGGGTTTCTACTAACTCGAACGCTAGCCATGAGCGGGCAAACTATTCAGGACCTCGCATATTCGCCGGACGGCACCATGCTCGCGGCCGCCGACGGAAAGCAGTTGATTATCTTGAACATTGCCACCGGCATCATTCGTAAAGCGGGCCAAGGCATTTGTACGGTCTTGTGGTCGAGCGACGGAAAGACTCTGTACGCAGGTGTGGAGGATGACATCACTGGATTGAAAGAGGTTGACTCGTCAGTCTGGAACCCGCACACAATGAAAGAGCTCGATCAAGACGGAATCTCAGGCCAGATGTGGCCACCACCCATCTCGAAGAGTGCCAACCTTGGCACCTCTGACGATTCCAACGACACTGCAGAAAATGCCCAAGCGCAAAGGTGGCAGTTCGACCAGCTAAACTCGGGCGCATCGGTTCGCTTCGTAGGACGCGACAAATCTTTACTTGTTTTTTCCGGTGGGAGGGGCGAATCCTCCCTGACAATTTGGGGATTGAACGGCGGTCAGCCTCTTCAGGTCTTTAGAAATGTTATTGATCCATTTGATTCCGTCAGCGTCAACGGCATGACCGTTTGCATCGAGCCTGACCTAGCTTTGAATCGCGAATCGGATAAATCAGCGGCGAAATTGGCTGCTGTGGATGCTTTAACAGGAGGGGAAGTTCCGATAGATAACCGAAGCTTCAACTGCGCAAAATCCGAAACCTCATCGGCACGAAGCAAGTTCGGAGACGACTTAATCGTTAAATATGACCTGGAAGGCTGGTCGGGCGGAGTATCACCTGACAGACGGTACTTTGTCGCGCAGGAGGATGACGCAGCCTACGTCCACGAGTCAGCCACGGGAAGCGTGGTGGCGATGTGTCTGGGGCGCGCAGTACGGTTTTCTTGGGATAGCAGTCGGCTGCTATGCAGTAACGAACAGGGGGTGCCTCGCGTAATCACGCTCGGCAGTGCGGTTTCAGACACTGCTAAAGAGAATCAACCTGCACTCGAGCTGCAAGACCACGTTCTGATGCTCCGCAATGAAGGGAAAACACTTACATTGAACAACGTTGAATCTTTCCTGTCTGCTCCCGAGGCCAACAGGGTCTTGATCAGAATGATCGACGACAGCGTTCGAGTCGTAACGTACTCTGGCTTGGAGCTCTTGAGTAATCTTCACGACGTTCCCTTTGATGCTTCGCTTGGACAGGGGTATGACGATTGGGCCTCACGCTATCGCAGCGATTTCAATCTAGGTTTTTCAGACGAAGTCTGGAACCGAAGCTATCGATCTGAAGCCATCAGTGCCGGCTTCTCCTCCACTGGCGACATGGTCGCGATCGGGGGGCGTGGTGGCACCTACCTGTTCGATGTTTCAACCGGCAATAAAATCGCTTCAATCTATTCTTTCGGAACCAACGGTTGGGCAGTGGTTACTGCTGACGGGCGCTTTGACAGCAATCAACTGGACGGTAGAGCGCCATTGCATTGGGTGGCTTCAGACTCGCCATTTACTCCACTTCCGTTGGATATCTTCATGCGTCTTTACTATACCCCTGGACTACTGGCGAGTGTGCTAAGTCACCAGAAGTTGACCGAGATAAGGGGCATTGCGCAGATCAATCGAGTGCAGCCGGATGTAAAGATTGTCTCGGTGAAAGCGTCTTCTCAAAATCGGTTCGACGTTACGGTGCATGCCAATTCACATATGGCTAACGGGAAGAGGAGTGGCCTCAATGATTTGCGTCTGTTTCGCGATGGGCAGATGGTCGGCGGCGCGCTGGTGGATCTACAGGCGGCATGCTCGGCGGATGGGAAGGCGCGACGTCTATCGGGCGGATACGTCGACGGCGCATTAAAGAGCTGCGATTTTACCTTTCGTAATGTGAGGCTGAAGCGCGATGCTAGCGAGGTTACATTTACTGCGTATGCATTCAACGATGACCGCGTTAAGAGTGCGACAGCCTCGTTGAGATGCGCTTCGAGCGAAGCTCAAGACTCTCGCTCAGACAAGAAGAAGTGCGCCCTGTGGAACACACCCCTAACCCATGAAAAGGAGACGCGGCGTGCTTACCTTCTACAGATCGGCGTAAACCATTACGCCGCCAGCCGATGCGAGTTGAACTACTCAGTGAACGACGCTGAAAAGATGAGCGCGGAACTGGCCGACCGGCTTAAGGCGCAAGGTTATGACGTACAGGCCGTGAAGCTCGAGTCAGCTAAAAACGGCGAAACGGCAGCCGCCAGCAAGGAGGCGATCCACGAGCAACTCGCAGCGATTGCTTCGAAGGCCACTCCGGACGATGTGTTCTTTATGAGTTTCTCGGGGCATGGATACTCGGCCGAGAATGGAGAGTTTTACATCCTTCCGTCCGATATCCAAGGCTCGTGCCGGGCAGTAAATGGCGCGCTGCTCAAAACGGCGATCTCTGCAGACGAATTGACAGATTGGTTACGTCCGATCGACGCCGGCGGGATGACTGTGATTCTCGACGCGTGTTTTTCGGCCGAGAGCGTCGAGGCGGGTGATTTCAAGCCTGGCCCGCTGGGTTCGCGCGGGCTGGGCCAGTTGGCCTACGACAAACGCATGCGTGTGTTGGCGGCTAGCCAGTCGGACGAAGTGGCGCATGAGTACGACTATCTGCAGCAGGGCCTGCTTACTTATTTTCTGACAAACGAAGGGTTGGATCAACGCAAGGCTGATTGGAAGCCTGCAGACAACAAGATCATGGTGGGCGAGTGGCTAGCCTATGCGGCCACTGCGGTGCCGAACTTCATACCGGATCAATCGAAGGCTGTCACATCGAAGGCCGCAAGAGATAGATTTGGAAGCAGTTCAACCAACACATTGTTTCAGATTCCCGCGCTGTTCGATTTCTCCAAAGCGGATACGCTTTCGCTCCAATGAAGGGCACGACGGGCGCCTAGCCAATTGTAATGTGGGTCCAATGTGGAGCAGATTCCCTGCACCTTGTCTCACTCGAACTGCGTTTCAACGAGAGACCCGTCCGCCGGCGCGTCGAATTATGCGAGATTCGCTGACGGAATTCACCCAAAGAGTTACCCAAATCCGTATGCCTTACACGTAAATACACGGGCTTTGGCGGTATTTCGGCGGCGGTTAAGTTATTGAAACTAAAAGTTATAGGTTGCTTCTTAAAGAAGACGCGTAGTTCGATGGGAAAAAAGATGGGAGATTCAACCCCCATCGATGTAAGTATCGCTGGGTTTTCTGATGCCTCTGGATTATATTGTCACCACTCACTCATGAAAACACAGCGTACAGTTCCGCTCATGTTTTTGTTTCTCGCCTGTTCCTCTTGGGGACAGAAACCTGAACTCGTCGTCGAGACTGGTCACACTCACGACGTTACTTCCGTTGCGTTCAGCCCAAAACGCGAGATAGTCGGATCAGGAGGCGCAGATGGAACTGTTGCACTGTGGGACGTCGCAACTGGGCACGAACTGATAGATCTGGGCAATCAAGGGTCCGAGATCCGCACGGTAGCATTTAGCCCTGACGGGACGATTTTGGCATCGGGGGCGAAAGACATCAAACTTTGGGACGTCGCTGGGGGACGGGAACTTCGAACACTGAAAAGTTCCGATTCCATTGTTGCCGTCCACTCCGTCGCGTTCAGCCCGGATGGAAAAACGTTGGCATCGGCCGGAGAGCGTTGGATTGACGGCGAACCCGGTTCTGTTCTTACCCTTTGGGATGTTGCGACAGGAGTAGCTGCGACGACGTTGAAGAGTCCAACCACTCACAGTTGGCAGTACCCCGGTATTCAGTCTGTCGCATTTAGCCCCGATGGTCGCACCTTGTTGGCGGCTGACGGCGACGAACATAAGTTCAGCCTCCGGAGCGCCTCCAGCGGGACGGAACTGCGGAATTTTGCCGGGGCCGCCGCTGCACTCTCAGTTGCGTTTAACCGCAACGGCAAAACGATGGCATCGGCGGACGGCGACGGGACCGTCAAACTTTGGGACGTCGACACGGGCCGAGAATTGGCAAATTTGGGCAACTGCGGACGATGGGTGGAGTTTAGTCCCGACGGGGCAATCTTGGCGTCAGGGGATAAAAACATCAAGTTCTGGGATGTAGCCACGCGACGGGAACTCCGAACTCTGGAAGGCTCAGATTCGGAACGCCTAAATTCGATTGCGTTCAGCCCAGATGGAAGAATCTTAGTATCGGGAGGATCCGATTCAAAGGATCGAACATGGGCTCGTTTTAGACCGTTCCTCAGGTTGTGGGATCTAACCACGAACCATGAGTCTAGGGCATTGGGGTCCCATGTTTCTTCACTGCACTCCATCGCGCTCAGCCCCGACGGAACCCTGCTGGCGTCAGGTGGAGATGACCAAGGTATTACAATATGGAATCTGAGGAATCGCGATGCGCTACGGACGTTGTCCGTCCACAATCACGCCATTAATTCCGTGGGGTTTAGTGCCAACGGGGCAACATTGGCTTCGGGAAGCGAGGACGGTGTTGTCAAGCTCTGGGACGTTGCAACAGAACGCATTCGAACTTTTGGCAGCCCGAATGTTTCCACTTCGTGCTGCATTACTGCACTTAGTGCCGATGGGTTGATCGTAGCTTCAACATCGAAGATTTATACGCCAAGCGATCCCGATTCCCCAGTACAACTGTGGGACGTACGATCCGGTCTGGAACTCCGCAGCCTGCACGGTCCTATCCCCTTCCGTTCCATTGCATTAAGCCCGCGCGGGGAGACGCTCGCCGCCGCAGACGAACGCGCAATCACACTTTGGAATGTTAGCGAAGGGCGAACGTTCCTAACTTTGCCTGAGGGATGGGGTTCTGGTCTCACATTTAGCCCAGACGGAAGAGCCTTGGTGTCGGCGTCGGCAGACAAAGGAACCCATGTTTGGGATGTGGCCAACGGACGTGAACTTCTTGCATTAAGCTTGTGTGGCCAATCGTTCGCGTTCAGCCCCGATGGCAGAATCTTGGCTGCGGCCGCTGACACCACGATTAAGCTCTACGACTTGGCGTCAGGCCGCGAACTCCGATCGTTTGCGAACCACGGTTCTACGGTTTCATCAGTCACATTTCAGAGCGACGGCAGATATCTTTTCTCCGGATCGGTCGACGGCTGGGTCCGTATTTGGGATCCAGATACCGGCACCCAAGTGGCCGCGCTCATCGCGTTGGATCAGATCGACTGGGCGATCGTCGATCCCAAAGGCCGATTCGATACGAGCGACCTAGATGGAGGCTTGCCGCTGCATTGGTTGATTCCGAATCATCTGACGCAGATATTGCCCCTTGAGATTTTCATGCGCGACTACTACACCCCGGGGTTGTTGGCTACGATCATGAAAGGCCAACAAAACAAGCTGCCCAAGCTTCCGTCGATTGCCGAGATCAAGAATCGCGTGCAGCCAGATGTGATGGTGGTGAGCGTAATGCCTTCTTCAGATGGACCGGATCGGGTGGATGTGGTCGTGCACGCCGCCAGTCACGTCGAGCAGAAACAGGATGTGCAAGGCACCCTGCAAAAGGATGCGAATGGAAATCCGTTGACCCAGCCGAGCGGCCTACAGGATCTGCGTCTGTTCCGTGATGGCCAGATGGTGGGCAGCGGGTATGTCGATGTGAGTGCGGGGTGTGCCGGGGCTGGAACGCCGGCGAGACGTGTAATGGGAGGATACATTGAAGGGGCACTGAACCATTGCGAATACACGTTCCATGATGTGCTGCTGAAAGCCGGCGCAAAGAAGGTGACGTTCACTGCGTATGCGTTCAACTCTGAAAGGATCAAGAGTGCGACGGCAACTCTGGATTACGAACCGAAACCTTTTACGGCGCCAGCGTCCAAGCCGAAGGCCTTCTTGTTGCAGATTGGCGTGAACCACTATGCGGCCAGCCGGTGCGAACTGAGTTATTCGGTGAACGACGCAGAGAAGATGAGCGCGGCGCTGGCTCAGCGGCTGAACGCCCAGGGATACGATGTGCAGGCAGTGAAGCTGGAGTCTGCCGAGGGCGGCGATACCGAAGCCGCTGGCAAGGAAGCGATCCGCAAGCAGCTTGCGTCGATTGCCGCGCAGGCCACACCAGACGACGTGTTTTTCATGAGCTTCTCCGGGCATGGCTATTCCGCCGAGGATGGGGACTTTTACATTCTGCCGTCTGACATTCAGGGCTCGTGCCGGGCAGTCGATGGCACGCTGCTGAAGAGTGCGATCTCGGCCGATGAACTGGCGTCCTGGCTGCGGCGCATCGACGCCGGCGAGATGACGCTGATTCTGGATGCCTGCTTTTCGGCTGAGAGCGTGCAGGCGGGTGATTTCAAGCCTGGTCCGCTGGGCAGCCGCGGCCTGGGCCAATTGGCTTACGACAAGCGCATGCGCGTGCTTGCCGCCAGCCAGTCCGACGAGGTGGCGCACGAGTACGACTATCTGCAGCAGGGCCTGCTGACGTATGTTCTGACGCACGATGGGCTGGATGAGGGCAAGGCGGATTGGAAACCAGTGGACAAGAAGATTACCGTCGGGGAGTGGCTTGCTTATGCAGCCGATGCAGTGCCGAAATTCGTTCCAGATCAGTCAAAAGCGCCCACTTCGAAGGCTGCAACAGGCCGATTTGGAAGCAGCCCAACGAACACTTCGTTCCAGGTTCCGGCCCTCTTCAATTTCTCCAAAACGGATACACTGACGCTCCAGTGAAAGGCACGACGGGTGCCTAGCCAAATGTAATTTGGGTCCAATGTTGAGCAGATTCCCTGCGCCTTAGTCTCACTCGAAGCGCGTTCGAAGAGAGACCCTGGGAGATGGCCGCCACATGGAGCCGGAGGTTCGAAGCTGGCTAACTAGGCAGGGCCGGCACATTCCAACAGCATTTCTGCCTGTTTCCCAACCCTTACCTTTTGGAACAGTGATTTTGCGCTTTTTCGTCCTATTATTTTCATCAGGATGCATCTCGCAAATTCGCGAGCCTTAAGTGACAGACATTCCGACTTCTAGAGCAATTGCTGTGTTCCAAAAGGGGCTAGCCAAGACGATTGTTCTGAGCAGCCTTTTGGAACAGGCATTGCAGGGCAACTTGAGATCACAAAATGTGGGAGGTGACGGGCGACAATTAGAAGTACCGGAAAGAGTAGTTGACGCCAGACAGGGAGGTTCCGGGATTGCTTTGCCATCGTCACTTAACGAGGAATGCGGAAGCGTTGATTGAGGCAGGATCCAAAAGTCGGCAACTGTTTACAAATCCAGTCCACCTGGACGTAAAACCGGCTAATCGGATAGGGGACACGGCAACCTGCTTGCGGGTTGCCGGAGAAATGATCCGCGATAACGTCCTTTATCATGCACAACATAAACGACTTGTTAAGCATCAAGCCCTTTGATCTGTCACGATTTTGTCGTTCATTTTCGGGCGGCTTGGATTACTGCTTAGTGAAACCTCTGTCGCCCACAGCGGAATGTGGCCAAGCCGATAAGGACAGAATGTATTCTTGGCGACCATCGTCTGTCATTTGCATAACCGTCTCGATAAAGTCCTGCTGATGCGGTTGGCCGAGAGCTAGCCTGTACAGCCAACGAAGGCGGCTCAGCTGGTCGAACTTAATTGACTGCCGTGATTGCGGCATCACGACGAAAATGCGTTCAATCTTCTCATTTGGACATGACCACCACGGGCTGAGGCCAGAAGAATCGGCACTGAAGTGCTGATCAGCATGATCAGCTAGCACGAGCCAAGGGCTTGAACGCGGACCGGCTTCGCGCAGTGCGTGATCCCGAAACAGTCCCGCGAGCGCGGAGCGCACGGACAGCCCGCCAAAGCGCTGAATGCGGCCCTCGCGCTGCTCCAAGTCGAGAGGACTCGCGCAAAGATCCCAGTGCAGGAGCTGCTTGCACCAGACATGAAAATCAAGTCCCTCTTGTCCGAGCGAGGTCGTCGTCAAGACGTGCGGCCAGAAGGGCATATTGAAGGCCCGGCGCATGTCGTCGGTCCTCAGACGGACTTCGCCGCCCGCTGAGTTCTGAACCTTTGCATCTGCGAAAGGCATTGCCGCGTGACAGCGGAGCTGGAATGGATCGTCCCATGCCCCCGGCTCGTGCACGCGATGGCGGCCTTCGTACAGGCCGAGAACCTTCTTGAGATCACGTGGAAATCGCGTAATGGCGTCTGCGCCCAGTTTGCTTGCGATCCACAGATGCTCATCGAGCACAGATTCCAGATTGCCCGCGACAACGGCTTCAGGAATAGCATGTGTATATCTCTGTCCGCGGCGGGTGAGCGCGGCCTGAAAAAGCGAGCGGTTCAGATAGGAGCGCAGCCCGTTCCAGCTGGCATCCAGAAGCTGACCGTATCTCTCACTCGTGACGCATTCCGGGTCGAAGCGGTGCAGGCATCTGCCGAGCACGACACCGGGACCGGAGAGAGCGAACTCGGCGAGCACAGCCACTTCGCTCTGTGTGACGGCGCCGAGGCCGGCTTCGGCAGCTTCACTCCACTGTGCCATAACACTGCGGATCGCGTCGGCCTGTCCTGACGCCACGGCCCGCCAATGTCCTCGCAGCTCTTGCCATGTCGGAAGGCCGCTTTCCGGCATGCTCAGCTCACGCGCGACTTCAAGCGCCGGAAGAAGCTTCCAGAGAGGCCTCTTTCCGCCGCTCTTCTTGATTTCGACTCCCAGCCGTTCCCGGAGCAGTTGACCGACTTGCCGCCGCATGGAGTTTCGCACATCGGCTAGGGAGGCGGACTGGTCACGCCGGGGATCTGTGAATGCGATCAGCGTAGGGGACGCGAAAAACAACGCCGGCAGCGTCGGCCGGGTTTCTTTGAACTGCAACGGCTGAGCCTCACCGGCGCGTTGATAATTCCGGTGCAACCGATGCGCAAACGACGCTTCGAGGTTAAAACTCAAAAGGCTCGCAAGCGCTGGCGGGACCGCTTTGAACCGCGTGAAGATCAGCACTTTGCCCCCGTTCGCTCCGGGCGCGGCCCACGGACCCTGCAAATCCCACCAAGGCAAGGACGGCGCGATCCACGGGAGCGCCAGCCGTGACGGCGGTGCGATACCGTTCAGCGCGCGAAACTGCGGATGCGGCCATGATTTTGGCGCATCCAGATGATTCCTCTGCGTCCTGCGAAGTATCGGCTCGTCGCGCCGCTTGTGCGTCTTGTCGGCGCGACGCCAAGCCACGTACCCCTTGCCAAGCATCTGTACCGGCAATGGAACCGAGAGCCAGAACGGCACAGCAAAGCTGACGAGATCGACCTTGCCCCGCTGGTCCTTTTGTCCGTCCTGCAACCGCGTCACCCAGTTTCGGAAAACCCGTAAATCCTCCGGTAGGATCTCCGATCGCGGATGGTTCTCAAGCTTCTCTTCCAAAGACTGCTCTGGATTGTTTGGACGTTCGGTCCGGCTCATCACGCGCCGAAGGCGCCGTTGAATGTCGCCCTGAAGATCCCCGAGCACCTTGAAATTGGGGGTCTCCTTCGCAAGCATCATGCCGCCGAAATCGATGAAGTCGCGCTCGATCTCCTTCGGCAGCCTGCTCTCCGGTCCGAAAAGGAATCGAATCAGCTCGAAGAAATCCTGATGGTGCGATGCTCCGGCGGCCTCTTCCTGGCGCGTGGAGTACAAACGATACGGGGTGGCCGAGAGCAGAAGCACGCCATGACAGTTGGAGCTCCCGCCCCTGAGCACGAGCGTCACAGGGTCCGGCGTCGCGCCCGGCGGATCGATCAGCATCTCCCTGAACTTCTGAAACTCGTCGAAGATGACGATGTCTGGCTTCACGTCGCGAAGGACCGATATCGCGAGCGCGGTGCGCAAGCTGCCCATGAAGTGCGCCGGGCGCTTCTCTTCGGCGGCCTGCAGTATCGAAGCGGCGTCCACTGTCCCCAGGTTCAGATGTTTGTCTTCGGCCAGAGCTTCGAGGAAGCGGTCCTGGAGGTCACGAACGCCCTTCAGGTCTTCATGCTGGCGCAGCGCCCAATTCCAGCTGTAGTCCCCCGCCTGATTGCCCCGGCATTTCTTGGAGAACCACGGTGTATCGAGCGATGGAAAGCGGCCCCTGAGAAGCCGCAGTATCAGGGCGCGCTCTTCGAGCCGGCCCAAGCCGCCCCGGCGCCGATACATTGGAACAGAAGTGTCCGGCGTTAGCGTATAGAGATGCAGTTTGTCGTGGCTGGGGCGGTACCTGGGATTGGCAGCCAGTGTCAGCCGGTCCGCCGCAGCCGACGCCGCGTCTTGCTCCTCTTCCGTCGGCAGAAATTCAAGAAGCTTGGCACGGTTCTGGTGTGCGATGTTGAGGTTGCTTGATACGTAAAACACCACCAGCGGCCGCCGACGGCGCTTGATCAGCTCCTCAAGGATCGTTCGGGCGACGACTGTTTTTCCCAGTCCCACTTCGTCCGCCACAAGAAACCGGCGCGGGCCGTCCTCGGACCTCAGCGTTTGCAGGGCGGCTTGAGCCGTGGCGAGCTGAAAACCTTTCGCCTCGCTGATCCTGCGGATGGTCATTGCAGTTCCCCCGCCAGCGTCTCCCACGTTTTGCGGAACGTTCGAAGCAGTCTCGCATCCGACTCAGCGTCCATTTCAGCCGCGCGTCGTTCGAGCTCGGACAGGTAGGTCCTGACCTTCTCGTCCGCGTTCCTGAAAGCCGCGGCGTCCCGTGACCACGCGCGCAGGATTTCCTCGACCGTCGGCATGGCATCGGCATCAAGCGCACGGGAACGTTTCGGCGCCTTGCCTTTCGGCGGATCGTCGTCGGAACCCCAGTCTCCGCCGCCGCCATCCGTCATGGCATCCGTAAGCATGCTGCGCATCCACCACATGAATGTGCTCGGATTCAGATATTGGGAGATGAGTCCGGTATCACGTGCATCGTCCGGTGGGGGATCGCTTGGCGCGACCTGCACCCAGGCGCAGACCATATCGCGAAGCCTCACCCGAACTTGTACGAAATCCGTTCTCTCCCACTCCCTTACCCTCGCGAGCGAAACACGATCTGCATCAGGCGGCCACGTTTTCCATGCGCCGCCCATCATCGCCACCTCGACGGATATTTGCGGATCGGAGATCGGCGGTGGCGACGACGCCACAAGTTGAAGCTCGCCATCGCGGATGAGCTGTCGGAGAGGCCATGTGTCGCTCAGCGCCTTCCGGGCTTTCTCCAATGCCCGCTCGTTTTCATCCTCCTTTGATTCCGTCACTACGGGTGTGCAGCGCTCGCAGGTATCGACGAATGCGTCGATACCGTCGGCAACTTCCTGGTTGACCGCGAGCTCTGCAACAATCTCGATGTTGCGGCCTTCCCATCCGCGTGCGGTTGCGTTGGCGCTTCCAACCCACAGCTGGCGGCGTTTGCCTTTCGCGGCAAACAGCAGCTTCGCGTGCAGGCCTTGCGGCGGCACCTCTTCGCTCTCCGCGACTTCGACGGCGGCGCGGTTCTCCTCCTCGATACTGACAGCGCTTTCCGCAGGAAGATCGGGGAGCGGCTGTCTGCAAAGATTGCCGAAGCCCTCAAATACGCTTCCGTCTTCGCGCAACAGCCGTTGAAATTCGAGATCGGTGGAAACGAGCGTTCGGCGCGTCTTCGGCCCTCCCCATTTGCCTGCGGTGCGCACCGTCGCTGCATCCAGGAAGGGGCTGACGACAAACATGCGTTCGGTATCCGCTGGAGGCTCTGGAAAACCGTGATCTCGCCCAGGCCCCAGTAGGCTTAATCGCCTGACTTCGCATCCGGGAGGACACTCCCATGTCAATTTCGACAGCTCAGCACGCACGCTTCCCGGTGTTAGCTGGGCCAGCTTTGCGCGCCCGGCGAACGCTCCCACCACACTTGCCAGGCCGTCGATCTTCTGTCCTTTTCCGTCCGGCCGGCTGGTGAGTACCAGTCCGGCCTCCCAATTCATGGCCCGCGTCAGATTGCGGCTGCCAAACCAGATCCGCCACTGGGTTTCGCTCGGCTCGTCCATTTTATGAAAACGCAAAAGCGCTGCTTTCGCATGGAAAGAGCTTTCAGTCTCGTCGGTGACGATGGTCAATAGGAACCTGTCGAGCAGCTTGAGAATGGGGAGCTGCTTGGAAGGGATTGGCACTCTTCCCTCTTGCGCCAGGATACGGACACGGCCCCGGAGCCCCTCGATGGCCCTGACGAGTTCAACAGGGCTGCCTCGGCGGTCGCCGTCGAGGTCATAGCCGCCCAGAGCCAGCAGCGACGTCACGATCACGAGGAGATCGGCGGAGTATGTGCTCAGGATGGCATGATCCGTGTACCATCCGTCGGGCGGCTTCAAGACTTCCGTAAATGAGAATCTCGGCCAGCTCGCGTTGCTCATGACTGGCCACTCAGGTCGTTCAGCATGTCGCGAACGATATACCAACGATAATGCAGCGGGTCGGTATTGAGCTTGCGGTCCCATTCGGAGCGCCTCTGGGCGGCTCGGACGGTGTTCGCCAGGCGGGCGCGGCTGCTTGTCTTTCGCATCACTTCCGAGCGCTGATAGCAATCGCGCAAGGTGAAGTAAGCTTCCGGCTTTCCGCCGCGAACGAAGGCCTGCGTCTTCTGGAGAACGTCCCGCACGTAGTCAGGAATAGAGGGTAGAAGCGCCTCCAGCCCCGCCAGATCGCAGTGAGCCGCAGCTTTCCCATACTCGTCGAGATGCGAATGCAGCTTCAGGCGAAACGTGTTCTCATCCGGACCGCCGTCTTCGGCCCGCAAATGTTCAACAAGAGCGCCGTAAACGGCCCTGCCGATCGCAGCGAGATCAGCGGCATCCCTCGCGATATCGAGCGCCTGCTTGTCCGCAGCATCGGCGCGGGCGTCCAATCCGCGCGGCAGGCCATGCGCCGCGGCAGGAAAGGAGTCGCGGGCCTCGGCGAGGCGTGCGAGAAGCGCTAATGCGGTTTCTCCAGGGCGCGTTAGCTGGCCCAGTTTCCGACGCAGAAAATCCTGCTCTTTCGTGATTAACTTGAAATCCAGCTTCCCCTTCGGATCGTCCCAGCCTGCGGGCGGTTTCGGCAGGGTGCAAAATACTTCCGTCGAATCGTCATCGAGGGCGCCGCCGTCATCGTCGAGCGGAACGGTATTGCTCGAAGCCCCCAGCCGCCGAAGCGCTTCCGAGCGGGAGTCGACCGACGGCAGAAGTAGGCGCCAGTGTCGCAAGGCTGTCCAATAAACACGGTCCGGCGGCTGAGACGTCAGGTCACCGAGCTTGTCGCCGCCGATCACGCCGTAGCGCTCTCCTTTCTTCAGGCGGATGGCAAGTTGGATCAATTCGCGCCGGATTGCGGCATCGACATTGATCCCGCGTGGCTTGTGATCCTTCGCATGCAGGAACAGCCATGGCACGAAAAGCGCGTAGCGGACTCGCGTGTGCAGCACGGAGGTGCCTGGAAAGAAGCGGTCGGCGAATCCCTGGTGGATGAGCAGGAAGCCGATCTCGTCGCGCGTGTCCTGCTCGCCGCTCACCAGTCGCTCGGCCTGCCGCATCTCGTCGCGTGACAGCATTGTCCAGCCCAGTGTTGGTTTCATACGCACGCAATCATTTGTCCTAATCCTGCTCCAGTGCTACTTGCCCCCTAGATGGCACGCACCATCAGGCGTTGTATTGACCGTTCGGTTTGAACTTGAGAACGCTATGAAAGTATTTGCCTTGCGACTGCCCAGGAGCAGTAAACTCGTCCCAGACCTGCTGAGGGCAGGCTGAGTACCACCACTCTTTACCATTAGTGAAGCGCACGTAAATTGTTTCAGCTCCTGGGTCAAAGCCCGCGGCGGTCATCATTGAAGATGTGATGGGAATCCATTCAAACATTTTCGCCCTCATAAATTCCGCGCCATTGTTCTAGCGACGCTTTCAAATCTGGAACTGCGGGTTCGGCTCTCCAAGGTTCCAGCGAAGGATCTTCAGCGTGTGGTTCGGGTCGCGGCCTCGTCAATAATGCACGCGCGGGTAAAACTACTGCCTCGCCGCTCACTATGGCTTCACCAGTCCGCAAAGATGGGAGAACTGCCGCCAAGCCCGCGACGGTGTCTGGTAACGCTGCCCTAATCGCTGTCTGATCCGCCGAATTAGCAAGCCGCAGGGCGATCAAGGTTCCACACTGCGCCAGTGCGGTATCCGGTAACTCGGTCGGTCGTTGCGTGACCAGCATCAAGCCGATTCCATATTTTCTGCCTTCTCGTGCAATTCTGTTTGCTGAATCACGAGTAAGGGTACTGGCGCCGGTGCCAAGATAACGATGAGCTTCTTCGAGGACCACGAGTACCGGACTGGCGCGGCCAATTCCTGCCGCGCCCTTCTCGCTGCGTAAGCAGACTTCGAAAAGAAGATTCAGAATGACACCGATAGCCAGATCGGCTGCCAAACTTGGTACGCCGCTAAAGTCGAGAACTGATACTGGCAACGCCTTTCCTATCCACTCCTGGAGAACATCTATAAGGGGGTCTGGGCCTTCCAAAGTCCCGAGTGGCTCTTGAAAAAATCGAAGCTGCGGATTCATCAATCCAAGGCGCAACAATTCAGGTGTGACTCCATATGTGCCATAGACGGGACTCTGATGAGGCGGCTGCCCGCCTGGTCCGTAAGGTAGAAATGTCGCCGAGCGAAGCTGCTGCGCGTCTCCAGGCGTTTGCATACAAGCACTTCCCGGATCAGCTTTAACCGTCCGCGTTTCGCGATTTTCGTAGTCCAGCTTATGCCAAATCGGGCGGATGTCGAAAGGAACGGGAGTGTCCGCGGTAACAGCGGTGGGGTCTAAATTGAGCCATTGCGAGTCTTCGACAAACCTTTTTCTGGCTTGTGAGACGAGTTCACAAAACCTGTTCGAAAAGGTCGCCGAGCCCGTTGCTCCCACAAAAATCCTGAGAATATCTAAGGCAGGCAACGCCCAGAAAGGCACTCGCAGCCGACTCTGTTCTTCGCCCAAGACGCTTCGAACCGATGCATTCGTTCCGAGAGACTGCGCATATTCTCCGTGAGGATCGATTACAACGATGTTCGCTGCTCTCCACCCTCCGCTTATAAAGCTCTGAAGCAAAGAAGCGACCGCACTCGTCTTGCCGGAGCCCGTTGACCCCACGATGGCAGCATGACGAGTAACCAATCGCGCGGCATTTAAGCAAACGGGAACCTCTTCTGCCGCCGCGAGACATCCGAGCCGAAGATACTCTTCGCTAGGCGCAGGAAAGATTGACGCTAATTGAAACGGCGTCGCAAAGTGGACCGAGTCATCGAGGCCTGGGTATGATCCTACCCCTCTCTGGAACTTTCCGGTTGCCCTATCTATCTCTCCCAAGAGCTGAATCTGAAGCCAGCGCTCATCGCGTTGAACCGTCTCGGCGGGGGCTGGTGCTCCAGAAAGTTCGGCAATCCCGACAAGGCTTACTGAACCTATAAGATCGACAAGACCTTGCGGAATTCGAACCAAAGACCCGATTTGTCCGATTGGTAAAAGATGACCTCGATAAATAGGAGCCACGCCAGCCAAGTCTGCATCCAGAGCAACAGTGACCGTCGCGCCTAAAACATGGCGCACTTTGCCAATGCAAGTAGGATCGAGATCAGGCATTTGGGGCCTTAGTTGCATTTGCAGCTTGGGCTAAGGTTGGGTCAACGGCTTTCAGGAGAACGGGAGCTTCTTCATCCTTTGTTGCACTCTTGGCCAAATAAGCAGCTAAGTTCTTAAAGTCCCGTAGCGCAAACGTATCATCCGCCCAAAGACTCTCTGGGACATCTTCTCCTGCTTCCCACGAGCCCCTTACACCGCCGATGATCGCTTCCGTTGCGCTTGCCACTTGAATGTTGGGGGTCACGACTGCACGATCTGCCAATGCATCGGGAATGTCCGAATAACAAAACACCATGATTTCAGACCGTTCCCTTCGAGTTGCTGCATCGAACAGAATCTCATTGAGGTGGTCGTCGCCGAAAGCATAACCAGAAACGATAACGAGTGTTTCAGGGTGATGCAGCGCCCGACGAAACCGATCCTGAAGAACGACAAAAGGCATCCTGCGGGACTCGTCATATTTTGTGTCCGATGGGTAGATTGCTGCGCTCTTCGAAACAGCATTTCCGCACCGAAAGATTTTATGCTTATCGTCCCACTCCCAATTCAACGATCCGTGAAGTTTCCACAGTCTTGCAAAGAAGGTAGGCAAGCTGTCGGAGCCAGGAAGTGGCTCGACCAACTCTGTTCTAAAACGAGCTCTGAGTGTCCCTATGAACCCATCAAAATATGGAACTTGCCATTCTTCTAGCGCAGTTTCGAGCAACAAATCATAGTTAACCGTGAAGATCTCAAGTGGTGAATGGTAGTTACTTCTGGCCACCCAAGCGGCGAAGTCGTTTACCGGTTTCAGATTCGCTGAAACAATCTCCAACTCCTTGACGATGGATTGGCAGACTTTTGCATCAAGGTTAGTAGCCTCCTTGGCGGTCAGGCCATCGATCTTTTCATCGCCACTGAGGAGAGCAGCAATTCGTCTCAGTCGGCTTAGTGCCTGTTCGAGATTGCGTCCGGCAAGCTGTTTTTCGAAAAGGACCTTCTCCTTCGCGCCTAAACCAACAAGCACCCTTGCTTGTAGTTCAGCTACGTCTGGGAGGCCGCATGCTTTAGCCGTGCCAGCGCCAAAGAATGTACATACGTGTCGAGAGCGCGCCGCAAGTTTTGCGCTCAGGCCCATTGCGAACCTTAGAGGACTATGTGCCATCGACCATCAACTTTCTCAAACTTCATTCTCTGGGCCAGGCAACGCTAACAAGCTCAAGCCCTCAATCTCCTGCAACGTCTTGCCAGCAATCCCTTGAAGATCCCCGTACATGCCAACCGTAGAATTCATGACGCGTTCAATCTGCTCTTCCCGCTTTGCCCATTGCTTCATAATAGCCTTGCGTTCCTTGTCCAAGTCTTCCCTCATTGAGGAGAAGGCCTCCACGATCGCCTCGACGCGATGGCGGAACCGCGGTCCCGTTAGATACTGATAGACCATCTCCGCTTTTGTCTGTTGGCCCTCATTTACCTGTCGCGCCATGCTCACTTCCAGAAGTGTGTGCCGCAGCACCGTTGCCACAGGGAGGGTGGCGCGTGGGCTGGTTACCCAAACGCCGTCAATTACATCAAAGGCCTCTATGCCCTTTGGTAAGACCTGACTCACTAGAACGGAGATGTCGGCTTTGGCACTTCGCTGATCCTCGCGAAGCTTCGTCAGCCAGCCATCGCTCCAGTTTTTGGTGCGTTTAGCTTCCCAGAGAATTGTGCCGCATTGATGGCCGGTGTTGCTGATTACGCGCTGTAACACGTCGCCACCAAACTCGCCTTTGGGAACAGGTTCAACAGAGTCAAATGGGAACTTGAAGCGCAGCAGATTTTCAAGCTCCAATTCCTGCACTTCACCTTGCAATTGCTGGGAACCCTGCTCTGCCTTTTGTTTAAGCTCTTCGATCTTCTGCTGCATCGAGGCAATGGTCTGATCCTTCTCCATCACCTTTAGCTTTAATCCATCCTCCGCCTCGCGCTTGGCAGCCGCGCGCACTTCTCCAAGTCCATCCTGGACGCGCTTCTCAACAGTTAGCTCCAGTTCGCGCTTCGCATCGTCAAGCTCGCGTTGCTTCCGGATTAGGTCTGCTTGTGCATTCTGAGCTTCAGCCAGTTTTTCATCGCGTTCTTTTAGGACTTCTTGCAACTCAACTAACTCACGCGTTTTTGTTTCTATTTCGGCAGTGCTGGCTAGTTTGGCTTTCTTGGACTCTTCGGCAATAATGCGCCCTCGCTCTGCTACCAGTTGCGTTGCCACCTGATCGGCAATTTGTGCGTCGAGCGTCCGTCGCGCCTCTGTGATCTGTCTCTCTTTCTCTCGAATGCCCTTTTCGCGCTCAGCTATCTCATTGTCTTTCAATGACAGTCGTTGCTCATACTGTTGCCGCGTAGCTGCAATTAAGGGGGCTGCAAGAGACTCCGTCAATGGGATGACGGTCCTACAGTTCGGGCACATAATGGTTGGTTCTGTCATCGCTAACCCCCTCTTGTCTCCCCTCAGCGCCTTGGGCTACTTCGATACGCTCTGTTCGCACTCACGCAGCTATTGCCAGGTGTTGCTGGATGACCGTTACGGCCATGATGTCGAAGATGCCGCCGGTGTCGGTGTATTTCGGGTCCGCAAGCTCTTCGTAGCGCCCGCGGTCATCGTAGGTCGTCTGGATGTCCTCGTTCACCTGGCCGCGATATGGACCTTCGAGATAGAGCCGATCTTCGCGATGCGCTTCGACGGTGCTGCGGATCGCCGGGTCGGCGACCTTCTCTTCTGTGACCTGCCGGATGTAGAGCGCCTCCTCGTCTGTGATGTTGAACTTGGCTTTTATCTCCGTGATCATGCCTTGCACGGATACCTTCGCTGGTGGAGGACCCGCGCCCTTCTTCCCTTTGCCGGGCTGGAGTTTCACCGGGCCGCCAGTCGTCATCACACCCTGATACTCCACTGCCGCCTTGGTCACTTCCGTGGCGCGAATCAGCTTCATCAGGTCTGAGACAGTTCCCACCTTGATGAGTTGCGGGCCGACGTACTCGGCGAAAGCGGCGAATTCCTGAATCTCCGGCGGGTAGGTGAAAAAGCAAGTGAGAAAATGGAAACTTTTAACGAACCGTGCCAGCAGGTAGACGAATGCTTTACGGTCTTCCGGATCGGTTAGCTTCTCTTGAAAGCGTGTCCGCAAAGCATTTACCTGATATTGCACTTGCGCGTCCGTCCCTGTCTTGATCTGCTTGAGCAGGTCGGCGGCATCCTCCTGTGTGAAGACCCCAGCGGCCAAAATGTCCGCGCACAGTTTCGGGCAGAGGTCCTTATCTGGCTCGTCGGGTTCGAAAGGCGTGCCCTTCCGATACTTCGTGAAGGCTTTGAGGATTTGCTTGGCATTGTTGGTGAAGTCAACGACCACTACATCCTTTTTGCCTTCGTGACAGCGATTCAGGCGCGACACCGTCTGGACGGCGTTGCGGTCCACGACCGGCTTGTCGAGAAACATGCCTGCGAGCAATGGTTGGTCGAAGCCGGTCTGGAATTTGTTCGCGACAACCATAATCCGGTAATCGTCGCCCTCGAATCGTTCCTCGATTAGTTCGCCTGGCTGCAACTCGTTCACGGCGTATTCACTGATGGCCTCGTTAGTCTCGGGGTGGACGAAATCCGAGAAGGCATATAGCACCTTATAGTCGGCACCGCGCGTCTTGAGTTTCTCTTTGATGATGTTGAAATACCGCAGGCCAGCTACGCGCGAAGAGGTGACGATCATCGCCTTGGCACGCCCGCCGACGAGCGATTTCACATCCTTGCCGAAGATGCGAAGCATCACTTCGGCCTTGTATTGGATCAGGCCGTCGTCCTGGAAAGCGACGTTCTGGAGCGCCTTGGACACGACACCCTTGGGGTAGAGTTTTTCCTCGTCGGGTTTCGGGACGATGGGGCAATGCAGATTGTAGAGTGTCTTGTAGGAAATGATGCTCGCCGCAACGTCCACAATGTAGCCCTCGGCGATGGCCTCCGCCTCGGTGTAGGAGTCGAACGGCTTTCCGAACATTGAGACAGTGGCTGGAGACGGCGTGGCCGTGAAGGCAATGAACAACTGATTCAGATCATGCTCGCGGATGACCTTAGCAATCTGCTCTTCGAGATCCTCCTCGGGGGCTTCGTCGTCCGGCTCGCCCTCCTTACGGAACGGCAGGCGGATCGCAGCGCCCATGTGGCCTTCTTGTGAGCGATGGGCTTCATCGATGAGAAACGCCACCCGCAGTTTTTTCAACTCCGGGTTCTTCTTCATCTCTTCCAGCACCCATGCGAACTTCTGCTGCGTGGTGACAATGATTGATTTCCGCTCCTTAAGGAAGCGCGGCAAGTCGTCGGCCTTCTTTGCGATGCCCACCACGTCCTTGAGATGGGTGAACTTGTCAATGTCTTCGCGGATGTTTGTGTCGAGTGATTTGCGGTCAGTGAGAATGAAGGTTATGTCCACCAGCTTCTCGCTGGTGCCTGGCTTGTAAAGGCTGTGCAGCCTGTCAGCCAGCCAGCAGATGGAAAGGGTCTTGCCACTGCCTGCCGAATGGTCTGCCAGATACTTTTTGCCGATGTCGCCCTGCGCAGTGAAGTGGGCCGTGATGTCCTCCGCCACGCGTCGCACCAGACGGCTTTGGTGATAACGCGGGAAGATTGTGGAGGCCGGGCGCTGCGGCTTGTCACCCTCGGCATCCCGCTCGGGCACGCGGACGAGGAAGAACGACAACGCTTCCAGCAGCTGCTCTTGCGACAGCACCTCTCGGTAAAGGAACTCGACCGGATACTCTTCAGCATTCGTGGACGAATTGGTCAGCCCCATGTTGTGCCAGCGGAAGTTCTCCTCCCTGCGCGGGTCGGTGGCTGCCATCACGTCGCTAGTGTCGGCAGCGAGGTAGAGGAAAGGATGTTGGAAAATCTTTTTCGTGTGTTCGCGCTTGGTAAATTGGGCCACAGCGTCATGCACGTTCTGGTTGGCCTCATGCTTTAGTTCCATCGCCACGACGGGCAGGCCGTTGAGGTAGAAGACAAAATCAATTTCCTGGTTCGTTTCACCGAAGTAGAAGTGCGGGCGAAACGTGATGCGGTTTTCGGCATACTTGGTCGCGGCGGCGCTCGCGGTGGAACGCGGCTTCGGATAGAAAAGCCTGAACTCCAGCCCCCGCACCTTCAGGCCGTGGCGAAGAAGCATCCACAGCGGTGTGTGCTGAAGCTCATTGCGCAGCGCCTTGAAGACTTCCTCCCGTGCGTCCGTGCCGTAATTGTCCTCCAGCTGCTTCAACGTGTCAGGCTGACTGGCTTTGAGAAAGGCCCAGAGCTGGTCTTCGGCGAGGAAGTGCTCGGTATCCGTAATGTCGGAATGCTCCAGCACGCCATACTTGTGCTCGCGGACGAGGTAGTCCGCCATGTGCCGCTGAAACGTCAGCTCCGGTGCTTTGCTCTTTTTAGCCATGCGCTTTAACTCGGTTCAGGTCCACATCCGTGATCCGGCGCTGGCCGGTGACGCATTCGTGAATAAGCGACTTGCGATAAGCGGTGAGAATGGCAATTTGGGATTCGATGCCTGTGGCGATACCCTTCACCTCGGCAAGTTTCTCTTCGAGATAGGCGCAGATTGCATCCTGTTCGGTCAGGGAGGGTAAAGGAACGGGAAACTCCCCAACCTTGGTTGCGTTGGTGCAGGCGAGGTTGGTTGTTTTCTTGCCGGTTGCTTCGAAGTAATCGCGCCCATACTTGGCAGCAGTTACGTAGGCGAGGAACGTCGGCTTCAGTTTGTGAAGGAAACATCTCACCGCGAAGATGTGGTTTTGGTGCAGGCAGCCTGGAATCTCACCATTCCACAAATGGCCTCGACCGAGCTTGTCCAGGTCACCGCCCTCCGTCATCAGCACATCGCCGGGACGAAGCTCAACACCCGTCGCTACACTGGCCGGGAGTTCGATCACGGAAACGTCCGCCAAATCGAGGTATCCGTCCTGCACATTGCCAACACGCAAGTAAGGGCGTTCGATGAGCGGACCCGCGTATTGCTTGCCGAGGGTAAGTCCGCCCTGGATCTCAGCGACGCGTTTCAGACAAACGAGTTTCCAGCCGCGTGGAATCTTTTCCATCCACGCATTGCCAGTGTTCTCGAACTCGACACCTTCCGAGATGCCCTCCGTCACGGCGCGCTGGATAATGGACTTGCCGAGTGCGTCGAGCGTGTCGAGTTGGAGGCGCTTGGCAATGAGCGCCGCGTCAATCGCTGCGCAACTTGCATCCAGAAACGCCGCGATACGCTGTTGCTCGTCGCGACCGGGAAACGCGATTGGCTCGCGCTTTGCCCTGCCGCGACTAATTTCTGAGAAAGTGGTGCCGGGGGCAATTTCCGCGAAATAGTCGCCCAGGAATCCTGAGATTACGTAGAAGAGGAAACGGTGATGGAGGATGGAGTCATTACAAACGAATGAGACAAAGCCTTGATTGGTCGTCAGCTCAGTGCCGGCAATTCGCACAGCACCAATCGTTGCCCGACTTGCCATGATGACTGTATTTACGGGCAGCATGGCAGCCGCAGACATTTTCAAGCCGACTTCCGTAATCTTCCGCTCTGAATCGGAAATCTCGGGACGGTTGCCGTTACGTGAGAAGTCGGTCGGAGTGACCCAGATAATCTTGCCGTCTTCCCAGCAGTCAGGCTCAGAGCTTGGTGGTGTTCCGCCACCCAGTATCAAGGGGACTACGTCCTTGAGACGGTCGCTTCGCCAGTCAGGTGGCTTAGTGCACAACCAGGGCGCAGGAGATATCTGGAGACTAGAGTCCATTGTCAACTTAGCCCCTCCAAAATCTTCTCGGCCTTCTCCTCTAGCTTCCAGAACTCGGCGAGCAAGTCTTTCGAAGGCGTTGGGGGCTGGTATCGGTAAAAGTACTTATTGGGCAGAATTTCATAGCCGAGAATCGTCTTGCCGTCCTTCTTGGTCTCCGCCCACCTGATGATCGGCTTGGCGATTTCCCGTTTCAGAAACGCCTCGATGTCCTCGCCGTATGGAATGTATTCATCGTCCTGAACGTAGTGCCGGTGCGTCCATTCGACCGCGAGAGTTTCCTCGGCGTCTGCAAGGGCTTCCTTGAACGTCTTCGCCGCGTTGTCCTTCGGTTTGATGGTGAACTGGATGGCCTTTTCCTTACCCTTCACTTTTAACCGCACGCGGAAAGCCAGGTCGCTCTCGTAGAAGTTCTGTTCCTTTTTCACATTCGCAGCGCTCAGCGTCTTCTCGTAAGGTTCGGTGATGATGGCAGGCTGGTCCTTCTCGTCCGTCTGCCAGAAGACGACGCTCACTTTGTGGTACGCAAAATCTTCTTTGGTGAATAGCTTGACGTGCTCATCGTCAAAGCCAGACTTCCATCCGTTCTGGTAACGCTCCTCAATCCATCCCCGATGTGCATCGGTCATACGATTGCGCTTGTTGCCAAAGGATTTCGTTTCTTTCTCGAACTGCTGGCGGGCGTCGATGAGCATCTCGCGGCCCTTGTGGCTCGTGGGCTTGTCGTTCCGCAGCAGCCAGATGTAAGTGGAGATTCCGGTGTTGTAGAAAAGCTGATCGGGGAGCATGACGATGGCGTCGAGCCAATCGTTCTCCAGAATCCATCGACGGATTTCGCTCTCGCCCGAGCCACAGTCACCGTTGGAGAGTGGCGAGCCGTTGAAGATGATGGCGATGCGGCTGCCGCCTTCTTCAAGCGGCGTCATCTTGGCCAGCATCGTCTGCAGGAAAAGCAGCGCGCCGTCATTCACGCGGGGCATTCCGGCTTTGTAACGGGTCTTCTCCAGCTTCCGGGCTTCTTTTTCGTAGCCGTCCTTCCCGCCCCATGTGACGCCGAAGGGCGGATTGCTCAGCATCCGGTGGAACCTCCACTTTGGCTCTGGCCACTGGTCGCCCGGCTCCTTGCTGTGCGGGTCGTGAGGGATAAGTGAGTTGCCAAGGTGGACAGTGGCCTGCCGGTCGTTCTTGATGAGGAGATCAGCCTGACAGACGGCATAGTTCGTAGGGGAAAGCTCCTGTCCGTGGACGGTGACGAATTTCTCGACCCGCATCTTTTCTTCCGGTGTGTCGGCGCGCTCCAGAAGATGCTCCTTCGCCACGGACAACATCCCGCCTGTACCGCTGGCGGGATCGTAAATTGAGAGATGCCGGTCGGGGAGGGGTATTTTCAGCAACTCGACCATGAGCCTGATTACCTCGCGAGGCGTGAAGTGCTCTCCGGCTTCTTCGCCACTTTGTTCCGAGAAACGTCGGAGCAGCTCCTCGTAGATGTAGCCCATCTCCAGCCCCGAAAGCTGGTCGGGGCCGAGCGCGAGTTCTTTATATTGGCTCAGGATTGGGGTCAGCCGGTTGTTCTTCACCATCAGGCCGATGGTGGCGCGGTAGTTGAAGTTCTCGATTATTTCGTCAACATTCTCGGAGAAGCCGTTGATGTAGGCGCGAAAGTTCTCCTCCAAGAGCGCGTGGTCTTCCTCATAGACCTTGCGCAGTGTCCAGCCGGTTTTGTTGGAAAATGGACACTGCTTGGGATTCAGTTCCAATTCCTTGACCAGCTTGGCGAGTTCCTTCTCGGTAAGGTTTGGCCGGTTCTTGAGGACCTCGGCAGCCTTTTTCTCCCGCCAATCGATTAACACGCATTCCAGGCGGCGGATGACGATGATCGGCAGGATGACGCTCTGGTATTCGTAAGCCTTGAACTTGCCACGCAGTCGTTCGGCTGATTTCCAGATATCGCCGGCGAGATTGTCGAGTTTTGGCTTGTTAAGTATTATCGACTTCGTCGGAGGAACCTCGGGCAAATGCCCCGCGGGCTCATCTTTGATTATGTGGAGTGGTATCGTCATTCTGTCTGTCTTTCCCCTATTACGCCTACTCGAAAAACTCTTCATCGACTTTCTTGATGTGCAGCGTTTCTTCGATCCGGCACCCAACATTGTGGCGGATCATAAGACGAGCAAGTTGTACTCCATCAACGAGGACAATCCGCTTGCTCAGATGCTCCGCCGTTTCCTTTGCGGAAGTTGAAAAGTTTGAGGTCGTGACGAAGAGCCCCTTGGTCGCTTTGTGCCGATCCAAACTCCCAAAGAAATCGCGGATGGCCCCCGGTCCAATATTATTTCCCTTCCCATAACGCTTTGCCTGGATGTAAACGCGGTCAAGACCAAGCGAATCTTGATCAATAACACCATCGACGCCATCATCACCCGAGCGTCCGGCCCGCGTTCTCGGCCGATCCGCCGTAGCCCATGCTAAGGAGCAGTGTCACCATCAAGCGTTCGAAGAAACTTGGCGGCGCTTCTTGGATGCGCTCCAGCAAGTCATGCACAAGCGCCGTTTCGATCTGATGGTGTGCTAGTCGCATCGTCTCGTCTGGTGTTTGCTTTTGATCCTCTAGTGCCGGGGCAGCGGTCGCTCCGTTCAACTCCGGCGTTTCGGTGGAGCGCTCCCGAAACTGGCGAAATTCCTCAAACTGCATGAGGGTTTTATTGTCAATTCTTTTTGGAGAAGTCTGAAGAACGGTTTCTCCTCGGGGAGTAATTCGGAAATATCCTCGACGAGTAATCTCGACGAACTGCGCCTTCGATAGATAGGATTTTGCCCAGTGGACTCGGTTACTGAAGACAGTCTGCTGTCCAGAAGGAAGGAATTCGCTTCGCTCCTCCTGAGTTAGCCCGAGTTGATTGGCAAGTTCGTCAACGACTGCCCCAATCCGCACCTTCCCCTTGGACGAGGCCACAAGCACTGGCAGCATCAACGATTGATAGTCGGGAATGGACATCTCGCCCCCAAGGTCGAACAAAAATTGATCAAGTTTCCCGGTCTTCATGGGCACGCTTACCGTCTGCGAGCCCGGTCGGAAGAATAGAACTTCTCTTTGTGCCTCACAACCTGCGTGAGCGCCGACACATTTCAATTGACCTCGTGCGCGGTTCGCCCCGCTCGTTGTGCCTGCTCTGGGCCGCAGCCGGTGCAGGTTTCAATGTGTTGCCGTGACAGACCATGTTAAATCCTGTGCCTTGCATTCCGCCTGATTTCAGCCCCCAAATGCCCCTTTCCGGTGGTACCCGGCGCGCAAAATAGCCCCTCAAATTATCTCTTAGCGTCGAATTCGCGAATTCCTCCGGGCCGGGCGTGACCCACCCTGCCCCGCGCAGCCTCTTTCCTGCTGCCCCGTGAAATGGCGGGGTGACGGCACCTTGGCCGGCGCCGCTCGCTGTCAATGACGCTTCTTGGCTCCCCCATGCCCTGCGGTCACTGTTCCCCCAATAAGCTATGACAGCCGCGCTCGTTTGTCCCGGCAGACATGCCTCTTCCACCCCGCCATCGGGGGCAATTCACACGGAAAGAGGCAGAACATGACGACATATCAGCAACAACAGTCAGGAACACGCGGCGCCCAGGCGACGCCTAGGCCCGCGATCCGATTCGGGAATTCGCGAACCGCATCATTACGGAACTCGAGAACGGCGTGAAGCCGTGGGTCCGGCCGTGGGAACGGAAAAAGACCGACGGGCAGCACGCGCCATTCAACCCAGTGACCGGCAAGCGCTATCACGGCATTAGTGTGCGGATTCTCGGTATGGACAACCGCAACTCCCTTCACCCATCTGATTCCCTTCATCCATCTGGAGTTCTTCTTATGCAAACACCAACGCTTTCATTGGCCGTGTGGTCCCCCGGCCTCGAAGACCTGATCGAGAAGACCCGATCCTACATCCACGCCGCCAAAGCCCCCGCCACCTTGCGCGCCTACCGGACCGACTTCGAGGACTTCACCCGGTTCTGCCAGGAGCACAGCCTGGCCCACCTGCCGGCAACTCCAACAACCGTCGCCCTCTACATCGCCGACCGTGCTGGATCCCTTCGCTCGGCCACCATCACCCGCCGGCTGACCTCGATCACCAAGGCCCACCAGTCGGCAGGATTTGAAGCCTCGCCCTCATCGAGCCATCACTTTGTTGTGAGCGAGACCATCAAGGGCATCCGCCGCTCAATCGGCACCGCCCAGCAAGGTAAGGCTCCGCTTCTGACCAGCGACATTCGGCGGATCGTTGCCTCTTGCCCGGAGTCGCTTCTGGGCCTCCGCGACCGGGCGCTCATTCTCGTCGGCTTCGCCGGAGCCTTCCGCCGCTCGGAGCTTGCCGCGATCGACTACGCCAACCTCACTTTCACCCAAGACGGCCTCGTCATCGACCTGCGCCGCTCGAAGACCGACCAAGAGGCCGCCGGCCGCAAGGTCGGCATTCCCTTCGGGAAGGAGGCGGCCACCTGCCCGGTCCGCGCCCTGCGCCGCTGGTTGGCCGCGTCGGGCATCTCCTCCGGTGCTGTCTTTCGCGGGGTCAACCGCCATGGCAGGCTCTCCCGCAGCGGGCTCCACAAGGACTGTGTCGGCTGGATCTTGAAGCGGGCCGCCGGCCGCGCCGGTCTGAAGCCGGGACCTTTGGGCGGCCATAGCTTGCGCGCCGGATGCGTCACCCAGGCCGCCATGAACGGAGTCAGCGAGCGCGACATCATGCGCCAGACCGGCCACAAGTCGGCCGAGATGCTCGCCCGCTACATCCGCATCGGCGAGATCTTCACTCGCAACGCCGCCGCCGGGCTAGGCATCTGACCCCTGAGAAAAAGGGCTTCTCAGAGGTCTCCAGCTGTTGCCGCAAGTGATCCCTGCTCCTGCCTATCCCTATCGCACCATTGCACCTAAGCCAATCAGGAGAACGTCATGAGACTCCGCCGGAATC